>Ga0075431_100006996_pt1 | contig 11219 bp, 7 predicted proteins | sample RhiMetdeltSRZDD5_FD_75297 | JGI IMG/M metagenome (GOLD analysis project Ga0075431, IMG submission 75297) | Populus rhizosphere microbial communities from Tennessee, USA - Rhizosphere MetaG P. deltoides SRZDD5 | ecosystem: Host-associated > Plants > Roots > Rhizosphere > Soil | place: USA...
GGGCCCGACCTCCTTCACCACCTCGCCGTCGGTTCCGATCAGCACCGCGACGACGGTGCCGGGATCCAGCTCGGAGGGCGCGTTGAAGCTGTTGGTGGTCAGGACGGCGATCGACAGCACGCCGTTGTCGTCCTTCACGTTGACGACGTTGTTGCTGTTTCCAGGCTTCACGTCGATTTCGATGTTGAAACACACATCCGCGAGAAGGACGCCGGCCTCGAGATCCAGGTCGAGATCGAAGCCGAAGATCCCCTTGCCCGGAGTGTGCGGGAAGAAGACTCCCCCGCCGGAGAGAATGGGGGGCGCCGGGGCCGGCGGCGGCGGTTCGAGCACGACGGGCGCGGCCAGGTCGACGAAGAAGATCTCCTGCAGAATAGAGTTGATCGACGCGCCGGCGTCGCCCTGGTTGTCGTAGATGAAGAGCGCGACCTCCACCGTTGAAGGGAAGGGGCTCAGCGGGCCGGTTTCAAGGAAGACCGACGCGTTGAAGAACGCCTTCTGCACCTGGGGCGAGATCGGTTGAGGATATGGGGTCATGAGGTGGATCGCGGAGTCGGGCGCCAAGGTCTTGAAGCTCCCGACCATCGTCAGGGGGTGGCCCACGTATTCGGCGGGCACACTTCCGGGGCCGGGTTCGTTCGGCACCTCATCCGGGTCGAACGTCGCGGGCTCCGCCGAAACGAAGCGGGTCGTCTCGATCGAATCGCCGGCAATGAAGGTCCCGATTTTCAGGCAGATCATCGGGCTGCCCAAGGAGGGGGCCCGGGTGCGCAGCCTCCGGTCGTTCACGTCGACAAACGGGAGAATGAAGGTGTCGGTCGCGCTGATGAACGCGTAGACCGGGCGGTCGTTCGGACCGTATCCGTTGTTCACGTCGGTGACGTTGTCGCCGTACGCGACGAGGCACAGTCCCAGCGCGACCGCAACGGTCAACGCGCGCGTCCGAAGCCCCCACTTGACCTGATCCGGCATGACTCGCCCCTTTCCTTCCGCACCCCTGCGACTTGTCCCGCGATCGGGGCGCCTAGGAAATTCCAGGGCCCCTACCTCGCGTGCGGGGGGATCATACGTCCGTACCCATACTTTTCAAAGAAAATATGCATTCGACCTCTCAAGGCTTGACGATTTCCCGGGGGATTCTGCCGGACGAGAATCGGCGGCCCAAGGCGTCAGTCTCGCCGCGCTATTGAAGTGGCGTGAAACGGACCCAGTCAACGTAGAAGTACCGATCGACGTCGAGAGTCGCCACGCCGCCCCAGGACGGGTTGTGCGTGCCCCAATGGTTGATCATGAAGTGCGCCGGGAGAGCGGGCACGTCGGTGGTGTGGACCGCCTGCAGCACGTCGTCCACGTAGAAGGAAATCCGCCCCGGCTCCCAGGCGAACTTGTAGGTGTGAAAGGCGTCGCTGATGTCCGCCAGGGACTGGGAAGTGTAAGTCATGTGATCGTCGAAGGGCCCGGTGGCGGGGTCGGGGTTGTGCCAGTTGACCATGTAGAGCGTGTCGGACAGGTGCGCCCCGAACTCGAAATCGATCTCGGTTTGGGAGTTGTTGACGTAAGCGAAACCCGACGAGACGCTTCCGCTCACCGGCTCGCCCGCGTCCGTCGGCAGGGTCGCCGTCGAGGACATCCGCATCCGCCACTCGTAGGTTCCGTATCCGTACTTCTGCTTGGTGGCGAGATGGGCGCCGTGGGAGATGACGCCGTCGGGATGGCCGTCCACGTCGCCGGGCTCCTGCCAGAGCCGCATCACCAGGTAACCGTCCTGCACGAGAACGTTCTCCGCTTCGTAAAAGCCCTGGTGGGTGCTGGGGACGTAGCCGGGCGCGAATCCGTTCGAGATCGCCCACTTCCCCTTGTTGAGCGGGCCGTTGAAGTGCTCTTCCCAGGCGCCGCCGCCATTCCCCTTGCCCTTGCCCGGGTCCTGCGCGGAGATGAGCAGGGTGGCCGCCGACACCAGCAGCATCAGCTTCGCCACCGATGGTGAGAATCCCTGTTGTCTGCGCATCATGGCTTCTCCCTATTGCGTGGCCGGCTCGAACTCAGGGTGGCATGTTAGGCAGGCCGCCCCCGCGAGGTCAATCTCAACCTCCCGGCGGGGTCTCCGCCAACGGGTTGAGGGTCCCGCCCGTCGCGCAGTACACTCTTTCGATGGCCCGTGTGCTGTTGATCGCCTTCCTGGCCGCCATCCTCGGTTGCTCCAAGGACTCGGACTCCTCAGACGGGGATGACTGAGGAGCCCTGAGCGCCTGGACCCCCGGCGGCGCCGGGGAAACGGATCCGACCCTCGGCTCTACGCGCGCGTATTCCAACGGCCATTCGCTGAACTGGCTCGAGACGAGCCAGGCCATCGTCGACGACGAGATGGAACTGATCGGCCTGATCAATTCGTACCGCGTGGGCCAGGGCCTCGCGGCGCTCGAGTATGACAAGGAACTGACGCGCTGCGCACGCGGCCACAGCCGCCACCACCATGAGCACGGCTTTTTCCAGGGCCACGTCAACCCCGAAGGCGACGATTTCGTGGACCGGATGGCCCGGAACGGGATCGCCAGCTCGAAGTGGGGTGAGAACATCTCCTACGGCGCCTTCTCCCCGCAGGTCGCGTTCGACGGGTGGCTGAATTCTCCGCCTCATGTCGAGAACATGGTGAGGGATTGCTTCACCCGCATCGGCGTCGGCTGCCACGTGGGCGTGTGGACGGCCAACTTCGCCCGCTGAGTCCGGTGGAAGGTTCGCCGGTTCAATCAGGACTTGACAACGGGCCCGGAGACCATATGATATGTGCACAACCCATGGGGCAGAAGCTCCGGGGGTCCGGCGCGCCGCCGGTCCGTTCGATGGCGCCGGCCGGGACCCGGCCTTGGCCGTCTTGGGGAGAGTGGAGGTCTGTCGAGAAGGCGGGTGCAGTGAAACCTTTCCGGTGGATTGCTGTTGGCGCTCTGCTCGCGTTCGCCGGCTGCGAAGTCGGCGCCGCGGCGTACTTCATGTCGCGGGGAGACAAGAGCAGCGACGGCTCCGCGGTCGTCGTTGCACCCCCCACCTTCAAGACCTGGATCGCCCATATCCCCGACAACAACGCGGCCGACCTGGAGCTTGCCGCCTTAATCGCCTTGGACGGCAAACCGGGGCCCACGTGGACGGAGCTCGGCAACGCCGAAGCGACCTTCATCTTCGACCCCGCGGCGGATCCGGCTTCGATCAATGCCATCCTTATCCAGGCCTCCTCCACCCAGGATTACGAAATTGACAGCATCGAAATCCTGGACGACCAGGGCCGCGTCATCGAGCACGCCTCAGGGCCCACCTGGTCGAACCTCGTCAATTCCCCCAACAGCATGAAAGGGCCGCCCGACGGCGATCCCGCGGTTACGGTCGCGGTCGGAGACGTCCGGGCGTTCATCTTCACGCTCTACAGCGAACCGATCGACCGGTTTCGAATCAACGGCCGCCCTCCCACCTCGGCGCCGGCCCTGGGGGACGTCGTCGCGGTCGGCGGATATTCGAGCGGCTTCGATGAACGGCCGGGCGGAATGGCCATCGATGCCAACGGCCTGATTCATCTCACTTTGAGCGTGTCGAACACGGTTCGCCTCCTGCGGTACGGCCTTGACGGCAACCTCGTGGACGACGTCCAGATCGAAACGGGCATCACCACGAGCGTCGGGAGCCATTCCGTCGCGCTCGATTCGAGCGGAGAGATATTCACGGCGAGCACGATCCTCGATGGCCGGGTTCGCGTACGGCAGTATCACCCGAATCTGAGCGTCGGCTGGAGCCGGACCTTCTTTTCGGGCCATACCTCCGACCGGGTGGAAGCGAACGGGATCGCGGTGGACGAATCCGGAGACGTCGTCGTCGCCGGGGCGATGAACAGCCCCTCGGGCCTCGAATACTGGCAGGCGAAAGTGGCCGGCGTCGACGGCTCAGACATCTTCGACTCCACCTTCGGGGGAGGTCCGGGGGCGACCTACTGGCACGGGGTGGCGACGGGCCCCGGAAACCTGATCTACGCCACCGGGACGACGGATTTCCTGAATGTCATTCAAGGCCTGATCATCCGATTCAGCCCGGATGGCGCCTTCGAGTGGTTCGACATTTTCGGCAACAGCGCTCCCCTTGAAGATGTCGGCAGGACTGTCGCGCTGGATTCGGCGGGAAACCTCTTCGTAGCCGGGTCCCTGGGCACCGCCGCCGAGGGCCGCAACTCCGTCCTTATTCGGTACGGGACCGACGAATTCCTGCCCGCGGCCACCACCTTCAACGGCCTGGCGAACGGGGACGACGAAATCCTCGACATCGCCGCGGACACGGACGGCTCGATCTACGCCGTCGGATACGAAACCGTGTCGGGCCAGGGCGAGAACATGTGGGTCCGGAAGTACGACGCGAATCTCAATCCGGTCTGGACGCGGACCCATGACGGCGGCGTCGGGAACGACCGCGCCATCAGCGCGGCGATCCACGGTGACCAGCTCGTCGTGGCGGGGTACCAGACCGTGACGGGGGGTCAGACGAAGTTCGTGTTGCGCGTGTACGCCAAGTAGGGACCGGCCCGGCGATTATCAGGAAGCCGTTTCAGAATCCGACAAGGCGAACAGGCCCGTGTCCGATTGCGGATTGGAGACAGTTCCCAGCTTCATGAGATATCGACCTTGATCCTCGACAGGGTGGGCCCCCGCCGTCAGATCCGAAATCCGCAATCCGAAGACGGGCGAGTGGTACAAGGTCGACTGGCGCGGCCGCCGCGGCGCGAATCTGGACGATCGCGCGAAGCAGGCGGTGCGGAACAAGAACGGCTTGCTCGCGAGGCTCAAGGAGATGCCGGGCGTGCCCCGCCGGTGACCGCCTCGGAGGCCGCGGCGGGGCTGGGAAAGCGGGGCGACCCGGCCGCCCGGCGGACATTCTATTTTTAATGAATTTTCCCCATGAAGACGGAAAATCGGGTAGGCTACTTGCCGGTTCGAATCGCATTTCCCCCCCCCTTGAAAGAGACGGTCCCGGCGGGGAATGCGTCGGCTCAGCGGGGCGGCAGGGGTCCATGAACGACGAGCTTATACTTCAGATCAACAGCGAGCGACGCCTGATCCCGGACGACCGGCTCAGGGAGGCGCTCGAAATCCAGGAGCAGGAGCGCGCCTCCGGGGCCACGGCCCGGCCGCTCCTCGACATCCTCTGCGCCCAAGGCTCCATCACCGACGACACCGCCCACCAGCTCCGCGCGCTCGTGTACCAATCGTTTGTCAATGAACCGACCCTCCACGTGACCGGCTCGGGGAATGGCGCCGAGGCCGCCTCGGGCTTCCGCACCCTCACAGAACCGACCTTGGAGACCGTCCCGGTGCCGAAGGCGACCCGGCCGCCGGAGGTCGTCCTGGCGGACACGGATCCGAAGAAGCGGTTCGGGCACTTCGTCATGGTGGCGCAGGTGGGAAGCGGCGGATCGGGCACGGTCTTCCGGGCCTGGGACATCAAGGTGGCCCGGTATGCGGGCCTGAAGATCCTGCACACCTTGGAGCCGTCCGCGCTCGAGCGGTTCACCCGGGAGGCGCGCATCGCGGGCAATCTCCAGCATCCCTCGATCGCGACCATCTACGAGGTCGGCGAGCAGGCGGGCCGGAGCTTCATCGCGATGAAGTACATCGACGGCCTGCCGATCGACGCCGTTCCCCGGTCCATTCCCAAGAATCTGGAGTTGATCCGCGACGCGTGCCGGGCGCTCGAATACGCCCACGCGCAGGGGGTCGTCCACCGCGACATCAAGCCGGCCAACCTGCTCGTCGACCAGGACAACCGGGTCTACCTGACGGACTTCGGGATCGCCAAGCAGATCCACCACGACCAGAGCACGCTTTCGATGACCGGGACGATCCTGGGGACGCCCAAGTACCTGCCGCCCGAGCAGGCGCGGGGCGAGTCGAATCTGGCCGACGCGCGGAGCGACGTCTACAGCATGGGGGCGACGCTCTACACCCTGCTGGCCGGGCGCCCTCCTTTCCCCTCCTCGAACGTCTGGGAGACGATCGAGTCGGTCATGAAGCACGACCCGCCGGCGCTGAGGACCCTCAACGGCGCGGTTTCCCCGGAGCTGGAGCGGGTGGTGGGCAAGGCGATGGCGAAGGACCCCGCGCACCGGTTCGCGACGGCGCAGGCGCTGGCGGACGAGCTGGAGCGCCTCATCGTCCAGCGCCGCTACACGGGCCGGTACGGGCTCGTGCGATACCTGACGCGCAAGTGGGTTCCGGTGGCGGTCGCGGGGGTGGCGCTGGCCTTCCTCGTGAGTAGGGCGGCCCCTTTCTTTTTCCCCGGGCCGACCGACCCGGCGAAACGCGTGTTGTCGGTCGCCGAGGTTTACGATGAGGCGGCTTCGCAGCTGAGGGCCATCGAACGATCCGACGCGACGCCGGAGATGCGCAGGAAAGCGATCGATGCCTTCCATGACGGCGCCTTGAAGAGACTGTTCGCACGGCAGAAGGATCATCCGCAGGGCCTCGTGCTGGAAGCCCGCGCCCACTTCGTTGGCGGGAATTCGCCCAAGGCTCGCTGGGCCCTCGAGAACCTGGCTTCCATGTCGCCGTCGGATTACCGGGTCCCGTACCTGAGGGCTCTGCTCAACCTGCAGGACGATCTGCTCCAGCCTCCTCCCCTTCCGGCGCCAGAAGCGCCGTACGACGACTGGGACGGCCCGGTCACCCGCTTCAAGTCGGGCCTCAGCGATGCGTTCGCGGCCGTGGCCCCGGACCCCGCTCTCGAGTCGGTGCCGGAAGACTTCACCCGGGATGCCCGCGCGGCGGCCGCGTTCGAGCTGCTGACCCTGGGCCACTGGCGGCAGGCTGCGGTGGCCCTGAAGGCGCTCATCAAGGAGAAAGATGAGCATCTCCCCGTCTTCGAGGCCGGTTGGCGCCGGGCCGCCTACCTCGCCCGCGACTTCGTTGGAGTCATCGAAGAGGTGAACACCCAAGGCACCCGCGAGCGGTTCGGCTCAAGGTTGGGACTCGCCTTGGCAAGCACCCGGCCGGACCAGCACCTCAAAGACCTGGAATCGAGCTGGGCTGATCAACCTCGGGGTCGGCTGACGGTCCTGGCCTGGGCGGCCCGTCGAGCGCTCGATCTCGGGCGCGATCCAGGTCCGGAGGTCTCCAAAGGACTCGCCGTGAACCTGCCGTCCGATCGCGACGTCGAGGAACTCCGGGGAGTCCTCGAGGTGGCCGGCTTGCGATGGAAGGCGCTGTCGGGAAGCGACGCGGAAGAGGGTTATGTCCAAGCCCTGGCCCGACTTGGAGGGAAACCGGCCAGCTGGATGGGCCGCCTCGCGACGATGGAAGCTCTCGTCGGGCTCGGCACCGTTCGGAGGATTCGGGGAGGCGATCACCAGGCGCCCCTCACTGAAGCGATCGCATTCTGCGACGCCCTTCCCAAGGACCTCGATTGGAAAGCCTCCGGCGTCCTTCGCGCCCAAGCCAATATGAGGCTGGGTCACTTTGAAGAGGCCCTGGTCGACTTGGGGAAGACGCGGAGGCCCCCGGCGGTCGAGGACCGCGCCGACCTGGCGACGGCCTCAATCCATCTTCGAAGGGCGAAAAAACATCGCGACCTGGGTCTGCCTTACGACTTGGACCTGAAGCAGGCCCGGGAAGCGGCGGGATCTCTCCTCAGGCGCCACCATCCGGAAGCCTTGAACCTGAATGCCGCCGTGACGGTTTTCATGGCGGAGGCGGCTCCGGATGCGGCCAAGCTCCAAGAGGCGGTGGATCAGCTCACCCGGGCTTTGGCCCAAACGCCCGGACACGTGGAGGCGCTTTTCCACCGGGCTTCGGCACTCCACTTCCTCGCGCTGGCGGGCGCGTCCGTCAAAGAGCCGCAAAAGCCCTTCAGGCAACAGGCCCTCGAGGACCTCGGCGCCGTGCTGAAGGCGATCCCCGAGATGGGGGAAGCGCGCGAGCTCAGGGGGATCATCCACTTTTCGATGGGGAACTACGACCAGGCCATCGCTGACTGGACCCTGGCCTTGAAGAGAGGGACGGACGCGGACAAGGACAGACTCAGCAAGAGCATCGAACAGGCGAGGTTTCGGAAGGGGAAATGAGATGAGAACCCTGCGGTGGGCCGTCCTCTCCTGTTTCATCGGTGTATTCGGCTCCGATGTCGGGACCGCGGCGTACTGCGTGGCCGCCTCCCATGAATTCAACACGGTCTGGACGCGGACGCACCCCGGCGGGTTCGGCAACGACCGCGCGATCAGCGCGGTGATCCACGGGTCCAATCTCGTCGTGGCCGGGTACGAAACGGACAGCGGAGGGCAGACGAAGCTCGTGCCGAGGGTATATGCCAAGTAGAAAAGCCGCGACTCCCGGGCTCCTCCTGCTCCTGACGGGTTGCTGCCTGATCACCCAGGGGACCTATCAGGAAGTCAAAATCAATTCCGATCCTCAGGGGGCCTTGTTCAAGTTCGAGGGCAAGGAGTATCGCACCCCGGACACAGTCAACCTTCCCAAGAAGGAAATCACCCTGGTCCTTTCCAAGCAGGGGTACGAGGACGCCTCTTACGATCTCAAGCTCCGCACCAGCCTTTACTTCTATGGAAGCCTCCTGAGCATCCTATCGGGGGGCATCGACTGGCTCACGGGCGCGGGGATGGAATTCGAGTCGGCGGAGGTGACCGTCCCTCTGAAGGAGAGGGGCGACATTCCGATAGAAAAAGAGTTGACCGTGGATTCCGATCCCCCGGGAGCCGCGATCCACATCTCCGGGGACGTCCACGGCATGACCAAGAAAAAGCTGAACCTGAGATGGGTGCCGGGGGAACGCGAAAAGCGGATCGTGCTGAAGCTCCCCAAATACGAGGATCTGGCCCTCGCGGTGCGCCGGGAAGGTCCGGCTTCCGTGACAGGGACCCTGGTCCCGAAGCCGGACCTCGTCACGGTGCAATTCGTGTCCTTCCCCCACGGCGCCCGCGTCCGGGTCGAAGAGCACATCATCAGCCCGACGCCCAAGACGCATGTCTTCCCATGGTTCCGCGACACGCCGCCGCGGGAGGCGGTGTTCGAGCTCGAGGGATACGTGGCGAAGAAGCAGACGTTCACCCGAGACACCCGCAAGATCATCGTGCAGCTGGAGGAAGAGGTCCGGAGGGTGACGGTGAAATTGGACACCGTTCCGGCGGGGGCGCACCTCGAGGTGGACGGAGCGCCGGTCGGCCCGGCTCCGGGCGAGCTGTCGCTGGCCTGGACCGTCAGCCGGATTAAGGACTACACGCTGGTCTTTTCCTGCCCCGGCTACAAGAGCGAGAGCTTTTCGGTCTCGGAGACTCGAAAAGAGGTGAAGGTCCACCTGCGCCCGATGCTGCCGAAGCTGCCCTGAGCCCCGTTCCCCGGTGCAGAGCCGAGCCAGCCTACGTTTGAGATCAATGCCCCCAAGGGGATTCGAATCCGCCTTCGCGCTGTTTCTGCTTCTGCCGATCAGTTCCCGTGGCGCTTCGGCGGGATTCTCTCTGGACACCGTGCTGAACGAGGGAGGTTTGAGTACTTCTGGACACCGAGCTTGGTGCCCCCAACGGGATTCGAATCCGCCTTCGCCTCGAAGTTTCGAGTCGGGCTACGGCGAGATTCTTTCAGGACACTTTGCTCAACGGGGGAGGTCCAAGTACTTCGGGACAGCCAAGCTTAATGCCCCCAACGGGATTCGAACCCGTGCTGCGGGCTTGAAAAGCCCGTGTCCTAGGCCTCTAGACGATGGGGGCTTGCCCCGAGCTTGTCGAGGGGCTTGCCTCAAAAAGATCGGGGATGAACGCGGGGGATCATATCGCCGAGCCCCCCAGCGCGCCAGACCTCGTACCGACCGCTCCGCTATCATGACAACGTGATCCTGGACTGGGAGGGAGCCTTCCGCGCCGGGCCCGCCACCTGCGGCGGCAAGGGATTCAACCTCGCGCGACTCCACCGCTACGGATTCCCCGTCCCCTGCGGCGGCGTCCTCCCGGCGGACGTCTACTCCGACTTCATCCGCCCCTTCAACGTGGAACGCGTCACCGACTTCGACGCCCTCCGGGCCGGGATCGAGCGCGCCCGACTCCCCGACAACGTGCGCGACGCGATCCGCGACTTTCTCCCCGGCGCGACCCTCGCCGTCCGCTCCAGCGCGGTCGCCGAAGATGGAGCGAAGGCGAGCTTCGCGGGGATCCACCGCAGCGTCCTCGACATCGGAGATCCCGACGCGCGCGAACGCGCCGTCCTCGCCTGCTACGCGTCGCTCTGGACCTCTCAGGCGATCGCCTACCGCCGGGCCCTGGGCATCCCCGATCGCGACGTTCCCTGCGCCGTCGTCCTCTGCGAAATGGTCCCGTCGGCCGTCGCGGGCGTCGCCTTCTCCTGCGATCCGCGCACCGGACGCCGCGACCTCGTCGTCATCAACGCCGCGCCCGGGCCCGGCGAACGCGTCGTCTCCGGCGCCGTCAACCCCGATCACATCGAGATCCGCCTCTCGCCCGGGCGAGCCGAGGTCCTGCATCGCACCGGCACGGCGTTGACGCCGGAGCAGGAGGTCGAACTCGCGCTCGCCGTCGAACGAATCCACTGGGCGCTCGGCGACGGCCAGGACCCCCAGGACGTGGAATGGACGCACGACGGCCGGCGCTTCTGGTTCCTGCAATCGCGACCCGTCACGCGGGTCCCCCGCCACACGTTCGAGCCCGCGAAAGCGCTGCCGCTCTACTGGTCCACCGCGAATATCAAGGACGCGGTCCCCGGGGTGGTCAGCATGCTGGCGTGGAGCCTCATCAACGAGGCCCTGGAAGACCTCCTCTACGCGGCGCCCAAGGCGGCCGGGTACTCCATTCCGCCCGGCCTGCAGATCGTCAAGCGGATCGACGGGCGCGCCTACTTCGACCTCACGGCCATCCTGTGGAGCCTGTTCGACTGGGGGGGACTCTCTCCCGAGCGCATCGCCGTGTCGATCGGCGGGCACCAGCCCACGATCCCCGTGCCCCCCGGCGATCCGCTCGCGGGCCCCGAGGGCAAGCGCCGACGCCGCGCGCTCCGGCGCGTCGCGTGGCGCATGCTCACGCTCCCCCGGGCGCTGAAACGCGCGATCCAGAAGCAGTTCCGGACCGTCCGCGAGATTCTCGACGCGCCCCCTCGAACGAAGGAGGAGATCCGCGCCGCTTTCGAGCGGCTCGCCCGGCTCCACGCGGAATTCAACCCGATCGTCGGACTCACGAACGG
>Ga0075431_100006999_pt1 | contig 11215 bp, 10 predicted proteins | sample RhiMetdeltSRZDD5_FD_75297 | JGI IMG/M metagenome (GOLD analysis project Ga0075431, IMG submission 75297) | Populus rhizosphere microbial communities from Tennessee, USA - Rhizosphere MetaG P. deltoides SRZDD5 | ecosystem: Host-associated > Plants > Roots > Rhizosphere > Soil | place: USA...
TGGCATCCTCCAGCGCGAGCTTCATGGCCTCGGTGGGTCCCTCGATATCGGGATTGACCATGTCCTTGCTATCGGCCGTCGCGCCGTAGCCGACCAGCTCGGCCAGGATGGTGGCGCCGCGTGCCTTGGCGTGCTCCAGCGATTCGAGCACCAGGATGCCGGCGCCCTCGCCCAGCACGGTGCCGTTGCGCTTCTTGGCGAACGGATAGATGCCCTGCGGCGAGAGCACATGCATGGCCTGCCAGGCCCGCATGGTGCCGTAGTTGATGACCGCTTCGGACGCGCCGGTAACGGCCACATCCACCAGCCCGTGCCGGATATAGTCGCGGCCGATGCCGATGGCATGCGCGGCCGTGGAGCAGGCGCTGCAGGTGGCGAACACCGGCCCCTTCACGCCGAACTCGATGCCCACGTGCGCCGCCGCCGACGAGCCGATGATGCGGATCAGCGTGAGCGGGTTGGTGGCCTTCTTCTTCTTGATGAAGAGGTCGCGGTAGGCATCCTCGACCGCGACCAGACCGGCGCCGCCGGAGCCGATGATGCACGCCACACGATACGGATTCTGGAACGGCCGCTCCAGCCCCGCCATGGTCACCGCCTCGTCCGACGCCGCTGCGGCGAACAGCGAGTAGCGGTCGGCGTGGGGCACCACCTTGTCGCGCTTGAAGTTCCGCAACCGGCCCTTGGCGTCGAAGTCCTTGACCTGGGCCGCGATCTGGATCTTGAGGTCGTGGTGATCGTCCCCTGGCAACTCCAGAGGCCCCACCCCAACCTGTGCGCGACGCATGGCACCCCAGAAATCGGGCACGGTGTTACCGATGGGCGTTACGGCCCCCAACCCCGTAACGACCACGCGGCGCAGTCCGCCAGATCCCGTCATCTAAAATCTTTCGCGTGCGGCGCCGCGTAGCGACGCGAGAAACCCGGATCCCGTCAAGCCTTGGCTGGTGCTGCCGCACCCGAACCCGACTCCGCGATCAGACTGCGGACCCGGTCCACCACCGATCCGACCGTCTTGAAATCGGCCGCTTCCTCGTTGGCGTTGTAGGGAATCTCGATGCCGAAGCTGTCCTCGATGTCGAACACGATCATCGCCAGGTCGAGCGATTCGATCTTGAGGTCGGTCAGTGCTGTGCTGGGCCCGATGTCGTCGCGCGGCTCCTTCATGTGCTTCTTGAGGATTTCGATGATCTTGGTGGCTACTTCGTCCATCTCTCTCTCCCACCGAGCCCAGCTGCGGGGGCGTATCGGGGACCTTTGTCGCGTTAACGATCTTGTGCTCAATCCGGGCGCGCCCGGAAGGTTCGCTCAAGCGTGTCCACATATACGCAAAAAAACAAATAGTCCAGCCAAGGCAATGCCCACTACTGGGGACATGCTGTGCGCTTCCGTGTGGGCTCGCGGGGCGTGACGGAATTGCGACGTGGGATGCATTGGGGATGCGATTTGGGTTGCGACCGGACCGATCTGGTCACCTGCCCAAAAAGCGTGTTCAATGCCGCCAAAGCGCGATTCCAGGGTCCGCAAGCCCTGAATACAGGCCTCAAAAGTGGCGCCGCCGCCCCCTTGCCAAGGGCACGCCCCGCCAGGAGATCACCGCCATGACCGAAGCGGCGGAGGCCCGGACGGACGCAGCGCGACAGAAAGCAGCGCCCCATCCGTGGCTTAACCGTTATCCCAAGGCAGTAGACTGGCACCAGCAATTCAAGCCGCAGTCGGTCTATGCCCTGTTGGATGCCTCTGTGGCCCAACACCGCGACAGGCCCTGCACCAGCTTCTACGGCAAGCGCCTCACCTACCGCGAGGTCGGCGAGCTGGTCGACCGCACGGCCGCCGGCCTGCAGACGCTGGGCGTAACCAAGGGCACCAAGGTGGGCCTTCTCATGCCCAACTGCCCGACCTTCATGATTTACTATTTCGCCATCCTCAAAGCCGGGGGCACGGTCGTCAACTACAACCCGCTTTACGCGCTGGACGAGCTGACCTACCAGGTGCGCGACAGCGACACCGAGCTGATGGTCACCCTGGACCTCAAGGTGCTGTTCGACAAGGTCGAGGCGCTGATGCTCGCCGGCACGCTCAAACGCGCTGTTGTGGCCTCATTCGCTGCCCTCCTGCCCGGCTCCAAGTCCGTTCTGTTCCGGCTCTTCAAAGGCCGGGAGCTCGCCCGTCCTGACAAGTCGCGGGTTGCCTCCGACATCGTTCGCGACGCCGACCTGCTCGCCCTGGCCGGACAGCTCTTGCCGCCACCGATCGACCCGGACAATGACATCGCAGTGCTGCAGTACACGGGAGGCACCACCGGCACCCCCAAGGGTGCGATGCTGAGCCACAGCAATGTGACCGTGAACGCCGCCCAGGCCGTGGCCTGGGGCACCGGCCTTGGCGAGGGCCAGCAGCGGGTGCTGGCCGTGCTGCCGTTCTTCCACGCCTTCGCCATGACGGCGGTCATGAACTTCGGCATCCAGCGAGGCGCCGAGATCGTAATGATGCCGCGCTTCTTCCTGAACGAGGCGATGGAGCTCATCGACAAGACCAGGCCGACCGTGATGCCGGGCGTGCCGACCATGTTCGTCGCCATGCTGGGGCACCCCAAGCTGGCGAGCTTCGACCTCTCCTCGCTCAAGTACTGCGTGTCCGGCGGCGCGCCGCTTCCGATCGAGGTCAAGCAGCGGTTCGAGGCCGTGACTGGATGCAAGGTGGTGGAGGGCTACGGTCTGTCGGAGGCCAGCCCGGTCGTCACCTGCAATCCGCCGGACGGGCCGGTGAAAGCCGGCTCCATCGGTCAGCCACTGCCCGGCACCATCATCTCCCTGCGCGATCTGGCCGATCCTACCATCGAGGTGGCGCCGGGCGAGAAGGGCGAGATCTGCGTCAAGGGCCCACAGGTGATGAAGGGCTACTGGCGCCGTCCCGAGGAGACCGCCAGCCAGTTCGTGGGCGACTTCCTGCGCACCGGCGATGTGGCCACCATGGACGACGAGGGCTTCATCTTCATCGTCGACCGCATCAAGGACCTGATCATCTCCTCGGGCTACAATGTCTATCCCCGGCGCATCGAGGATGCGCTCTACGAGCACCCGGCCGTGGAGGAGGCTACCGTCGTCGGCATCAAGGACGACTACCGCGGCGAGGCGCCCAAGGCGTTCGTGAAGCTGCGCAACGGTGCGACGGCCACGCCCGAGGACCTCAAGCAGCACCTGGAGACAAGGATCTCCAGGATCGAGATGCCCGCGGAGATCGAGCTCCGCGACCAGCTGCCCAAGACCATGATCGGCAAGCTCTCCAAGAAGGAGCTTAAGGCCGAAGAGGAGGCGCGCCGCAAACCGAGATGAGCTCCGTCACGCAACGGCAGCGCCCCAACCCGGAACCGGCCGCCTCGGATGAGGACCGGCTGTACACCATCGGCGAGCTGGCCGCCGAGCTTGCCGTCACCACCCGAACCATCCGCTTCTACGAGTCGAAGGGCCTGATCGCCCCGGCCCGGCGCGGGGTGGCACGCTCCTACTCGCGGCGCGACCGGGCGCGGCTGATGCTGATCCTGCGCGGCAAGAATCTTGGCTTCTCGCTCGAGGCGATCGGCGAGTACCTGAAGCTCTACGACGCCGACCCGGCTCACATCGCCCAGACGCAGATGCTCCTGGCCGGCGTGGAGGAGGCGATCGAGGGCCTCCAGGCCAAGCGCGCCGACCTCGACCGCACGCTCAAGGAGCTCAGGGACATCCGCACCGAGTGCATCGAGCACCTGAGCAAGAAGGGCGAGCTGTGATCCTCTCTCCCCGCCTGGGAAAACGGGGTCAGACCCCTCGCTACTACGCCGGAGATTTGCACGAGGTTCTGGGCGAGGGGTCTGACCCCGTCACAAGGGCGGCAGCGGCCGCGCCGTCTCCTTGTCAGCCGCCAGCACCTGCTCCAGGGCGTGGGCCGCCTCCAGCACGAGCGCGTCGCGCCCGTTGGGGCCGATGACCTGGAGGCCGAACGGCAGGCCGGCGTAGTCCACCCCGCACGGGATGGCGGCAGCGCAGCACAGCGCCATGGTGGGCGCGTAGGTGATGGCGAGCCAGCGCATGTAGGTGGGCATCCGCTCGCCGTCGATCTCCTCCACGAACAGCTGGGCATGCGGGAACGGCGAGACGGATGCCGCCGGACAGATCAGCACATCCACCTCCTGGAAGAAGGCCAGTACACGCTTGTAGAGCCTGGTCTGCTCCACGTGCGCCCGGGCGACATCGCCGAGCGACAGCTGGAGGCCACGCTCGGTGTTGTCGACGACGTTGCGGTCGAGCTTATCGCGCGCCGCCTCCAGCCGCTCGCCATGCGCCGCGACGAAGTGCACCCCACGCAGCGTCTCGAACGCCTCGTGCACGCCGCTGAAGTCCGGCGCCTGCTCCTGCACCTCGCCGAAGACATGGCGGAAGCGGCCCAGGCGCTCCTGAAACAGCGCAGCGATGCGCCGCTCGACCGGCGCGCAGCCGAGATCGGGCGAGACGGCAACGCGCAGCTTGCCGAGGTCGGCGCCCTTGAGCACGCCAGGCAGCCATCGATCGTGATCGGAGGAGAACGGATCGCGCTTGTCGGGTCCCACCTGGGCGCGCAGCAGCAGATGGGCGTCGGCGATGCTGCGGCCCATGGGGCCTGTGACGCCGAAGGGACTGAGACCTGCCGCCCGGTCGACGCCGGGCACCAGGCCGGGCGAGGGCCGGAAGCCCGAGACGCCGCAGAAGGCGGCCGGCGTGCGCAGGCTGCCGCCGTAGTCCGATCCCGTGGCGAGCAGCACCTGCCCCAACGCCAGCGCCGCCGCCGAGCCGCCGGAAGACCCGGCGGGGGTCCTGGAGGGATCGAACGGGTTGCCGGTCGCACCGTACACGCGGTTGACGGTGTTGGCGCCGGCGCCGAACTCCGGCGTGTTGGTCTTGCCCAGGATCACGCCGCCCGCCTTGCGCACCCGGGCCACGCTCAGCTCATCTGCGGCGGGCACGTTGTCCTTGAACAGCAGCGATCCGTGCGTGGTCCTGAGCCCGGCCGTGGCGTGCAGGTCCTTCACGCCGATCGGCAGCCCGGCCAGCAAGCCAACCTCCTCGCCGCGGCCGACGGCCTGCTCGATCGCCGCAGCACGCCTGCGCGCAGCGTCCACATCCATGGCGACCATGGCGTTGACGGCGCCGTTGGTCGCCTCGATGCGGGCCAGGCAGCTTTCCAGAAGCTCAACGGGCGACAGCTGGCGCTGGCCGATGGCGTGGCGCGCTTCCAGGGCGGAGAGATCGCAGGGCTCGGTCATGTCAGGGATCAGGTTCCAGGGGTCAGGTTTCAGGACGGCTCACGTTACCCTGCCCCCTGATCCCTGAAACCTGAAACCTGATAAGCGCATGCCCGGCATGCGCCGCGGGCGGCGGGCTTGCCAATGCAGCGCGTGGGTGAATAGCTGCGATCTCATTGCTGCAAAAACGGGCACTCGACCGCGGGGAACCATGCCAACACCTGTCTGGAAGCCGCTGGCTTTCGTACCGGCCAGCGGCCCCATCGCCGGCGTCGTCTGGTTGACGATCGCGATGGCGCTGTTCGCCGGCCTCGCCGCCTTTGCGCGCGCGGCCATGAACGCCGGCCTGCACCCGTTCGAGGTGGTGTTCCTGCGTAACCTGTGCGCCACCCTCATGCTGTCACCGCTGCTGCTCTGGCGCGGCACCTCCCTCCTCAGATCGAGCCAGCTCTCGCTCTACGGGCTGCGCGTCATCGTCTCGCTCTTCTCCATGCAGGCGTGGTTCTACGCGCTGGCGCTGATCCCGATCGGCGAGGTCACGGCCATCAGCTTCCTGGCGCCGGTGTTCGGCACGCTGGGCGCGATCTTCCTGCTGGGCGAGCGCGTGCGGCTGCGGCGCTGGACCGCCATCATGGTCGGCTTCCTGGGGGCGATGATCATCCTGCGGCCTGGCATGGCGCCGCTCGGACTGGGGCAGATGTGCGCGCTGTTCAACGCCATGACGGTCGGGCTCGTCGCGGTCATGATCAAGCAGCTGACCACGGTCGACGACCCGGACAAGATCGTGTTCCTAACCAACCTGATGCTGACGCCGCTGTCGCTGGTGCCTGCGCTCTTCGTGTGGACCTGGCCGTCTCTGGAGGCGCTGGTCCCGGTGCTTGGCCTGGGGCTCACCGCCGTGGTGGGCCACATCGCCCTGGTGCGCGGCTATGCCGCCACGGACGCCTCCCTGGCCATGACCTTCGAGTTCTCGCGCCTGCCGTTCACGGTGGCGGTCGCCTACCTCGCCTTCGGCGAGACCATCGATGCGTGGACCTGGGTGGGGGCGGCCATCATCTTCGCATCCGCGGTCTACATCACGCGCCGGGAGGCCAAGCTCGCCGCGCAGCGCCGGGCCGCCTCCTCCTCCCGCGGCCAAGCCTGAGCTCCTGCTTCGCACAAGGCTTAGGCGGCGCGGGCGATTGCTCCCTCGGAGCCCAGGAACCTCGATGCCGGGAGGACGTTAACGCTCTTCGCAGGCGGCCCGCGGGCCGCCGGCACACAGGAGGCGCAAGACACGCCGGGTGCGCCCCAGAGCAAGTGGAGCAACGGCATGACACTCAAGTCTTGGCTCGCCGGTCTGGCGGGCGCCCTCACGATGGGCCTCGTCGCGATGCCGGCAGAATCTGCGCCGACGGGCGGACTTCCCACCCTCAAGGGCACCGCCGCCCCCACGGCCGAGGTCCAGCAGGCCCACTGGTACGGCCGCCGCCACGGCTACGGGTATTACTACGGCTACCGCCCCAGGCATTACGGCTATTACGGCTACCGCCCGTACCGGTACCACTACGGGCATCGCCATCACCATCGGCATTACCACCGCTGGTAAGCCGATCCCTCGGTGTCAGACCCCTCCGGGGTCTGACACCCCTTTACCGTCCAGCAAGCCAGATCGCCACACAGGGTTTCCCACGCAGGTTTTCCTTGGAGGGCTTCCGCCTCGGGTTCAGGCGACGGGCATATTGCGCCCGCCGCCTCTCGCATCCGGCTCGGCACCCCTCGACTGAGGGATTACTTGTGCATCAGCACGGCGCCGCAACCCTGTGCCCCGGCTGCCGGAGCCAGGGCCTTCACCGCGCTGTAGCGCGGCCGCTGCAAACCGCGGTTGCGGTCGTCGCGCTCAGCCTCGGCCTGGCACTGAGTGTCATGCGTTGAAAGCAGATTGAATTCGCCGCTGGAGAGCGGCTCGATCACCACCCACGTATCGAGTGGCAAGTCTGCTACCCTCATTTCCGCATCTCCTCTCTTTTGTTTTGTTTACGTCCTATTGTTTGACGTTCCTATTGGCCAGTGGCCTTTGCGGTACCCGGCGTTGCAAACGAAGTGCGTACAAGGCCAATGCATGTTTCGGGCCGAAGGGAGAGCCCAGGCCAACTCGGCCCTGCAATCGCCCAAGGCCCTCGCTGCACGGCAAATGCATGACGCGCCGCAGCGTTGGCGTGCACGGCACGCCCCGATGACCTCGGCCGCCCGATGCCCCGCTCCAAGACCTTCGTCCCATGTACTTCAACGCGCAGGATCTCACCTGCGGTTTCAGCGCCGTTGGTCAATTTCGCGCTAACCATTGATCTACGTGGGGTGGCCGCAAGCTGACGGCAATGGCGGCAATTGCCCAGGCGGGCAGCATCCGCAGAGAACATATGCCCGCGAAAATTGCTCATTGAACGCGACCGCCTTCGTTCTGACGGGCACTGGCCCGCCCGCGATTTGTCCGGGGGAAGCGTTGAATCTAACAACTCTGCTCGAGGCAGACTACAACAATATTCCCGCGACCAACCCTTTTGTCAGTTACCGTTGCATGGGAGCACATACTCCGTCTTCAAACTATACGTCCGAATGATGCGGTGCAGCAGGAGTTAATGCTCTTGGCCGGCTTCGAGAAGAGCGCGCAATTCGGTCTTGAGGATCTTGCCGTAGTTGTTTTTTGGCAGTGCAGCGACGAAGCGGTAGCCCTTGGGGCGCTTGAAACGGGCGATATTGTCGAGGCACAGCCGGTCAAGCTCAGCCTCCGAGACTTGGTGCTCGCCGCGCTGCACCACGAAGGCAATGGCTTCCTCGCCCCAGTCGGGATGCGGGCGCCCCACGACCGCCGCCTCCGCCACCGCCGGATGAGTGAGCAGCACCTCCTCGATCTCGCGCGGATAGATGTTGGCACCGCCTGAGATGATCATGTCCTTGGAGCGATCCTTGAGGGTGAGGAAGCCCTCGGCGTCGATGGCGCCGAGGTCGCCGGTCCACAGCCAGCCGTCTCGCAGCGCGCGCGCCGTGGCCTCCGGGTTGCCCCAGTACCCCTTCATGACGCAGTCGCTCCTGGTGACGATCTCGCCCACGTCCCCGTGCGGCAGCTCCACACCGTCCTCGCCCACCACCTTCACCGCCACGCCGGTGCGGGCGACGCCCGTGCTGGCGAGGCGCTCCTCCCAGCGCGGATGGTGGCGGTCGGCGTGCAGGGCCTGGTCGAGGCCAGTGATGGTCATGGGGCTCTCGCCCTGCCCGTAGAGCTGGTAGAGCTTGGGCCCCAGGAGATCGAGCGCGCGCTTCAAGTCGGCCACGTACATCGGCGCGCCGCCGTAGACGATGGTCTTCAGGCCGCGTGTGTCGGCCGAACCGGCCTTGGGATGATCAACGAGGCGGGACACCATTGTCGGGGCGGCGAACATGCTGACGTTGGCGTAGGTCGTCAGCGCCGCGAGGATGCTCTCGGGATCGAACGAGCCCGGCAGGATGACATTGTGCGAGCCGCGCGCGATGTGGGCGAGCCCGTAGAGGCCGGAGCCGTGCGTGAGCGGCGCGGCGTGCAGGATGGTGTCCTCGACGCCGACGCGGTCGATGTCGGCGTAGTAGCAGTGGCAGGCGAACAGCAGGTTGCGATGCGTGAGCATGGCGCCCTTGGGGCGGCCGGTGGTACCGCTGGTGTAGAACACCCAGGCCTCCGCGTCGGAGTCGCCAGGGTCGCCCAGGACAGGGGCGCCTTTCAGGAGTGCCGTGTAGTCGGGCGTGCCAGTCACGACGATCGGCAGGCCGGCGAACTGCCCGGAAAGCTGTCTGGAGAGCTCTGGAGCCGACAAGGCATCGCCAAGCTTCGGGCTGGCGATACACAGCTTGGCCTGGGAGTCGGCCAGAATCCACGCCATCTCCCTGGGGTGGAGCTTGCTGTTCATGGGCACAGCCGCGAGGCCGGCGCGCCAGATGCCGTAGAGCACCGGCAGCAACTCCGGCGCGTTCTCCATGGCAAGCGCCACCCGCTCGCCGGGCTTCAGTCCGTGGCGCCGGCGAAGGGCACCGGCGATGCGCTGAACCGCGGCTTCGAAGTCGCCATAGCCGAGGCGCCCGCCTTCCCACGAGATCGCAGGGCGGCTTGCGTGGACCCTGGCCATGGTCTGCAGAGTGAGGGAGATGTTCATCGGGCCGCTCCAGATCTGTCGCGGCTCGACTATAGGGCGGCTGCGGCGGCTTGCGTACCCGACCGCACTACCTCCTGCGACCAGATCCCGGGCGAAGCGTCACTCGCGCACGGGTCGCGCCGCTCCGTGCGGGATGACGACTCCGCAAGCTCGGGCCAGAACCTGCGCCAGCTGGTCGAAGGTGCCGCCGTAGCCCTGCTCGAGGCCGCTGTGCATGCTCTTGAACGTGGCGATCTCCTCCTCGGTGGCACCGTGCGGGGTGGCATTGAGGCTCACCGTGGTCTTGCCGGCGCGCTCTGAGAAGGTCACGTCGTTGCGGACCTCGAGGGGGATGGGCATGCCGAACGGCGCCCGCGTGATGCCGCAGCCCGCGTTCGAGAAGGAGTTGAGCCACACGATGCGCTCCCGCGGCGAGATCTCGCGATAGAGGAAGCGCCCCCACCACTCCGTGCCGTTCGTGAACCGCATGTTGTAGTGAAAGAATCCGCCGGGCCGGAGCTCCAGGTTGGCTACCTCGATCGTGCACCCCTTCGGCCCCCACCAGGCCTTCAGCTGGTCGGCCTCGCTCCACGCCTTCCAGACCAGGGCGAGGGGAGTATCGAAGACGCGGGTGATGACGAACGTGGCATCCGTCGTCGTCGCGAGCTTATTTGCCGGCATCCTTCCGTCCTTTCCGTTTCGTTGCTTGAGCCGATTTGAGATGAGCGTCGAGGCGATCGAAGCTGTCCTCCCAGAGGTGGCGGTAGGCCTCGACCCACTCCGCCACCGCCTCGAGCTGCGCGGTCACCAGGCGGCACGGGCGCGTCTGCGCGACACGCGCTCGCGAGATGAGGCCGGCCCGCTCCAGCACCTTGAGGTGCTTGGAGATGGCGGGCTGCGTCAGGCCGAACGGCGCGACCAGCTCGTTGACCGTCGCCTCGCCCTTTGCCAGCCGCGCCAAGATGGCCCGCCGTGTCGGGTCAGCCAGCGCCGCGAACGTCATGTCGATCCGATCAGGCTGCATTTAAGAGTGCCATGCGTTTATATTGCTATATAGCTATATAGATGAACAGCGATGAACCGTCAAGGTCCGGCCCCGGTGTCCGCCCGACGTCCACTCGAAGGCGTTGCCTGTGCCGGCTGACCTCGCCTACAAATCAATGGTGGGGGAAGGATTCCCTCTCCCCGCGCTGTTGGAACGCGTCTCAACGTCGGAGTTGCGCGGCGAGAGGGGGGAGCCATGACACTGCAGGCACAGAGCCTCGTCGGGCTCGTGGCCATTCCGCTCATCGCGTGGCTCCTGTCGGAGAAGCGCGCGGCCATCGGTCCGGCGCGGATGGCGCGCCTTATCCTGGCGGGGGTGGGACTGCAGCTCGTCATTGCGGGCATCATGCTCAACGTGAGCGCCGTGCGCGGCGCCTTCGATCTCGCGGCGGGGCTCGTCACGGCGCTGCAGGGGGCGACCGCGGCCGGCGTGCAGCTCGTCTTCGGCTATCTGGCTGGGGCGCCGGCGCCGTTCCAGACCGTCAACCCGCAGAACAGCTTCATCCTGGCGTTCCATGCGCTGCCGCTGATCCTGCTGATCAGCGCGCTCACCAAGGTGCTCTACCACTGGGGCATCCTGCAGCGGGTTGTGCATGCTGTCGGCTGGGTGCTGCGCCGGACGATGGGCGTCAGCGGCCCGGTGGGCACATCGGCGGCGGCCAACATCTTCGTCGGCATGGTGGAAGCGCCGCTGCTGGTGCGGCCGTATCTGGCGGGCATGAGCCGCGCCGGCCTGTTCGCCACCATGACGGTCGGCATGGCCGGGGTGGCG
>Ga0075431_100007000_pt1 | contig 11212 bp, 7 predicted proteins | sample RhiMetdeltSRZDD5_FD_75297 | JGI IMG/M metagenome (GOLD analysis project Ga0075431, IMG submission 75297) | Populus rhizosphere microbial communities from Tennessee, USA - Rhizosphere MetaG P. deltoides SRZDD5 | ecosystem: Host-associated > Plants > Roots > Rhizosphere > Soil | place: USA...
AACCTCGAGTTCGTCGCGCCGACCGCACTGACCGATCCGGCCACCATCGCTTTGGGTGTGTCCGATGCCGAGGCCGCCCGCGCCGCATTGAGTGCGGATAGCTAGAACGAGCCCAAGACCCGGGGGCAGGTGCTCGGCGGGTTGCCAGCCGCGTGGCGGGCCACCCATGGGGATCGTCATCATGTCGGAGACCACCCGCCGGTGCCGATTCTCTGGGCACGGATCTGGCGAGAGCTCGCTGGCAGTTGAGCCGAGGACGGTGCGAGGGGTGCGGGTAGTTGCTAGGGTCGGCGCGCTGATCTGTTGCGAACAGGCGTCCCCGATGGTGCTCCGAGTTGTGGTGGGGTGGCTGGCGGGAGTTCCTTAACCGAACCAGGTAGCCGGTTGAGGCGAGGGTCTGGCCCTTGACGGTCCGGCCTAGCTCTGACGGTTCTAGATCTGCTGGGGCTGCGGTGTCGCCGAAGGTCTTTGCAGCGTGGGCCGGGGGGCCGGCCGGTCTGGGCAGACAACTCGAGTGTGACGGCCACCGCGAGGTTGAACGAGTTGCGAAACGTCGTGGGCGTTCGTAGACCTTTGACGGTGGGCGCATCCGCGCCAGCCGTCGTTGCGGTGCGTGCACCTGAACAGGTTGAGTGGATGGGTATCTGGCCGAGGCCGGGAGTGCGCAGCTGGGGCGGGGCTTCTGCGCGCCCCGCCCCCCGCTGATGTTGGATTAGCGTTGGCCGGTGCCGAGGTCGACCTCAACTCCGATGAGTGCCTTCGCGGCGTTTCGCACGTCGACCTTGTCGTTGCCGCCCAGGCTGTTGACGGTGAGCTGGTCGGTCGGCTCACTGCCGGTGATGCGGGCCTCGGCCCGTAGCCCCGTGACATCAACCGCGCCGTTGTCGGCGTCGACCTTGATGTTGTCGGCCTGGTTCGTTCCGTTGACGGTGACGGAGTCCAGCTGTAGGTCACCAGCACCCTGCGCCGACAGGTCGATGTCGGCGCGCCGGACGTCGGTGCCGTCCAGGTTGTCGATCGTCACCGAGTCTGCGCCGCCGAGAGCGGCGAGGTCCAGGTTCTCGACGCTGTCCATGTCCATCCGAATTCCGCCGAGGTCCCGGAGGAACACGGCGCGGCTCTCGTTCGCGGACAAGGACATGATCTCGGCGAGGTCCGAGCCGTTGAAGATGAGCGTGTCGCTGGCCGCGCCGCCATGGACCAGGTCGCTTCCCTCTCCGGGGTTCCACAGTGCGTCGTCGCGGCCGCGGCCGAGGAATTCGGGGTCGTTGCCGCGGTTGCCGTTCACGGCGTCGTCGCCGCGGTTGCCGAAGATCAGGTCCGTGCCGTCGCCGCCCAGGATGGTGTCGGCTCCCGCGCCACCGGCGAGGTTGTCGTTGCCGTCGCCGCCGACGATCGTGTCTCTGCCGGCATCGCCGTCGACGCTCAGTGCCTCGTCGGCCAACGTGCCACCGCCGGGCACAACCTGGAACTGGTCGTCACCGCCGCGCAGGAACACCGTGATCGCGGTGAAGGTGCTGCGGTCGAACGCCTGGGGAGCCGTGCCGTTCCCGAGGTCGACGCGGAGTGTGTTCGGATCGGCCGCGGCCAGTTGCACGGCGATCGCGTCGTCACCGTCCGTCCCGACGATGGTGAGTGTCCCACCTCGGACCGACGCTGATGGTGAAGCGGGTTGAGCCTGAGCCGGTCCGACCGTGGCGAGGCCGGCCACCAACGTCGCCCCCGCTGCGATGGCGAACTGTCTCGTGCTGAAGATGCGCCGCATGTCCATGTTCCCTTCTCCTCATGTAGGTCGGCCATTGCCGACGTCATGGCCAGTACGGCGCTCGGCCCGTACCCGGTTCCCTCGTTTCGAGCTCGAACGCCGCCGCGAAGAAGTCCCGATGAAGAAGGAGTGCTGGTGGTGGGAACCGATCGGAGACGCGGGTACGTATCTCGACAGTGAGAGCGAGCACGGCAGGCCGTGGTGCGGCACCCAGCGCGCTGACTCGGCGCACGCCGCAAGACCGGGCTAGCGTGGCGACCGTGGCCGTCGACGACTCGGGGCTAGCCGCTCGGTTCGCCGCGGGCGATCCGGAGACGATCCGCGTCATCTACCAGAACTACGGCCGCCTGGTCTACTCCGTGGCGTACAAGGTCCTCGGCAATGCCGGCCTGGCCGAGGACGCCACCCAACAGACCTTCCTGCAGGCCTGGCGGGCCGCCGAAAGCTACGACCCGTCCCGTCCGCTGGGTGCGTGGCTGGCGAGCATCGCCCGTAGGGCCGCGATCGACGTCTACCGGCGCGACCGGCGACATCGAGGCGTCGTTTCTATCGACTTGGCGGACTCGGCGGATCCTACTTTGGCGGCCGCACCGCCGTCGGTGGAGCAGATCTCCGACGTGTGGGAGGTAAGACAGGCGCTGGAGAAGCTGCCTGACCAGGACCGCGAACTGATCCGTCTACAGCATTACGCTGAGCTCACGCAGACCGAGATCGCCGACGAGCTGGCGATTCCGCTCGGCACGGTGAAGTCCCGCAGCTTCCGGGCGCACCGGCGGTTGGCCGGGCTTCTCGGCCACCTCCGACCGGAGTCGAGCACGCACGGCGCGGGCGGTCGTCCCGAAACCCGCCAGGACCAGAAGGGTGGCTCCGATGAACGACGATGAGCGGATCGCCTACCTGGCCGGCCAATCGGACACACCGGCCGATCCAGACGAGCGTGCCCAACTCGACAAGCTGCGGGGGGTGCTGTCCGACCCGGCCGTCTGGGCCGAGCCACCGCCGGATCTCCAGGAACGCATCGTCGGCGCCATCGCGGACGCCGATGAGATGCCGTCCGAGACTGTGCAAGAGGTGGGGCGGAGGGGATCGCCAGCGGACCGGGACAACGTCGTATGGCTTCGGACTCGGCGGATCAGGTACGCGATCCTCGGCGCCGCGGCCGCCGCGTTGCTTGCCATCGGCCTCGCGGTCGGTCTCTCAAACGAGGGCAGCCAGCCGGTCGAATACGCGGCGTCGCTGCGCGGGACCGACCTGGCCCCGGACGCTTCCGGCGAGGCAACCCTGACTCAAACCGAGGGTGGCTGGAGAATCCATCTCCAGGCCGAGGGCCTACCCCGGCGCGACAACGGCGCCTACTACGAAGCATGGCTCAAGAACGACGCCGGCATTCTCGTGCCGATCGGCACCTTCAACCAACCCGACGACGTCACCCTCTGGGCTGGCGTCCCGCCCAGCAGTTATCCCACCCTCACGGTCACGCGTCAGCTGGCCGACGGCAATCAAGACTCCAGCGGGCAAGTCGTCCTCGAAGGCACCACGCACCCCGAAAACTGACCAACCGCGACCCGCGCGCGTCCACGCTCGGGCGCCAGCGGCCGTGGAATGACTTGTGGATTGAAGCGTGTCTAACCCGTGGGTTTGAGGCGGTGAGAGTGGCTGTCGGGAGGAGACGTGACACCTGAAGTAGGCCGAAGTCAGCGGGGATGGATCCTCTACGGATCAAAGCTTGGGGTACGTCCCTCCGAGCGCGCCAGTAAAGCTCATGGTCAGACGGGCATCCCGGCTGCTGAGACCGACCCCGCCAACAGGGCTCGTGGAATGAATCCTCGCGGCTCGCGAGACGTTGGTGCTCCCGACGACGCCTCGGCGACGGCGGGCTCGGCGTACGCCGGACCGCTGAGACTGGAGCGGATGCTGAGCGCGGGCTGACCAGCAGGGGATAACTACGGTGGTGGGGTGCTGGCTTTGACCTCGACCTCGATTGCCCCGCATGTCGCGCTGACCTCCGTCGCGGATCCGGTGCCATTGCCCGATCAGGTTCTGGGCTGGTAACCGCGTACCCGACGCCACCGAGGCCCCCACGAATCCCGGCTCGACGGCTCCGAGCCGTTCGGGGAGTACCACGATCCCCGCGCCCCTCGCCGCGGCGCCGTCGACCAGTCCGACGGCCTTGTCCAGGCAGGCCTGCTGGTCCATCAGCACGTAGCTGGACTGGACGACTGCGACGGTGACGCTCACTTAGTCGCTCCCACAACAAGCAGTTCACAGGGCCCCAGGAAACCCTCGGCGGACTCGAACCGGCCGAGAGCGTCCTCGATCTCTGCCCACACCGCCGGATGACGCTCGGGAGGTACCGTTGCGAGCATCTGGTGCAGGGCACCGAATGACTCCCTCTCGAAGCGCACGCAGTCGGCTGCCGACGCCAGCCGCAGCGGTGCCGGCACCTCCTCCACCGTCACGTCGCGGAATCCGGCTTGCTCAAACTGGGACAGCAGCACCCCGGGGCCGCCCAGGCTGAACGGCCCGGGCTGACCAGGTGCCGGCGGACCGAGGCCTACTCGGTCGCGGATGATGCGGACCGGGAGGGAGAAGAACGCGTTGCGCTCGGAGGTGGAATACACCACGGCAGCGGCCCGGCCGCCGTCTCGAAGGGCATGCCCCATGCCGGACAAGGCCCGCGGCTGGTTAGGGAAGTAGATCAGCCCGAGCCGGCAGATGACGGCGTCGAACGACACTCCGGGCAGCCGCTCGAGCTCCTCGCCGTCGAGTTCTACGGTCTCCACGCTGACCCCGGCGTCACCTGCCGCCTTGGCCGCGTAGGTCAGGATGCTGGGGGAGATGTCGGTGGCCATCACCCTGCCGGTCGGGCCGGACCGCCGGGCGGCCGCGAGGCTCTGGCCGCCGGCTCCCGCCGCGACGTCGAGGACCCGACTCCCGGATCCCACGTCAGCGAGGTCCAGCATCCGCTCGGTGGCCTCGCCCAGCCACTGCTCGAGCACGGGTCCCCACCGATGCCATGCCTGCGCGGCGGTCTCCCACTGCGCACGGGTGGTGTTCTTGTACTGGATCGGATCGAACGTCATGGGCGCTGCCTTTCTGTCCGTCGCACCGGATGGCGTTGCGTCGACTCGGAGGTCCCACCAGCGTGAGGTGCCGTCGGGAGCGGCACATCCGTAGTCACTACCGATTCCGGCGTCCGTGACGCCCCGCACGGCGAACTCCCGTTTCGGTGTCACGGCCGCTCACCCGGCGCGATACTGGTCGGATGGACGGCACGGCCGCGGCAGGGTCGGCGATCACCGCTCGGGAGCACGAAGTGTGGTCGCTCGTGGCCGCTCACCTCACGAACCGGGAGGTCGCCGAGCGGCTGTGCCTGTCGGTGCGCACCGTCGAGTCGCACGTCGCCGCACTGATCCGCAAGCTGCAGGTGGCCGACCGCCGCGAGCTCGCCCGCGCCGCCGCGGAAGAGCGGGAGCGTGCGGTCGAACTTCGGTGGCCGACCCCGGTGACCTCATTCGTCGGTCGAGAGGCCGAGTCGGCCGAGCTGACCGCGGCTATCTCCGTCCACCGGATGGTCACGGCGACTGGACCGGGCGGTGTCGGCAAGACCCGTCTCGCACTGCGTGCGGCTCAGACCGTTGCCGCCGCCCGACATGAGGGCGGCTGGTTCGTCGATCTCGTGCACGTGAGCGATCCGGAGTTGGTTGTGCCCGCCCTCGCCGACGCGGTTGGCGTGGTCGCACCCCTGGGCGGATCGATCGAGGAGGCCGTCACCCGGTCGCTGGCAGACAGCGACGCCCTGGTCGTGCTCGACAACTGCGAGCACCTGCTCGATGCCGTCCGGTCCTGCGTCGAGCTGCTGTTGGGCCACTGTCCGTCACTGACGGTGGTCGCCACCAGCCGGGTTCGGATGGGTGCACCCTTCGAATGGGTGTACCCGGTGCCCGGACTGTCCGTGGACGCCGCGGCTGCGGACGGCACCGACGACGGTGACGCCGTGGCACTTTTCGTGGAGCGGGCCCGCAGCGCCGGCGCCCTTCATCCGCTCGACCGAGGCCGCGTGGCACAGCTGTGCCGCTCGCTGGACGGCATGGCGCTGGCCATCGAGCTGGCGGCGGCCCGATGCCCGACCCTCGGGCTCGACGGACTGCTCGAGGGGCTCGACCGCCACCTGGGATTGCTGACCGCGAACACCGGTATCGATGACCGGCACCGCTCGCTACGCGCGACCATGGCATGGAGCCATCAGCTGTTGTCCGAGGGCGATCAGGTCCTGCTCGCCGTGATCTCGGTATTCGGCTCGTGGTTCGACGTGGACGCCGCGGTCACCGTCGCCAGCCCCAGTGGACCGCGCTCCGAAGTCACCGACCAGCTGGCCCGCCTCGCCGACCATAGCCTGCTCCTGGCCGCACCCGGGACGCCGACCCGCTACCGTGCGCTGGAGACCATCCGCCAGTTCGGAGCCGAACGGCTTGAGGATCTCGGCTACGCGGACGCGGTGCACGCCCGGCACCGGGCCTGGTGTCATAACCGGCTCGCCGACCTGGCCGGCCAGCCACGCGACGAGGCGTGGTGCGAGCGCCTCGACCGGGTGGCGCCCGACGTCCGCGCCGCTATCGCGGTGGCTGCTGCCCGGGGCCGCGACGAGGCGGCCGCCGGTCTCGCTGAGTCGCTGGCCGAGCCGTTGCTGCTGCGCGGCCGCCCCGAGGAGTGCCAGCGCAGCTACGAGCAGGCCGCGCGGCACGCGCCGACACTCGCTGACCGAGCCCGACTGCTGAGCCTGGCGGCCGGCGCAGCCGCCAGCCGATTGGTCGGCAACGAGACCCTGCTCCGACTCGACGCGGCCGCTGCCTCGGCGGTCGAAGCAGGCGACCCAGCTTCGGCCGCCGAGGACCTGGCGTGGATGGCGATCTTCAACCGGTGGGCGCCTGGCATCATCGCCGAGCTTCCGGACCCAGGCACCGACGACCGCTGGCTCGCTCGCGCCCGGGCGTTGGCGGGAGGTCGACCAGTGGCCGACGCGACGGTTGCCCTCGCAATCTCGCTCGGGTTGGCTGATGACGACCCACAGCTGCCCGCGTTGGCCACCTCGGTGATCGTTCGTGCAAGGGAAGCCGGGCGCCCGCTGATGGAAAGCGTCGCTCTTGACGTCCTGTGCGGCTTCTACCTAGCCCGTGGGGAACTGACCGAAGCGCTGCGCCAGATCGCCCGCCGCGGTGACGTCCTCGACGGGGTTGATCTCGATGCCGTCACCGCCTACCACTTCAACGACTTCCTGCTGATGGGTTCCGAGGTATGCCTGGCGGTCGGCGACCTGCCATCGGCCGCCGAGTACGCCGACCGGTTGAGTGCCTTGGCGTGCTATCGGGACTATCCGCATCCCGCGCTTGCGCGCCGTCTGAAGGTCGACGCTATGGCCGGCGATCTTGAGGCCGCTGTTACCCGCGGAGAGGAGTTTCTCGCCGCCTGGGAACGAGCTGGCTGCCCGGTCTCCGGCACCCTCAACATCACGGCGTACATCATGACCATGGTTCACGGTCTGCTCGGCAACGATGTCAACAGGGAACAGTGGATAGGCATCACCAGGGCCTTGACTGTCGATCCACGGCGGCTTGCCACTTGGGAGGCGGGCTGGGCCCCGGCCTTCGCAACCTTCGACGCGCTGGTGCACCTCGAGCGGCAGGATCCCGAGTCCGCGGTCGCCCGCCTCTCAGCCGACGTCGACGATCACGACGTATGGCATACCTGGGTGGGTGGAATGTGGCGGCCGTGGTACGCCGCCCTCTGGACTGAAGCCGCCGTCCTGGCCCGGCGTTCCGACGTTGAGGCGCGCCTCGCCAGGGGTGTGGAAGCCACCCGCGAGAACCCGATCGCCGCGGCTATCGTCGCCCGCGCCGCAGACCTAGCCCGCGGCGACCGCGACCTGCTCCCGCGTCACGCAGACAGCTTTGCCCGGCTCGGGTGCCGCTATCAAGAGCGCCGCACCCACGACCTTGCGGCAGGCGAGGAGTGCCGGTGAGCCGGTCGGGCCACACTCATCGGGCCCAGCTCCCGGTGCAGAGGTGTTGGAGCGCCCTCGACCTACGGCCTACGTCGAGCCTTGTTAGCCAACACACCCTGCTCGAGAGGTCGAGAGGATCACCGGATCTCGACGCTTGCTGCCCGACCGCTGAGCATCGGATCCCTGGGTCGTCGTGGTGCGGGTCGTGGTGCGAAAGGGTGTCCAAAGGGTTCTAGAACGACGCAATCGAGCTTCATCGCGGGAGTCCTGCCGCCTGAAGTTGGCCAAGTCGGTGGGGAGCGGTGCGCTACGGATCGAAAGGTTGGGGTCTAGTCCCTCCGAGCGCGCCAACTGACCTGCATGAGGCTAGTGGCTTTCATCAAGGCCGACTGCTCGTGGAACGAGATCACGTCCCACGGACCTGAAATGGCCGCGCCGAAGCCGGACGCGGTCCAGGAGTCGAGCGGGTGCGTAGCTGGAACTATCCGGGCAGCGCCGTCGCGGATCCGGCGAGTCTTGCGGAGCATCTGGCGGCGTCAAGCGGCTGGCCGGCGCGGGTGAACAGCTGGGCCGCTTGGTCGAGGTGGCGGCGGTAGGCCCCGTCGTCGTGGTGGGCGGCCGCGAGATGGGCTCGGGCCTCGGCCACGGCTGCGGTCCAGGCGCTGCCCTGCCACCGAGCGGCCGAGCGCTCGGCTTCTGACAAGTGGCGCTGGGCGTTGATGACGTCGCCTGCGTCGGCGTAGGCGATTGCGGCGGGTACCGCGAACATGACGTCGCAGAAGGAGCATCGGTCGTTGTCGCCCAAGGCGGCCTCGCCCTGCTCGACAACGGCCAGAGCGGTAAGCGGGTTAGCCGATGCCATGATCATGGTGCCGTAGATCCGCTGCATCAGGTGCAAGCTGATGGCTGACCATCGTGCCAGCGGGAGTGCCTGCCGAAGCAGCTCGAGCGCATGTTCACGATCGCCGCGGGCAAGGTGCACCTCGGCAAGGCGTTGCAGCGAGTGGGCTTCACCCGCGGGCGCGTCGATGTCGCGATGCAGGTCGACAGCCTCGCGCAACTCAAGCTCGGCGAGGTCGAGGTTGCCCATGAGCAGGCCCGCTTCGCCGATCAAGGCGGTGGCGAATGCGACACCGCGCAATGCCCCGTCATGGTGAGCCCGCTTGCGGAGTTGGTCGGACAGCTCGATGACCTCGGCGTAGTCCACCGGACCGTAGAGGAGATACTCGGCGACGCACAGGTGCGCGTCGAACACCGCGGTCGTGAGGCCGGGATCGCCTTGTGTTCTGCGCATCTCCAGAAGGAAGCGTTCGAACCACTCGCCACGCTGGTGGGCGATCAGGCCCTGCAGCGTCACGAGGTCGGCGATCTGCCAGGTGTCGCCGGGTCGAAGCGCTGCCCTGGCCGCGTCCGCCGCCTCCAGTGCGCGGTCCATGTCTTCTTGGAAGTAGGCGAGGATGCCTTGCGAGAGCAGAATCGGGCCGTCGGCGATGTCGCCGTCGAGCCCGAGGCCGGCGAGCGCCGCGGCTGCGGTGTCGAAGTCGCCTTGGAAGATCGCTGCGCGGGCGAGCCTGGCGCGGACCAGCCGGTGCTCGGTCCCGGTCGTGACCATCAGCGCTGCGCGGTATGCGGCGACGGCCGCTGGATCGGCGAGGGCGAACAGCAGATCGCCTCGACGGGCCAGCAGATGGCCGCGGTCGGCGCCGGACGTGTGGTCGATGACTGCGTCGATGAGCGCGAGCCCGTCGCGGTAGGCACCGAGGGCGCCGGCGGTCTCCACCGCTTGGCGGACATAGGGAATCGCCTGCACTGGATGGCCCGAAGCGACGAACAGGTGCGCTACCCGGATCGCCGGAGCGGCCAAGGCGGCCAACTGCTCGGCGACTTCCCTCCCCGCCCGGGCCCGCTCGTGTGCCGAGAACGTCGCGAGCAGCGCGTCCCGGACCAGGCTGTGACGAAATCGGTAGCCGGTGTCTGCAGGTACGAGGATGGCCGTGGTCAGTCCCGCCTCGAGCGCCTCGTACGACTCGTTCTCGCTCCTTCCGGCGGCCGCGAGGAACTCATCGGTGGTGAACGCCGACCCGAGCAGCGCCACTCGGCGTAACGCGGCCAGGGCCGATGGGGGCAGTGTGGACACGGCGACGTCGCCAGTGCCGTCGTGCGCGGCGCGGGCAGCCTCGAGGATGCGGAACGGCAGGCCGCCGGAGACCGCCCAGATCTCGGCCACGGTGTCGTCGTCGAGGTCGGGATAGTGGAGCGCGATCAGCCGTCGGGTCGCGGACTCGTCAAGGGGCGGTAGCTCGAGGATGCTCCCGATGCCGCGCGCTACCACGCTGGACTCCACCTCGCGCAGTGCGCTGTCGGGACGGGACGCGAGAGCGATCAGGGCGGGTTCGGTGACCGCACACCGGGCCAGATAGTGCAGGAGCCGAATAGACGCCTCGTCGGCTTCGTGGAGGTCGTCGATGACCAGGAGAAGCCCGTGGTCGCCTGCGGCGAGGCGGAACAGCTCGGCGGCAGCGACGAAGAGCCGTTGGTGTGCCGTCTCTCCGGTCCAAAGACCTTGGTCGCCGGACAGGGCGCGATCGAGTTCGTGCCGATAGCGGTCGTCCAATCCGTCGAGAAGGGCAGGGTGCTGCCGGCAGAGATCCCCGAAAGCCTCCAGTACGGGTGCGTACGGCCAGGCGCCCTCGATCGACGACGCGGCTCCGCGAGCCGTACGCCAGCCGCGGCGCCTCGCGAGCGCGGTGGCCATGTCCAGCATCGCCGACTTTCCCACCCCGGCCGGTCCGGTCAGCAGCAGGGTGCAACCGTGACCGGCGGCGGCCTGGTCCAGTTGGCGGCGTACGGTGTCGCCGGCCGACCGGCGACCGACCAAACGGGTGCCCTCGGACGTCGACGCTGTGGAGGTCGGGTACGCGGAGCTCTGGCTCTCGGCGGCAAGCTCTGCTTTCAGCCGCCTCGCCTCCGCGCTGGGACGCGTTCCGAGCTCTCGACGAAGCGCCTGCTCCATGCGTTCGAGCTGCCGTTGCGCCGCCCGCACGTCACCGCGGCGGGCGTGCTCGCGCGCCACCGCCAGGTGAGCGGTCTCGTCCGTCGGGACTTCGCGGACCAGGTCCGGCCAGCGTTCGGCCAGGCGGAGCAGGTCGTGGTAGGCAACGGTGAGGACGTTGCGCCACTCCGCAGTCCACTCCTCGTACCGGTACTCGGGTAGCAGGCTGCCGCCGTACAACGTCAGCGCAGCCTCGGCCTCCTCGACTGATCGGCTGGTCAGGGCCTGCTCGGCGCGACGGCGGAACTCCACCGCATCGACGTGTACGTCGGCCTCCGGCAGGAGCAGCACCTGGTCGTTGCGCAAGACGACCGACCCGCCGAGCGCCCGCCGCGCGTAGTGGGCGGCCTTGTGGAGCCGGGGCAGGGCAGCGTCGAGCGGAATCGTCGGCCAC
>Ga0075431_100007005_pt1 | contig 11204 bp, 13 predicted proteins | sample RhiMetdeltSRZDD5_FD_75297 | JGI IMG/M metagenome (GOLD analysis project Ga0075431, IMG submission 75297) | Populus rhizosphere microbial communities from Tennessee, USA - Rhizosphere MetaG P. deltoides SRZDD5 | ecosystem: Host-associated > Plants > Roots > Rhizosphere > Soil | place: USA...
TGCCGAGCGCCTCGTCGCCCATCTGCGGCAGCACCGACTCGTCGGTGGTGGTGCCGCCGCCGAGGAGGGGCAGCCGGGCCTTGAGGCCGGACGTCTCGTACTCCTTCGCGAACTGGAGGGCGAGCCGGCCCACGAAGAGGGCGAGGACGGCGTCGGCGTCGCGCTTGATCTGGGCGAGGAACGGCGCGAAGTCGTTCGTGTTGAGCGGCGTCCAGATCTTCTGGACGATCTGGCCGCCGCCTTCCTCGAACGTGCGCTGAAAGCCGCCCACCGTCTCGTAGCCGAACGCGTAGTCCATCCCGATCGCGGCCACCTTGCGGTACTTCGTGTTCTTGAGCACCCAGTCCGCGAATGGGTGCATGGGCTGGCTCGTTGCCCAGCCCGTGCGCACGATCCAGCGCGCGGGCTTCCGCTGTGTGATGTCGTCGGCGGCGATGACCGGATACGTCGCGGGAATCTTCTGAGCGTCGATGTAGGGCTGGAGCGCGTAGCCGACGCTGGCGAGGAGTCCGCCCGTGAGGAGATGCACGCGATCCTGATCGACGAGCTTGCGTGACTTGTTGAGCGCGGTGGCGGGATTGCCCTCGGTGTCTTCCACGGTGAGCTCGATCTTCCGTCCGGCCACCTGACGGTTGATCTCGTCGAGGTACATCTCGGTGCCGTTCACCATGTCCTTGCCGATCTGCGCGAACGGTCCCGTGAGCGGCGCCAGCATGCCGATCCGGATGGCGCCGGGTTGCGCCTGGGGCGGGGCGGGAACGGCGACGAGCGCGACGAGCACGATGAGTACGGCGATCCGACGCATGGAGTCTCCTTCCTTATCGATGCCCGCGGGTGAACGCACCGAAGACGCCGCGGGGCGCGAAGAGGATGACGCCGATGTAGACGGCGCCGAGGATCAAGAGCCAGCGCTTGGTGTAGACGCTGACGAAGTTTTTCAGGAACACGATGGCGGCGGCGCCGAGGGCGGGACCGGCGAGGGTGCCGGGGCCGCCCAGCGCCACCATGAGGAGCGTCTCCACGGAGGTCACGAGCTGGACGTCGACCGGGCTCACGAAGCCGTTGTAGTAGGCCCACAGCACGCCCGCGAAGCCGGCGAAGAGCCCGGAGATCACGAAGGCGAGGTACTTGTGGAGCCAGACGTTGTAGCCGAGCGCGCGCATGCGCGACTCGCTCTCGCGGATTCCCTTGAGCGTCATCCCAAACGGCGAGCGCACGAGCACGCCGAGGAGGAGCCAGGCCACCAGCGCCGCCACCAGCGCGAAGTAGAAGAAGGGCAGCGGCGACCAGAGACTCCCCGGCCACGGCAGCTCGGGGCGCGGCACGCCCGAGATCCCGTTGTCGCCTTTGGTCATCGACACCCAGCGGAAGGCGAGGCCCCACACCACCATGCCGAGCGCGAGCGTGATCATCAGGAAGTAGGTGCCGACGGCGCGGATGGCGAGCACGCCGAAGACGGCGGCGGTGGCGGTGGCGAGGACGAGACCGGCGAGCAGACACGTCGCAAATCCGGCCGCGCGCTCGGTGGCGAGGATCCCCACCGCATAGGCCGCGATGCCGAAGTAGGCGGCGTGTCCGAGGGACGGCAGACCGGTGTAGCCGAGAAGGACGTCGAGGCTCATCGCGAGCACGGCCACGATCAGCACCTGCGTGAGCAGCGTGAGCGGGTACGACGGAAGGACGGGGGCGACGAGCGCGAGCGCCGCCGCCACGAGCGCCGCCGCCACGACGGGGGATCGCATCAGACGCGCCCGAACAGACCCGTCGGCCTGAGGGCGAGGATCAACGCCATCGGCGCGAACAGCGTGAAGTAGGACAGCTCCGGAAAGAGCGCCTTGCCGAAGTTGTCGAGGAGGCCCACGAGGACGCTGCCGACCATCGCGCCGGGCAGGCTCCCGAGGCCGCCCACGATCACCACCACGAACGCGTAGGGCAGGACTTCGAAGTCGGCGCCCGGGTACACGCCGAGAAACCCGCCGCCGATGACACCGCCGAGCGCGGCGAGGGCGGCGCCGAGCGCGAACACGCCGAGCGAAAGACGCGGCACCCGGATGCCCACGCCCTGCGCCATCTCGGCGTCGTCGACGGCGGCCCGGATCATGGCGCCCGCGCGGGTGCGGTCGAGGCCGAGCCAGAGCGCGGCGCCGATGACGAAGGCGACGACGATGATGAAGATGCGGTAGGTGGGAAAGCGGAGCGCGCCCGTGGCCACCGCGCCCTGGAGCGAGGCGGGGACGGGGATCGTGTAGGGATCGCCGCCCCACACGAGCAGCGCCAAATCCTGGAAGATCAGCGCGAAGCCGACCGTCATCAGCACTTGCCCCAGCGTCTGTCCGGGCAGCCGCCGCAGGAACAAGCGCTCCATGGCGATGCCGACGAGCGCGATGGCGACGGCGCCCGCGATGAGGGCGAGCGCGAAGCTGCCCGTCCGCCACATGACGGAGAGCCCCACGTAGCCGCCGAGCATGAAGTAGGAGCCGTGGGCGAGGTTCACGATGCGCATGACGCCGAAGATCAGCGAGAGCCCGCTCGCGAGGAGGAAGAGCAGAGCGCCGTACGAGAGACCGTTGAAGGTCTGGGTGATCCAGAACTCCGCGCTCACGAGAGCCGCAGCAGCCGGGCCGCGGTGGTGCCGAGGATGCGCGTCTGGTCCGCGCGCGAGAGCTTGAGCTTCTGGGTGACGACCTCGCGCGGACGCTCGTAGCCCATGTCGAAGCAGTAATCGCTGCCGAGCATCACGCGGTCGGCGCCGACGGTGTCCACGAGGAACCGCAGCGCGTCCGGAGAGTGGCTGATCGTGTCGTAGGTGAAGCGCCGCAGGTAGTCGGCGACCGGACGCCGCGCGGTCTCCTTGGCTTCCGGGCGCACGCGCTGCCCACGCTCGAGCCGACCCGCCAGATACGGAAAGGCGCCGCCCGCGTGGGGCAAGCACACCTCGAGCTTCTTGTAGCGGTCGAGCACGCCGCCGAAGATGAGCTGGGCGGCGGCGACCGCGGTGTCGAACGGATTGCCGAGCAGGTTGTGGAGATAGAACCGCTGCAGGCGGGGGCCGCCGAGGACGTTGATGGGATGGAGCAGTACCGGGAGCTTCGCCGCTTCGCAGCGCTCGAAGATCGGCGCGAACTCCGGCTCGGAGAGCTCGCGCCCGTTCACGTTGGTGCCGAGATAGACGCCGCGGATCCCGGGCAGCGCGGCCACCCGCGTCAGCTCGTCGAGCGCCCGCCGCGGATCCTGCATGGGCAGGGTCGCGCAGCCGACGAAGCGATCGGGAAACGCGCGATGGGCTTCGGACATCGCATCGTTCACCGCCCGCGCGAGGCGGACACCGAGCTCGCCGTCGGCCCAGTAGACCATCGGCTGCGTGAGCGACAGCGCGTGCACGGTCACGCCCTGGCGGTCCATGACGCGCCGGCGGCGGTCGAGGTCCCAGTAGGTGGCGTCGAGCGGCGGCGTCCCCGGCGCATCGCCGCGCAGGATGGTGGGCCCCTTGGCGGTGCGATTGAGGCGCATCCCGAAGGGCGAGCCGGCTTCCTCGATGAGCTTCAGGAAGCTTTCGGGATAGAAGTGCGCGTGGATATCGACCGCGAGGGGAGCCGCCACGGCAGGGGATTGTACTATAAGCGTCGACGCCATCAGGGAGGTGGGCCGTGAGACTTCCGCACGAACGCTTCGACTACTCCGCCATCGCCGATCGCCCACCGTGGAAGCTGCCGCGCGGCGCCCGCATCGCGGTGTGGACCATCGTCAACATCGAGGAGTGGGACATCGAGAAGGCGATGCCCCGCCAGTACCTCACCGCGCCCCAGGGCGTGACCACCCTCCCCGACATCCCGAACTGGGCGTGGCACGACTACGGGATGCGTGTCGGATTCTGGCGCTTCCACGAGGCGCTCGGCAAGCGAAAGATCCGCGCCACCACCTCGATCAACGCCAACGTGTGCCGCACCTATCCGCGCGTGGCGCAGGCCATGCTCGACGCGGGGTGGGAGTTCATGGGCCACGGGGTGCGGCAGGGCGCGCTCCACGCCGTCACCGACCAGCGCGCGGTGATCCGCGAATCGATCGAGCTCATTCGCGAGTTCACCGGCAAGAAGCCGAAGGGCTGGCTCGGCCCCGGCCTCACCGAGACGTGGGAAACCCTCGACCTTCTCGCCCTCGAGGGCATCGAGTACGTCTCCGACTGGGTCAACGACGATCAGCCCTACGAGATCCGCACGGAGGCGGGGCCGCTGGTCTCGGTACCGTACACGCTCGAGCTGAACGACATCCCGATGATGGTGATCCAGCACCACGCGTCGGAGACGTGGGTCCAGCGCGCCAAGGACCAGTTCGATCGACTCTATCTCGAGGGCGCCAAGAACCCGCGCGTGATGGCGCTCGCCGTCCACCCCTACATTTCCGGCGTGCCCCACCGCATCAAGTACTTCGAGGCCGTGTACGACTACATGCGCAAGCAGAAGGGCGTGTGGTTCACGACCGGCGAGGAGATCTACGAGTGGTACCGCACGAGCCGGTGACGGCTTAGCGGACCGGGGCCACCACGACGTCGGTCGGCTGTCCGCCGAGGAAGTGCTCGATGTTCGCCACCGCGCGGAGGAGACCATCGTGGATGACTTCCGGCGTCTGCCCCGCGTTGTGCGGCGAGAGCACCACGTTGCGGAGGCCGAAGAGGGGATCGTCCCGCTTGAGCGGCTCGTCGTGGAACACGTCGAGGCCGGCGCCCGCGATCTTGCCCGTCCGCAAGGCGTCGAGCAGGGCGTCGCGCTCGACGAGGGCGCCGCGCCCGGTGTTGACGAGGATCGCGGTCCGCTTCATGGCCGCGAGCTCTTTTCGCGCGAGAAACCCGCGCGTCTCCGGCAGGAGCCGGAGGTGGAGCGAGATCACGTCCGCCTCGCGCAGGATCTCCTCTTTCCACGCCGCACGCGCGCCCGCCACCGGCACCGAGTCGTCGCGGAAGCTCATCACGAGCACCTGCATGCCGACGGCGCGTCCGAGCTCGGCCACGCGCGTCCCGATCTGACCGGTGCCGAAGACGCCGAGCGTCTTGCCGTGGAGCTGGGTCAGCATGTCGCGCGGCCATGCGCCCGCCCGCATCTCGGCGTCGATCTTCGGCAGCTTGCGGGCGACGGCGAGCATGAGCGCGAGCGTGTGCTCGGCGACGGCGTAGGCGTTCACGCCGGGCGTGTTGCACACGGTGATCCCGCGCCGCCCCGCCGCGTTGAGGTCGATGTTGTCGGTGCCGGTGCCCCAGATCGAGATCATCTGCAGCTTGGGACAAGCCGCGAACACGCCGTCCGTGAAGCGCGCGTGGGCGCGGATGTTGATCGCGATGCGCGCGCGATCCAGACGCCGGATGAGCTCGCCCTCGTCTTCGGCGCCGCGCTCGACGTAGACGCGGGTTTCGCCGAGACCCCGGCAGCGCTCGTGGGCGGGCGTGCCCTCGAACACGGACGGGAAGTCGTCGGGGACGACGATGAGCGGGTCGGCCACTACGGGCTGTCGGCGAAGACGGTCTGGGCGGCCGCCACGCCGGCGCCGGGCTCGCACTTGGCGCCGAGATCGCGCAGCGTGAGCTCGAGGGCGGAGAGCGTGGGCAGCACGTACTGCGGGCTCGCCGTCATCGCCATCGTCCCGATGCGGAGGGTGAGGGTGCGGAGCTCGGCGAGACCCGTGCCGATGAGGATCCCGTAGCGATCACGCATGTGCGAGACCACCGCCGCCGGCTCGATGCCCTTCGGCGTGCGCACGCAGGAGACCGTGTTCGAGACGATCGCCGCGTCCGGAAACATCTCGAGATCCATGGCATGGAGACCATGACGGAGGGCGGTGGCGGCCACCTCGTGGCGACGGAAGCGATGCTCGAGGCCCTCGTCGAGGATCAGCTGCGCAGCGACACGCATGGCGCCGGTGAGGTGAGTGGGGATCGAGATCGGCTGCCGGCGCGGCGTGCCCGGCTTCACCTGGCCCCCGCGCGTGGTCGGAATCCACGACTCGCGCCAGCGCTGGAGATCGTACGCGTAGCTCGTGCTCTTCGTGCGCCGGCGCTCCATTGCCGCCCACGCGCGGTCGCTCACCGCCACCACCGCCATCCCGAGCGGCGCTCCCAGGCACTTCTGGGAGCCCGTCATGTTGAGATCGACGCCCCACTCGTCCGTGCGCACGTCGATGCCGGCGAGCGCGGAGACGGTGTCGAGCAGGAAGAGCGCGCCCACGTCGCGCGTGATGCGTCCCACCTCGGCGGCGGGATAGGTGCTGCCGGTGGAGGTCTCGTTGTGTACGAGCGTGATCGCCTTCGGACGCACGCGCTCGGCCTCCGCGCGGAGCCGCGCCACGTCGAGACGCGCGCCGAGCTCGAGGGGGAATTCCGTCACCTACGCGCCCAGCCGTTCCATGATCTCCCGCATCAGCAACCCGAACTGACCGGCGACGACGACGAGCGCGCGATCACCCGGCTCCATCACCGAGAGCGCGCCTGCCTCGAGCGCGGTGCGGCCGGAGCCGGGGAGCAGGATCACTTCGCCGCGCGTCTGGAACACCTCGCGCAGCGCGGCCGCCGTCGGCTCCAGCACGTCCTCGTCGAAGGTGCGGTCGTACTGGATCGCGGGGGGCTGGTTCATCGCCTGGATCACCGGGAAGGGCAGCTCGGTGGGTCCGGGAATCATCAGCACGGGGCGCGTCTGGCCTTTCGCCCAGTTGATCGACACGGCGTTCTCCTCGGTCGCGCAGGGTGGCGTCATTGTAGCACCCGTGATCGCGACGGCGCCGCCGCGACCGTCATCCTATCGCGAGGGCGCCGCGGACGCGCGGTAGATGAAATAGAGATTGCGCAGGTACACGAAGAGCCCCGCCGCCTGACCGATGATGAACACGGGATCGCCGCGATAGATCGCATAGGCGAGCAGGACGAGGCCGCCGCCCACCGAGAAGAACCAGAACTGCCGCGGCACCACGCTGCGCCGCTGGCGCTCGGACGCGATCCACTGCACGAGGAACCGGGCGGAGAACAACGCCTGCCCGGTCAGTCCTACCCCTAGCCAGACGTGATCGGTCGTCATCGGGCGAGACTCCTTGGGTCGGATGCGGGGGTCGTTACGCCGTCTTGCGGGCGAACAGCGCGCGCAGCACCTCGTAGGCCCGGCGCACCTCGTCGGGGCGTCGCCGTCCGCTGATGAGGGCGAAGATCTTCTCCGCCTCCTCGCTCGGCACCGTGCCCGCCTTGTCCGCGCGCACGTCGATCAGATCGCGGAGGGGTGTCTCGAGCGCGGTCGCGATGTGGTAGAGGCTGTCGATCGAGATCGACTTCTCGCCCCGTTCCACTTCCCCGATGAACTTGCCGCTGAGCCCCGCCCGCCGGCCCAGGCGTTCCTGGCTGAAGCCCTTCTGCTTGCGGAGGGCGCGGAGACGCTGGCCGAGGAATCTTCTGACATGGCGTACCGCTCGTTCGGCCACGATTCATAGACGCAAGCGAAAGCTATGCCATTCATCACCAGGGAACCTCGACCTCCACCGTGCCCGTAATGACCCGTACGGGGTACACGGGAATGCTGAGGTCGTCGCTCACGCGGCAGCGACCGGTGGCGAGATCGAAATCGAATCCGTGCCACGGGCAGATCACGGTGTCCCCCTCCAGCCAGCCGTCTGCGATCGGGCCGTCCTCGTGGGGGCAGATATCGCCGCACGCGAAGTACCGTCCCCCGCCGGCGTTGAACAGCGCGAACCCGAGCCCGTTCGCTTCCACGTAGCGGCCCTGCCCGCGCGGGATGTCGGCGGCGTCGGTGACGCGGACGATGGTCATCGGCGGCGCTCGCGGAGCGCCTCGTCGATCGCGGCACGGAAGGCCTCGACCGATTGCGCGCCCACGAGGGGGCGGTCGTTGATGAGGAAGGTCGGCGTTTGTCTGATACCGAGGGCGCGCGCTTCTGCCACATCCCGCTCCACCGCCGACGCGAAGCGCGCTTCGTCGACACAGCGGGCGAACGTCTCGCTGTCGATCCCGACCGCCACCGCGTACGTGATCAGGCTCTCCCGGTCGAAGCGCGGCTGGCTCGCGAAGAGGCGGTCGTGGTACGGCCAGAACTTCCCGGAGGCGGCCGCGCAGCGGGCGGCCTGGTGCGCGGGGCGGGCGGCGGTGTGGACCGGGAGCGGGAAATCCTTGAAGATGAGGCGCACCCGCCCGTTGTACTCGGCGAGGATCCGCGCCAGCGACGATTGGACGGATTTGCAATACGGACACTGATAGTCCGAGAATTCGACGATGGTCACGGGCGCCGTCGCCGCGCCCTTCACCATGCCAGGATCGACGGTGAGGTCGAACTGGGCGCGCGCGGGCGCCGGCGCGAGCAGCACGAGGATCAGGAGCCAGCGGCTGCTCGACACCCGGAGCGAGACGCGAGGCACGGGGGCGAGAATACGACGCGCGTCCGCGCCGCGCAACGGCCGGGCGCCCCCGCGGGAGAGAACGCGCATGGGCTTGCTGCTTCGCGTGATCGTGAATGCCGCCACCATCTATCTGGCGGCGTACCTGGTGCCGGGGATTATCGTGAGCGGCATCGGCCCCGCGCTCGTGGCCGGCCTCGTCCTCGGCGTCATCAACGCGGTCGTCCGTCCCATCCTGGTCGTGCTCACGTTCCCGCTCACGCTGCTCACGCTCGGTCTCTTCCTGTTCGTGCTCAACGCGTTCTGTCTGTGGCTCACGTCGGCGCTGGTGCCGGGGTTCACGGTGGACGGCTTCGGGCCCGCTTTCCTGGGCGCCCTCGTGATCTCGATCGTGAGCTGGGTCATGACCGCGTTCGTGAACGACGCGGGCCGGGTCCGGCGCATGCGCGGAGACGAGGGCGAGCGGCGGCGCCTGCGCTGAGGAGCGCGGGCGGGCTCAGGCGGCGCGCCCGCCCTCTTCGGTGAGGGCGGTGATGACGTAGGTGCCGCTCTTCTCGTCGCGTTCCAGCGTCACGATCTTCTGCTTGGCGGCGTCCTCGAGGAGCTTCGAGAACGTCGAGTAGCCGTAGTAGGACTCGTTGAAGGCGGGATTCTTCCGGATCATCGTCTGCTTCACCATCGAGCCCCACAGCGTCTCCTTGTTCTCTCGCATGAGGGCCTGGATGGCGTCGATGAGCTGGGCCATCGCCTCCGCCTTCTTCTCGGGCAGACCGCGGAGGAGGTTCGTCTTCTTGGTGTCGCGGATGAGGTCCTCGTAGAAGATGAACTCGTCGCAGTTGGCCACGAGGAGGTCGGAGGAGGAGGATTTCACGCCGAGCCCGATGACGTAGCGGTCGTTCTCGCGCAGCTTGGACACGAGCGGGGAGAAGTCGGAATCGCCGGAGACGAGCGCGAAGCTGTCGATGTGCGTCTTGCCGTAGGCGAGGTCGAGAGCGTCCACGACCATCCGGATGTCCGCCGAGTTCTTGCCGCTGTAGCGCGACTGGGGCACGTCGATGAGCTCGATCGCCCACTCGTGGAAGGGCCGCTTGTACTCGGTGAACCGGTTCCAGTCCGCGTAGGCGCGCCGCGAGATGATCTTGCCTTTCTCCAGCAGCCGCTCCAGGACCAGCTTGATCTCGAACTGCTTGTACTGCGCCTCCTTCACGCCGCGGGCGATGTTTTCGAAATCGATGAACAGCGCCAGCTTCCGCTCTCCATTCATCCGCAGTGTCCTTTCGGCCGCGAGCGTGCGTGGCGCCCGCTCACGCTCTTTCATTATATGACTTCGCCCGCGGCCGGCCCTCGTTCCCGGATGCGCCGCGCGCGGGGCGGGCGGCCGTGTCGGAGGTGGGGGGCGTTGTATAGTCGGATCGACGCCGCGTTGACGTGTGGAGGTCACGAGGGATGAAGGACGTCGATCCTGCGCTCGCCCACCGGGTGCCGCCCGGCCAGACACTCACCGCGAAATGGCCGGTGCTCACGTACGGGCTCACGCCGCGGTTCGATCCCACGCGGTGGACGTTCCGCTGCTTCGGCCTCGTGGAGAAAGAGATCTCCTGGACGTGGGAGGAGTTCCGCGCGCTCCCGCGCGTGACCATCACCTCCGACGTCCATTGCGTCACGCGGTGGTCGAAGCTCGACAACGCGTGGGAGGGCGTCCACATCCGCGAGATCATGAGCCGGGTGAAGGTGCGCCCGGAGGCGAAGTTCGTGATGGAGCACGCCGATCCGGACTACACCACCAACATCGCGCTCGACGACCTCGTCGATGACGACGTGCTCCTCGCCCTCAAGCACAACGGCCGTGACCTCGAGCCGGATCACGGCGGTCCCCTTCGCCTCGTGGTGCCCAAGCTCTACTTCTGGAAGAGCGCGAAGTGGCTACGCGCCTTCGAGTTCCTCGACGTCAACCCGCCCGGCTTCTGGGAGCAGAACGGCTACCACATGCACGCCGATCCCTGGCAGGAGGAGCGCTACTCGGACCAGGAGACGCGGGCCATGCAGCACATGCGGGCGGAGGCGGCGCGGAAGCTGCGCGCGCGGTAGCGGGCCGCGGCGTGAAGGACTCGGGTATCGAGCGACCGACGCCTCGCTGAGGAAACGCGCGCGGGCGACGTCGATCACGCGCGCCCGGCGAAGGCACGCGGTCGATGGCGAACGTCCACGGTGGCGACGAGGGCGCCCACGACGGCGACGCCCGCCATGGCGAGGAACGTCGCCGCGAAGCCCACCGCCGTCACCGCGAAGCCGGCGGCCATGGCGCCGATGGCGATGCCGAGTTCGAGCAGCGTGTAGTAGGTCCCCATCGCGCGCCCGCGATCGGCGGCGGGCACGCCGTCCACCGTCCACGCGATCAGCGCCGGTTGTGCGCTCCCGAAGCCGATGCCGTAGAGCACGCCGGCCACGGCAAGGCCCGCGATCCCGTGCGTGAACGCGAGGACGGTGAGCGCGACGCCCGTGATCAGGAGCCCGGTGACGGCGACGGGGACGCGGCCGAGGCGATCGGAGAGCCGGCCCGCGTAGCCGCGCACGAGCGCCACCACGAGCGCGAAGGCGAGGAAGAAGAGCCCCGGGTTCACGCCCTGGCGGTGGGCGTGAATGGGCAGGAACGACACCTGGGCGCCGTACGTCACCATGAGGCAGAGCACGATGGCCGAGGGAAACAGCGCGGCACGGCTGAACGTCGCGCGCATCCCGAACGGCGTCGTGCTCGGCGCCGCGAGCGTCTCGCGAAGCGTTGCGCTCACGAGCAGCGCGATGGTGGCGGATGCCGCCGAGATGACAAA
>Ga0075431_100007007_pt1 | contig 11202 bp, 9 predicted proteins | sample RhiMetdeltSRZDD5_FD_75297 | JGI IMG/M metagenome (GOLD analysis project Ga0075431, IMG submission 75297) | Populus rhizosphere microbial communities from Tennessee, USA - Rhizosphere MetaG P. deltoides SRZDD5 | ecosystem: Host-associated > Plants > Roots > Rhizosphere > Soil | place: USA...
GCTCCCTTCATCACGGTTTGCGAACCGCGACCGGAGCATGACCGGCTTTCGTGTGAGGAACGCGCCCCGATCAAAGCGCGCCAGGGAGTGGAACTGGTCACCTCGGGAGAGCTTCGAGTCGTTGACGAAGCAGGACACGAAGTTCCCCATGACGGGAAGACCCTGGGTGAAATCGTCGTGCGGGGAAACGTCGTGATGCAGGGCTATTACCAGGACTCGGAAGCCACCGCTCGAGTTATGCGCGGCGGTTGGTTCCACACAGGCGATGCGGCAGTTGTCCATCCCGATGGCTACGCCGAGATCCGCGATCGCCTGAAAGACGTTATCATCAGCGGAGGCGAGAACATTTCATCGGTAGAGGTCGAAGGAGTCTTGCTGCGGCATCCTGCTGTGCAGGAAGTCGCCGTCGTCGGCCTTCCTCATGAATACTGGGGAGAGGCGCCCCAGGCTTTTGTTGTGTTGAAAGCCGGCGCTGCCGCTACAGAAGAGGAGCTGCGGCAGTTCGCCAGGGATCGCTTGGCACATTTCAAGGCCCCTGGTGGTGTGACATTCGTGCCAGAGCTTCCGAAAACGGCCACTGGCAAGGTCCAGAAGTACGTACTCCGCCAGCGATCGGAACGCGTGAAGCAGGCAGGCATGAAGACGGAGTGAGGCTTCGGTTCTGAAGAGATGGGTAGAGGTGCTGTCGAAAACTTGCCCTACCCTGACGTAAGATCCGGCAAGACCCAGGCAAAGATCATTGCCACGGGAAGGAGAAACCCAGCATATAAAAGGGCGATGCGGAAATCCCCAACCTGGGAAAACATGCCGAAGAACACGGTGCCAAAGGCTGCCGCAATGCGACCAACGTTGTAGCAGAACCCTGCTCCCGTGGTTCGAAGCAGTGTGGGAAAGAGGGGAGGCAGGTACATCGTAAACAAGCCGAAGACCCCCGAGAACAACCCGATCAAGGCCAGCCAGACGATGAGAGCATCATACCCCCGCGGAACCGAGTAGGCGCCCAGAAAGGAAAGGAAGAATCCCAGGAGCATGAAGGCAATGCCCCGCCGATAACCCATCACAGTGGCCAGCCATCCGGCCAGAAAATTTCCCAGCACTGCACAAGCCATCACGATGAAAAAGGATCTGCTTACCAGTTGTTCGCGATGCTGCACGGTCCAGGAAGCCAACTCGGGAAGGTTCCGCAGGTGCTGCTGGTTCCAGAACTGGAATGCCCACCAGGCTGTAAGACTCAATGAACAGACCAGAATAGTTTTGACACTGACCGACCGGACTTTGCCTCGAAAAAGGTCCGAGATGGGCGGCTGATCCCTCCCGGCGCGAACCTTGGCCTGGTGCCACTCCTCGGGCTCCGGCACTGCCCGCCTAATCCAGAAGACGAGAAACGCCGGAAGGATGCCTGCGAGGAAAACCCAGCGTGGATTCTGATCGGCCATCGCGTAGGTCGTGACACACGCCAGCAGCACGCCAATGTTTACTCCAGTTTGCAGCACGGCGGCGATCCACGGCCCCCAACGACGCGGCCAGGTTTCAGAGAGTAGCGACGCGCCCACTGCCCACTCACCGCCAATACCGAGGGCTGCCAGGAAGCGAAAGATAAGGAGGTGCCACCAGGTCTGAGCAAAGGAGGATAGGCCTGTAAAGAGGGCATAAGTCAGGATGGTAAGGCTGAGCGTCCGGCTCCGCCCCAGAAGATCTCCTACCCTTCCAAAAAAGCCGCCACCCAAAGCCCAGCCAATCAGGAATGCAGCCTGAATCCACGAGCTGTAGCGTCTGACGAGCGGATCGGCGAGAGTGTTCACCTCCAGCAGTTGCATCACGAAGGGAGCGGCCACCAGGGTATAGAGGTGCATGTCGAGGCCGTCAAACAGCCAGCCGAGCCAGGCCGCAATGCCTGACTTCCACTGCCGGGGAGTCAGGTCCTTCAGGCGCTCAGCCTGCCCCACTGCGGCGCCTGCGAGTGTTGTGGCTGGCGACTGCGGCGATGATGTCACGCTGGAATCTCCACAAAATCACGGGGAAACACAACCGTAAGGAAGTGTGGCGTACCGTTTGTCAAGGCTTGAGACTTAAAGCCTGAGGCTTGAATCAAGCCTCCTACAGTTAGTTTCCCTCTGCGCAACGGCGGTTCTCAACAATGACTCGTTCAGGCTCGTCCCCTGCATAAACCCAGACCATGGCCATCTCTTGATCGCTCTCGTTAATGAATCGATGTGGCAATCCTTGTGGAACCAAGGCGGTGTCGCACCCGTTCAGCGTGTAACGTCGACCTGCCACGAGACAAGTTGCCGTACCTTCGACTATGGTAATCGATTCATCGTAGAGATGGGTGTGGCAGGGCAAAGAGGTGCCGGGCGCAAAACGTCCATAACCACCGCAGATCCCCCGGGCGCCCAGTCGCCCCGCGAACAGGTCCTTGAACCAGGCATTGGTTGATAGCTCGTACGCGGCCGCGAGGGAGAAGCGCTGCAGCGACTCCGGACCGTGTTCTGCCGACAAGGCTTCAGCCAGGCGACTAGGCACGTAGGATCCATTTGCAGGATTTCGAGTGACAGACGAGGAGGAGAAAGCCGTATGGACAGCCAGGTCACTCGAGCCATCGAGGTTTTTGACGGTATGGGCGACTCGCTTCGGTACGTGCAGGGAATCGTACGGGTGCAGAACATACGTTCGCCCCTCGACAGCCACCTCACATTCACCGGCCAGAACCGTGATCGACTCGCTGCACTCGTGATAGTGATAGGCTAACTCGGCGCCCGGGGCGACACGAGCCAAGCCGGTGCTGAACCCAATGGCCCCACGCTTCGAGGAGGCGAACTCCACAAGGGAGATTCCACGCGCGAGTTCCAGCGAAGAGGCTGCATACACGTGCGTGATTACTTCCAGGCGACTGATCATGTCGTCATTTCTGCAGAAATCGCATTTGGGGAAGAACCCCTTGCTTGGATTTGTCTGCCAGGGCCTCTGGATAGCGAAGGAGCTCAGCGAGATCCCGCCCTTGGCGAACAGCCTGCTCGATCTTTTTCTCCACGATAGCCAAACGCTGCGCCGTCTCGAATACGACCTCCAGACGCTCAGCGGGTACAACTACGACTCCATCCTCATCCCCGGCAACCCAGTCTCCAGGCTTCACGATAACTCCCCCACACTGGACGGGGATGTTGATTTCACCGGGATACTGAGCTCCACCTGCATTGGGAACAACAGCTCGCGCAAATATGGGGAGCCGGTCACGCTGAATGCGGTAGAGGTCGCGAATGGCCCCGTCAATCACAACACCCCGCAGGCCCTTCAGCCGCGCCGCCAAGGTTGTGACTTCACCCCAGAGCGCAGTGTTCAATTCGCCTTGGCCGTCGATCACGAGAACGCTGCCCTTGGGACATTGTGAGAGAGCGATACCCACCATGAGAATGTCGGCTGTATGAACCCGCACGGTCGTGGCGACCCCAGCCATCCTGCAATTGGCCGACCAGCAGCGCATGTCGTGATCCATGGCGCCGCCTTTGCCAAGCGCATCGGAAAGCAGAGACGTCCTGATACCCATGAGCTTCTTGCTGAGCCGCGCGGCTTCTGCCGCTGAATGAGGTGATTTGCTCGTCATAGCATGACTTGAGCCGGACTGATGGCTTGATATTTTCCTTTGTTGGCGGTGATTTCGAAGGCCTCGGGGACTGACTCAATGCCCGAGAGAACGTGGGTGATCATAGGTTTGAGCCGGACTCGCCCGGAAGCGACCAGCCTGACAGTATATTCGAGATGCTCCGAGGTGCTGATGTCCGGAAAAAGATAGCGCAGACTGCGCTCACGGAGCGCATCGACATCGAGTGACAAAGGCTCGCCAAAAAAGGACACGCCGACAAGCCTGCCGCCCGAGCGGACGGCATCGATGGCCTGCGACAATGACTTCGTTCCCGAAAGGCCTTGCCGCGGGCTTCCGCCGGCGCACTCGAAGACGACGTCCGCACCGTTGCCTTCGGTCAGGTCGCGAATTGTAGCGACCGGGTCTGCCTGGCTCGCGTTGATGGAATAATCGGCTCCAAGTTCCAGAGACTTCTGGCAGGCTTCGTCGCGCACGTCCACAGTAATGATTTTTCCGGCACCGCAGTTGCGAACCACCTGCATGCACTCGAAACCCATGCTGCCTTGGCCAAAGATCGCAACTGAGTCGCCGATTTGAACGTCAGCCGTCTCGACCGCTGCGACACTGTCGCTGAGCGACTGGAGGCAGGCGGCCTCACTATCGGAGATGCGATCGTCAACCTTGACAAGAGCAATCTCGGGCAGTGCGGCGAATTGAGCGAAACAGCCGGGCAGATCGAAACCGATGACAGGCCCCTTCCGGCAAAGCGTGACTCGGTTAGAGCGGCAAAGGGGACAGTTGCCACACGGCAACTTGGCTCGCGCTGCCACTCGATCTCCAACTTCGACTTTCGCGACACCCTCACCCACCTCCACGACTTCAGCGCAAAACTCATGACCGAACAGCTGAACCGGAGCTTCTTTCTCGAGCCTCGCTCGGATGCGTTCGTAAGCCAGGGTTCGGATGCCTCTGGCAAGCTGGGCCTCGGTAACGCTTGGTTGAACGCATCGAACCTTTACCACCACGTGGCCGGGTTTGCAGTGCGGCGGCGCAACTTCATCCAGTCGTAGATCGTTGAAGGCATAAAACCGCCAGGCTTTCATGGAGCTTTCCTCCCGCACAGGAGCGGTGTCTTAGCAAAGACGAAGCATCGACCGACTGTCCAATTGCGAAGGGTTTTGAATCCTGATAAGGATGCGGTAATGGAGTATTCTCCCGGAATTAGGTTAGGTGCCACAAACTCTCCGGTGTCGTTGGTCTGAGTCTTGTAGTCCACGCCCGTGGCGACATTGGTAACAGTGATGGTCACGTTCGGTGTGGTGGCTCCAGACGCATCGCGCGCTGAAGATTCGAAGACCAGAACGAAATCAGAACAAGTGCAACACTGCTCCGAATGAGCCCTCGAATCAGGGTGACCCGGTTACCTTTGAATTCCTTTCTCATTATCTCCTCCTTATTAGACCCTGAACTCAGATCTAGCGTCACCCAAGTTAACCCACGGTCGAACAGTTTCCTTGGCCAAGGCTGAACCTTCCACTCGAGACTGGACCCGTCAAGCTAGCTTTCTGAATTCGTTTCATTCGAAGATTATCGTGATGAATCGAATTCACATCGTAGCGTCGGCAGCATGTTTGTCAAGTCTCTTTTCAAAGCATGTTCCCTGTGCCTTAAGGAGAGTGGCTTCGCCTAGATGCGACGGAGCAGGACCAAGGGAGCTGCAAAAATTGTCCGGCGCCCAAACTCGGAGGGCGAAGCTCCTGCCGAGCGGCTCTGGTTCGTGGTGAGTCACCTCATAGGGCGAAAATGGCATTGAACTACGAAGGGCACGAAGCCACGACCGAGCCATTCTCTGGCTCAGCGGAAGGGCCACTCGCTTCAGAACCAGATGGTTTTCTTGGCGCTCTTTGTGTTCTTTGTAGTTCCTCCTGCGAATTTGCCCAATTGGTGAACTTCACCGGGAACAAGTGACTTGGATCAGTAGGAAGGAGCTCGCCAAAAGGGCTCGCCCTCCCGAATTCTTGCCAGCTTTGGGGTGGAGTCGGAGACTACTTGAATTCCAAACGCAACGACGTCCGTCGGTCGATGTCCGCGTTAATCCATAGTGTCAGACCATCCCAGGCATACTCGGCGGGTTTGAGTGTCCGGTTCTCCAGAGTGACTGCTGCCAGTTGCTTGGGGGCAGCAATGAGTTCAAAGACCGGATTCACGCTGCGACCCGCAGGTTTCAGGGTGATCGCAAGCGCCGATCTCTCGACGACCAGGCGTATGGCGCGTCGTTCCGGCACGTAGGAGTCGAGATCCAAGCGCCCTCCCTCGAGTTCCAGCGAAGGAGGATTTCGAAAGCTTTGTGCCCATTCCAGGAGCCGCTGATCGGAGGCATCCGTAAGCCCAATCAGCCAATACCATCGCTGGTGGTTCATCGTTCTGGCGTTGCCGAGGGTATCGTGAGTTTGAAGGATTGTTGTGGAGGCCGCGGTGTGGTTGTTCATCCCCCAGGTCATGATGCTGTTGTGAGAAGGACTCAGGTAAATGCGATCATCGATTGCCAGACCCGTCATGTTCCCTCGCGCCAACGGCCAATGGCTGCCCCAGTAGAAGGGCGTCACCATCTCTCCTCGATCGTAAAAGGGACCAAAGAGTTTCGGCATCAAGGTGTTCACAGGCGTAAAGGAGATTGCGGCCGCGGACTCTTCCTTGTGCAAGCGAACCCGGTAGACGGCCGGGACGTCGCGCGGTTCTCCAATTCCAGGCCGCGCCAACGTGCCTGCTGTCGCCTTCTCCCCCTTGGAAGGGAACAGGATCTCCCGCTTCTGACCGTCGACAAACAGAATATCGGCAATCCTGGGGTGCAGAACTTTGAACGGAAAAGCGGATTGCGGCGCCAGAATGATGAATTCCTGTACCTCATAAATCGCTCCGGGAGCGCTTTTCAAGTTCAGTACTCTTGTTCCAAAGCCATCCGGATAGAAGTAGTAGTCCTCGACGGGCATGTCGCCCCAAACCTTATAGAGGAAGTCGGTGGATTGGTATCGCCAGCGAACGTGGATGCGTGCCGCCGTTGACTCCACAATCTCGACCCGAGAGTAGCGGAGCTCTTTGTCCATCAGCGGTTCCACGCAATCGACGAAACCATCGGGTGGCGGTAGCGTTTCGGCCCACTCGTAGCTCATGCCCGTATTGTGTTCGCCAGCCCAGAAAGGAATGTAGCTCGATCCTCGCCAGAACACGAAGCGAGACCCGTTTGGCAGGCAGATAACAACATCTTTCAGTTCTGGCTTCCACGCGGTCGCGTAGTCCATGGACGACAGCAATCCTGTTTCAGGATCGCGCACGGAAATCGGCGGATCGTAGCGCAGTTTGAGTTCGGTAGCGCCGAACCGCGGCAGCTGGGGAGGCTGGCCCACTCGCATCGTGTGGATCCTCCTGCGCCAGAGCTCTTTGCCTTCACTTTCCGTTATGACGACATGCAGCGTATCCTTCTCTGGAGCGGCCGTCGCCGCAAGCATGGGCAGTGTTATTTGTGCCCTCTTGTTACTCAGGAGTTCCAGCACACGTTCTGTCTTAGTCTTTGAGTCCGACTCGAACCAGGCCAGGATTCGGATACTCCGCTTCTCCTTTAGATAGGAAATCGCTGCCAGCTCGACACTGGCCTTCTGGCCGGCGGCGAGCAGCAACCAATCGTGCGGCGGCAGAATAGTTCCCAGATCCACAGGATTGATGAGCCTTTCGGGACGGGCGACTACCTCAACTTCGAACTCGGGAAGCTGAACTCTCTGGCGTACGATCTCAATGGGAGTTCCTTCGAACTTGCATTTTGCAAAGAGCGCCAGCTCATCGAAGGGCTGCGTGAACGATGCCTTCCCAATGAAGGGCGGCTTCGCAAAAATTCCAGCCAGCGCCACGATCTTGCGCTCGAGCTCTTGTCCCTGCAAATACGAAACCAGCCAGTACTCCCGGAGTGGTCGTTCTTCCGACTGGAGTTCGACTACTGCTACGAAGCTCTGTCCAAGCCGCTCGAGATCAAAGGGCGGACGCCAGGGATGATGAGGTTCCAGACGGATCTGACCAGTCACCTGTTCTCGGCATTCGTCCGCAAGAAGGGTACTGAGGTTGGCAAGAATGCCGGCTAGCAAAGCTAGCAGCACGCCACCAATCCGGCGGCGTTTATGCATTCGATAGGGGATAGTTCTCACAGGAGCTCCTTTTGATGCTTGATGCCGCCGCGCCAGACTCCCTGCCGTCAAGGTATGGCGTCCCTATTTCCAATGGAGCGGTGCAGAAATCACCGCAACGCTGTAGGGAAGGCCCGCCGTAGCGTTCCAGTGGCGACCGAGCACTGATTCCTCGAAAAAGCGAACGCCCTTGTCTGCTTCGGCTCGCTGCAGGTGAATGAGTCCCAAATGATGGTTGGCGGTCAGATCGCTGGGATCGGAGTGCAGGGTCTGTTTGAACTGTTCCGCGGAGAGATCCAGCCTGCCCTGTTTGAAGTAATGGGCTCCCAAATTGTTGTGTGCACGGCTGGAGCCCGGAGCCAGTTGCAGAGACTCGAGGAAGTGGGCGGTGGCCTCATGAGCTCTCCCGCTCTGGTCACAGATGAATCCCAGCGGGCGATAGACTTCAGGATTGCGAGTCCCCTGTGCCACCGCCTTTTGAAGCTCCTGCTCGGCGGTCTTGAGGTCTCCAGCCTCGATGTGGGCAGCAGCCAGCGTCACAGTTTCAGAAGACTCGGCGAAGACAGGGGAAGAACCGCCAACGTGCAGGAGAAGAGTGATGCTGAGCAGCGATTTCAGAGGAAAGATGTTGCTGGTGTAAACTCCACCTTGCATTACAAAAGTCCAGCCTGAATATTCTTCAGTAGCCGTCAAACACTGTGAAGAAGCCTCATTCTCAGTGACGGTAGCGAGGAAGTCAAGACATTCAGCGCCTCGATCGCTGATTGAAAAAGGATGGAAGCGCCGAACAAACAGACCCGGCTGGAACAAGCACCGACGTTTTTTGCCGGCTCAGATCACAATCCGCTGATTCCGACGCACTTCACAGCTGAGAGAGTCCCAAATCCTCCTTTAGGGGGCGCCCGGGTTTCAACCCAAGCTTCTGAAGCTCACCGTGATATGCCCTGACTGCTTCTTCCGGTGCGAGTTCGTCGTCGGCCACGCTGCGAAGAAAACGGATGAACGTCAACTGGTGTTCGGAATGGTTGATCTTTCGTCCAAACAAAGCGGCGCGAGCACCATACTTTTTGGCCTCTGCGAGCAGCTTGAAAGCATCGTGGGTGGTTCCGGACGCCCCGCCCAGAATCCCTGGAACCAGGTGGGGATCGTAAGCCGCCAGGTCCTCCATGAACTTGGGGCCGTGATAAGGTATCTTCAGAAAAATCGGTCTTGCAGCGCGCGGAACTCCCGCCAAGGTTCTCACAATCAGGTCGTTCATGAAGTGACCCAGCGACTCCGGTTCGACGGCCTCCGGGACATTGGGATCGAAGACCTCAAGAAAGTGTCGGAATCCCTTTTCTTCAGCCTCCAGACGAAATTGCCGGTATGCTTCGAGGGTTTCGCGATCGCGTGCCGCGTCGTTGTTGAAGGTGACGGAGTAGAGTCCCAAATTACAGGCCTTGCGGCGATCTTCGGGGCTGCAGCTAGCCTTTCCGCCCTGCAACTGGTCTATAGTGGCTGTTCGAAAGGGCATTGATGGTGTTCGCGAATAGCGGCCTCCGCGCACGAGATGAATGTCAGTCGAATCGTTAGCCCGGACTGCGGCAGTCACAGCCGTGTTTTCAAAGACACGTTCCTCAATGCTGAGCAATTCACTGCTGCTGGGTGACATCAGCAAAATGTCCACCAGACCTTGCCTGACAATCTCACGCATGAGATCCCGATATTCAGCCAGGCTGCGGAACGTCTTTCCCGGCTCGCCCGACGGCCCAGTCGCTGGCAAGCCGAACGCCATGTCAGCGTCCTTGGCGTCAGCCAGAATGAAGTCCCGCGCCGTCGTAGGGTTGGCGTGGATATTGGCCAGTTTCAGATCCAAGCTCTTGGAAGTCCGAGATGACATCGTCGTCGTTGAGCCGTGCTGTAAGGAGGCCCTCAAATCTAGAAGAGGCGGGAAGCCCGAGACAATCTGAAGCAGCAGATCATCAGGTCATGACGGGGACAACTCGAGAGACCTGACTCCTCATTCCGCTTTAGCGAACCTGAACCAGAGCCTTGAGAATGTCTGGGACTTCACTAACCGCGCTGGTGTTGCCGAGCGGGAGTGATATCTCAAGATCGATGTTTCTGCAAGCAGACTCGGAGCACGCCTGACCACGAACTGCGATTCGCGCCGGCCCGGCACCCGACGGTCGGACCTTCGCCACAAAGAGCGCCTGCCCTTCGAAGCCCCACGAGAACCAGCGTAACTCCGGCTTGGAAAAATCCTTCGGCGGCGATTGATACCACGGCCCTTCCCGTTTGAGCCCCTCGATCAGGTCGATCTCGCTGGGACGATCGACGCCCAAAGAGCGCCTGCCCGCGAGTTTTTCTTCTGCCCTTTGTCTATTATCCATGGCGTTCGTGTGCCAGCCCGGCTCATGCGTCGCCTCAATCATCAGAAACTGACCGTTCAATCTAGCCCGGTATAAGACGCACCGCTTCAGCTCGTGTCGTACTTCCACCAGCTCGCTCCAGTCCCCCGCGTGAGCCGTGCTGCTACATACAACGCCAAGGACAATCATTGCCATTACCACGGTCGGCTGGTTGACTATTGTCATTTGCGAAAAGCCATCCTGTAAGTCTTGAGTTGTAATTGCATTCGTGTCCTGTCACGGAGCACGTCCAGCCTCACCGTATCTCCAGCAGTTTTTCGCAGCTTGATGAACAGCTCCGCAGTGTTGGCGACTTCGTCCTGCTCAACTCCGTCCACAGCGAAGATGATATCACCCACTCGCAGCTGGTGACTTTTCGTCATCTCGGCAAACATGTCGACCCGAGTCACTTCGCTTGCGAACCCGTCGGGCTCGAAGCCACGTTGACGTTTTTCCGGCTCCGTTAAGGGGCGACAGTCGAAGTATAGCCGCGGCTCGACCGTCCATTGCCGGAAAGTGAGATCGGTCCACCACCAACGTTGAGGCAATGTCACCCGGAGATCAATAGGCTTCCCGTCCCTTTCAACTGTAATCCTCAGCCGTTCAGCTGTGCGATCAACTTTGTCATAGTGATACTGCAGGTCGCCAAACGTCCAGACTGGCGTGCCATTCAACTCCGCTATGCGATCCCCCGGTTTCATGCCTGCAGCCTCAGCCGCGTCCCGAACCTCCTTCACGACAAGCCCCTTCGGAACATTCAGGTGAATGCCGAGTGTTTTGATATCGGGTGAACGGTACATGTGAGCCAGTTTGTCGAGCTTGCCGTCCAACTCGCGCTGGACGTTCTGGTAGTCTCCGATCAGATGACACTCGACGCAGGCGTTTCGCTTGATAGTCCGCTCCGCCAGCAGCGGAATCTGACGGGGAAACAGCGGCTGGGGACGCTCTGTCTTTTTCAGCGTTGCTTCCTGGTACTGGCGATGAAGCTGTAAACCCTTTTCCAAAGCGAGTTCCAGACTGTTCAGATTCAGGTATGTGTCTGGCGCTTGCGAGTCTCGAC
>Ga0075431_100007009_pt1 | contig 11201 bp, 6 predicted proteins | sample RhiMetdeltSRZDD5_FD_75297 | JGI IMG/M metagenome (GOLD analysis project Ga0075431, IMG submission 75297) | Populus rhizosphere microbial communities from Tennessee, USA - Rhizosphere MetaG P. deltoides SRZDD5 | ecosystem: Host-associated > Plants > Roots > Rhizosphere > Soil | place: USA...
AACCACCGCGGCGGGAGCGCGTCCGGCGTGCTCCCGCCAACCACTACCGCTCACCCAGGCCAAGCGAGCGTCTCGCGAACGGCCGAACGGGCTCGACGCCGCGCACGAAAATCGTCCAACTCGATAGCGGCCTGCTATTGGCACCCGGTGAGCGCCAACAAGAAGCGCTGTTGCTCGCGCACAAGAACAGGCGCCCCACTATTGGCGACGAGCAGGTGGGTTGCGAGGTGCGGCCCGAGACCCGCATTCGTTTCGCGCGAGTAGCGGCCAGTACTACTTCGTGACTGCCTGTGTCCCGATAGCGGTCGCGTCCTGACGCCCTTGCTGGAATGGCCGGACTGCTCCTTTCGCGGCTGAGCGGCAGGCTGATCGAGACTGCCCCCTCGGCGACAAAGCAGCAGTGACGTTGGCGCCGAGGCAGAACTACTGAGGTCGTTTCGAGGGAGGCGTCTCGCGCAGCTGAGTCGCCGAAGCGAAAGCGCCGGCGGAGGCTCCCAGTGGTCAAAGCAATCGTGCCCGAGTCTCCCGGAGGCTGGGTGTCTGCGAGGACCGTGGGCGCGATCGCGTTCACGCGAAAGGCACTCGCCAGACCGCGTCGGCTCTCCACACCGGTTGCGCGATTCTGCCTACGCAAGAACCCGACGATTCGCAGCGTCCTTAGAGTGGCGCAGGTTGAGGGGCGCGGTGGCGCTCGTCTCTTAATCGTCGAGGATGGGCTCCGCTAGCAGGTGGCGCCGACGCAGTCATCGGGGCTGTTGCTGTCGATTGTGCTGTTCTTGCTCACGGTTACGCTGCCGCCGCTGCCGTTGTAGATCCCGCCGCCGTCGCCCGGAATACCTGCACTGTTGTCGGTGACCATGCTGCCCTGCAGCCTCGTCGTACCGAAGTTGAGGATGCCGCCGCCGTTGCCGTTCTCGCGGATGTCGGGGCTGCGGAAGCTGGTCTTGTTGTCGGTGACGGTGCTGCTCTTTAGCGTCATGGCACCGCCTGAACCGTTGAAGATGCCTCCGCCGCCGGAGCTGGCGTTGTCGCTGACGATGTCCTTGATAAGCGTGAGCTTGCCACCGTTGGCGATGCCGCCGCCGCGATAGTGGGCGCTGTTGCCGGTGACCGTGCTGCTCTTGAGTGTCAACGTACCGTTGTTGAAGATGCCGCCGCCGTCGCCGCCGGGGTTGTTCGCGCCGGTGATTGTGAGCCCCGCGAGCGTTACCGACGGGAGGCTCGAAATGATGGTGACCCCGTTAGGGTCGTCAATCGTGGTTTGGCCCGCTCCTGCGCCCGAGATCGTGATGGTCAGGCTGCTGTTCATGTTGTTGCCGGGAACGTTGAAGCCGGCGTAGGTGCCCGGCGCGACCGAGACCATTGCGTGGTTACGTGCGTTGTCGATCGCGGCCTGGATCGTCGTGTACTGACAGCCACTGGCGCAGACGGTGATCTTCAAGCTCTGCGCGCTGGCCGCCAGCGGCACCACGAAGAGAAGCCCGAGCGATACCGCGCCCGACAGCGCGAGAAGCGCTAGCCGTCGTCCCGTTTGTCCCGTGCCCAGCGCGCCCGCGACCACCAGTCCCAACCCCGGGCGTCTCCGGCCTCGACCGGCGCCCCGCGGCGTCGTGCCGCCACCGAACGCAAAGTCGAACCTACGCGCCTCCCTGAAAATCATCCGGATCACCCCCGATCCTAATGCGGCGGCCCACGCGGCCACCTCCAGAAACATTCCGACCCTACCTCACCCGCGCCGCGTGACGGAAAGCGCCGTCGCGCTCGCAGCCGGCACGCTCGTGTTCGTCGCACGTGTCGCATCCCGTCGCTCCACCGAGCCCGCCTCACCACGCGGCGTTTCCGTGCCCAGCTGACCCGGCGCACCGACGCAGCGCCGCCCAGCAGACGAGGTGCGCGTGCACGGTCACGAGGCCGTCGATGTCGCGTGCGCCGCGGCACCTCGCCTGTATTTCGCCGTCTTTCCGCCCGCCGCGCCACGCGGCTGTCCCGCAAGACCCGCCCGGTGAAAGCCCCCGATTAGGCGGCGACACCCGGACATCACACCACGCAGCGTTCAAACTGGAGCGAGCGCCTCGGCTGGCGACTCCTGCGCCTGTGTTGGACGAGTGGCGGGAGTACTGGTCGACGCTGCGCTCGCGCAAAGGCAGCGGTGAGTCTCAGCAGCTTGGGACTGCTGGTCCTCGTCCAACTCGAGAGCGAGCTGGCAGCCGGGGTCGAGAGTGCTGCAACCACGTCCGGAGCGACAGTGCGCTGTTGGGGCGCTGGGCCGCTATTTCTGCCCTCGAAGGCCGCAGTGGTACTCGATGTCCGGTGTGTCGACAGACGTCAGCTGCCGACGGCAGCTGCATCGCATCGTTGGCAACGAAACGCCCGGGATGGAGCTCGTCGGCCACCGCTGGCGGCGACCGCGAGCACCCGATCGCAGCGGCCGCGCCGCGTTAGGCCGCCACTCCGGCGAGCGCGGCCGCGCCGGCCTCCGCGACTGCGTGGTCTTGATCGACTTCGCCTTCGCTGACACCGATCGCTCCGACGATCGCGCACGGCGACCGGCGCCGAGCGCGAGCTTCGACTTCGCTGCTTCCCCCGAGCGCCCGCTGTTCGGATAGGGGCGTTTTTGAGGGGGAAGTGCGCAGGAGCCTGGGAGGCCTTGCCTGGGCGTCGATTACGGGCCCTTGCGGTGCGTAGGGGTTGAGACCGACCGGCGGTCGGCCGTCGAGCCATCGGTTCGGGGCGACAGGGTTTGCCATGCGGGAGGTGCGGGGCGCCCAGGGTGCGGCTTGGGTGGGGCGTTGAGTTGACGTCTTCGCGCGGGTGCGGCGCAACCGGTCGCGGGCGATGGATGCTTGAGCGGCGGTTGCGGTGCTAGCCGCGACCGTCGGGCGGTGCTGGTCGCAGGGGCCGGCGTGGCGCTTAGGCGCGGAGGATGGTCTCGCAGCGGCGGGTGCGGTCGACGGCGTCGATGATCGCGACGTCGTGGCCGCGGCCGCAGTCGATCAGGTCGCGCCGCGAATCGCGGCTGAAGATGCGGTCGTTGCCGGGGCCAGCAGCGACGCGGTCGCGGCCCGCACCCGGGTTGAGACGGTCGTTGTCCGAGCCGCCCGAGAGGCGGTCGTTGCCCGAGCCGCCCGAGAGGCGGTCGTTGCCCGAGGCGCCGGAGAGGTGGTCGTTGCCCGCGCCGCCGGAGAGGCCATCGTTGCCCGTGCCTCCGCGCAACAGATCGCGGCCCCGGCCCCCGAAGAGGATGTCGTTGCCGGCTTGTCCGAGCAGGCGGTCGTTGCCCCGGCCCCCCAGGACGCGGTCGTTGCCGCGGCCGGCGCAGACCAAGTCGCGGCCGCCGCCGCCGAGGATACGGTCGCGCCCCGTGCCGCCGACGATCACATCGGAGCTCGGCGTGCCGGCGAGCCGGTTCGCCCCCGTGGTTCCGGCCATCGTGGCGGCCCCGCCGGCGCACGCAGCGCCGCGCGCGATTTTGACGGTGACGCTCGCATCGGCGATCCCCACGTGGTTGTCGGCCCGCACGGTAAACGGGTAGCGTCCGTGCGTGGTGGGGGTGCCGGTGAGCGCCCCGTCGCTGCTCAGGGTCAGGCCGGGCGGGAGCTCTCCGGAGACCTGGGTGACGGTGGAGGATGGCGCGCCGGTGATCACAAAGCGCGAGGAGTAGGGCTGGCCGACGACGCCGTCCGCCGGCCCGCTCTGGATGACCGGGACCACGCCCACGTTGAGCCGACCGCTTGGGGCCGAGGGCGGGCTGGTGCCGTCGGCGCTGGTCGCGGTCACCGTGAATACGTACGTGTCGCCGTTGGTCAGCCCCTTGACCGTGATCGGGGAACCGGGGCCCTTGGCCGTTTGCGGGGGCGCGGTGGGGTCGCTGAGGTCGGTTGCCGTCACCTCGTATGAGGTGATCGGCGAGGTCCCGGGGTCGGCGTCGGTAAAGCTGACGCCGACCTGACCGTCGCCGTTGGCAAGACTCGTGACCGTCGGAGCACCGGGAGCAACGCCGACGGTCAGCGCCTGGCTGCCGCTGCTATCTGCGTGGGTGGAGTCGCCGCCGTAGCCGGCGGTGATCGTCTGCGACCCCGTGGCGCTGGCCGTGTACGTCGCCGAACAACCGGCCAGGCCGGAGCCGGTCTCGCTGAGCGTGCACGGGCTGCCGGTGAAGGCGCCGGCGCCGCTTGAGCTGAACGTCACTGTCCCGGTCGGCGTGGTCGCGGTCCCGGTGTCCGTGTCTGTGACCGTGGCCGTGCACGTCGACGGCTGTCCAACCGCTACCGGGTCGGGCGAGCAGGTCACGCTCGTCGACGTCGAGCGCGGGGCGATGACGGTCACAAACGTGAAGCCGAAGCCGAGGATCCCGCCCGAGTGGATCGCATCGCCGCTGTACTGAGCGAGGAGCGTGTGCGACCCCGTCCCGACGGCGCTGGGCGTGTAGGTCACCGAACAGCCGGCCACCCCGGGGCTCGTCTCGCTCAGGGTGCACGGGTCGTCGCCGAAGCTGCCCGAGTCGTTGCTTTCCAGGGCGACGCCGACCGTCCCCGTTGGCGTGCTCTTCGTGCCCGAGGCGGTGTCGGTGACGGTCAGCGCACACGTCGTCGGCCGCCCCGTTGCCACCGGGTTGGGCGAGCAGCTGATGTTCGTCTGAGTCGAGCGCGGATCCACGGTCACCGGCTGGCTGCCGCTGGTATCCGCGTGGGTCGAGTCGCCGACGTAGTGGGCGGTAATCATCTGCGACCCCGCCGTACCGAAGCCGCTGGGCGTGTAGGTCACCGAACAGCCAGCAGACGCACCAGACCCCGACAGCGTGCACGAGCTGGCGTTGAAGGTGCCCGAGCCCGTCGGGGCCGCCGTGAAGCTGACCGTCCCCGTGGGCGTGGTCGGGCCGCTGCTCTCGGTGTCGGTGACCGTCGCCGTACACGTCGTCGGCGCGTCAAGGGCCACCGGGTCGGGCGAGCAGCTCACCGCGGTCGACGTTGTGTCCGGCGGCGTGTAGGTGATCGTGACCAGTCCGTTGGCGCCAGCTCCCGCGGGCGATACGGACGTCGCTGAGTTGCTGAGCGCAGACGAGACGAGGTTTGTCCCGGCGCCGCCACCGCCGCCGCCTCCGCCGCCGACTCGACCATTACCACCACCGCCACCGCCCTTGGCTCCTCCGCCTCCCCCACCGCCGCCGCCGGAGCTGCAGTCATCACACGAAGTGCCGCCGTCAGTTCCCGCCACGGTGCTAGCGGCCCCACTCGCCCCCCCAGCCCCGGAATTCGTGCCGGATCCGCCGCCCCCACTCGCGCCGCCACCGGAGCCGCCACCTCCACCGTCGAAGGTGACGATCGCGCCGCCGCCGCCGCCACCGCCGCCGCCTGCGGCGATGATGATCGCCGAGCCGTTGGACAGGGTCACCGCCGTGGCCGAGCCACCCCCGCCGCCACCGCCGCCGGCGCTGCACGCCAGATCGTCACCGTCCCCGCCCCTCCCGCCCGAGCCCTGCCCGGCAGCAAAACTGCCGCCACCGGCGCCGCCCTGCTGGCACGGCCCCGACTGGGGATTCGACGCGTTCGTTCCGCCCTGACCCACGACACTCGTGACCACATCTCCAGGCGTCACCGCCAACGTGCCCATGACCTGTGCCCCGGAACCACCAGGACCGGGATTCGCGAAAACGTCACCGGGGGCGTTCCCAGCTCCGCCGCCCGCCCCGCGCGCCGTGATCTGCAAACTCGTGACCTTGTCGGGCACCGTGAACTGGTGCTGACCAGGCGAGCCAAAGCTGACCGTGACCGGCGGCGCCGCCGATGCCGGCGCACTGGCCGCCAAGGACAAAACCACACTCAGCACCACGACAGCACCCAATGCGCCCAGCAGTCGCCTCGCTCGTGTCCCGAGCGCAAGCGAACTTCCAGCTGAGCATGTCAACACCGCCGCACCCTCCACTCCAGGCGTGGCCCCCGCTGACGGACCTACTCCCTTCAGGCCCACGCCCGACTCCGATCGAGCGTATTTGAGCGCGAGGAGCGATGTCAAGACCCTCACCCGAGCGCCGTGGCCCGGCACCCGAACTGACTATGACGCCGTCTGCCACCGTGCCGGCTGCGAGTCGTCCACGACGGGTCGGCGCGGGCTCGCCGTCGACGCCAGCCAGCGGCCGGCGCCCAGCCCTCGGACGCGACCCGACCATGCTGTAGCCAGGACCGCCTTCGGCGCTGTGGATGCGGCCCCGCAAGTTGCGGGCCAACTCGCGCAACTCCTGGCCGGTAGCGGCGGCGAGCCTGTCAGCGATGGCCCACTCGTCGTCGCTGCTCCTAGCTCACCAAGGGTTGGAGCGAACCGGCACGGCCGAGTCTACGAGCGGGTGCGGCTGCTGACGCCCGCAGGGCGCGAGAGTCCACGGAGTTTGGGGAAGAGCCCGCTGCTAGCGTCTTTTCGCCGAGGTCGAGCAGCCGCTAGCACCGTCATCGGCATCCGGGCAGGCCCGTCAGCCCCGGCGGATGAGCGCAGCAAGCACGGCCTGATCGCTCGGCACCGGCTCCAGTCCCTCCTCGGGGCTGACTACCTCGACGTCGGGCGCGGCGAGGTCGAGGAGGGCCTCGATGTCGCCTCGGTTGAAGGCCGCGATCGCGGCGCGGACACGATCTCGACGTTCCGTTCGCCCATCCTCGCCGACCCTAGGCAGGACGCGCGACCTGTCGGATGGTCGACTGGCAAAGCACCACCATGCTCGCCTCGTTGAACTGCGCGGCCTTGCTGACGGGACGACCGTAGAACGGGTCGCTCACCGGGACGCCCCACCCGCGCCGGTACATCGGCAACGGACTGTGAATACGCGAGAGCGGCGTCCCAAGCTGGTCACGGCACTACCTCCACGGGAACGTCAGAGGCGGGATTGCGACCGAGGAAAAGCTGGCGGTAGAGGAAGGTCCAGCGCCGCCCGACCCACCGCCGACGGCCGTTCTCAACCGGCCGAGGGAACCGCGGCGGGGAGATCTTGAGCCCACCCAGGGCTGAGCACCCGGGCACCCGCTTCCGCTCGGCTGCGCGAGCGCGCGCGACCGGCCGGCTCACTTGCGCACAGGACGACGTTCGTGCGTCTCGCACGCGCGAGGCTGCGCTCGCGCTTCATCCACGGAAGCGAGCGTCCGCCACGCGTCGGACGAGGCGGCCGCCACCCGGTCCGGGGCCGGTACTCGCACCGGGCGGTGTCGCGCCGCGGCCGTTTGGCGCGCGCGACGCTGGCGGCTCTCCTCGGCGCAGAGGCAGCCAAGGGCTGCCGTTGGCCGGTTGTTCAGCCGGTAAGGCGGATGGCGACGTCGATGGCCTGCTCGTCGGTGAGCCCGTGGTCCCGGGTGAGCATTCGCCAGGTGTCGAAGCTGAGCGCCAGTCCAATCGCCGCGCGCAGCAGCGTGCGTCGGCGGCCGCGGGCTCGCCATGGCGCGAGCAGCACGTCTGTGGCGTACTGCCAGTGCGCGTGGTATGGCGCCATGATCGGGTGGTCGCGGCCGTCGGCGAGGACGCGGGTCGTCATCGCGTCGGTGGCCCGGTGGTAGGCGTAGGTCGCCCGCAGAGCGACGCGCAGGCGCTCGGCCGGATCGGCAATCGTCTTCCAGGCGTCGGGCTCCGGCGGCGGGTTGCGCTCGTTGTAGCGACCGCTGCACGCATGGCCGAGGGCCAGCTCATCGGGGAAATGCCGGTAGACCGTGACGCGTCCCACGCCGGCGCGCCTGGCGATGTCGCTGACGGTCGTGGCCCTGGGGCCAAGCGTCTGGTGCAGCTCAATCGCGGCCTCGACGATCCGCTCGCGGGTCTCGTCCTGGCGCTCGGCTCGGCGCTTGAGTTCGTAACGGCGTGCCATCCAGGGCAGGGATGTTACAGCCCGTTTCACGAAACTTGACGAGCCCACGCGGCTGCCGTATGCTCGCGTCGTAATAGCGAAACAGCCCGTTCCGCGAATATGAGGAGAAGCCTATGACCACGGGAAATCCTGCCGCTCCCGAAGCGGCGCGCGCCGCCGTCCCGGATCGAGCGCTCGATTTCCAGCCGGGAATGGCGATGCGGTGGGAGATCACGCGCAGCACCGCCGACACCGGCGGCGAGCTGCTCGAGACGGTGAACTGGGTCGGACCTCGGACCGGCGGTCCTCCTCTGCACGTCCATCCCAGCGCAGAAGAGAGCTACGAAGTCGTCGAAGGAACGCTCGAGGTGTTCATCGACGCCGACTGGCAGACGCTGCATGCCGGCCAGACGGCCGTAGTGCCGCCGGGAACGCCGCACACGCTGCGGAACGCCAGCGCCGAGCCCGTCCGCCTCGTCAACATCCATCGCCCCGCGCTTCGGTTCGAGCCGATGTTCCGCGAGCTTCACGTACTGATTACGACCGGCCGGATCAAGCGCCTCCCGCCTACCGACTTCCGCTCACTCATCTACGCCGGGATGCTGTTCGAGAAGTACTCCCACGAGCAGCGCATGATCAAGCCGCCGATGGCCGTCTTCAAGGCGCTCGCGCTGCTGGGCAGGCCACTCCGCCTGAAACTCAACAACTGACCAGCCCACCGGGCGCACCTCACCCCGAACGACTTGCGACGCCGCGCGACGGCGGCCTCAGCAGCCGCGGACAGCAGCTCCTCGTCCAGCCGCTCGTCCCAGCGGTCGCGAGCAACGATCGTCGAGACGCTCCCTTATCGCGATGCGAGCGTGTCCGGGACTAAACGCACACGCCCGCTTGGGACGGAGGCTGTCGCGTAAACCTGGTGGCGTCCGGGGTGTTTAAGACGATTCTGGGATGTCCCAGAACTTCGTTGCGGTCGATCGTGAGCAGGCGTTCTTGTTGCCGCCGGATGTGCGGGAGTGGCTGCCCGAGGGTCATCTGGCGTGGTTGATCTTGGACGCGGTGGCCGAGATGGATCTGTCGGCGTTTTATGCCGCTTATCGCCGCGACGGGTGGGGTCGTCCGGCCTATGACCCGGCGATGATGGTGGCGTTGTTGCTGTATTCCTACGCGCGCGGGGAGCGTTCGTCGCGGGGGATCGAGCGTCGGTGCGGCGAGGACGTCGCTTACCGGGTGATCAGCGCCAACCGGGTGCCCGATCATTCCACCCTGGCGCGCTTTCGCCGCGATCACGAGGAGGCACTGGCGGGCTTGTTCGGCGAGGTGTTGGTGCTGTGCGCCAGGGCGGGGCTGGTCAACGTCGGGCTGATCGCGGTCGATGGCACCAAGGTGCACGCCAACGCCTCGGATCGTTCCAATCTGACCTATGAGCAGATCGCGCGCGAGATCCTGGCCGAGGCCGAGGGGGTCGACCGCGCGGAGGACGAGCGCTTTGGCGAGCGGCGGGGCGACGAGCTGCCGCCGGAGTTTCGGGTCAGCGGCGATCGTCGCAAGCGGCTGCAGGAAGCCAGGCGTCTGCTTGACGCTGAGCGCGCCGCTCGGTCGTCGGAGGTTCCGCAGGCGCGCAGCGAACGGCTCAGGCAGGCCGCGCGGCGGCTGCGCGAGGACCACGAGCTCGAGCGGCGCGTCAACGCCGACTATGAGGCCTGGCGGGCACGGGGCATCAGTGCCGATGGCCGGCGCTTTGGCGGTCGTGATCCGAACCCCTCGCCGGTGCCCGAGACGCCGAGTGGCATCGCCAACACCACCGATCCGCAGTCGCGCAAGGTCAAGACCCCGCGCGGTTACATGCAGGGCTACAACGCCCAGGCCGTGACGACGCGCGAGCAGATCGTGATCGCCGCCGACGTCAACGTCGACTCCTCAGACGCCGGCCACCTTAGGCCGATGATCACCGCCGCCTGTGACGAGTTACAGGCGGCCGGAATCACCCAGCATCCCGACGTCGTGGTCGCCGACGCCGGCTATTGGAAGAAGACCGACATCGAGCACGTCGTCAACCGAGGCATCCAGACGCTGGTGTGCCCCGAGGCGCTCAAACGCAGCACCCCCAGGCCCGGGCGAGACGGCGGACTCTACGCCTTCATGCGCCGCGTCTTAGAGACGGACGCCGGCCGCGCCCCCTACAAGCAACGCCAAGCGATGATCGAACCGGTCTTCGCGCACATCAAGCACAACCGCCATGCCACTCACTTCCAACGCCGCGGCAGATCCGCCCGCCGCTCCGAATGGCGGCTGATCGCCGCCACCCACAACCTGCTCAAACTCTGGCGCCACCAGACGGCCGCCTGACCGCCCACCACCCGGCAACCCGCTGCCGCGGCGCCCGGCGCTTACCGACTTCGCGCCCGGGCGCCCCGCACGCCGCCCACCATTACGCGACAGCCTCGACGACGACCAAGCGTCTCGCGTTCCCGAGGCGACGCTCGTGCTTCGCCCGGGCGTGCACGTGTGAGCCGACCGGTCGACCACACGATCGGAGCTCGGGACATGAAATCCTCCCCGGGAGCTGACGTCCGGTGGTGACCGTACGGTCGGCTGACCGGAACGGGGGCTTTCGGGAGAACGCAAGGTGGGCAGGCCGGTTTGGACGATGGGCTTCGAGCCCGGCTTTGTTCCGTGGCCGCCCCTGCGATTTGTCCGGTTGCGCTTTGAGCGCGAATGCGTCGATGGGCGTTTTGCCCACGGGTTCTCCCCTGTCGTCAAACGAGAGGAGGGGCAGGTGCGAGACATCGCGGTGGACGTCCACATCGATTTCTGCGAGGTGGCGATCGCGGAGGCGGGTGCGGTCCGCTCGGCCGGGCGGATCTCCTGGGGCGGACTGACGACTCGATCGGCACATCGCGGTGGACGTCCACATCGATTTCTGCGAGGTGGCGATCGCGGAGGCGGATGCGGTCCGCTCGGCCGGGCGGATCTCCTGCGGCCGACTTGACGACTCGATCGGGCGCGGGGCGCACCTCTGCTAGGGACGAGGCGTGGCGAGGACGTCGTCGAGCCAGTCGAACACGCGCTGGTCGAGTAGGCCGCGATTACGCATCTCGCAGTGGTCGCCGGCTCCTTCCGCCGCCGTGAAACGCAGGAGGGTCTTCGGGCCACGAAGCTCGTCGTAGACCTTGTCGGCGCTGCGGGAAAGCGGATCGTTCTCGGCGGCGGTGAGTGCGGTGGGGCAGCCGATGGCGCCCAGTCGTCCATCCATGGTGAACGGGAAGGTGGCTTTCAGGTACTCGCCGAGCGTGCTGACGCCGTGCACCCAGAAGCCCCGCTGTTCGATCGCCCAGCGCTGGGCCCGGTTGCCGTGGATTGCCTCGGCGATCGGCGCTAGTGCGCC
>Ga0075431_100007011_pt1 | contig 11198 bp, 9 predicted proteins | sample RhiMetdeltSRZDD5_FD_75297 | JGI IMG/M metagenome (GOLD analysis project Ga0075431, IMG submission 75297) | Populus rhizosphere microbial communities from Tennessee, USA - Rhizosphere MetaG P. deltoides SRZDD5 | ecosystem: Host-associated > Plants > Roots > Rhizosphere > Soil | place: USA...
CGCGGTCTGGCCCGAGTGCGAGCTATTTGAGATTGGGCGACCTACCGACGCGCATCTTTACAGGCTACAACGCCAGCCTACTGTTCGCCTTCTGCGACTGCCATGACAATTGGCACCATCCTGATGGTGCCATGTGGGCAGCTGATGGGAGTCGCGGTTTCTTTCGTTGCGACCTCAAAGATCACGCTTGATGCCGTCGATCCGATGGCCGGTGAGCGGGCCGCACGCCAGTCCGGCGTGCGGCCGCCAATCGGCGGGACGCCCCGCTCAAGCTGTCAGGCGCAAGCAAGGCCGCTGTCGTCGGGAGTGATCCCGACGACAGCGGCCTTGATGACGCCGCGAGTTGCTCGCTTCGTCTCCGTGGTAGTGCGTCCGGCTTCGCTACCGGAACAGGCTCCTACGCGGCCACACGTTCAGTCGTCGTCAACCTCATCGGAGGGTTCTGAGCCCCAACGCTCGGTCACGGTGAGCTCGTTTGCGTCGAACACGCCCCGGTCGTACTCACCCTGCAAGTGGACGTAGTCGCCAACCTTCACGCCCCAGATCGCGATCTCGTCGGTCTTGAGAATCCTGGCGGTCACGTTTCCGCCAAGCTGAGCCACGACCATCTCAGGCGGGTTGAGATCCGGGTTCAGCTCGATCACCTGGCCTTCGAGGTTGCGGTCCTCCCGATCCTCATCCTGATCGTCGTCACTGTCCTTGTCGTCCCGGTCCGAATCGCTCGCCAGCGCGACCGGCGCCGGCACGATCGACGTCACGACCGGCACCGCCGTGAATCCGATGGCGAGAACCATAGCCAGCGAGAGCGTTCGTCCAATACGCCAGAATCGGCGTCCAATCATCAAGATGCCTCCCATCACGTGCGCCTATATGTTGATGGTAGGCAGTCTCGCCAAATGGAAGATGAAACGGGAATGAGAAAGCCCTCATCTCAGCCGGGACGGAGCTGTCACGACTTTGCAAGGTGTGTCTGCACGCCAGCGAGAGGTCGGCCAAGACAGCGGTGGGGACTGAGCGAGAGAACACACTGATGACCAGGTCCTGGCCCGTTGCACGGGCTCACGCGGTTCGGCGGAGCCGCCGGCTCTCGCGCCAGGCGGCCAGCGTGTCCGCGAAGAACGCCTTGACCGGGCGTAGCACCTGTCTGCCGTCATGGCCAACGCCCGGCACGACGTCATACCGAACACGGATGCCGGCGCGCCTGAAGCTCGCTCTGAGGGCACGCAACCGTTCCCGTCGGTTCCGGCCCGGGGCGTTGGCGCCTTCCATCCAGAGGGGACTTGCGGGCCGAATCTTCACCCTCCGTTCCCGTGTGTCCTTCGCGCCGATCACCATCTGGACGGGTACACGGCGCATCTTGCCATAGTCAAGCACCTGGCCGAACTGAGCCTCGAAGTCCCGCACGCCGCACCACCAGTCTTGATCCCGATCTAGCAGGGTGACGGCGCCCGGAGCACCGATCGAGACTGCCATCAGGCGTTCAGGATGCAGGTAAAAGAATCGGTGAACGAACTGACCGCCGCCTGAGAACCCATGGAGCAGGAAGCGGTCGGCGCGCACCCGGTAGCGTTCCGCTACCTCGTCAACCATGTCGAGCAGGACGAGATCGTAGCGCGTGTCGCCGACTCTGGCCTGCTTGAATCCGTCCAGGCCCTGAGGCTCGTCGGCCACGCGCGGGAAGAGCGGTGTCAGCACGATACAGCGGTGCCGCTGCGCGAAGCCCACGAACGCGTCGCGGTACTGTTCGGCCGTTCGGCGCGTCCCATGCACAATCACCGCCAGGTGAAACTTCGTTCGACCCTTCCGGCGGTAGTCGGGCGGGACATACAAGCAGTAGGAGAAGCGTGGGTCGCTCTGCACCGCGAAGTACGGCGTTCGACCCAGGTCGTAGTGGGAGAGCTTCCTCTTCGATCGCATCGGTTGGCGGGACATCAGACGCTCGCTCCGGTCTGCATTGAGTGGCCCTTGACCCGGCCTGGGTCGTTGCCCGGGCGGGCCCCATCGAGCAACGCATCACCCTGGGGGGCATCACGTGGCCCGCCGACCAGGCGCGAGTACGGGCCGCCGCCCCTCAGCAGGGCGGCGTGCGTGCCCTTCTCGACCACCCGACCGCCTTTGAGGACGTAAATCCGATCGGCGAGCTCGAGGATCGGCACGCTGCGGGTTGCCGCGATCACGGTCTTCTCCTGCGCCAACCCTCGCAGTACCACGGCGAGCGCACGTTCGCTCGCGGCGTCCAGGCCGGCGGTTGCCTCGTCGAGCAGGAGGATCGGCGGATCGGCAGCCAGCACCCGAGCGAGTGCAATGCGCTGCTGCTCACCTCGGGAGAGCGGTCGGCCACGATCCCCAAGCATCGTCTCCCAGCCGTTCGGGAGCCTGGCCACGAGCCGGTCCAGTCCGACCAGTCTCGCGGCATGCTCGATGCGGGCTTGCCTGTCCGTTCGGCCCTGACGCACGCCGTAGCCGACATTGTCGGCGATGGTCGCCTCGAAGATCGGGGCCTCAGGGTGGACGAAGCCAATACGGGAGCGCAGCACCGCCGGCGAGATGTCAGTGACATCCTGGCCGTCGATAGTGATCGTTCCGGCCGTCGGGCTGAGAAATCTCGGGAGCAGGTTGAGCAGCGTGCTCCGGCCGGCGCCGCTCGCGCCGACGATCGCGACGAGCTCGCCGCGACGGGCCCGGACACTCACGTCACGCAGTGACGGACGGCCGTCGCCATACGCGAACGAGATCTTGTCGATCGTCACACGGCCGGTGCGGAGTCGGAGGCGTTGGGCTGGCCCAGCGGGCTCATACTCCGGTCTCGCCGCAAGAAGGTGCGCCAGCCGCTCGACGGAGATCGACGCTTCCTGTACGTATCGGTTGGCGTTCGCCAGGCGGCGGAAGATCGGCGAGAGCAGACCGACGAGCGTGATGCAGGTAACCAGTGACCCGACGGATAGACGGCCGGCCGCTACCTCGCCAGCGGCCAGCGCCAGAACCAACGTTGTACTGACGGCGACCGTTGACGTGGTCAGTCCCTGCATCCGTCCGCTTGCCGCGGCCAGCTCGGAGCCCCACCTGGCGAGGCTGTGCGTCATGCGCTTCAGGCGGGCAGTCTCGTGGCGATGCTGAACGAACGCCTTCACCGTCGCCATGCCGTCAATCCGCTCGTCCAGAAAGGCCGAGATGTCGCTTCGGCGCCGACGCGCCAGCCTGCTCTTCTCCTGGAGCACCGGATTCGTTCGCCAGAAAATCAACGCGTAGGCGGGCACTACCAGCGCGACAGCCAGCCCCATCCGCCAGTTGAGCAGCACGAGCGCCAGCAGGACGGCGCCTCCGACCAGCAGGTCCTGCGAGACCTGGGCGAGCCCGTAGGTGACGAACCGCTGGATCGAACGCGTGTCGCTCGTGAACCGCAGGAGCAGGCGTCCTGTGCCCCGTCGCCGCGTCTCCTCGAGCGGTAGACGCTGAAGGTGAGCCCAGAGCGTGTTTCGGATCTGGGCCACCACACCTTCGCCGATCCGGCCTGCGAGGGCCTGCCGACGTGCCAGCAGCGCGCCTCGCAGGAGAGCAGACGTCAGCAGGAGCGCGAGAACATGGCCTCGCGTGAGCTCGAACATGCCGAGAAAGGCCGGTCCGGCCTGACCGGCATGCTCGCCAATGAGGGAGTCGACGACCCAGCCGATCGAGAGCGCCGTTAACACCTGAATCATCGTGAGCCCCAGCGCAACGGCTCCAACCAGGATCAGCGGACGCGTCTGCCCGGCCAGGAACGGTTGCAGCACCCGGAGCGTCCTGACCGCCATCCATGAGCTCAAGGTTTTCTGCATCGGCGTGGGCGATCGCGGTGGCAGCTCAGTGAGCCGCCACGCCGTTCGCATTCGACTTCGGCGGCGGCATCGAAACGACCACCTCGTCAGCTGAGGCGAGGCGTGCCACCGCCGGCTCCACGGCGGGCTCGGACCAGTGATCCCCCATGAGCAGCCGTAGGGCAGCGCCGCTCAGGATGCGCTGATTGGTCAGGCACGGCAATCCCGTGACCTCCTCGGTCTCACGCACGGCGAGCGGGCTCATCGACACCCGCCCGGCAATCGCACGCAGGGGCAGCTCGTGCTCGACGGCGAACCGCTGGCCCGTCAGGGCTGACAGGCTGTCGTTGGCCGCGAAGAAGACGTGATCGACCGTCGCCAGGATCTCGGGATGCTCGAGGAGTAGCTGCGTCTCCCGCTGGAAGATTCCATCGGCGATCTCGACGACGATGTAGTCCGGCGCTGCCGCGCGAAGGTGCGCGAGTAAGGTCCGATGTATCTGCACGAGCTCGTCGATGCCGAGCATGTAGGTTGACGGATAGCCGGCGTCGGTGAAGTCCAGGACCGGCCGGGCCCCAGAGCTCGCGAAGAACCGGGTGTCCTTGCTTGCCGCGGTGCCGGTCAGCTTCGCCGCCGCGACTCGGAAGCCGGCCCGGCTGAGCGCTCGAGCCAGCGTGCCGACGACCGTGGTCTTGCCGGCGTTCATGGAGGAGCCGACGACCAGAATCACCTCGCCGTTGCCCTCGGAGCTTCGCGGTCCCAGACCAAACTGGCGCTGATTGACCACCTGGCCATCCCGGTCACAGACCAGGCCGTGAATGCGCAGTTTCGTCGGTGACACCATCCCGACATGGCGGCTCACGACGTTGCCGCAAACGCCGCCGATTGACAACAGGTCGCAGAAACTGGCCCGGCCTTCCGGCACGTACCCTTCGTACTGATCGGTCGCGTAGCGATTACCGAATGCGCCGACGATCAGATCGCCAGGAAAGATGTTCTCGCGCGCGCTCTCGCGATCTTCGATCGCCGAGTGCTTGCCGAGTGACAGCACCTCGGCGACAACCAGATCGCCGATCCGCGGCGTCCGCCGGAGCGGTGTGACGCCAACCATCGCGGACAGCGGGACGGCGTGTGTCGTGAACGCAGGCTTTATCGTCTCGTGATCCAGGACTCTCATCTGCGTGAGCTCTCCCCCGACATGATTCCCACAGTTTCAATGCCTCTATGGCCAATCGCCCCCGTGGGCGATGAACGCGGACGGAGTCCAAACAGTGCTGTCATAGGAACGTCAATCACTGTTCTCGTCATGCCACGTAGGTTCAGGATAGAAGGCGCAGATGAGCGAGTCGTGACGTGGTCATGAGAAGGCTCTCATGTTGAAACATGAGCAGATGAGATCCCGGTCTGCTCCTTGACGACAGCGGCTCGTCGCCCGCTGCTAACCGTTCGGCGGATCGAAACGGTAGCCGGCCCCTCGGACCGTGGCGATCACGGATGATTGGCCCGGGTGGTCGAGCTTCTTGCGCAGGTACCGGACGTACACATCCACGACGTTCGAGCCGGGGTCGAAGTTGTAGTCCCAGATCGCGGAAAGGATCTGCTCGCGCGCGAGCACCTGATGCGGATGGCGCATGAAGTATTCGAGCAAGGCGAACTCGCGGCTCGACAGCTCAATGACACGGTCGCCACGGCGGGCCCGACGAGACAGGAGGTCGACCTGGAGGTCGCCAGCCACGATCTGGGAGGCACGCGGCTGATCGGCACGACGGGTCAGCGCGCGCATCCGAGCCAGCAGCTCTTCGAACGCGAACGGCTTGGTCAGGTAGTCGTCAGCCCCGGCGTCGAGCGCCCGCACCTTGTTCTGCAGGTCGTCGCGCGCGGTGAGCATCAGGACCGGCAGCTCCGGTCGCGAGACGCGCAGCCGTCGCAGCACGTCATGTCCGTCGATGCCGGGCAGGGAGATGTCGAGCAGCACGAATTCGACGGACTCCAGAGGGTCCAGCGCCAGCACCAGCCCATCTTCGCCGTTGGCCGCGCTGACGACCTGATGACCGTGAGCCGCCAGGCCACGTGCAAGGAAGCGTACGATCGCCGCCTCGTCTTCGACGATCAAGACCCGCATGCTGATCGCTCCCGAGGTTCCCTCGCTATCGTACAGTGTCGGCGGGAGCAATGACGTGGTTGATGAGGCGATCCGACCCGACCCGCGCCGAGCACTGCTGGAGCGAGCAGGGGGCGCCGCACTGGTCGGACTTCTTGTCGTCATCCTGGGGTACGCAGGTGCCGAGCTTGTGCTCAGCCGGCGCGCCGAGGTCACTCAACAGAATCTGGCCTACGACCTCGCACTGGCAGACACGACTGATGACCTGACGCTGGCCATCCACACCGTTCGCGAGCGACACCTGGATCTCACGGATGGCCCGGCGCCTCATGAAGTCTCCGATTTCGACCGCGCGTGCAGCCAGCTGTTCGCGGAGCTCGACCGCCTCGCCGACGTCGGCGTCCGGCCGGACGATCTCCCTCAGCCAGCCCAGCTCCGGTTTGTGGCAGTTGGGTACTACGTCGCGTTTCGGGCGTCCATTGAGGCGTACGGCAGTGATCCCGCGGCGTTCGCTGAGGCCAGCGATCACGGTCTACGTGCGCTCGACCTGCTCGATCACCAGGCCACGACCATTGACGACTGGGCCGAGAGTGATGCGACGACGATGCTGGGACAGGTCGACCTGATCCTGCAGACGTCGCGACAGGCGCTACTGCTGGCGCTCGCTCTCCTCGTTCCGATCGTCGGTGTCGTGATCTTCGTCGCAAAGGGCATGATCTCCAGGGTGCGCGAGTCGTACGCACAGCAACGTCTGGCAGCCGAGGCACTGGCCGAGGCAGCCCAGGCAAAGCTCGACTTCCTCGCGGACATCTCACATGAGCTGCGGACGCCGCTGACGGTGCTGCGCGGGAACGCCGAGGTCGCGCTGGTTCTCGACAGCTCGTGCGTTCATGCGGAAAGCCTCCAGGAGATCGTGGCCGAAGCGGCGCGGACATCGCGGATGGTCGAGGATCTGCTGTTCCTGGCGCGCGCGGAATCGGGTGCCCCGCCGTTCGAGCTGGAGTCGGTCGAAGTCGCTCCGTTTCTTGCCGAGCTGGCCGCGCGGGCTGAGACGGTCACGCGGGAGCGGGGCGTGACGCTCGTGACCGACCTTCGAGGCGACGGCCAGCTCCGAATCGATCCGATCCGCGTTCAGCACGCGATCGTGAACCTCGTCGACAACGCCGCCAAGCACACGCCTCCGGGAGAGTCGATCACGCTCCGTTCCGAGACGAACCTGAGCGCGCTCTGTGTCGAGGTCGCGGATCGCGGTCCAGGGATCCCCGAAGCCGAGCTCCCGCACATCTTCGAGCGCTTCTACCGGGCCGGCGGATCACGGGTTCGCAGGTCGGACGGGACCGGATTGGGACTGGCGATCGTCAAGGCCGTTGCAGACGCACATGGCGCCCGGGTGACGGCCGTGAGCCGCGTCGACGACGGCACGCGGATGCGATTCTGCATTCCACTGGTCCACACGCGGCCTATCGATCACCTGCGAGACCTGTCCGGGGCCTGACGCGGTTCTCGCGCCGCGTGCGGAGTGGAGCTGATCCGTCGCGGTTTCGACGGCAGTACGTCGGCGGCGGTGCGTGGCCTGTTCGGCAGCGTGGCGTCAGGGTTTCTCCCGATGGCGCAAATCGCACCGGCTCGTAGACTGGTCCCCAGGACCTCCTTCCACTTTGGGGGACTGTTCGTGCGACGCCACTTCGTTTATGGCTCATCTATCGATCCTCCGCGCGGCGTGGCCTGTCCTGCGCGGGACGTACGTGACGCGAGCAGCGCTCTGCACCACACCTCTGCCGCCAATGCCTGGCCCAGTGCGGCACCGTCGGCACGCGAGCTACGAGCGATAGCACTCACGGGCCTCAGGCTCATCGCCGAGCAGGCGAGTACGGATCTCGGCGATCTCTTGCACATGTCGGCGCTTGCGCTGGCGAACGTGTTGCACGCCGACTTTTCGCACATCGTGCGACTCGGCGCGGATGGCGATACGTTGCTGCTCGAGGCCGGTGTCGGCTGGCACAAGGATCTGATCGGCACGGTCGTTGGCAGTTGTGGCGACAGCACGGTCGAGCGCCATGCGATCAAGTCGCCCGGACCGATCGTCGTCGCCGACGTCATAGAGGCTTCGGCCCTGGCGCCCCTCACACAGGTACGCCAGCATGGCGATCGGAGCGGCATCGTCGCAGTCATCCTGGCGGCAGGACAGCCGTACGGTCTGCTCGGCTCGTTTGCCTGTCGGCCGACACCGATCACCGAGGCCGATCGGCAGTTCGTCGCCGACGTGACAGGGATCATCGCGGCGGCCGTGGAACGACATCGGCTGCGGCGCCTGGAGGCCAGCATTATCGAAGATGGGCCGGACATGGTCGCCCGGCTGGACCCGGAGCTTCGCTGCGAGTACGTGAACAGCGCCCTCAGCACGACGATCGGATTCGACGCGCCGGAGGCGATTGGTCGGACGCTCGTCGAGCTGGGCCTCATTCCGCCACTCCAGCTCGGAAGCTGGCGGGCCACCGTGCACTCGGTGTTGAGGACCGGGCGTGAGCGCAAGGTCGAGCTGGGATTGCTGACGCCACAGGGGGAGCGCCGCCTGCTTGTACGCTTCGTGCCAGACTTGACCATCGGTCAGGTACCTCGCTCGCTGCTGATGCTCGCGCGCGACCTCACGGAGGTGCATCGTCTCAAGGATGAGTGCGCCGCGTTGCGTCAGGAGCTGATCCAGCAAGAGCGTCGTCACCACGAACAGGTTGCCCGGCTCATCGTCGATCAGCGCGAGGAACGGAAGCGCAGCGACGACGCGGCATTGATCGTGGCGCAGTTGACCCGGCGCGAGGTCGAGATTCTCGGGATGCTGACGGAGGGTCTGACGAATCGGCAGATCGCGGCCCTTCTCTATGTCAGTCCCGGGACGGTGCGGAACCACCTGGGACGGATCTTTCCGAAGCTTGACGTAGCCGACCGTACTCGGGCCGCGGTCCGCGCGGTCGAGCTCGGCCTCACCAGGGCGGCCGAGGTCTGACGTGGACGCGCACGGAGTCGTCCCCACGAGGCCCGATGAACGGTCGACGACGTGCTTGAACTGGAGGGCAACCCCATGGAAGCCACAGTCCGATCTCTTGTGATCGGTGTCTTCAACACGGCTGCCGAGGCGGAGCACTGTGTTGAGGAGCTGCGCCGGGCAGGATTCGCTGCCGACGGCATCGGCATCATCGAGCCCGATGCCGACGCCGCCACCAGATCCCCCGCAGACGAGACGACGGCCGAGAGCGGCCGATCCTCGGGCGTCCGGCGCATCGGCGCGGCCGGCGCGATCATCGGCGGGCTGCTGGGCGTTGTGACGGCACTGGTGATCCCCGGGGTCGGACCGGTGATCGCCGGTGGCGTACTCTCGACGGCCCTGGGTGGCGCCGCTCTCGGCCTCAGCGTCGTCCTGGCCGGCTTTGGAATGACCAGGCGACAGGCCACCTTCTACGAGCGCCAGCTCGAGCAGGGCAAGACCATCGTGACGGCCAACGTCGCGGGGCGCTACCAGAAGGCGACCACTATCTTTCGTGCCGCTGGCGCTCATTCGATCGACGCAACCGGTGTCGGGACCAGGCAGTACGCCATGCCCGGGCCCACGACTGGACAGGACGCACAGCGTCTGGAGCCCGGCGCGGAATAGATCCCTAGAAGTAGGGAGGTAACTGCACATCTACGCCCCGGAGCGGCCAGGTCGCGGAGCGAGTCGGGGTTTTGTTAATCTGCCGGTACGATGGAACGCGACGATCTGGGTGGCCTGAGCCGCGAGGAGCTGCTGGAGCTGGTGCGTCGTCAGCAGGAAGCGCTGGCGGAGCGCGAATCGGCGATCGAGCGGCGAGACGCGAAGATCCGGGAGCTGGAAGAGGAGCTGTCGCAGTTCCGTCGGCCGGTGAAGACGCCGGAGAACTCGTCGGTGCCACCGTCGCGGGGCCAGAAGGCGAACCGGGTCGAGCGCCGAGGTCGGAAGCCCGGTCCGAAGCGCGGCCACGTCGGAGCCAGTCGGCTGCGCAGTGAGCCGGATGTGGTGCTCGCCTGTCGGCCGAGCGCGTGTGATGGATGTGGCGAGCCGCTGCCCGCGAGCGGTGGGCGTCGGGTCGGACGGAGCCAGGTGACTGACCTGCCGTCGTTCGCGCCGGTGGTAATTGAAGCCTGGCAATACGCGCTGACCTGTCCGCACTGCGGGGTCCAGACGACGGGCAAGTATCCGGCCGGGCTGGAGCCGCGCCGGACGTTCGGGCCGGGCATTGAGGCGCTGGTAAGCTACCTCCACGAGCGCCATCACGTCGGGTACGAGCGGCTGGTCGAGCTCTGTCGTGACGTGTTCGGGCTGGCGATCAGCCAGGGTGGCATCGAGAACGCCCTGCGCCGGCTGGTCGAACGGGCTCGACCGACCTACGCGGCGATCGGTCAGACCGTGCGCGGGAGTCCGGTCATCAACTCGGATGAGACCAGCGCCCGGGTGGCCGGCCGGACCCAGTGGCAGTGGACGTTCCAGACGCCCGAGGCGAGCTACCATGTGATCGCCGCGAGCCGTGGCGGTGAAGTGATCGACGCGTTCCTGGGCGGGGTCGAGCCTGAGGTCTGGGGCTCGGACCTCTGGGCACCCCAGATGCTGACGCCAGCCACCGCGCACCAGATCTGCCACAGCCATCAGGCGCGTGACTTGACGTTCGCGGCTGAGGCCGACACCGGCGCCGAGCGGGTCTGGGCGCTGGACCTGCGCCACGTCTTCGGACGGGCAATCCGCCTGCATCACGAACGCGAGCAGGTCACGCCCGAGACGTTCGCACGACGCCGATTGCTCATCGAGAACGCCACCGATCGGCTGGTCTTTGACCGCTACGTCGCGCCCAAGACCGAAGCCGCTCGCCTCCAGCACCGCTACCGGACCCACCGCGACAGCCTCTATGTGTTCCTGCACCGGGACGACGTCGAGCCCACGAACAACAGCTCCGAGCGCGATCTCCGCCCATCCGTCATCCATCGCAAGGTTATCGGCGGCTTCCGCTCTGATTGGGGTGCCGAGGCATCAGCCATCCGGACCAGCATCCTCGCCACCGCTCGCAAGCAAGGGCACAACCTGCTCAACGCCTTCCGGACTATCGCTGGCCCCTCACCTCTTCAAGCCATCCCTACCCCAACCTGACCGACCCCTCGCCCACGCTCAAGTCGTCCCACGTGTCCAGTTACCACGGACGAGCGTCAGATCCTCACTTTCTGTCCGGGCGCGAAGGCCAAACCAGACCGCCGCACCGACGGTCACACACACGGCGGCGATGATCAGCAGCACCTGCTCGTAG
>Ga0075431_100007013_pt1 | contig 11198 bp, 3 predicted proteins | sample RhiMetdeltSRZDD5_FD_75297 | JGI IMG/M metagenome (GOLD analysis project Ga0075431, IMG submission 75297) | Populus rhizosphere microbial communities from Tennessee, USA - Rhizosphere MetaG P. deltoides SRZDD5 | ecosystem: Host-associated > Plants > Roots > Rhizosphere > Soil | place: USA...
ATACCGGATGGACGCGGTCGTGAGCGCCACGGGCGCCTGCGCCGTCGGCGGCAGGCTTCCCACTTCGCTATCGAAGGCGTCGAGCAGAGAGTGAGTTTCAGCCGGTGACAAAGGGCGCGCATCGGCCAGCCTTTTTTCAAAGGCCGGGTCCACCAGGTACACGATCAGCGTGTTCTGGCCGCGCGTATATTTATGGGAGATGTAGCGCTTCAGGACCATACGGACGCATTCAGACATCGCGATGGCTGCTTGCTCCTCTTCTGTAAAGGCCCACGGGACCAGCGGCCACATGCAATCGTAAACATTGGTGAATACGATGAACTCGCTCAGATCGATATCGGTTGCAGGCGGAAGAGTCAACAACCGGTCCAGTATCGTCGGCAGATCGCGGATTGAAATCTCCTCCTCAAGCAGCAGCCGCAAGACACGAGCAAGACGCTTGACGCCAATGGCATCCGAAGCAAGTTTGATCAGTGTGGGAAACGCAGGTTCCAGCCTGTCGAGATACAACTGAGCGACTTCGCGGCTGATCATCGATGGCGCCGTCCGGCGAATGGTCCTCGAGATGATGAGCGCCAGATAGCCTGCGGGCGTCCAGGTCGTCAGGCCGGCTCGCTCACACACTTCTTTGGCGTCCGTCGTAACCGTCGCACACTCATTGTCGTTCGCCGGGTTGAACGCGACTCGTCCCTCCACGCCGATGAGTCTCAGCCGTTCCACAGTATCGTTTACCAGCAGCCTGTCGCTTTCGATAAGCGCCTGCGGCGGAGTGCGGACATCATTCACGCGGATGCGTACATCGCCACGCCCGAGCAGCGGGTCCTCTTTCAGTAAGCAAGCCCCTGTGTGAACTCCCAGCTCATAAAAAATGCCGTCGATCATCATACCGATCATGGCGCCGGTTTCGGCGAGATGCGGCGCCATTTCGGCATAAACGTCCGGGTGCAGTTCGATTGCGATACTTCGGCTGGCGGCGGAAAGAGCCTCTTCGAACAGAGTGTCGGGATCGGTTTCGGCCCATCGTGCGACGCCTGCCGAGATCCGGTCCACCCGCAGCCGGCTGCGGGCCAGCCGTCGCAGCAATCTGGTGAACTCCTCCGGGGTGTTCTCGCGCGCGCCGCGCCAGGCGCGCCAAAGAGCGTCCGCAACGGAACGGGTAATCAGGCAATCCAGGTTCGCGTCCACCTCCCTCATCACGCGCCGCAACGACATATCCAGGGGCTCGTCCGCTCTCCGCTCCCGACGGTGCGGACACGGGAGGCCATCAAAAAAGACCTGGAAATCATCAGGGCGGAGATCGTCCGAAATGCGAGTTTCGACCTGCGCCGAAGCGGGCAGAGCGAGGTCCTGGAGCGCCACGGCCACATCGTCTCGCAGCCGCGACGCATCGAACTCCTTGCCGAATGCGACGCCCATCTTCAATGAAAGATCTAGCAGAACCTCTTCCATGATGGCCTCTTCAATCCAGTTGGATGACGCTTTCCACAGGCCTGTCATCCCCTGCCTGTTCCGCATCCGAAAGGACCCGCAGGGCCGGGAACTCGAGTTCAACAAGCCTGCGCACGTAGCGCCGGGCGCCGCCGCTGCGGACACGGAGCGTTGTTGCCAAGGGTTGCGAGCCGACCTCCGTACGCAAGGCCGAAAGAATATCCTGTGTAGGCTTGGGACGGAGGGCGAGAACACGCTCATCGCCGTGCGGATGAAGTCCGGCGGCGATCTGGTCCTCGATGTCGCGGCCGAGCTCAAACAAACGACCCTCTCGCCTGCCGGGTATATGCGGCTGAATCTCGGGCAGTAGCCGCAGCGCTTCAAGAGTTTCGTCCAGAGTCGCTCCCGCACGCGCCTTTTCCATAAAGGCGGCGCACAACTTTGCGAGAGGGACTGTGGGTACGGACTCCTGCGCGAGGGCTCGCAGGATCCGTACAAAACGGCCGAGGACAAGCGGATCGGCAGCGATGTCCCGTCCGTGCGATTCCCACTCTTCCTTCAGACGTGCGGCAACGGACTCGTGTGTGATGAAGTCCGAAAGGTTGGCCAGGATAACGGCCTCAAGATGCCGCTCAATGTACTGCGCAGCGCTCAGGGTTTCCTCGCCGAGTTTGTCCGCGTCTTCAGGTGAAATGAAGGAGCCGTCCATTCCGGTCATGGGATCGATCGCATGCTGACCTGTGACGCCACTTGGCTGCAGGAAATCGGCATTCCTGAAGGTAAAACGCAGCCCGGGAGCGACAGTACCCATCACGAGCGGGATTTCGCTTATCATGATCAGGTAAGAGCCCGGTGGCATGTCCGTTTCGTTGCCGCGGAAACGGACAGCGGGAACCGAGACGCCCATCGTCGTGCGAATACGGTCCAGAATTGCCGGTATGTGCGCCTTCATCTCATCGACCAAGGGGATGAGGTCGCCGGCGACTTCGACAGCGAGCGGTGTCACGACAGCGAGCATGTCGGCCGAAGGCGCCTTCGAGAAGAAGCCTTTCTCTGTCAAATGCTTCGTATTTCTTTTTCTGTTCAGATCCTGCCGCACAGCTTCGGACTGAGGGCAGGCCTTCAGCCCGCGCTCAAGCGCCTCGATTGCCTTCGCCACTGCGTCTAGGCGGTCGATGTCTTCCAGGCGCTCCCAGGCTCCGGCCAGGTTCGTGTAAAACACATCGTCGTCCGGCCGGATTCGTATGGCGCCCTCGTAGCTCAGGATCGCTTCGCGGTACCGCTTGTTTTCATAATGCGTGTTTCCGGCAGAGTTCAGTTCGTTTGCGCGCTGCACGACGCCTTTCTTTACGCGACTGAAGCTCAGATAAGCCACGGCGGCGGGAAGGTTTTCGGTCGCGCCCTCGCTCCTGGCCGTGAACAACTCCGCGAGAGTCGCCGCGCGCGCATCGAGTTCCTCGGCCAGACGCAGAAGAGTTCGCCGCGAGTGTACCGCTTCGAGGGAAGCCCACCATTCCCTGGCGCTGTCCCCGGCTGTGTCGTGGCCGATTCTGCTCATCAGCGCCCCAAGGCGGGTATTGACCTGCTGGTCTGTTCTGTTCGCGGCGTCACTAAAGCTGGATGGCGTCGTTTCCGACCCAGCCGTCCGCCCAAGCCCATCCCAGGAAGACGGCTGCCCATCCCAGACTTCATTTCTCCTCCGGATGTAATCGATGTAAGACAGATTCGCCTGAACATCGTCCGTGTTGCTGAACAACCAGGCCTGATAGTAGTCATCGACCGTGGCGTTGCGAATAGCAAGCTCTTCCGCGATCTGAAGGACCCGGGCAATCTGATGACTGTTATCCTTCTCCAGAGAAGTCCAGAACTCGCGCGCAGCCGATGTCGCGGCCTGCCACCCGAGCCTCTGCTTGACGTCCTGAAGGCGCAGGAGGATCTGCACATCGGACCACCCCTCCGTCCGGGAAATGGTTTTCACCTCCAGGTCCGCAATCGCGCGCTTCATGCCCAAGGCGGCAAAGGCGTAGGCGATGCCCCGGGTGGTTCCGGTGGCGATGTCACGAACAAAGCCTTCCAGCGCGATGCCGCTCAGGTGGATGCTCTCCGAGAGGATTAGCATCTCCATTGGCGGACGAATCTGTTCCAGGTGATCCCACCAGGTTTTCACAGCGGGCGGCGCGCTCTTGTATTGAATGCGGCGCTTGTTGTCGGCGAGGAAAGCGCGAATTCCAATCGGATCGCTGTCCAGCGCATGGATCCGGAACGCGTAGGAAACACGCTGTGCGAAGTCCGTGGAGAGAAAATGCGTGAGAGCCTGCTCGTGTTCTTCCGTATTCTCCAGCCAGGCGCCCGCCTCCGCCGCCGGAAGCTGGTCGAATGGACGCGGCGTAGCAGGCCGCACAATACTTTCCGCCCGCAGTTGATGAAAAACCACAAGTATGGACTTGTGAGCGCTCGCCTCCCATGCGCTGTGAAAGCTCTCCAGCGTGATGCCGCAGTCGTCCATTGCTTTTGCGAGGGGCCGCTGAATGGCCGAGGGTATGTCTTTTGTGATCGCCGCCCACCATCGCCGATCGTTTTCCGACGCCTGCCGCAGCAGAGCCGATTGCTCCAGCCTGTCAAAGAGCTCTTCCCTCGCGTCGCCGTTGGCGCGCTCGACAGTAGGAGGCGAATCAAACGGCTTAGGAACGCTGTCTTCCGGAAACTCGGCGAGCATCCGCTTCCAGCGCGGGTCCAGCCTGGACTCTGTACGCGGGACCCAGGCTCCGCATTGGCGAAGCGCTTCCAGCGCACGCTTCAGACCTTCGCGATACACGAATGGAGGACCATCGCAGGCGGCCAGGCGGTACGCCATTGACGCGTATTTCGTGGCAGCCTCACGGTCGCCGCGGGCGAGGCTGCAGAGCGCCCTCACCCGCCAGGCGTCTGAAGCCGCAAGCTGGTATTGGCTGTTGGGATCGAGGCGGAAGTAATTATCGATCTGCGCTTCCGCCTCATCGATCCTGCTCCGGCGGAGCAGGATTTCGGCCACGTACGGACGGGCGAAGCACTGTATTACAGCATAGTTTGCGTTTATCGAGACGTTGAGAGCCTCGGCGAGTTCGTTCAGGGCGGCATCCATCTCGCCTTTCTGAAACAGCGCCATTCCGCGAGATAAACGTTCCCAGGCTTGCTGCAGCTTGCCTTCTGCAGGGGCAAGACGTGTCTTGCTCGCCTGATCGAGCCACTGGAGCGCCTGGTCGGGCTCATTCAGGTACACGTATCCTTCCGCGAGAGCCTGTGCCCACCACCTGTAAGAAGCTGTCTTTCCCTGCGTATTCAGGAACAGGCGCCGCGCTTCGGTTTCGCAGCCCCGAAGCGCAAGCGTGACTCCGATCCAGCATTCGATCTCCGGCTGAATATCGGTAGCGCCGAAATGCATGGAATCTTCGCGCATCGCGCGGAGTTCCAGTTCAGTCTGGAACAGGCGGCCCTCATACATTGTTTGCCAGCAGCGGCTGTGGCGCGCGTGCAGAAAGCCGGCGAAGTCTCCGGTCTGAAGCCGGATGGCGCCGCACCAGCGGAACAACCTGTCTGACCTGTCGCCGTTTCCCGCGCTCATCAGCAGCGAAGCAAGCGCCTCTGCGGCGGTTCCCTGTTCGCGCCTGGATCGGAGCGGAACAAGTTGCAGAGCATCGCCGTCCGGGAGCAGCTGCGAAATCAGGCTCAGCAATGTCCGGTTATCGTTTTGCACAGTAAGCGGCCACCACAGCTTGTTCAAGTACATCTCCCAGGCGCGGTCGATCTCCATTGACTGCGCCAGACGCTGAAACAACGCTATCGGGCGATTCAGATCCATGCCGCTCGTGTCGCGATCAGGGGTCGCGAAGAACTCCGACAGCGCGTGGCTCGCAAAACGATCGCGGGCCGGATCTGTGATGAGCCCCCAAACGGACCCCCGCACAACGGGGTGAACGTCGTATTCCTCCATCCCACCCGGCGCGGCGACGCCGACGAAACCCAGAGATACGAGACGTTCCAGTTCCGCGGTGACCTGCTCCTGTGAAGTCCACTGCTCGTCGCCCGCAGTGGCGGAGCCGTGCTGCAGGATGCGCGCCAGCACTTCGGTGGTCATCGGCTTGCCGCTTGTCGTGAGAACGCCGAGCACATCGTAAGAGCGTTCCTCCAGACCGCGCATGCATACGCCGATGATACGGGACCGAACCTCCCGTTCGCTGGCGCCTCTTGGCGGCGCAAAGTCCCGATGCGTTTCGAGATCACGCCATATGTTCCAGTCACCGCCCGCGTTTCTCACAGATCGGGCCAGGATGCTGACGACGAGCGGATGATTGCCACTGAGTTGGAAAAGCGCCCGCACGTCGTCGGGAATCGCAGTCTCGGGCAGGATGCTGCGCCAGAGGGCCTCGACGTCCTGCTCGCCAAGGCCGCCGAGAGTCATGAGGCGAACGTGCGCAATCGACTGGCCCGCGCTGTCCTCCAGTTCCGCCGGACCAAGCCTGGTTGTGATCAGAATTCTGGAGGCCATCTCTCCGGCCAGAGCCCGGAGAAACACGCTATTCCGGGGGTCGGTCAGGCGTCGGTCCTGAGGCGTCACCTGCTGCTCGTTCTTACCGCCACGGAGCGCGTCCGGATCGACGGCGCGTTCGAAGAATATGGCGTACCCGTTCATCAGCCGCTCGAGACCGTCCGCGACAATGACGAACGGTTCGTCGCGCAACACCTGCAGAAGCCGGCTCTCGACCTCGCTCCGCAGCATCTTGTCCACTGCGGCTCTTTCCATGCGGCCCCCGAACGCCAGTGCGCGGCGGAGAAAGCTCTCAAAGTCGAAATCCTTCTCGTAGAAACTGCACCAGAACGCGCCGCGGTAACCGCGTTCCTGCAGCCCGGGCAGCGCCCTGTTGAGCCAGTGCCAGGCCAGCGCGCTCTTGCCACTGCCTCCCAAGGCGCAAAGACACCGGACCGAGATGGAAGAGCCTTCAGTCCCGAGCCAGCCGTCGAGTTCCTGCAGTTCCCGCTCACGTCCGAAAAGGCGATCGCCGAGCGAGTAATGGTGAACCACCTCGAATCCGACCCACTCACGGTAGGTTTCGAGGTTCGGCGCCGCTCCGGATTCGAGGACCTGCTTTCGCTGGAGGACGTGCAAGCGCTCGAGCGTTTGCAGCAAGTCGCCCGCGTCGTAGTTTTCTCCGAGCCGGGAAGCGATGCGGCGCGCCAGATGGAGCGCGGTCTCCAGTTGACCGTGCCCGGAGAGTTGGTCCACGAGAATTGTGGCGAAGCGCGGTCCCGAAGCGTCCTCCAGCGACGCGACGGGCGGTTCGTGGCCGTAAAGGATGCTTGCTTCGGCAATGGAAGCCTGGCTTTGGGGACGCGCGGCTGCAGAATCGAGCAGACCGGCGCCGGCAAGCAGTTCGCGCCGGCTCTCTTTGTCACCGAAGAGATGCTGCGCGTTTTGAAGCAGCCGCAGGTAAGCCTCGCGTGGAAATTCTCTCCCTTCCGGAGCCGGGATCATGATCCACCTCCGTCCGGAACGCCCACGCAGCGAAAGCCGACGTGTTCATCCTGAATGTGCCGCTCGATGCCGAACCGATAAGTCACACGCAAATCCAGCGGCTGAGAAGCGAAGGAGCCACCGCGAACGCTGCTCCCATACGGATACTTGCGAGAGGGCTGATTCTTGGCGGTATCCGGCTGGTAAGGACCGAACGCGTCCAGGCAATGCTCGCTGATGTTTCCGGCCATATCCCAGAGTTCATACGGGCTGTTACCGGCGGGGAACAATCCGACGGCCACGGTATGCTGCAGTCCTGTTTCGGCAGAATTCGACAGATCCGGCAGCCATTCGGCGCCCCAGGGGAAAGCCCTTTCGTCCGCGTCGATCCCCGGTTTGGTTTCACGGCCCGGAGGCGACTCTCCGCGCGCAGCCATCTCCCATTGCGATTCCAGCGGAAGGTCAGCTCGCCATCCGTCCGGCAGGACTGCCGTTGTGGCTGTATACCAGCGGCAGTATGCCCGGGCTTCCCACCAGGACACTCCGGTGACGGGGTGATTCCCCCGGGCGCGATTTCGCTCCCAGCCTTTTGGCGCTTTGATTCCGGCAGCGTCCCGCCATTCCCGCGCCTCTTCTTCCGGCCACCATTGGTCCGTCTTATATCCTTTTTCCTCTTCGAGGAAGATCCGGTATTCCGCTATTGTGACGGGCCAGCGCTGGATACGGAACTCATCCAGACGCAGTCTTGCGCCCGGACGTTCCTGAATCCAGGCTTCGTCCGCCTCAGAGCCGCGGACGAACCAGCCGGCGGGCACGGTGACCCACCGCAGTTCGGGTTTCAGCCTCGGATCGTAGATGGAGCCCAATCCCTCAGCAATGCGGACGCGCGTGCGAACGTCAACCCTGGGCTGTTCTTCGGTGAGGAGCGGCAGAATCAGTTGGTGCGCGCGCCTCGCGGGCTCCAGCGTTTGTTCATCAAGGTCATAGGAGGCGAGTTCCGCCAGACACACGCTGGCGGCGGCCACACGAGGCGCCCAGTCCACCAGAGTTTGCGCGGGGGGTATGTCGTCCTGCTGCAAATCGGGTGTGCGCAGGATCTGCTCCAGAAGATTCCTGACGTCGTCCTCATGGACATCCGCGAGCACGCCGCACGCCAGAGCTAGCACCTTGGACCAGGCGGGATCGGTCACATGGTCGAGCAGCTCTTCAACGCCTTCTTCAGCGAAGTAGCAGGCGGCAAGATACTCCTGAAAGGTGCGGTGTTTGAACCGGACCATGGCGCGGCTGTCGCCGAGACCTTCAGGACGATCGACCTCCAGCAGTCCTGTCCGGATCTCGAGACGCCGCAGCGCCCGTTCTCCCTGCTGACTCAGCTTCCTGCCGGAAACCTGAGGGGCGCCTTCCGGCAGTTCCATCTTCGCGAGCAACAGCTTTGCTTCCTGCGCCTTTAACGCGTTGAGCGGTTCGCTGTCGGGGCCGGCGGTACGCTGCATCGCGACCGCAAGTATCTGAAGCTGTGCCCTCATCTCTTCGATCTTCCCGGAGTCGTTCGACGCTCTGCCGAGTCTCCGAACGAACTGCTCATACAGGCGAGTTTCCTGGCGCGGGGTATCGCCGTCATAGTCGACAAGCGCAAGGAGGGTGCTCAGCTGGGGGTTTGTGGCCAAATCCCGAACCGCCGGCGAACTGAGCGACTGATCCAGGCTGCCGAGGATGCGCTCCGCTTCGGCGCCCCAGAAGGCTCGACTCCATCTGGAGAGGAAGTGATCGATTGTCTCCTTCTCCATGGGTGGAATGGTCACTTTGTCAAAGGAGGCAAACGGTTCGCCGGTTCCCCACGCGGGCTCGCGGCAGCCGACGATCACGTGATTCTGCAGATGTACGGAAGAGTACCGCCGCTGCAAGCTCACGATACTTTCCACAAGGACTTCGCGCTCGCGGGCGCTGGCCACCTCATCGAGCCCGTCCAGAAGGAGCAGCAGGTTTCCCTGCTTCAGCGCGAACTCCGCCTGTGACTCGCTTAGCCGGAGCGCGGATGCGAAAACGGGCAGCCACCGTTCCGGAGCGATCGGCGACGGCGAATCGGTGTCTGAGTCGCTCGTCCGCAGCGCTTCACCCGAGTAACGAGCGAGGTTAAGGTAGACAGGGATCCTGGGCGCCACGTCGGCGCTCACGCCCTCCTGAGGTCCATCGGGCTGATCAAGGAAGTTCGAGCCTGCCTCAAGTGCGATGTAGCGGAGCAGCGTCGACTTCCCGGAGCCGGCATCTCCTGTGAGCGCAATCCGCGGGGCTTTGAGCAAACTGGCATAGCCCGCCTGCTGGCTTTCGTGGGAGCGCTGGGATGTCACGAGCTTCAGCGGCACGTATACCGCGGTAAGTTCGAGCCGCTCCGGCCGGTTCTTACGGGCGATCGGCACGGGTACATACCACAATTGCTCTCTGAGGGCAGCGAGGTGAGTTTTGACCCAGTCGGCGGGCATAGCAGTGTCGGGGCGTTCCTTCACCCGTGGGCGCTGAGCGTCCTCGTCCTCTCGGATCCAGCGCCCAAGGCTCGTCGAGACCTTTATGGCCAGGTTATCGGGTGTGGTAAAGGTATCGCGCGTCAGGCCGGCTTCCGAGCTGAGAAATTCCCTGAACTCGCTGAGCGCTTTCACTTTCCGATGAACTTCCAGGGCGGCTTTCTCGTTTTGCGCATTTTCGAGGCCATCCTGTTCCTTGCTGTGCGGCCATCCGTACTTTCTGTCCACAATAAAAGCAAACACAGGTCTGGACGCTTGCAGGGCAGCTTCCACTTCCAGCCAGGTGATGCTCTTGTGATCGTCACCGCCCTGTTTTTTCGAAGGGACCCAGCCGTACCGGTGCGCCACTATTACAATCACCGCGTCACTCCCGGCGGCTTTTTTCATGCACAAGCTGACGGGGTCATTCGGTTGCGCTCCGAAGAACTCCATGCGCACCGGGGCGTCCCCTAAACCTTCGATGACCTTCGCGACAGCCTGGCGGTGATCCTGGAGGTCCTCCGCCGTAGAGGAAAGGAAAATGCGACGTGTGAATGGCTGCTTCATAGAATCACTACTCCCGCATGGGCTGACCTGGCGACTGCGGATTATATCAGCGAAATATTACTTCGGGAATATACCCCCATTTCGGTTACTTTGTTAAATGATTTGACGGGGCCATGACGTTTAGCCTGCCCAGAAGAGCTATCCCCGGCATGGTATTCCTGCGGGACACACGGTTCGACGCGCTGCCGTTCTCGGCGGACTCCATGAGTATTGGCTCGAGGAAATCGCGTCGTCATGCTCAAATGGCTCGGATGCGATTTCTGCGGAGCTTAGGCGCCCCCACTTCCGGACTCAAGCCCCATGACCCCATGGGACGCTTTTGCGCTCCACAGCCCCTTGTGGGTTTCAGAATCAATGGCTATGCTTGACGCCGAGCTTTTCCATCCGAGTTCGTGGCGCCGGATAATATGAGGAGGTGGGTAATGGCCGTTAAGATTCGAATCTGGTCCGTATTTAACGGAGACGAGCGCCTAGTCCTCGCATTATCCGATGAGCCTGGGCAGTTCTACTTTACACGCGTACCTGACGAGGACGCGGATATTGTGGAATGCCCCTTCGCGACATTGCAATGCTACGACGTCAAGGCGGAACCAGAACTCCTGAACCTAATGTACACATCTGACGGCGTAGATGAACTGCTCAACCGCCTCGGCGAGGTAGGCTACCGAGTAGTCGAGGGGCGACCCCGAGTGGGCCGGATCGCCCGTCTCTAGTGTCACTGGCTGGTCGCGATGCGACTGCCCAATTCGGGTTTGGCAACGATTCGGCATTACCCTCCGCATTAGCAATTATATGAAAGCCAGTTCCAACTCGGTCGCTCATCCTCTCGAGGTGAAGTAAACAACCAAATCGACTTACATTTACCATGGCTCAGATTTCATTGGGTAGGTTGTCGGGACCGGGAGTCTTCGCCGCTAGCAACGTCGGAGCCAGGCGTTTCTTCAAGTCAGCCGCTCCCTTCTCATTCGGGATTTCGGAGACGAACATAGAGCGTGGAGCAATAGTAATTAAACCCGAGATCGCGCGCGAGCGACAGAGAGTTCTTGTTCCAAGCCAGCGCCCGCCATTGAAGAATCATCCCATTCTCCAATGCTTCCACTGCTAGCGCCCGCACAGCCGCCATGGCAAACCCGCGCCGCCGGTAGCTCGGATGTGTGGCGACGCGGATGTGAGCAATGCATGGCTTCCATACTTCGTAGCTCGCAACCGAACAAAGT
>Ga0075431_100007015_pt1 | contig 11193 bp, 10 predicted proteins | sample RhiMetdeltSRZDD5_FD_75297 | JGI IMG/M metagenome (GOLD analysis project Ga0075431, IMG submission 75297) | Populus rhizosphere microbial communities from Tennessee, USA - Rhizosphere MetaG P. deltoides SRZDD5 | ecosystem: Host-associated > Plants > Roots > Rhizosphere > Soil | place: USA...
CGGCGGCGCTGGACAGCGAATCGGAACGGCTCATTCAACAGGCGCTCAGGACCCTGTTGCAGGGCCGAACAGCCTTTGTCATTGCTCACCGGCTCTCCACGGTGCGCGATGCCGATCGGATTGTGGTGATCAAGGACGGCGAAATTGCCGAGGTGGGCAATCACTCGCAGCTGATCGCTGCCGGCGGGTATTATGCTGCACTGGTCACCCGCCAGACCCAGGGATTTCTGGACGAGGCGGAACGGGCTGCCTAGTCGGCCTTAGGAATCCTCCTCCGCCGCCGCGAATGGCGGGACGTTGGTCAACCAGAAACCGGCCAGGCCGCCTTGCTGGTCGACCTCTATATAGAAGTTCTCGGCGGCTCGCACGCACTCCACCCCGCGTTTAGGGCCGATCTGCAGGTGAAACACGCTCTCCGCGCTGTTGGTTTGGACCGACAATGTGGTATCGATCTCGAGCGAAGCGACGCCGGGGCGGGAAGGCCGGGAGGGCAGTACCACCCTGCCATCAGTCAGAGTGGCCGGCACCTGCAGGTTGGGCCCGGTGGTGACTTCGGGCCAGACCACAACGTCCAGCCCGCAGATCACGCCGTTGTTGACATCGAGCACGGCCACCGATCCTTCATCGTCGGTCAGCTCCACCGTGCCGGTCAGCCCACCGCTCTTCCGGTTGCCCTTGAATCCGCCGGAGAGGATGTCAGTCTCGGAATCCCACCGCCAGTTTATGGAGGGCAGAGCTCCGCTGAGTGGCTCGATTCGCGCTTCGATGCTCATGCGACCAGCCTCAGGCGTAGGCGGCACTGGCGGAGGCGAGACGGCGAATCAGACGAAGTGTCCGATCCAGGCCTTTCTCCAGCTCAGCGTCCGAGACAGCATAGCTGAGCCGTACCCAGCGATCATCGGCAAACGCCGCACCGGGTACCAGGGCGACACCCTCCTGCTGCATGAGCTGCTCGCAGAAGCTCTGCCCCGTTACCGGATCGCTTTCCCTAATGCCATCCACCCGGAAGAAGAAGTAGAACGCCCCATGAGGCTCCACGAACTCGATACCGGGCGCCTCGGAGCGGAAGCGGTCGACCAGGTAGTCCCGCCGGCGGCGGAATGCGGCAACCATCTGGGTCACCTCGGCATCGACCCGCTCGTCGCTGAACGCCGTGGCCGCGGCCCACTGGGCCGGATGATTAGCGCCGGTAGTGGTGTGCGACTGCAGCGCGGCCATGGCCTTGGTGACATGGGGCGGAGCGAGCGCTGCCCCTATGCGCCATCCGGTCATTGCATACGCCTTGCTCGCGCCGTAGATGATCACCACCCGCTCCAGAAACTCGTCCGGCAAATCCAGCAGCGACGGGGCCGGCCCAGGTCCGTAGTTTATGCGCCGGTAAATCTCGTCCGAGATGATCCAGATATCATTCTTGCGAGCCCACTCAGCGATCGCCTTGAGCTCGGCCTGGGTGTACACCGCCCCGGTGGGATTGCAGGGAGAGCAAAGAATCAGGCCCCGGGTCAGCTTGTGGCTCATCCGGTCGAGGTCCTTCACACTGACCTTGAGTCCCCATTCCGGGTCTCCCGGCACCAGCACCGGCTCGGCCCGGGTGAGATGGACGATCTGGGGGTATGAGACCCACGCAGGTGAGGGAATCAGGACGCGGTCCTTGGGCCCGAAGAGGGCGAAGCAGGCGTTGAAGATGGACTGCTTCGAGCCTGAGCTTACCACGATCTGGTCGGGATCGACCGGCCGGCCTCCAGACATGCTGGAGAGCTGGTGGGCAATGCCTCGCCGCAGCTCCGAGATTCCCACGTTGGGTGGATAGCGCGTCATCCCACGCTGAATGGCCTGCACTCCCGCCTGAGCAGCCGGAGCGGGAGTATCGAAGTCAGGCTCTCCGACTCCAAGATCCAGGACATCCTCGCCCGCGGCCTTGCGGCGTTTGGCCTCGTTGCTGATAGCCACCGTTTCGGAAGCCCGGAGGTGCTGCACGTTGAGGGACAAGGGGTCGGGCATGCATTCGTTTCCAGTGTGGGTGTAAAGGTGCGGGAAAGACCGGGAAAAGTTTGGTTCGCGGCCTGGCGATGTCAACCGCTTTGCACTTAGCTTGGAGCGTGCCCTCCTTCGAAGATCTGCATCTGCAGCCCTCCATCGCTACCGCTCTCCGTGATCTCGGCTGGACCCCCGACGACCATCTGGCAAAGGACGCCGCACCTACGGCAGCCCGGGGGCACAACCTGGTAGCGACAACACCACCGGTGCCGGCCTACGCGGCACCCGGTCTGGCGGGCATGATCAATCGGCTCGAATCCGGTCGGTACGGCTTGGTGCTCGTTCCGGGCCTCCAGCTGGAGGAATGGGGCGGCCTGACGCACCGGCTCGCTCGCGGCAGCAATGCCAGGGTTGAGGTGGCTCGAGGAACCGCCCGTGCGATGCGTCGCCTGCGGGCGGACTCTCTGGATCTGCTGGTGACCACGCCGGAGACAGCGCTGGGTTTGATCACGAGGTCTGCACTCCCGATGGAATCGGTCGGCTCACTCTTGCTGGCCTGGCCCGAGATGCTGCTGGACGAAGAGGCGATGACGCCACTGATGCAGGATCTCCCCAAAGACGCCCAGCGGCTGGTCTACACCTCAGAGGCCGACCGAGCGCCTGCACTCCTCGAACGGTATGCCCGGAAGGCACTCACCGTCGGGGCCGGGACCGATATCACGTCCTCCGATCCGGTTCGGACGGTGGCCACCTCCTGGCCGGGCCGGGTCCGGGCGCTGGGCGAGGTGATCGAGCTGCTCGATCCACCGGCTCTGGCGGTATGGACCGCGGATCGCCAGTACCACAGCGCCATCGCTGAGGTGGCGGGCAGTCAACCGGAGCCCGTGCTGACGACGGGGGATGCACCTCCGGGCGTGACGGTGATCGCGTTCGACCTTCCCAGCGGAGCCAGGCTACAGCAGCTCCGGAGCTCAGGTGAGGTCGTGCTCCTGGTTCCACCCGGCACCGAGGCTTACGTCGCGAGGATCGCCGCCAAGCCCCGGCCGCTGCTACTGCCAGGTCCCGTGGATCAGGCGCGTTCGGTCGAGGCGGCGCGCCGCGCCACCATTGTCCAGGCCATCGAGAATGGCCAGTCGAACCGTGCCCTCCTGACCATCGCCCCCCTCTTCGAGCGGCATGATCCCACTCTCGTGGCCGCTGCGCTCTACCGACTCTGGAGCGAGTCTACCCCGACGGCGGCGCCGGCAGCGCCACCGGCAGCGCAACCCACGACCCGTATCTGGGTCGGAGTCGGAAAGAAGGACGGAGCCAACCCCAATGAGCTGGTGGCGGTACTCACCAAGGAGCTGGGGGTGGACCGAAGCAAGATCGGACGGATCGAGCTGCGGGATGCCTATTCCCTCATTGAGCTACCGGCCCAGGAGGCCGAACCGGTGGCCTCGGCATTGAACGGGAGGACCATCCGAAGAAAGCGGGTGTTGGCTCGGGTGGATCGGGGACCGAGCCGATCGTCGCTCAGCGCTTCCGGTTCACCAGGTCGCGCAAGGCGCGGCTAGCCCGAAAGGCGGGGACCGACGAGGGCTTGATGGTGCTGGCCTTCCCGGTCCGCGGGTCGCGCCATTCGCGGGCCTTCCGCTTCCGGATTTCGAAGCTTCCGAATCCCGAAATGGCGATTCGCCCCCCGCGCTTCAGCTCCGACGCTATGACGCCATCGGGAGAGAAGAAGAGCTCGGTGATCTCCGCGGCCCGGGCCTTGGTCAGGCCAAGCTGCTTGGCAACGGCGGCGACGAGATCGGGCTTGTTCACGGTGTGAGAGGGTCTAGGGTGTTACAATAACGCCGTCTGATCCTCATCCCGGCGCGGCACCTTGTGGCAATGGCGGCAGCGTGCCTGATAGCTCTCCCGGCCACCGATCATGATGGTGGGAGAGTCGTAGCGCGCCGGCTTGCCGTCGAGCAGTCGCTGATTGCGGCAGGCTGGATCGCCACAGATTACGCAGATAGCCTGAAGCTTGTCCACCAGCTCCGCAACCGCCATCAGATCGCCCATCGGCCCGAACGGTTCACCCCGGAAATCCGTGTCGGTACCGGCCAGGATGACCCGCACGCCGCGAGACGCGAGCTCGGTGGCCACGCTAACGATCTGCCGGTCCAGGAACTGGGCCTCGTCGATCGCCACAATCTGGGTCTCGGGACGCACCAGGCGGAAAATCTCCCCCGCCGAGTCGACCGGGCTGGCCTCGAGCTCGGTACCGTCATGACTGGAGACGCTGTACAGCCCGGTGTAGCGGCTGTCGAGGTGGGATTTGAAGACTTGTACCTTGCGCCGGGCGATGGTGGCCCGCCGGACCCGCCGAATGAGCTCCTCGCTCTTGCCGCTGAACATCACCCCACTGATCACCTCGATCCACCCCGGCTGCGCCCCGTAGTTCATTGCCGTCCTGGTCGTCGTTCTGATGATTGCTGAGAAGAGGGACAAAATGCAGGGTCGATGGTCCAGGGTCTAGGGCCTAGACTCTAGACCCTCGACGCTTGAGCTTCCACCATGCTTTCCGTCGCCCTGACCGGGAACATCGGAGCGGGCAAGTCATCCGTCGCCGCCCTGTTTCAGCGCTGGGGCGCGACCATCATCGATGCCGACGCGCTGGTCCGTGCGGAGCAGGCGCGGGGGAGTGACGCCCTGGCGGAGATCGCAGCGCGCTTCGGGCCCGCCGTGATCCGGCCGGATGGTACGCTGGACCGGCCGGCTCTCCGGGCCAGGGTTCTCACCAGCCAGGAGGAGCTGGCGGCACTGAACCGCATCATGCACCCCCGGGTCCATCAGCGAAGGCTGGAACTGGTCGAGCAGGCAAGCCTGAGGGGGGACCGCATTGTGGTGAGCGAGATCCCGCTGCTCTTCGAAGCCGCCGACCCGACCTCGTTCGATGCCGTGATCTTGGTCGACGCCCCCGAGGCACTGCGGCGACAGCGACTCCTGGCTTCTCGAGCCTTGACGGCAGACGAGGTTGACCGCCTGATGGCGGCACAGCAGGGTTCGGCGGCCAAGCGGCAGCACAGTGATTTCGTGATCGACAACGACGGCGATCCGGTTTCGCTCGAGCGATCGGCCGCGTCGGTCTGGAAGGCGCTTCGCGCGCGCGCTTGACCTCCTCCATCGCTCCGCCTATCCTCCCTCCCGCAACCACAGTGGAGCACGCACCTGTCCAACGTGCCGGACGACCTCCTGTATACCGCGGAACACGAGTACGTTGCGCGGACCGGCGATGGCTCAGTCGTCAAGATCGGCATTACCGATTACGCCCAGGGCGAGCTGGGGGACGTGGTTTTTGTCCGGCTCCCCAAGCCGGGCGATCGGCTGGACGAGCATCAGGCATTCGGCGAGATCGAGGCGGTAAAGGCCGTCTCCGAGCTCTACAGTCCGGTGGCCGGCCAGGTCGTCGACATCAATTCGGCGCTGGACAGCGACTCCGCGGTGGTGAATCGGGATCCCTATGGTGAGGGATGGATGATCACCTTGCGAGTCAAGAGCCCTGATGACCTCAAGAAGCTCCTGTCCTCCAAGGCCTACCGCTCGCATATCGGGGAGTGACGGCGGGATCGATGCACCAGGTAGTCGGCAGCACACTCGAAATCAGGAACCATCAACGTCAGCGCGATGCCTCGAGAACGTGGTCTCGAGGCATTTTCGTATCCGGATGAGGAACAACGATGGCCTCCAGTATCTCCCAGGATGAGCTCATGATGACCAGCGTGGTTGGCCGGCGGCTCAGTACTCCGACCCTCGACGTGCTGCATCCATCCCACTTTGCCTACCGGCATATCGGCCCCCGCCGCAGCGATGTCGAAGAGATGCTGGAGCTGCTGGGCTACGACTCGCTGGAGAGCTTCATCAATGCAGTGGTCCCGGACGAGATCCGACTCCGGCGTCCGCTCGCACTCCCGCCGGGCCGGAGCGAACGCGAGGTGCTCCAGGCGCTCCGCGGGCTCGCCGGAATGAACCAGGTTTTCCGGTCCTATATCGGGATGGGGTACGCCGGCTGCTTCACGCCCCAGGTCATTCAGCGGAACGTGCTGGAGAACCCGGGCTGGTATACCGCCTACACACCTTATCAGGCGGAGATCGCGCAGGGCCGACTGGAAGCCTTGCTGAACTTTCAGACCGTGGTCTCCGACCTGACCGGCCTCGAGGTCGCCAACGCATCGCTGCTGGACGAGGCGACCGCAGCGGCGGAGGCCATGAACCTAAGCCTGGCTGTTCGCGGTGGCATTAAGGGTGAGCCGGTGTACCTGGTGGACGACCGGTGCCATCCCCAAACGATCGCGGTAGTGCAGACCCGGGCAGACGCGCGAGGCATTCGGGTACAGATTGCCGATCCTGCCAGCTTCAGCTTCGACCCAGCCACGATCGGAGCGCTGGTCCAGTATCCGGCCACCGACGGTGAGGTCCGCAACTTCCGCGGCCTGTGCGAGCGGGCGCACGCCGCCGGCGCACTGGTCACCGCGGCCACCGACCTGCTCAGTCTCACCCTGTTGATGCCTCCGGGCGAGTGGGGCGCCGATGTCGCCATCGGCAACAGCCAGCGCTTCGGCGTGCCCATGGGGTACGGTGGACCCCATGCGGCGTTCTTCGCCACCCGCGATGCCTACAAGCGGTTTCTGCCGGGCAGGATCATCGGAGTTTCCAAGGACCGGGACGGCCGACCGGCGCTTCGAATGGCGCTGCAGACGCGGGAGCAGCACATCCGCAGAGACAAGGCCACCAGCAACGTATGCACCGCGCAGGTGCTGCTGGCGGTTATGGCCAGCATGTATGCGGTCTATCACGGTCCTTCGGGGTTGCGGCGCATTGCCGAGCGGGTCCACACCCGCACGGTCATCCTGGCCAACGCACTGCGCCGGCTGGGCTACCGGGTGGTCTATGAGGATTACTTCGATACCATCTGTGTCGAGACAGAGGGCTGGGCATTGCCCCGCCTGATGGACGCTGCGCGGGTGCGAAACATCAATCTGCGGCAGCTCTCTCCCACCCGGCTCTGCGTGGCCCTGGACGAGACCGTCACGCTGGGCGATGTGGCCGACCTCATCTCCATCTTCTCCTTGAACGAGGCGCTGCCGTTCATGCTGGAGGACATCGGGGTCAAGCGGGAGCGTGCCATCCCGGCCGCTCTCGCGCGGACCACGGCGTACCTGGAGCATCCCGTTTTTCACCGCCATCACTCGGAAACCGAGATGCTCCGCTACATCAAGCGGCTGGAGAACAAGGATCTCTCGCTCACCTCGGCGATGATTCCGCTCGGCTCCTGTACCATGAAGCTGAATGCAACCACCGAGATGATGCCGGTCAGCTGGCGCGAGTTCAACCGACTCCATCCCTTTGCCCCCCGAGATCAGGCGGCCGGCTATCAACTGCTCTTCAGTCAGCTCGAATACCAGCTGGCGGAGATCACTGGATTCGCCGCTGTCTCTCTCCAGCCCAATGCCGGCTCCCAGGGAGAGTTCGCCGGATTGATGGTCATTCGGGCCTACCATCGCTCCCGGAAGGATTTGCATCGCACCACCTGCCTGATCCCCCAGTCGGCGCACGGGACCAACCCCGCCAGTGCCGTCATGGCCGGCATGCGGGTGGTGGCGGTGAAGAGCGATGCCCGGGGCAACATCGACGTCGAGGATTTGCGGGCCAAGGCTCAGGCCAGTCGCGACACGCTGGCGGCGCTGATGATCACCTATCCCTCGACCCATGGTGTGTTCGAGAGCTCGGTCCGGGAGATCTGCCGAATCGTGCACGAACACGGTGGCCAAGTGTACATGGACGGCGCCAACATGAACGCCCAGGTGGGCCTCTGCCGGCCGGGTGACATCGGGGCCGACGTGTGTCACCTCAACCTGCACAAGACCTTCTGCATCCCGCACGGCGGCGGAGGGCCCGGGATGGGTCCGATCGGCGTGGCCGTACACCTGGCGCCTTTCCTCCCGGGACACCCGGTGGTGGATCTGGGTCACGGTTCAGCCAGCGGCACGATCTCGGCGGCGCCCTGGGGAAGCTCGGCCATTCTGCCAATTTCCTGGGCCTACATCGCGCTGATGGGATATGACGGACTCTCTGAGGCTACCCAGATCGCGATTCTCAACGCCAACTACGTGGCCCGGCGTCTGGCCGATTACTACCCACTCTTGTACACCGGGCAGAACGGGCTGGTTGCCCATGAGTGCATCATCGACACCCGTCCCTTCAAGGCCTCCGCCGGCGTGGATGTGGAGGACATCGCCAAGCGCATCATCGACTATGGCTTTCACCCGCCCACGGTCTCATTTCCGGTTCCCGGTACTCTCATGATCGAGCCGACGGAAAGCGAGTCCAAGGAGGAGCTGGACCGGTTCTGCGACGCACTGATCTCGATTCGGGAAGAAATACGGGAGGTCGAGGAAGGCCGGGCCGATCGGGAGAACAATCTGCTCACCAACGCACCGCATACCCTGGAGCAGGTGATTTCGGATAGCTGGAATCGTCCCTACCCGCGCGAGCGTGCGGCCTATCCTTCCAGAGCGGTGCGAGAACACAAGGTGTGGCCTACGGTGGGCCGGATCGACAGCGCCTTTGGCGACCGGAACCTGGTCTGCAGCTGCCCGCCGATCGAGGCCTACGGCGGGTGACTGTGGTATGGAAAGGTGCTGGCACTTCTGGGTGGACGAATCACCCCGCCCGGGCTGGACCAACATGGCGGTCGATCTGGCGCTGCTCGACCGGGCCGAGCTGGGCGAGGGCTGGTTCCGGCTTTATACCTGGAATCCCTACTGCTTGTCGTTTGGACGGCACGAGCCGGCTGCCAGGCGATACGATCTCGATCGAATCCAGGGCCTGGGTCTGAGCACCGTGCGCCGGCCAACCGGTGGCCGCGCGGTATGGCACGCCCACGAATTGACCTATGCTGTCGCCGCACCACACCGGTGGTTCGGATCTCTGCGGGAGGCGTACCAGTCCATCCACACTCTGCTGGCCGGCGCGCTCCGCTCCCTCGGGGTTCCGGCAGCACTGGCACCGCGCGGCCGGACTGCGGCGCTTGACAGCGGGCCATGCTTTGCCCAACCCGCCGGAGGCGAGGTCCTGGTGAGTCAACGAAAGATCATCGGGAGCGCGCAACTTCGGCGGGGCCCAGCGCTGCTTCAGCACGGCTCTGTCCTTCTCGAGAACGACCAGAGCCTGGTGGAGGATTTGCTGCGGGATTGCCGCCACCCACAATCGCATTCGCCAACCAGGGGCTCCTTCACCCTGGCGGACAATACCGGCCGTCCACTCCTGCCTCAGGAGATCGCGGCCACGCTCAGCGATCAGGTACCGGAAGGTTGGCCCGGCGACTGGGACAGGGCACCCGACCCTTCACCGATCCTCCGGGCCGCAGCCTCCCGCTTCGAGCTCTTTCAATCCTCCGCGTGGACGTGGAGCCGATAGTTCCGCTAGATTCCGCAAAACCCCCCAGCCGGATCTGCTCGTTGGAGACTCCTTGACGCTGTTGACGCCACGGACATTCCTTCTTGCCGCCGTGACCGTTCTCGTACCCGCCGCCGCGGCTGCGCAGTCGGATCGGGCGCCTCGCAGCAGCATCGTGATTGTCACGGGCCAGCAAGCCACCATGCCCATTCCAACGCTGATGGAGGGTGCGGCCGCCTCCGTCGGCAACCTCGAGCTGGCCGATCAGCTCTTCCTGCGCCTGGCCGGGCTGGGGCCCACCCTGCTGACGGCGGGAGACCGAGGATTCGTTCCGCTTCTGGCGAAATCCTGGAGCAGACGTGACTCGCTCACCCTGGTGTTCGAACTGGATCCCCGCGCCCACTGGCAAGACGGAGCTCCGGTCACCGCGCGGGACGTTGTCTTCACGATCGAGCGGGCCAAGAATCCGGCAGTTGCTCCCCGATTGGTCGAGCTGCTGCGCCACATCAAATCCGTGAGCGCCGAGGGTCAGCACCGAGTGGTGTTCCGCTACACCCAGGCATACCCGGAACAGCTGTACGACGCCACGTTCTACGTAGCACCCCTACCAGCGCATCTGCTGGACACGATCCCCGCCGAGGCGCTGAGCCGTTCGTCCTTTGTAACCCAGCCGGTCGGGAACGGACCGTACCGCCTGGTCCGTAACGTGGCGGGCCAGTTTGTAGAGCTGGCGGCCAACGACCGGTTCTTCCTGGGCAAGCCCAAGCTCGAGCGGGTGATCATCCGGGTGGCTGCCGATCCCGACGCCCGACTCAACCTGTTGCTGAGCGGGCAAGCGGACGCGATGGACTACGTGATCCCCCCGCTGGATAACCTTCGCCGGATCAACGCGGACACCAGCCTACGGGTCATTCCGGTTCCCTCTCCCAGTATTGGCTTCCTGCTCTTCAACCAGCGGGACCCGAACGACCTCTCCCGCCCCCATCCGATCCTTTCGGATCGCCGAGTCCGCCGCGCAATCACCCTGGGGCTCGATCGCCAGCTACTGGTTCGCGCGGTGTTTGGGTCGTACGCCGACGTACCCTACGGTCCGGTCTCTCCGCTGCTGTGGATCCGGCACAGCTCTCCCACGCCGGAGCGCTCGAACCCGCAGGAAGCCCGGCGTCTCCTGGCAGAGGCGGGTTGGGGCGACGCTGACGGCAACGGTGTTCGGGATCGTGAGGGCCGGCCACTCACCCTGGCGGTGTCGTTCCCCAATACGAGCGCGACCCGCCGACAGATGGCGCTCCTGGCTCAGGAACAGCTGCGCCAGATCGGGGTGGACCTCCAACTGCAGCAGCTCGAGTTCCCCCTCTGGATCGAACGCCGGACAGCGGGGACGTTCGACATCGACTTTGCCGGCACGTTACAAGACCCCTCGCCCTCCGGATTGAGCCAGGCCTGGAGTTGCGCCGGAGGCACCAACGTTGCCAAGTACTGCAATCCCCGGGTGGATTCGTTACTCGAGAACGCGGTGCTCCACGTGGCCAAGGGCAATCCAGCCGAGCCCTGGATTGCCGTGCTCCGGCAGATCGAAGCCGATGCCCCCGCTGCCTTCCTGTACGCATCGTACTACGTGTACGCCGTGAAACGGCGCTTCCGCAACGTGACCATCACCCCGGCATCCTCCTGGCAGCTTCTGAGAGTATGGTCGGACGAGAACTAGGTATCTGGCTGGTCCGAAGGACCGGGCAGGCAGCGGCGGCGCTGATCATTGCACTCACCATCCTCTTCTTCCTCATGCGGGCGGCA
>Ga0075431_100007016_pt1 | contig 11193 bp, 10 predicted proteins | sample RhiMetdeltSRZDD5_FD_75297 | JGI IMG/M metagenome (GOLD analysis project Ga0075431, IMG submission 75297) | Populus rhizosphere microbial communities from Tennessee, USA - Rhizosphere MetaG P. deltoides SRZDD5 | ecosystem: Host-associated > Plants > Roots > Rhizosphere > Soil | place: USA...
CTCGTGGTCGTCCGGCGGGCGCAGCTCCTGTCCGCGAAGGGCGCTGACGCGCTGAGCGCGTACGGCCGGGATCCGAACCCGTCCTCGTGTCTGCTCCTGCTCGCCGACGAGCCGCTCGGGGCTTCGCGCGATCGTCGCACGGATCACTGGCTTCTCTCGGCGCTCCCCGGGGGGGCGGTGGTGACGCTGCCCGTGCGGGAGGGACGCTCGCTGGAGGCCTGGCTGCGCGAGCGAGCGGCGGCCGAAGGCCTGTCGATCGGCGAGGAGGCCGCGCGCCTGCTCGTGCAGTGGGTCGGCGACGACGCGGCGGCGGTGCTGGGCGAGGCGCGAAAGGCGGCGCTGGCGGGCGGCCCTCGCAACACCACGGTCTCCGTGAAGGAGGTCACGGCCGTGGTCGGCGAGCAGCGGCTGAGCGGCGTCTTCGACCTGACGCGCGCGGTGCAGCGACGAGAGGTCGGCGGCGCGCTTCGCACGCTGGACCGCTTGCTGGCCGCCGAGGAGCCGGTGCGACTGCTGGCGCTGCTGATCGCCGACGTCCGCGCCACCATGACGGTGGCCGATCTCGCGGCGCGCGGGCAGTCGGCGGATCAGATCGCGCGGGTCGTGCGCAAGCCGCCCCAGGTCGTGGACGCCATCACGCGTGGACCGGCCTCGGCCCCGCGCGGCACGCTCGCGCGCCGGCTGGCGCGCTGCTGGGAGACGGAGCGCCGGCTGAAGTCCAGCGCCGACGCGCGCGCGGAGCTCTCGGCCCTCGTCGTCGATCTGTGTCGGTGACGCGCGCGGCGCGCGTCGCCCTCGCGCTCGCTTTCCTCGTGATCGGCGTGGAGGCCGGCCCGGCGGCGGCCTGCGACGCCTGCGTCACCGCCGGCGCCGGCCGCGCGACGCTGGCGGTGCCGCCCGGCACGCCGCTCGCGGGCTACGGCGGCTTCGCCCGGCGCCTGCTGTTCCCCGACGTGTTCGACCGCTATCCCCACGCGTTCTGGCTGAAGCCGAGCGTCGGCCAGCGCGATCCGCTGGCCGCCCGCGCACTGGTGCTGGAGCGCGATGGCACGCGGGTGACGTGGGTGACCCTCGACCTCATCGCCGTGGACCAGGCGTTCACGCGCGCGGTGACGGCGCGGCTCGGGGGCGGCGCGGGGACGCTGATCGTCTCCGCCTCGCACACGCACTCGGGTCCGGGCGCGTTCGTCGACGCGCGGGTCATGGGCGCGCTGGCGCTGGACCGGCTCGACGCGGTCGTCCGCGAGGCCGTGATCGCGGCCGTGGTGGCAGCCGTCCGTGCCGCCGAAGCGAATCGCGGCCCGGCGCATGTCGGCGTGGCCACCGTCGTCGGCCCTCCCGTGATCACCAGCCGGCTCGGCAAGCCGCTCGACCACGAGATCGTGGTGCTCGGCCTGCGGCGGCCCGACGGCGCGCCGGTGGCGGTCGTCTGGAACTTCGCCATCCACAACACGATGCTGAGCGCCGCCAATCTCGAGCTCTCGGCGGATGTGACGGGCGCCGCCTCGCAGCAGCTCGAGGCGGAGCTGCGCGTGCCGGCGCTCTTCGTCAACGGCGCGCTGGGGGACGTGAGCCCGGCGCGCCACGGCGCCGCCTCCGTGGGCGACGTAGGCGGCGAGCTGGCGACCGCCGTGCTGGGGGGCTGGCGCGCGACGACACAGATCGCGCGGCCGATGCTCACCACGCGGGCGTTGGCGCTGGCGCTGCCATCGCCGTACCTGTCGCTGCGCAACTGTCTCGGGCGCTGGGTGCCGCGCTCGCTCAGCGTTCCGCTCGGCGACGTGTTTCCGCGACAGAGCTCGCTCACCGCGGTCGCCCTCGGCGACGTCGTGTGGGTGGCGCTGCCGGGCGAGTTCCAGACGGCGCTCGGCCGGCGCGTGAAGCTGACGGGCAGGGAGCTGTTCGGCGAGGCCTTCGTGGCGGGCGTGTCGAACGACTACCTCGGATACCTGGTGACGGCGGCGGACTACGAGCAGCCCGCGTACATCACGTGCGCGTCCGTCTATGGCCCGGACACGGGCGAGCGCATCACGGAGCGCGCGATCGATCTGCTCTACGAGCTGCGGGGCCGGCCCCGCCCCGGCGGGCGGGCGCCGTGACGGCGTCGCGGGGACTACTTCGCGGCGACGAGACGGCGCGCCAGCGACGACTTCTTGCGGGCGGCGGTGTTGCGGTGGATCACACCCTTGGTGACGGCCTTGTCGAGCGCGCGAATCGCTTCGGCGATCGCGGTGCGAAGGTTACCGCCGTCGGTCGCGCGCGCAGCCTTGACGACGCCGCGGACCTGCGAGCGGATGGCACGGTTGCGCAGGCGCCGCCGCTCGTTCTGGCGGATGCGCTTGATCGACGACTTCGTGTTCGCCACCTGATGCTCCTCTCATGAGCGCGCCGGGCGCGCGTGCACAACGGCGGCCATCATGCCGCAGTTCCACGGGGATTTCAAGGTGACGGAGCCGCCTGCCATCGAGCGTCAGGTCGTGGGCGCGCTCGGCTCCATCGGCGCCGCCACCCTCGCGAGCCGCGTGCTCGGCTTCGTCCGCGACATGGTGGTGGCCCTGGTGTTCGGCGCCGGCCCCGTCACCGACGCGTTCTTCGTGGCCTTCCGGATTCCGAACATCCTGCGCCGCCTGCTCGCCGAAGGCGCGCTCTCGACGGCGATCATCCCGGTGTTCACGGAGTACGCCTCGGCCCATTCGCGCGAGGAGTTTCGGCGGCTGCTGCGCGCCATCTTCGGGGCGGCGCTGCTGGTGCTCTCGCTGACCGCGCTCCTGGGCATCGTGGTGGCGCCGTGGATCGTGCGGGTCATCGCTCCCGGCTTCACGGCCGACCCCGCGCAGGCGCGGCTGGCCGTGCTCCTCACGCGCGTGATGTTCCCGTACCTGGTCCTGGTGGGACTGGCCGCGCTGGCCATGGGGGCGCTGAACGCGGAGAACCGGTTCTTTGCGGCCGCGCTCGGACCGGCCGTCCTCAACGTCGGCATGATCGGGGGCGTGCTGGTGCTGGCCGGATACACCGATCCGCCGATCCTCGCGCTCGCCATCGGCGTGCTCGTCGGCGGGCTCGGACAGCTCCTCGTCCAGCTTCCCGACCTGCGCGACAGCGGCCTCCACGTCAGGCCGTCCATGGAGCTCGGGCACCCCGCGCTGGCGCGCGTGGCGCGGCTCCTGCTGCCCGCCGTCTTTGGCCTGGCCGCGGTGCAGGTGATGGTCTTCGTCAACACGCTGCTCGCCTCGCTCCTGCCGCCGGGCGCCATCTCCTTTCTCTACTACGCCGACCGGGTGATGGAGTTCCCGCTCGGCGTCTTCGGCATCGCGCTGGCGTCGGCATCGCTGCCGGCCATGTCGCGGCAGGCGGCCATCGGCGACACGCGCGGGCTCGCGGGGACGCTGAATTTTGCGCTCCGGCTCTCCGTGTACGTCTGCGTGCCGGCCACCGTGGGACTCATCGTCCTGCGCGTGCCCATCACGCGCGTGCTGTTCGAGCGCGGCCGCTTCACGGCCGTCGACACCGCGGCCACCAGCGAGGCGCTCACGGGCTACGCGGTGGGGCTGGTGGGGTTTGCCACGGCGCGCATTGCGGCGCAGGCCTTCTACGCGGTCCGGCAGCCGGGCACGGCCGTGCGGCTAGGGATGCTGGCCATCGCCGTCAACATCGTGGCCGCGGTGGCCCTGATGCAGCCGCTCGGGCACGCGGGCCTCGCGTATGCGTCGTCGATCGGCACCTACGTCAACGTGCTCGGCTTGCTCTGGGTGGCGCGCCGGCGCTTTGGCCGCCTGGGTGGCCGCGCGCTGCTGGCGTCGACGCTGCGCACGCTGACGGCGGCGATCCCAATGGCGGCGTGGTGCGCGCTTGCCCTGAGCTTCCTTGCCCAGCGGCGCGGCCTGGCCGTCGACGCGCTGGTGTTGACGGCCGTCATCGGCGTGGGGGCGGTCGTGTTCTGGCTCGTCAGCGTCCTGCTCCGGTCGCCGGAGCGCGTGGCGCTGGCGCGGATGTTGCCCGGCCGGGGGTCACGTTGATATAATCCGTCGTGCACTTTGCCGTCCGGTGGAGCGCGTGAGCATGGCCCGACGCGCCCACGCGTATCCTCAAGTCAGCCTCAGCGCCGTCGACCTCATCGACACACCCGTCGTCACCGCGCCGGCCCGCATCACCGCCGTCGACGCCCTTCGCCTCGCTCGCCGCCATCACGCACGCGTCATCGCCTGCGGCTCGGGCACGCACGTCCTCGTGGAGGATCTTGCGCGGGCGGAGAGCCTCGAGCTCGGCGAGCTTCCGGCCGCGGACCTGTCACGTCCGCTTCCCATGGTCGCCCCGCAGACACCGGAGCTTCGCGTGCGACGCGCGCTGACCGACGGCGCGCCTGCCGTCGTCGTGAGCGGCCGAGCGGGCGGGGCCGTCACGCGCGTGCCTCCGCCGCGAACGCTCGCCCTCGGCGCGCGGTTCTCCGACGGTCTCACGGCGGAGAGCCGCGCCGCGCTGGGCGAGGTGGCGCGACTCGCGGCCGCGCACGGCGGCCGCGCGTTCCTGGCGGGCGGACTGGTGCGTGACCTCTGGCGCGGTGAGCAAGCCGTCGCGCGCGATCTCGACGTCGTCGTCGAGGGCGATGGCCTCGGGGTGGCGCGGGCACTCGCCGACGCGCTGGGCGGCACGCTGGTGGAGCACGATCGCTTTCTCACCGCCTCGGTGGAGACGCGTGGGCACGGCCGCATCGACGTGGTGACCGCCCGCACCGAGCGCTACGAGCGAGCCGGCGCGCTGCCGCGCGTCCTCCCGGCATCGATCGCGCTCGACCTGCGACGCCGTGACTTCACGGTGAACGCCATGGCCGTCGAGCTCGGCACCACCGCCTTCGGGCTGCTCGACCCGCTCGGCGGCGTGGCCGACCTCGCCCGCCGCCGGTTGCGGATTCTGCACCCGCTGTCGTTCGTCGAGGACCCGACCCGGATGCTGCGCGCCGCCCGCTACGCCGCGCGGCTCTCGCTCACGCTGGATCGATGGACGCTGCGGGCTCACGCGCTGGCGCTCAGGCTCGCGCCGTATCCGGCGCTGTCGGCGTCGCGTCTCGCCGCCGAGCTGGAGCGGCTGCTCGCGGAGCCGTCGCCGTCGGCGGCGCTGGCCGTGGCCGTTCGCGCCGGCGTGTTCCGGTTGCTCGACGGCCGCTGGCGGCCGGTGCGCGCGACGGCGACTCACGTGGCGGCGCTGGATGCGACGCTGCGCTGGATGGCCGAGCACCGCCTCGCCTCGACGCTGACCGTCGGCGCGCTCGCCCTCACCGTCGGGCAGCCGACGCCGGTGGCCGCCTCGGTGCTCGAGCGCCTGGGGCTGGCGGGCGAGCCGCTCGCCCGTCTACAGCGGGCGCTCGGGGACGGCGCGCGGCTGGCCGCGCGCGTCCGCGAGGCCGGCTCGCGGAGCGCGACCGCGCGCGTGCTCCGCGCGGCCAGCGGCGCCGAGCTCGCGTGGCTGCGCGTGGCCGGCGACGACGCCGTCCGCGAGCGACTGGAGTGGTACGTCGGCGACGGGCGGCGCACCGTTGCGGAGCTCGGGGGCGATGACGTCATCGCGCTCGGCGTGCCGCGTGGTCCGGCCGTGAGCGATGTGCTGCAGGCGCTGCGTGATGGCCGACTGGATGGACGCTTCGTCGACCGCCGCGCCGAAATCGACTATGTTCGTTCCTTGACGCAGACCCGCGACGAAAGGAAGGGATGATTTGGCGCCGAAATACATCTTCGTGACCGGCGGTGTGGTGTCCTCGCTGGGGAAGGGGCTGGCGGCGGCTTCCATGGGCGCGCTGCTCGAGGCGCGGGGATATCGGGTCGGCCTGCAGAAGATGGATCCCTACATCAACGTCGATGCGGGGACGATGAGTCCCTACCAGCACGGCGAGGTCTTCGTCACCGACGACGGCGGCGAGACGGACCTCGACCTTGGCCACTACGAGCGCTTCACCTCGGGCCGCGTCTCGCGCGACCACAACATCACCACCGGCAAGGTCTACCACTCCGTGATCACCAAGGAGCGGCGCGGCGACTACCTGGGCCGCACCGTGCAGGTGATCCCGCACATCACCGACGAGATCAAGTCGATGATCCGCAAGGTGGGCAGCGGCCTCGACGTGGTCATCGTGGAGGTCGGCGGCACCGTCGGCGACATCGAGGGGCTGCCGTTCCTGGAGGCCATCCGCCAGTTCAAGAAGGACATCGGCAAGGACAACGTGCTTTACGTGCATCTGACGCTGGTGCCCTTCATGCAGGCGGCCGCCGAGCTCAAGACGAAGGCGACCCAGCACTCGGTGAAAGAGCTGCGGGCCATCGGTATCCAGCCGGACATCCTGCTCTGCCGCACCGATCGCTTCCTGCCGCCCGGCATCAAGTCGAAGATCGCGCTCTTCTGCGACGTCGAGGAAGAGGCCGTCATCACGGCCAAGGACGTCGACACGATCTACGAGGTGCCGCTGGTGTTCCACCGGGAAGGCCTCGACCAGATCATCGTCAAGGGCCTCGGCCTCGACGACAAGCCCATCGACCTTCGCCGCTGGGAGGACGTCGTGCATCGCGTGAAGTCGCCCACGGCGACGACGCGCCTGGCCGTGGTCGGCAAGTACATCGAGCTGAAGGATTCCTACAAGAGCCTGGTGGAGGCGCTCGCGCACGGCGGCATCGCGCACCAGGCCAAGGTGGAGATCGCCTGGGTGGACGCCGAGCACATCGAGCGCGACGGTCCGGCGGCACACTTCGCCGATGTCGACGGCATTCTCGTGCCGGGCGGGTTCGGCGATCGCGGCATCGAGGGCAAGATCCAGGCGGTGCGCTACGCGCGCGAGGAGCGCGTCCCGTACTTCGGCATCTGCCTCGGCATGCAGTGCGCGGTGATCGAGTTCGCGCGGCACATGTGCGGGCTCGAGGGCGCGAACTCGTCCGAGTTCGTGGCGAACGCACCGCATCTCGTGATCGACCTGCTGCCCGAGCAGCGGCATCTGGCCGACAAGGGCGGCACGATGCGGCTCGGGCTCTATCCCATCTTGCTCACCGAGGGCAGCCGGGCCTCGCGGCTCTACGGCGAGGGGATCATCCGTGAGCGTCACCGGCATCGCTACGAGGTCAACAACGACTATCTGAAGACGCTCGAGAAGAACGGCCTGCACATCTCCGGTATCTGGGCGGAAAAGCAGCTGGTCGAGATCATCGAGATCCCGGAGCATCCCTTCTTCGTGGCCGGTCAGTTCCACCCGGAGTTCCGATCGCGCCCGTGGGATCCGCATCCGCTGTTCGCCGCCTTCGTGAAGGCCGGACTGGACTTCAGGGCGCAGCGATGACGCGTGAAGTGGCGGTCGGCTCGATCCGGATCGGGGGCGGCCGTCCTCTGGCGCTCATCGGCGGGCCGTGCGCCATCGAGGACGAGAAGCACGCGCTCATGACGGCCGAGCGATTGGTGAAGATCGCGAGCGACAAGCGCGTGCCGTTCGTCTACAAGTCGTCCTACGACAAGGCCAACCGCTCGTCCGTGAACGGCTACCGCGGTCCGGGCCTGGTCGAGGGCCTGCGAATCTTGAAGAAGGTCCGCGACACCCTGCGCGTGCCGGTACTCTCCGACATCCATCAGGTCGCGGAGGTCGATCCGGCCGCCGAGGTGCTCGATGTTCTGCAAATCCCCGCGTTCCTCTGCCGGCAGACCGATCTGCTGCTGGCGGCGGCGGCCACCGGCAAGCCCGTGAACGTGAAGAAGGGCCAGTTCGTGGCGCCGCGCGACATGAAGAACGTCGTCGACAAGCTGCTGTCGAAAGGCAACGAGTCGATCCTGCTCACGGAGCGCGGCACCTCGTTCGGCTACCACAACCTCGTGGTCGACATGCGCGGGCTCGCCGACATGCGCGAGCTCGGCTACCCCGTGATCTTCGACGCCACGCACTCGGTGCAGCTCCCGGGCGGGGCCGGCGACCGGAGCGGTGGGGAGCGCAAGTACGTGCCCGCGCTTGCCCGCGCCGCCGTGGCCTTCGGCATCGACGCGCTGTTCATGGAGATGCACGAGGATCCCGACCGCACGCTGCGCGACGGCCGCCCGCTGTCCGACGGTCCCAACATGCTGCGCCTCGACGACCTGCCGCCGCTCCTCGACGAGCTGCTGGCCATCCACGGAGCGTTGCGCCGATGAGCAAGCGCGTCGACGTCCGCGCCATCGCGCGCCGCGTCCTGCGAGTGGAGGCCGACGCCATTCTCGGGCTCGAGGCGAAGCTCGACGAGCGATTCGAGCGAGCGGTCGACCTGCTCCGCGCGTGCGCGGGGCGCGTCATCGTGACCGGCATGGGGAAGTCCGGCATCATCGGACGGAAGATCGCGGCCACGCTGGCCTCGACGGGCACCCCGTCCTACTTCCTGCATCCGGCCGAGGGCGTGCACGGCGACGTCGGCATGGTGGCCCGCGGCGACGTGGTCCTGGCGCTGTCGAACTCCGGCGAGACCGACGAGGTCCTGGCCATCTTGCCGCCGCTCAAGCGCCTCGGCGTTCCCATCGTGCTGCTCACCGGCAACCCCCAATCGACGCTGGCCCGTCAGTGCGAAGTCGTGCTCGACGTGAGCGTGGCCGAGGAAGCCTGTCCGATGAACCTGGCCCCCACGTCGTCGACGACGGCCGCGCTGGCCGCCGGCGACGCGCTGGCGATGGCCCTTCTAGAGCTGCGCGGGCTCCGGCCCGAGGACTACGCGGCCCTCCATCCCCGGGGCACGCTGGGCTGGCGCGCGCTCTTCCGCGTGGCCGACCTCATGCACACCGGCGACGCCGTCCCCCGGGTGCAGGCGGATGCGATGCTGGCGGACGCGCTGGTGGAGATGACCAAGAAGCGCTTCGGCATGACGACGGTGGTCGACGCGGCCGGCCGGCTCACGGGCATCATCACGGACGGCGACCTCCGACGGCTCCATCTCCGGACGCACGCCATCCACGACCTGCGCGCAGGGGAGGTGGCTTCCGGCACGCCCAAGACCATCGCGGCCGACGATCTCGCCGCGAAAGCCCTCGAAGTGATGGAGGCCTGGGCCATCACGAGCCTGGTGGTGCCCGACGGCGACGGGCGTCCGCTCGGAATCATCCACATGCACGATATCCTGAGAGCCAAGATCGTCTAGCGGGGTCGGAACGCGCGCGTATTTCGTAGCGCTCCGCGAGGTTTGTGTTAGGCTGGTACCGAAATTGCACAGATGCGTAACCTAGCCCGCGGTATCCTCGTCGTCGTTGCTGCGTTCGTCTTGCTCTTGACCGGAACACTGGTCATCAGGAGCCGGTCGGCGGACGTGGAGCCCATCGGTCCGTCGCCCTCGGCCGCCGACCTGAGGATCAAGGAAGTCGACCTCGAAGAGGTGACGAACGGTGTGCGATGGCGGCTTCGCGCCGAGCAGGCGCTGATGTTCGAGCAGGAAGGCCGGACGTCGCTCCGCCGGCTGACCGTCCGGGTCTTCCAGAAGGACCGGTCCTGGACCGTGGTCGGCGACGAGGGCGACATCGACCAGCAGACCAAGAACGTCGAGGTGCGAAAGAACGTGGTGATCACCTCGGACGACGGGCTTCGGCTGGACACGAGCGTCATCCGCTGGGACGCTGAGGGCGCACGGTTGTGGACGGATGCCCCCGTAACCTTTCAGCGTGACGGCTCGATCGTTCGCGGCACGGGCATGGAGATGATCACGGCGGAGGAGACGACCACGGTGGCAGGGCGCGTACGCGCGATCTTCGCGAAGCGATCGGGCCAGTGAGGAGCCTCGTGGCGGCTTTGGCCCTTGTCGCCGTGCTGCCGGTCGTCGGAGGCGCCGCCTCGACGGCCCCGCCGCCGAAGACCGACGCGCCGGCGCCGAAGGCGGGCAAGGCGGCCAAGGACAAGGAGGACCGGGCTCAGCCCGTCACCGTCGACTCCGACAAGATGGAGCGCTTCGGCAAGGAAGGCCTGGTCGTCTTCACCGGCAACGTGATCGCCCGCCAGAACAACTCCGTCCAGTACGCCGACCGCATGGAGGTGTACCTCGACGAGAGCGGCGACAAGATCCTCCGCACCGTCTCCACCGGCGCCGTGCGCATCATCACGCGCGACTGCCGCACCGGGACGGCGCGCCGCGCGGAGTACTACGACGTCGAGCAGCGGGTCGTGCTCATCGGCAATGCGCGCGTGTGGCAGGAGGACAACGTCGTGAGCGGGGAGACGATCACCATCTTCCTGTCGCAGGACCGGTCCGTGGTGCAGGGCGGACAGCAGGAGCGCGTGAAGGCCGTCTTCTACCCGAAGGACAAGGACACCACCGACAGCGCGACCGGCGCCCCGCGGCCCACCAAGCCGGCGGCGGTGGCCTGTAACAACTGAGCCGATGGAAGGACTGGTCGCCCAGGGGCTGCAGAAATGGTTCAAGACCCGCAAGGTCGTGGACAACGTCTCGCTGGACATCCAGCGCGGCGAGGTCGTCGGCCTGCTGGGGCCGAACGGCGCCGGCAAGACCACGTCCTTCTACATGATGGTCGGCCTCTTGCCCACCGAGGGCGGGCGGATCTTCCTGGAGGGGCAGGAGATCACGTCGCTGGCGATGTACCAGCGGTGCCGGATGGGGGTCGGCTACCTGCCGCAGGAATCGTCGGTCTTCCGCAAGCTGACCGTCGAGGAGAACCTGCTCGCCATCCTCGAGACGCTCGATCTGACCGGCGAGGAGCGACGCCAGCGCGCTCGCGATCTGCTCGCCGAGCTCGACCTCACCGGGCTGGCGCCCTACCCGGCGTACACGCTGTCGGGCGGCGAGCGGCGCCGGCTGGAGATCACGCGGGCCCTGGTGACCTCGCCGCAGTATCTGCTGCTGGACGAGCCCTTCACCGGCATCGATCCCATCGCCATCGGCGACATCCAGGAGATCGTCGGACGGTTGAAGGAACGCGGCATCGGCATTCTGATCACCGATCACAATGTGCGCGAGACGCTCGCGATCACCGATCGCGCCTACATCCTCTACGATGGCAAGATCCTCGTGTCCGGTACGGCCACCGAGATCGCCAATAATCCGATAGCCCGAGAGATCTACCTCGGCGAGAAGTTCGCGCTGTAGGTCCGAGGGCACGAGAACCCCCCATGGCAATGGAAACCCGGCTCTCCCTACGACAAAGCCAGCGAGTCGTCATGACTCCGCTGCTGCAGCAGGCCATCCAGCTGCTCCAGCTCAGCACGCTGGA
>Ga0075431_100007021_pt1 | contig 11188 bp, 8 predicted proteins | sample RhiMetdeltSRZDD5_FD_75297 | JGI IMG/M metagenome (GOLD analysis project Ga0075431, IMG submission 75297) | Populus rhizosphere microbial communities from Tennessee, USA - Rhizosphere MetaG P. deltoides SRZDD5 | ecosystem: Host-associated > Plants > Roots > Rhizosphere > Soil | place: USA...
GAACCGGAGGCCCCGCCCGCCGCGCCCACCGCCGTTCGCATCGTCACTGACCGGCTCTCGGCGATGTACGGCAAGTTGGTCGCGGTGAAACAGGTTTCCCTCAGCTTTCCCGCCAACCGAGTGCACGCCCTCATCGGCCCCTCCGGCTGCGGTAAGTCGACCTTTCTCCGCACCTTGAACCGGATGCACGAGCTGTCGGACCACGGCTGGATCAGCGGCCGGGTGCTGCTCGACGGCACCGATATCTACGCGCCCAAGGTCAACGTGATGCAGCTGCGCCGGCGCGTGGGCATGGTGTTCCAGCGCCCGACCCCCTTTCCCAGCATGTCCATCTACGACAACGTGGCTGCCGGTCTCCGGGTGAACGGCCGGATGCCAAGAAGCCAGCTGAACGACATGGTCGAGGGCGCCTTGCGTCAGGCGGCGTTGTGGGACGAGGTGAAGGATCGGCTCAAGGCCAGCGCGATGGCGCTCTCCGGCGGGCAGCAGCAACGGCTCTGTCTGGCCCGAACCATCGCGCCTTCCCCCGACGTCGTGCTGCTGGACGAGCCCACTGCGTCGCTCGACCCCCAAGGAACCCAGCGGATCGAGGAGCTGCTGTTCGAGCTCAAGCGGCACTTCACCATCATCATCGTCACCCACAACATGCAGCAGGCCGCCCGGGTCTCCGACACGACGACGTTCTTCTATCTCGGCAGCATGATCGAGACCGGGCCGACGCGTCAGATATTTACCGCTCCGAAGGTTGAGCAAACTGAAGCCTACATTACCGGCAGGTTCGGATGACGGTCAGCGAGGTGGCCTTGCGAACAACTCTTGGCGCGAGAGCGGCGCACCGACCTGCTGCCTCGCCGCCCAGCAGCCCCGCCGTCGTCGTCAACGACTTCTCCTTCTTCTACGGCCCGCGGCTGGCGCTCAAGACCCTGAACTTTGCCATCGAGCGGAAGGCTGTCACAGCGATTATCGGTCCCTCGGGCTGCGGCAAGAGCACGTTTCTCCGGTCCATCAACCGGCTCAACGACCTCATCCCCGGGATCCGCCACCAGGGCGACATTCTGGTGGAGGGGACCTCGGTCTACCGGCCGGGCAACGACCTGGTGTCGCTGCGGCAACGGGTGGGCATGGTCTTTCAGCGGCCCAACCCGTTTCCCAAGACGGTGTTCGAGAACGTGACGTATGGTCCGGCGCTCAACGCGCTGGTGAGCAAGCGGGACCTGCCCGATGTGGTGGAGCGCTGTCTCCGGCAGGCCGGCCTGTGGGACGAGGTGAAGGATCGCCTGGACGAGCCGGGTACTGGCCTGTCGGGTGGGCAGCAGCAGCGGCTCTGCATTGCCCGGGCGCTGGGCAACCAGCCCGAGGTACTATTGATGGACGAGCCCTGCTCCGCGCTCGATCCCATCGCCACCCAGCGGATCGAGGAGCTGATCTTCGACCTCAAGCAGGACTACACCATCGTGATCGTCACCCATAACATGCAGCAGGCGGCGCGGGTGTCCGACTATACCGGATTCTTCGACCGGGGCGAGCTGATCGAGTTCGATGAGACCGAGCGGCTCTTCACCAAGCCGGCGCACGAGCGTACCGAAGCCTATATCACCGGGAGGTTCGGATGAGCTTCGACGTCCACCGGCATTTCCACGACGAGCTGAGCCACGTGAAGGCTCGTCTGCTCACTATGTCCGGCGAAGCCGAGGCGGCGCTGGGACTCGCCGTAGAGGCCCTGTTGGAGCGGGACAGTGAGAAGGCCCGCCGGGTGATTGCGGGCGACCGGGTGATCGACGCCATGGAGGTCGAGATCGAGGAGCAGTGCGTCAACCTGCTGGCGCTGCAGCAACCCATGGCGCGGGACCTGCGCATGCTCACCTCGGCGCTCAAGATTGCCAACGACCTCGAGCGGGTGGGCGACCACGCGGTCAACATCGCCCAGTCCACCGAGCGCCTCCTCCAAGCCCGGCCGATCGCGCCCGAGCCAGAGATCATCGAGATGGCCCGGCTGGCGCGGGAGATGCTGTCCGACGCGCTGGAGGCGTTCATTCGGGGTGATGCCGCCGGTGGGCGGGAGGTCTGCCGCCGGGACGACAAGGTGGATGCGTTGCACGGGTCTGTGTTCCGGATCCTGCTCACCCACATGATGGAAGACCCCCACACCATCGGGGCTGCCATGGAACTGTTCCTGGTGAGCCGCAACCTGGAGCGGGTAGCCGACCTCGCCACCAACATCGGCGAGGACGTGGTCTTCCTGGTCGAGGGCCGCTCCATCAAGCACCATGCCGAGGACCGGGGAGAGGCTCGGGAGAGCGCGACGACCTTCGGAAAGTGAATCCTCCAGGGCGGCTCGCCGCCATCGATGTCGGATCCAATACCATCCTGCTGCTCATCGCGGAGTACGATCCCACTTCCGGCCTCAAGGTCATCGAACAAGCCGAGGACCAGCCGAGACTGGGGGCCGGGCTGGGAAATACCGGCCGGCTCAGCGAGCAGTCCATGGCGCGCGCGCTACAGAGCCTGGTTCGGATGCGGGATCTCTGCCGCTCGAGCGGCGTGACCCGGCTCCGTGCGGTAGCAACCGCTGCGATACGTGAAGCCGTGAACGGCCGGGAGTTCGTTCGCCGCGCGCGGGAGCATGACATCCCACTCGAGGCGATCTCACCCGAGGCAGAGGCCGCGTTGGCCTACCGTTCAGCCACCTACCACTTTCCCGACGCGCCCCGAGTGCTGGTCGCCGACATCGGCGGGGGCAGCCTCGAGCTGATCGGCGGCGAGGATGGCAGAATCGAGTTGATCCGTTCCCTGCCGCTCGGGGCGGTCAGGCTGACCGAACTGGCTCTGCCTCTGCCCGAGCTTCGAGACCGGGTCCGCGCCGCGTTGGCTGAGGCGGTGCTGGAACAGCAGTGGGTGGGAGCTCAGGTTATCGGTTCGGGCGGGACGTTTGCGACGGCGGCGGCGATGAGGCAGGCCCGGCGCGGATCACTGAGCCAGTCCATTCAAGGGACCGAAGTCGGCCGGGAAGAATTGGAGGACTTGATCACCACCCTGAGCGGGATGAGTCCCGAGCGGCGGCGGCAGGTTCCAGGCCTAGCGGCGGAGCGGGCGGACATCATTGTGGCGGGCCTGGTGGTGGCGGCGGAACTGCTCGACATCCTCGAGTCAAGCAGCGTGCGCATTAACCAGTACGGCCTACGGGAGGGCATACTGCTTGATCTAGTTGGTAGTCCTAGTCGCTAGTCCCTAGTCTCTACTCAGCAGTCCAGACTCCAAGTCAAAGAGTCTCCGGTCGGGACCCGCTACAAGAGTTGCGCCTAACGACTAGGGACTAGCGACTAGGGACTAGCGGCTAGGGACTACTCCCCATACGGAATCCAGATATTCTTGACCTGCGTCGCCTGTTCCAGAAATTCTTCGCCCTCTCCTACCTGAGCATCCGACCAGTCCCGCCGCTCCCCCAGATCCACCCAGGTGCGCTTCATGTTGCCGGCCGAGAGCCGCTCCACCTCGGCGGACGTTTCCTGGTTTCCGAAGTACCAGATCCCATCTACATCGTCGTGGGCCGCGAGCACCCGGGCGAGCTCGTCCCGAACTCCGGTCACGATGTTCAGGACCCCGCCGGGCAGGTCGGACGTGTCGAGCACCTGGTAGAGATCGGTGGCCAGGAGCGGGCCCAGGTCAGAGGGAATGGCGACGACGGTGTTCCCCATCGCGATGCCCGGCAGCACCGTGGAGACGAAGCTGAGCAGCGGCCATTCTGCGGGAGCAACCACGCCCATTACGCCGATCGGCTCCGGCATGGCAAGGGTGACGTTCCGAAATGGGGTGTGGTGCACCGCACCGTCGTACTTGTCGGCCCAGGCGGCGTAGCTGAAGGTGCGCTCCACCGTGAGCGCGACCTCCCGCTTCGCCTCCGCGTCAGTGGAGCCGAACCCGATCAGACGGCGGGCGAACTCGTCGGCACGGGCGGCCAGGTTCTCCGCCAGGTAGTACAGCACCTGAGCCCGCTGATGCGCAGTGACTCGAGCCCAGCCGCTGGCCTTGTGGGCCGCTTCTACCGCATTCCGAATGTCCTTCCGGTTGCCCTGCCCCACTTCGCCCAGCTGCTGACCACGGGCATCGAGTACTGCCATGCTGTACCCGGAGTCGGGGCGCGTCTGTTTGCCCGCAATGTAGAGTTTGGGAGTACGGTCAATGGGGGGCAGGCGGTCAGACGGTCGGTCGGTCAGTCGGTCGGTCGATGCATGCGACCTGCCTGAATTAGACCCGGCAGTCCTCCGGGCGTTCCGACCTGACCGCCTGACCGCCTGACCGCCTGACCGGCCGGGCGCCCACTTAACGTATTCACGAAGCCCCTCGCGTCCTCCCTCCCGCCCGAACCCGCTCTCGCGGTAGCCGCCGAAGCCGCTCGCCGCATCGAAGACATTGGTGCAGTTGATCCAGACGGTACCGGCCTTGAGCTGTGGCGCGACGTCCAGCGCCAGGTTGATGCTCTCGGTCCAGACGCTGGCGGCCAACCCGTACCTGGTGTTGTTGGCCAGCTGGACCGCCTCCTCAGGAGTGCGGAATGTCATGAGCACTACCACGGGACCGAAGATCTCTACCTGCGCGATGGTGGCTGCCGGGGAGACCTCGGTAAACAGCGTAGGTGGAAAGAACCAGCCTTCGCGCGGGCAGCTCCAGGACGGCTGCCACAGCTTGGCTCCCTCGTCCTCACCCTTCCGGACCAGCCCCTGAATCTTCTCCAGTTGGACCGGGGCAATGATGGCGCCCATGTCCACCGCCTTGTCGAGCGGGTCCCCCACCCGGAGGGTCTCCATGCGCTCCTTGAGCTTGGTAACCAGCCGGTCGGACACTCCCTCCTGTACCAGGATTCGGGAGCCGGCGCAGCAGACCTGGCCCTGGTTGAACCAGATGGCATCCACCACGCCCTCGACTACGCTGTCGAGGTCGGCATCCGAGAAGACCACGAAGGGCGACTTGCCGCCCAGCTCGAGCGACAGCTTCTTGCCGCTGCCGGCGGTGGCACTGCGAATGATCCGGCCCACCTCGGTGGATCCGGTGAATGCGATCTTGTCGACATCCGGGTGGGTAACCAGGGCTTCGCCGGTGCGGCCGTCGCCGGTAATGATGTTGACGACGCCGGGCGGCAGCCCGATCTCCTGGCACAGCTCCGCAAAGCGCAGCGCGGTGAGCGAGGTGAACTCGGCGGGCTTGAGCACCACCGTGTTACCCATGGCGAGCGCCGGCGCGATTTTCCAGGAGAGCATCAGCAGCGGAAAGTTCCAGGGGATGATCTGCCCGATGACGCCGACCGGCTCGCGCCCCGGCAGCTCCCGCTGCATGAGCTGGGCCCAGCCGGCGTGGTGGTAGAAATGGCGCGCCACGAGCGGAATATCGATATCGCGCGATTCGCGAATCGGCTTTCCGTTATCGAGCGTCTCCAACACCGCGAACAGCCGGCTGTGCTTCTGCACCTGGCGGCCCAAGGCGTAGAGGTAGCGAGCCCGGCCATGTCCACCGATGGCCCACCAGTTGGGCTGCGCCTTCCGGGCGGCTTTCACGGCGCGATCGACCTCGGCGGGACTCGCCTGAGTCAGCGCAGCGAGCGGTTTGGCGGTGGCGGGATTGAGCGTCTCGAAGGTCTCACTGCCCGGCTCGGTCCAGCGGCCGCCGATGAAGAGCCCGAAACGCCGCCCGTGGCCCTGGAGCCACTCCAGTGCCGGCCCCGCCGCCTCCGGTGCCGGCCCGTACTCCATCGACTGAAAGATCTCGGGGACCGATGCCATTGGAAATGAGTAAGAGTGAAGAGTAAAGAGTCAAAAGTGAAAACCGTGTCGAGCAAGTATTCACTCTTCACATTTCACTTGTCACTCTCATGTCGCCGGATGCCGGTGGGCGGCGGAGTACCGGCCGGTCACAAAGTGCTCCAGCTGTCGCTCGATGTCGCCGAGCAGGGTGCTCGCGCCCAGCCGGAAGAGATCGGGGCGCAGCCAGCGATCGCCCAGCTCGTCCTTCACCAGCGCCAGCCAGTCGAGAGCCTCACGGGCGGTGCGGATTCCCCCCGCCGCCTTGAGCCCGACCAGGTGTCCGGTGCGCTCCTGATACTCCCGGATCGCACGACTCATGACCAGTCCCACCGGCAGGGTGGCGTTCACGCTCTCCTTCCCGGTGGACGTCTTGACGAAATCCGCGCCGGCCATCATGCACACCAGGCTGGCCCGGGCGACGTTGCGGAAAGTGGCGAGCTCACCCGTCGCCAGGATGGTCTTGATGTGCGCATCGCCGCTCGCCTCCCGCATCGCCCGCACCTCGTCGTACAGTGCCCGCCAGTTTTCGGTGAGTACATGGGAGCGGGTGATCACCACGTCGATCTCCTCCGCCCCGCCTGCCACCGACGCGCGGATCTCATCCAGGCGCTGCTCGAAGGGCGAGAGTCCGGCCGGGAATCCAGTTGAAACGGCGGCGACCGGGATGCCCGACCCCTCCAGGGCCTCGAGGGCGGTGGTGACGAACTGATGATAGACGCACACGGCCGCAGCGCGGATCGGCAGCTTGCCGGCACCCATGGCCTCCAGCAGATCCAGCCGGACCGGACGGCGCGCCTTGGCGCAGAGTCGGCGCACCCGACCGGGGGTATCGTCGCCCGAGAGAGTAGTGAGGTCAATCAGGGTGATGGCGCGAAGCAGCCAGGCCGCCTGCCATTCCTTCTTCACCGTGCGCCGGGTGCGGAGGGTGGCAGCCCGACGCTCTACCGCGCTGCGATTGACCCGGACCTGTTCCACCCAGTCCAGCTCGAAGGGCGCACCCGGATTGCGGGGCCGCACCGCGAGCTCAAGCGGTCCCGGACCAGGCCGGGAGACCATGGAGTGGCGCGGCTGATCGGGCATGAAGAAGAAGCTACCTGAAAGGCGAACGGGCGGACAGGCGGTCAGGCGGTCTATTCTGTCGCACAAGAAACGCTAGTCATTTCGAGCTAGCGAAAAATCGGCCCGCCTGCCGCTGATTCGAAACCTCGAATGGAGCGATTCCTCGCAGGCATGACCCGACGGGTCGACTCTCCGACCGCCTGACCGCCCGACCGACTGACCGCCTATCTCTCCCTATACCCGAGCGTGTCGACCGTTCGCGACAGCGCCCGATGCTTGGCCACCAGTTCGGGGTTGCGGAACATGTAGATGAGAATGGCGCCCGCGATGAAACCACCCGCGTGAGCCCAGAAAGCCACGCCCCCTTCTCCCTGAGCCAGTCCCCCACCTACCAGCTGCAGCAGGAACCAGTAGCCCAGCATCAGATACGCCGGCACCACGATCCGAGTGATGAAGATGCCGAGGATCACGAGCATGTGCACCCGAACCTTGGGATAGAGAACCACGTAGGCACCCATCACGCCGCTGATGGCGCCGGAGGCACCCACCATGGGGACGGCGCTCGAAGGATTTACCAGGGTCTGGGCGGCGGCAGCGGCCAGGCCACAAAGGATATAGAAGAAGAGATAGCGAGCGTGGCCCATGGAGTCCTCGACGTTGTTCCCGAAGACCCAGAGGAACCACATGTTGCCGATCAGGTGGAACCAACCTCCGTGCAGAAACATCGACGAGAGGGGAGTGAACCAGCTTCGGTCTCCGCTCATCACGCAGACGGATGTGTCGCTCAGCGGAACGGTGAATCCGTCGGGCAGACGGCCCAGAAACTCGCCCGGAATGAGCCCCAGCTCGCAGACCGACTTGGACAGGTTGGGCTCGGCTCCCATGCCCTGCACGAAGATCCAGAAGACGACATTCGCTCCGATCAGGAGCAGGGTGGCAAAGGGAGTGGCGAGGGTCGGGTTGTCGTCGCGGTAGGGGAACATGGCTCAATATAGCTGAGCCGGCTGAGCTACTCTGATGGCGCTTCGGTGTTTATCAGCTCTGGTTTCGGAACCGCTGGGCGCCTGATCTCCTGGTCCAGTGCTGGCCGCTGAGTGTCCTTGTCGAAGGGCTCGAGTGTGACGGGCTGGCCGCTGTCGGCAGAGCGGTAGAGGGCGCGGATGACCCGCACGTCGGCCAGTCCCTCCCAGCCCGAAGGCTCCGGCTCCGCTCCGGTCGAAATGCATTCAGAGAAGTGAATCAGCTCGGGCGCAAACTGGTCGCGCTTGGGAAAGCTGCGCTCCCGGGTTCGTCCGTTGACCGTTACCCACTGCTTCAGCTCGCCGGCGTACTCGTACGCCGGCTCCAACACCAGATCGCCCTCGGTGCCGACCACCCGGTAGTTCGACACGTCTGCCGCCCCGAAGCTGCAGGTGAAGCTCGCCAGCCGCTCCCGCCCAGGGAACCGGAGGATAGCGCTGGTGGTCTCTTCACACTGGAGGAAGCGGGGATCTCCGTTGTTGGCGCTGAAAGCGACCACCTCCATCGGCTCGGCGCCGTACAGGTTCCGGACCGCGTTGATGCAGTAGATGCCGATGTCGTAGAGGGTGCCTCCACCCAGCTCCCGCGGGTTCAGCCGGATGTCCCCCTCCTTTACCGTCATGGTGAACACCGAGTCGAACAGCCGGGGGTCGCCGATTTTTCCTCTCTGGACCAGGTCAATGGCTTTGAGGTTTGCTTCCTCGAAGTGGAGGCGGTAGGCCACCATGAGCTTGACCTTGTTTTCTTCGGCAGCCCGGAGCATGGCAAGACAGTCGTCTTCGGTCACCGCCATCGGTTTCTCGCACAACACATGCACGCCGGCGCGCGCCGCCCGCTCGGCGTATTCCCGGTGGAGATGATTGGGAAGCGTGATGTAGACTGCGTCCACTTCCCCGCTGGCCAGGCACTTGTCGTACTCGGCGTAAGAGCAGCGGGTCTTCACTTTGTACTTCCGGCCCAGCTTCTCCAGCTTCTCGGAGTCGTCGCTCACCAGGGCGGCGAGCTGGGAGTTTTCGGCGTGAGCGAACGCAGGCAGAACCGCGACCTGGGCAATGTGACCCAGCCCGACGACCGCATAACGGACTTTCGCTGGCCTGGAGGTAGTGCGAGGCATCAGCTGCTCGGGGGCAATGGGCTATGGGCAGGGCATCGGCTGAAGCCATGCCCATAGCCACTGGCCCGGTCGCTACAACGCTCGTCTACCCTGAATCAGCTGCATTACCGCCATGATTAAGGCGATCACCAGCAGAACGTGGATGAACCCACCCAGAGTGTACGAAGTGACGACCCCTAGGAGCCAAAGCACCAGGAGTATCACGAAGATCGTCCACAGCATGGCAACCTCCTCACGTTCAGGGATCCCGAGTTGGACCGCGTACAGCCTCTGCGAGGCGCGGGTCTAGCTTACCTGACCACTGGCGGTTACGTCGTGAGCCAAGTCACGGCTGCGGTCTGGCCGACATGTGCCAAAAAGGCAGAATACGGCGGTATGCCACTTGCTCAACAGCCGGAGCAAATGCCGCGGATGGCAGATCCAGCCGTCCGTGGCTCTCACTCTTGAGCAAAACTGGAGTCGACATGGCTTCTAAAATCATCGGCATCGACCTGGGCACCACCAATTCGGTAGTGTCAGTCATGGAGGGCGGAGATCCGGTCGTCATCCCGAACGCCGAAGGCGGACGTACCACTCCATCCGTGGTCGCCTTTACCAAGGACGGCGAGCGGCTGGTCGGCCAGGTGGCCAAGCGTCAGGCTGTCACCAACCCCAAGCAGACCATTTTCTCGATCAAGCGGCTGATGGGCCGGCGCTTCAGCGAGGTCCAGGACGAAGTCAAGCGGCTGCCCTACAAGGTGGTTGAGGGCCCCAATGGAATGGCCGCGGTGGAGATCCAGGGCAAGCGCTACAGCCCGCCCGAGATCTCAGCCATGATCCTCCAGAAGATGAAGCAGACCGCCGAGGACTACCTGGGCCACGCCGTCGAGAAGGCCGTCGTTACGGTGCCGGCCTACTTCAACGACTCCCAGCGGCAGGCCACCAAGGACGCCGGCAAGATCGCCGGCCTGGACGTGGTCCGTATCATCAACGAGCCGACCGCCTCGGCGCTGGCGTATGGCTTGGATAAGAAGAAAGAGGAGAAGATCGCTGTCTACGACCTCGGTGGCGGTACCTACGATATCTCAGTGCTTGAGTTGGCCGAGGGCGTGTTCGAGGTCAAGAGTACCAACGGCGACACCCACCTGGGCGGCGATGACTTCGACCAGCGGCTGATCGAGTGGCTGGTGGCGGAGTTCAAGCGGGACCAGGGAATCGACCTCTCCAAGGATCCTATGGCACTCCAGCGGCTCAAGGAGGCTGCGGAAAAGGCCAAGATGGAGCTTTCGACCGTCACCCAGACGGACATCAACCTGCCGTTCATTACTGCCGATCAGTCGGGACCCAAGCACCTGAACATCAGCTTGACCCGGGCCAAGTTCGAGCAGCTGGTCGAGGATCTGATCCAGCGGACCATTCCGCCGATGCAGACGGCGCTGAAGGACGCCGGACTCGATCCTAAGCGGATCGATGAGGTGATCTTGGTCGGTGGCTCGACTCGTATCCCGAAGATCCAGCAGATCGTCAAGGACTACTTCGGTAAGGAGCCGAACAAGTCGGTCAACCCCGATGAGGTGGTGGCCATCGGCGCCGCGATTCAGGGCGGCGTGCTCGGCGGCGAGGTCAAGGACGTGCTGCTGCTCGATGTCACCCCGCTGTCGCTCGGGATCGAGACCTTGGGTGGAGTCACGACCGTTCTCATCCCGCGGAATACCACTATTCCGACCAAGAAGTCGGAGACGTTCTCCACGGCGGAAGACAACCAGACTACGGTGGAAATCCACGTCCTTCAGGGCGAGCGCCAGATGGCCCAGGACAACCGGACCATCGGCAAGTTCCAGCTCACCGGGATTCCCCCGGCACCCCGGGGCATGCCGCAGGTGGAAGTCGGGTTTGACATTGACGCCAACGGCATCCTCCACGTCGCCGCCAAGGATAAGACCACCGGTAAGGAACAGAAGATCCGGATCGAGGCCTCCAGTGGGCTGAGCGAGTCGGAGATCGACCGGATGGTCAAGGCCGCTGAGCAGCATGCCCAGGAAGACCAGCAGCGGCGGGAGCAGATCGAGGCCCGCAACCAGCTGGACAGCCTGGTGTATCGGGTCGACAAGGACAGCAAGGAGTGGGCGGACCGTCTACCGGAGGACGCCAAGACTCGGCTGGAGTCGGCCCTGGAAGCTGCCCGCCAGGCGCTCCGGACCGGAGAGGTCGACGGAATCCG
>Ga0075431_100007022_pt1 | contig 11187 bp, 7 predicted proteins | sample RhiMetdeltSRZDD5_FD_75297 | JGI IMG/M metagenome (GOLD analysis project Ga0075431, IMG submission 75297) | Populus rhizosphere microbial communities from Tennessee, USA - Rhizosphere MetaG P. deltoides SRZDD5 | ecosystem: Host-associated > Plants > Roots > Rhizosphere > Soil | place: USA...
CATGACGAACAAGCTAAAGCTTGTTCCACAATGTCAAATCAAGGCATTGCAACCACTGTGGAACAAGCTTTAGCTTGTTCGTCATGCGTCTTTTCACACAGACTCGTCAGGGAGCGGAAGGCCGCAACGAAAGCCTCGATTCGCGGTCCAGACCTAGCAATGGTTGCGCCGGCCCTCCGCTCCCTAACGGTCACGGCTCTGGTTGCATCCGTGTCGGCCTGCCATTTCCTACTTTTCACACAGACTCTATAAGCTATAGGAGAATGCAGGATTATGAAAAGCTTGGTTCCTTCTACCTTGGCCGCGAGTTCGATCTAAACAAAAAGGAACCCAAGGACAAGCTACTCCTCTACGATTCGAAAGACTTGGTGACGCACGCAGTCTGCGTCGGCATGACCGGCAGCGGAAAGACCGGCCTTTGCCTCGGCCTGTTGGAGGAGGCCGCGATCGACGGCGTTCCTGCCATCGTAATCGATCCTAAAGGCGATCTCTCCAATCTGCTTCTCACTTTCCCTGCCCTCGAATCCTCCGACTTTCGCCCGTGGATCAATGAAGAAGATGCCCGCGCCAAAGGCGTGTCGCCGGACGACTTCGCGGCCCAGCAGTCGGACCTCTGGCGCAAGGGACTCGCGGAATGGCATCAGGATGGCGCGCGGATTCAGAAGCTCCGCGACAGCGCCGACTTCGCCATCTACACTCCGGGCAGCAACGCCGGATTACCGGTGTCGGTTCTGAAGAATTTCTCTGCTCCGGACGCCGCCGCGTTGCAGGATCGCGAAGCGTTTCGCGATCGGGTGAGCGGCACGGTTAGCAGCCTGCTCGGACTCGCTGGCATCGACGCCGATCCGATCCAAAGCCGCGAGCACATCCTGCTCTCGACCATCTTCGATACCGCATGGCGGAAGGGCGAAAGCCTGGACGTCCCGGCCATCATCCAACAGATTCAGTCGCCGTCATTTTCGAAGGTCGGCGTAATGGATCTCAATTCCTTCTACCCGGCGAAGGAGCGTTTTGGGCTGGCGATGGCGCTCAATAATCTGATCGCCTCGCCCGGTTTTGAAGCCTGGCTTGAAGGCGATGCTCTCGACATCAACAATTTTCTGTACACCGCGAAGGGCAAGCCCCGGATCTCGATCTTTTCGATTTCGCACTTGAGCGATCCCGAGCGGATGTTCTTCGTCTCCCTGCTGCTGAACCAGATATTGAGCTGGGTGCGCGGGCAATCCGGAACGACGAGTCTGAGGGCGATCCTTTACATGGATGAGATCTTCGGCTACTTCCCGCCGGTGGCCAATCCGCCATCCAAGCGTCCCCTACTCACACTGCTGAAGCAGGCCCGCGCGTTCGGATTGGGAATCGTGCTCGCGACCCAGAACCCGGTCGATCTCGATTACAAAGGTCTCGCCAACGCCGGCACGTGGTTCATCGGTCGACTGCAGACAGAGCGAGATAAGGCGCGGCTCCTCGACGGCCTTGAGAGCGCGGCCGGCGTGAAGTTCGATGGCGATACACTTTCAGCGTTAGGCAATCGCGTTTTTCTCATGAACAATGTGCATGAGGCAGGACCGGTGACCTTCCAAACCCGCTGGACGATGTCGTACCTGCGCGGTCCGCTCACCAGAAATCAGATTCAGGTCCTGACCACGCGTCCGGCGACATCTGCCCCCGTTTCCGAATTGCCGGACCGGCCGGTGCTTCCGCCCGAGATCCCCCAGTATTTCGTTCCACTGCGCGGAAGCTCGACCGCTTCCTATCAGCCGATGATCCTGGGAGCCGCGGACGTCCACTACATCGACGCCAAGGCGGGCGTGGACGAAAAGCGGAGCCTCACGCTGCTCGCGCCAATCAGTGACGGCGTGGTCACGGTGAACTGGGATACGGCGACGGAGATGGATCTCGCGCCCGACGATCTGGAAAAATCGCCCGAGCCGAACGCATCCTTTGCCGAGCTACCGGCTGCAGCGGCCAATCCAAAGCAATACAGCGCCTGGAGCAAGGATTTCGCTTCGTGGCTGTTCCGTATGCAGAAACTCGAGCTGTTTCGCTGCCCGAGTCTAAAAGAGATTTCCAAGCCCGGCGAATCCGAGCGCGACTTTCGTGTACGCCTCCAGCAGTCGGCCCGCGAGGAGCGCGACAGCGCCGCTGAGCAACTGCGCAAACGCTACGCGCCAAAGCTGGCAGCTCTCGAGGAGCGCAAACGCAAGGCAGCCCAAGCAGTCGAGCGCGAAAAGGATCAATCGCAGCAGCAGACGCTGCAAACAGCGCTCTCGATGGGAGGCGCGCTACTCGGCGCCTTTCTTGGGCGGAAAGCCGTCAGCGTATCGACACTCAACCGCGCCGCGACAGCAGCCCGCGCCGCCGGCCGATCTCGTAAAGAGGCCGCAGATGTAGCGCGCGCCGGAGAGACCGTGGATGCTGTTCAGAATCAGATCGACGATCTGAATACCGAGTTCAAAGCCGAAGTGGACGCGCTGGAATCAAAGCTGAATCCATTAACCGAACCCCTGGAGTCCGTGATTATCCGGCCGAAAAAGACCAATATCGCGGTGCGCCTTGTCGCTCTGGCATGGAGCGGCTCTTGACGAACAAGCTAAAGCATGTTCCACACTAGAGTCGACGCTACTGTGGAACAAGCTTTGGCTTGTTCGTGAGGCGGAGTTACTTCCAGTCCGCCGTGAAAATATTGAACTCGTAGCGCTCTTTTGCGTCGCGATCGGAGCAGAAGACCAGCTTGCTGCCGTCGGGCGAGAATTCCGGGAACGACGTGAACCCGCCAAAGCTCGTCACCTGCTCCAGGCCCGTGCCGTCGACATTCACCATAAACAACTCGAAACGCCGGCCGTCGCAATCGTTCTTATTCGAGGAAAAGATGACTTTTTTGCCATCCGGCGTAAACGTCGGAGCAAAGCTCGCGCATCCAAAATTGGTAATTGCGCGGCTATTCTTTCCATCCGCGTCGGCGACCATCAGCTCCATCTTCATCGGGGCGGTGAGGTTCTCCGCCAGAAGCTCCTTGTAGCGCGTCATCGCTTCGGGCGTCTTCGGATGATTGGCGCGATAGACAATCTTACGGCCGTCCCGGGAAAAAACGGCCCCGCCGTCATAGCCGGTCGCGCTGGTGATCTGCTTCTTCTGCGATCCGTCGGCGTTCATCGTCCACATGTCGAGATCACCCGAAGCCAGCGATGTGTAGACAATCTTGCCCGTCTTCCAGTTGACGGTCGCCTCGGCGTCGTAGCCAGGCGCATTGGTCAGCTTCTTTTGAATCTGGCCATCATCCGTCGCCAAATAAATGTCGTATCCCGGAAAGACGCCCCACACATAACCCTTACTCCGATCCGGCGGCGTAGGACACGCCGAGTTCGTTTCGTGGGTGGAGGCGTACACAATGTGCTTTCCGTCCTTCAGGAAGTAGGCGCAAGTGGTGCGCCCCTTCCCGGTCGAGACCAGTTTCTGATCCGAGCCATCGGCATTCATGACGAAGATCTGATCGCACTCATACCCTTTCCGTGTCGATTGAAATACCAGTCTCTTCCCGTCCGGCGACCAGTAGGCCTCAGCGTTTTGACCGCCTTGCGTAAGCTGACGAATGTTTTCCAAATGGTTCGATTCAGCAAAAACCAGCAGCGCGCTAAGGGAAAGCAAGGAGAGCAGTCTCATTCTTGCTCAATTATACTGAAGCGTGGTTTGGCTTCTTCTCTTGATTGCCGGCAGTGTGATTCACGCTGCGACAGTTCCGGTCGAGTTCACCGAGCGCGTGATTGCAACCGACCTCGTCGGCGGGTCCCAAGTCGTAATCGCTGATCTGAACAAGGACGGCAAACCCGACATCATCACGATCGCCAGGAATAATACCGACCTTATCTGGTTTGAAAATCCCAGTTGGAAACGGCGCCTGCTAGCCGTCGATTTACGGCGCATGAGCAACGTCGCCGCGCGTGATGTCGACGGCGACGGCATACCGGAGGTAGTCGTCGCGCACGAATTCGCCGATCAACCCGCCCAGAGCCTGGGCATTCTGTCTGTCCTGCAGCACGGCGACGATCCGCGAGAGCCGTGGAAAATCGCCGAAATCGACCGCATTCCTACCTCACGTCGTCTGCGCTGGGCCGATCTTTTCGGTAATGGCTCCAAGGTGCTCGTCGACGCTCCGCTTACCGGCCCAAAAGCCGACGACAAGACGTCGATCGTACTGTATAAGCCCGGCGTTTGGATGCGCGAAACGATTCCACAGCCGAGCGAAGGAGCTGTTCGCGGAATCTACATCACGGATTGGGATGCCGACGGCGCCGAAGATATTCTCACAGCCGGGTACACCGGTATTCACGTTATCCGGCGCAGCAAGATTGGCGAATGGTCGAGAACCGAAATCGTTCCCACTCCGGCGGCCGACGTAGCCGCAGGCTGGCTCGGATCCAAGTCCGTCGGAACCAGGTTCCTGACGGCGCTCAGCACTCAGATATTTGTGTTCCGGCAGGACAACAAGGGCAAGTGGCAGCAACAGACGATTGAGGATACTGTCCTCGATGGCGGCGCAATTCTAACGGCCGATTTGAATGGGGACGGCAGCGACGAAATCATCGCCGGTTACCGTGGCCAAAGTCGTGGCGTGAATGTCTACTACGCAAACGGTAATAAAACCTGGACCAAGTATCCATTGGATAGTGGAGGCATCGCCGCTGCCGATTGCGCCGTCGCCGACCTCAATGCCAACGGCCGGCCGGATGTGGTCTGCATCGGATCGGATAGCGCGAACCTGAAGTGGTACGACAACAAGGGTCCGAAGAAATAGCTACGCCTCGGCCGATCCGGTGAGCTCGCGCCGCACATCTTTCACGTAGGCGATCACCGATGGCGCGCTACTTTCCTTCGCCGCGCTAGTGGCCTGGTTGAGGTAGTCGATCGACCCGCCGAAGTCAAAGAGCGCGTGTGACACACGGGCCAGTTCGCTGCAGGTGTAGGCGAGCCCGGTTAAGTGCCTTTCCGCCAGATACAGCTCGCGCGCTTTCGAATAGTGGGCCACCGCATCCGGCAGCCGTTTTTCAAGCCTGTCCAGGTCGCCCATACTTTGGAGCGCATTCGCCAGCCCCAGCGTCCTGTCCAGCGAACGATACTTTTCAATAGCCTGCTCGTAGTGGTCGCGCGCCACCTTCAGATTGCCGGCCTCGGTCTCCACATCACCCAGACTCTTGAGCGAATTGGCGAGTCCCAGTCCGGCGCCCTCAGCTCGATACACGCCGACCGCTTCCGTATATCGCTGCTCCGCGATGAGAATGTTTCCTAAACGCTTATCCAGGTCCCCCAAACTTTGCAGGCAGTTTGCCACACCGAGATTGGCGTTATGCGCACGGTATAATTCCATGCTCTGCTGATAACTCGATCGAGCCGCGTCAAACCGGCCGAGCCGCCGCTCCAGATCCCCCGCGCTCCGAAGAGCATTAGCCACACCGAGATTATTGTCTTCCTTCCGGTACAGCACGATCGATTCGGCATAGTGCAGTCCGGCGTCATCAAGCCTGCCGCAGCGTGTTTCCAGATCCGCCAGGTTTTGCAAAGAATTCGCCAGCGCCAAATTCTCGCCGGCTCCACGAAACAGCTCGATCGCCTCCCGATAGTCGCCGATCGCCTGCTCGATGTCTTTGCGCGCCCGCCGCACCTCAGCCAGGCTGCGCAGCGTATACGCAAGTCGTACACTGTCGCGCTCGGCGCGGTAGAGCTGGGCCGCTCGAGAATAGTTCTCCTCGGCAGCCTCCGCTTTCCCGGCTTTCGATTGCAGCTCCGCCAGTCCTGTTAGGGCCGACGCCGTACCTTGGTTGTTGCGTTCTTTCTGGCAGAAATGAAGCGCCTGGCGGTATCGATCCTCCGCCGACTCGGGCTCTCCAAGATTTTTTTCGACGGCAGCCAGCTTGAGCAGCGCCTCGGCCGCTCCGGCGAAATCCGATTCATTGCGATGTCGCTCCAACGCTTCGGTATAGTGTTCCCGCGCCGCCACCGTTTGACCGACCTCTACGTCGACATCCCCCAAAGCCGCCAGAGTAGAAGCCAGCGGCGCATTCGCGTACTCCACCCGGTAAAGTTTCACCGCATCGAGATAATATATGCGCGCATCCTCGAACCGGCCCATCCTGTATTGCAGACGAGCGATCCCGGAGGCGGCGGTCGCGACTCCAGCGCCGTGTCCGTTGCCGCGATAAAGGGTCACCGCCTCCAGATAATGTCCGAGCCCCTCTTCGAGCTGACCGAGGCGCTCTTTGACGCCCGCCAGCGCTACCAGTGAACCGGCAAGGGCTAACTCGTCGTTCTGCGCCTTGTGGCGGTCGACGTCCCTGGAGTGAGCCGCTAGTTCTTCCGGTAACTCATCGTTAGGATCGAACGCGTCGGTCGGCCACGCGGACTTGCGCAACCGGTCCGCCAGCTGCTTATAGGCCGCGACAAGTTGCCGGCTGCCGACAGTCGAATTGTTCGCCGCCGCTACCTGATTGCCGTAACTGTAACGCGGGACATAAGGAATCTGGACATCGGAGAAGTAGCCGTCGAGCGCGCCATCACGTTCCGGCTCCAGCTCGCGAAACAGCGCTTCGAATCGCGCCTGGTATCCCAGCGGTTCGGGACCTTCGGCTCCGTAACGCCAATCACTGCGCAACTCCGGCTCACCCGCTTCGATCTTGCACGCCAAAGGAAAAATGCCCAGCGGACGGCGATCGTTCTTCCTGTAGTCCGCCGCGCAGCGAGCCACATCGAGCGCGCCGAGCAAGCTCTGCTTACTGGGCGTGAAGGCCGCCACCAGCTTGTCAGGAAGCATCATCGTGCAGAGCCCGCTCAGCTCACCGACGCCGCTGGTCGAATCGATCAGAATGTAACGGTATCGCTGTGCCCAGAAGTCGAGCAGGGTTTCGAGCAAATCCGGAACGCGTTCATACAGCGCCGCCCAGTGAAAATTGCTGACCGCGGCGAAGTAGTCGCCATCGAAGCGGCCGGCCTTCAGAAGCGAGACCGAGGGGATGCCGGTCGGAAGGACGAATCGGCTAGGGTCCACAGTTGCGAGCATTTTCCGCGCTGAGCCTTTCGCGGAAGCTAGCTCGACAAAAAGGTCGACCAATCCGGGGTAGTCTTCAAGCTCCGCCTCGCTCTTACCGGAGAATGTTTCCTGAAAGAAGCGGTGGAGACTTGGAGATTCGAAATTCCAGTCCACCATCAGGACGCCGCGGTCACCCTGACAACGTCGAGCCAACAGACACGCCACGTTCGAAAGGGCCATGGAACGGCCCACTCCGCCCGTGTACGAGTAAAACGTGATGACCTCAGACGACTTCTCTTTAGGCACGAAGGTCTATTCTAAACTATGTTTTGAGGAACGCTAGGCAGCCAACATATATCGGGGTCGGTCCGCCAGCAGCCGCCTGGCAACCGACGATACCGATTCCGATCGCAAAAGGCAGCTTGCGTTTCGTGACTTTCCTTCAACGCGCACCTGATTGTCGTGACGGCTGACCCGGTACGCCGCCCGCGCCCCATAGTGCGACTCGAGAGAATCCAGAGGCCAGTCCGAGCCCATCAGCATACGGATTGCTCCGTCGGCCCCAATCAGAATGGATAGTTCGCCCGATTCCAGCTCCGCGCCCTCCGCGCAAGTCGCAGTTTCGAAGATCCGGCGAGCGTTTTCAACGAAATCGGTCACGAAAAGCTTATCGGACAAACGCGGGTCAACCTGGAAGCAAAATTGCTTTATATCTCTCTGGAGGTAATCATGGCCGACAAAAGGAAAGGACTCTGCGCGCATCCATCGTGTAGGTGCACAGTCAAAGAAGACGAAAAGTACTGTAGCACCTACTGTCACGATGCCGGCGATACCGTAGAAATCTCCTGCAATTGCGAGCATCCCGGCTGCTCCCTCGCGGACGCTCTGACAGCTTGATGCTGCCGCAAGTCCAGGTGATAAACTCGGACTAGATGCAGTTATCTCGGCGGCGATTTGCCGCATTATCAACCGCCTGGCTGGCGGGATCGGCCTCGCGGCTTCTGGGGATTCCCCCCAGGCCAAAACTGTTTGTCCTGATCGTCGCCGAGCAGTTCCGCTCTGATTACCTGAGTCGTTTCACCAATCAGTTTACCGCTGGCGGTTTTCGTCGACTCATGGATGACGGCGCTTTTTTCCCGGATTGCCGTCTGGCTTCGAGTTCCTTTTCTTCCACCGGAATCGCAACCATCGCGACCGGCGCTTATCCGGAAGCCCACGGCATTATCGCAGAATCCTGGTACGATCCGGACTCGAAGAAGATTGTCAGCGCACACTCGTCGCTGACCCAGTCCTCAACTTTAGCAGACCAGATCGCCGCTGCAGACACTCGCAATCGGGTCCTGGCGACCGGCATGAATCGCGCGCGCGCGGAGCTTCTGGTCGGACGCCACTCTGTGTTGTCGGTCGAGCCCGGCCCCGAAGAGCCCGCGTGGATGGCAGCGTTTCGGCAGTCCCATTCGCCCGATCGATTCAAAAATGCCAAGTGGCAGGCCCTGCAGGCGGAGCCGAACGCGCCGCCGCTACGAACTCTAGTGGACAGCGAATTCACCGCGCTGTACAACGCCTCGCCTTTCGGGCAGGAGGATCAGTTCGATCTCCTGCGTTCGCTCATCGCCGAGGAGAAGCTGGGTCAGGGAGGGGGATTCGATTTCATCGCGGCGCTGGTCAGTTCGACAGCGCTGCTGGGATACGAAGTCGGCGCCGATTCCCCGCTGATGCGCGAGATGGTCCTGCATCTGGATAGGCAAATCGAATCGACACTGGAATTGCTGCGCAAGGTCGCCGGTCCCGCAAATTTCGGGCTCGCGTTCACAGGCGCTCATGGAGTGACTTCGCTCGGGGCAAAAGCGATCGATGGCGCAGCCGTGGCCCAGACGATCGACAAAGCGCTTTCGATTGCCTTCGACGGCTCCGGCGCGCCGAATCGCTATGTGGAGCGATACGTCTATCCATTCCTATATCTCAACCACGACCAGTTACGCCGCCAGGGCGTCGATCCCGCAAAGGCGCGCCGAATGGCAGGAGAAGCCGCGCTGCGTCACGCGCAGGGAGTCGCCGGATACTATACCGCCGACGGCCAGTCGTCTCGCTCTGGCGAGTGGTTGCGGCGTTTTCAAAACAGCTTCCACACCGCGCGCTCGGGCGATGTAATGCTCGCGTACGAATCGAACGCCGTGGAACGCTACGGCGCCGGCCACGGACTCTCCTACGGCTCGCTTTACAACTACGATATTCAAACTCCGCTGTTACTCTACGGCTCGCAGTTTCGCTCAACCACGGAAGAGGCGCCTGTTGAATCCGTCGATATCGCGCCGACTCTGGCGCGCGCGCTTCGGGTCGCCGCGCCCTCGATGAATTCAGGCAAGGTCCTCAGCGCCGCGTTTGCACCGGATACCAAAGGTCCGAAGTGAGCCTTGCAACATCGCTCTGCGGCCTCAAACTCAAGAATCCCGTCATCGCCGCCTCGGGCACGTTCGCCTACGGCATCGAATTCGAGCGCCTGGTCGATCTAAATGCGCTGGGTGGCTTGGTGGTCAAAGGACTTTCGCGCGAGCCCATGGACGGCAACCCGCCGCCGCGCGTCTGGGAAGCGCAGGCCGGAATGATCAACTCGATCGGTCTGCAGAATATCGGCGTGCAAGCTTTCGTCAAAGAAAAGCTGCCGGCCCTAGCAAAGCTGCAAACGGCCGTGTTCGCAAACGTATTCGGCTACGCGATCGAAGACTACATCGAGGTCGTCCGGCGTCTAGAAGACTCCGAAGGCTTAGCCGGATATGAGTTGAATGTCTCCTGTCCAAATACCAGGCACGGAGGCATCTATTTTTCAAGCGATCCGACTCTGCTGGGCGAAGTGGTAGCCGCTGTGCGAGCCATAGCGCGACGGCCGCTGATCGTGAAGCTGTCTCCGAACGTCTCCGCCATCGCGCCGCTAGCGCAGGCCGCCGAGCAGGCGGGTGCGGATGCCATCTCGCTGGTGAACACCTTCGTCGCGCTGGCCGTCGACCCTCGCACGCGCCGTCCGCGCATCGGCGCTGGCTTCGGCGGGCTGTCCGGCCCAGCCATCAAACCGATCGCCCTCCGAATGGTCCACGAAGCCGCCCGCGCGGTGCGGATTCCAGTGATCGGCATGGGTGGCATCGCCAGCGGCGAGGATGCCGCCGAATTCCTGATCGCTGGCGCAACGGCTGTCGAAGTGGGGACAGCCACCTTCTGGGATCCAACCTCGCCATTGCGTGTAGCCCGCGAGCTAGCCGATTTCCTCCGCGATGAGCAGATTTCGAAAGTCCAGGATCTGATCGGCACTCTGAAGTGGTCAGACAAACTTTAGAGGCTGTCGGAAAGGCCTGAATCCACACCTGGTGGGGCAGAGGCTGGTAGCCTGCCACGTACAAGCTAAAGCTTGTTCCACAGTAATGCAAGCTTCTTGATTTGAGATTGTGGAACAAGCTTTAGCTTGTTCGTGGCCAAGCCCACTACCTACTCCCGCAACTCGGCGATCGTCGCCCCCGCCCCACCCTCATTCTGCGCCGCCTGATAGAACTTCTCTACATGCGGACTTTCCTTCAGCAGCTCCCAAATCGCTTTCCGCAGGATTCCCATCCCATGTCCGTGAATGATGCGAACACGGCTGGCCGTCGCCATCACCGCCGAGTCGAGAAATTTCTCGACGCGCTCGCGAGCCTCCTCCGCGTGCTCGCCGATCACATTGATCTCCTGAAATCCAGGATGAAGCTGCGGCGCCGATTGGAATGACACGTTCTTCGGCAGCTTCCGCGATTCCCCGGCCACAGGCAAAACCTCCAGCACGTCGTCGATCGAGACCTGCATCCGAAGCAGACCCGCCTCCACTTCAAGACGATCCGCGCCAAGCTTCCGTCGCACGCGAGCCGGCTCGCTCACACCTTTCAGCCTCACCCGCGCTCCTTCTTCGACCTTCGGAGTCGGCTCGGCCGGCGTTCCCGCGGCGACCGCAAGCACGGTATTATCGAACTCCTCTCGCAGCTCCCGCTTCACCTTCGACACGCTGCGGGCAGCTTGATCGGCCGCCTTGCGTTGACCGGCCGACTCCCGTATCCGCTCGATCGTCTCCCGCGAATCCGCCTCGAATTTCTCGAGCACCTTGTCGCAGCGCCGCTCCAGCTCCCGTAGCTTGGCCGCTTCCCGCTTCT
>Ga0075431_100007026_pt1 | contig 11185 bp, 10 predicted proteins | sample RhiMetdeltSRZDD5_FD_75297 | JGI IMG/M metagenome (GOLD analysis project Ga0075431, IMG submission 75297) | Populus rhizosphere microbial communities from Tennessee, USA - Rhizosphere MetaG P. deltoides SRZDD5 | ecosystem: Host-associated > Plants > Roots > Rhizosphere > Soil | place: USA...
GGGCGAAACGGTGGACACGCCGCAGGGCGGGAAGATCACGCACGTGCAGGACGTGGCGGACGCACTGGCGCTGGCGGTCGGTGACGAGTCGGTCGCGGGGCAGTTCTACAACCTGGTGGATGGCTACATGTACTGGCAGACCGCCTCTGAATTCGCGAAGGAATTGTCCGGCTCCCGCGCCACGATCGTCGAGCGGCGTGGCGCCGGCCCTAGAAATCAGTTCGACACGCATAAGGCGGTTGACTTCTTCGACCGCCACGGCAACCACACCGGCCTCCGCCGGGGTACCGCCGCGGTGCGGGAGTACGTGGGCGAGCTGCTGGGGAAGATGGGCCGGTGAGCCCGACTCACTGTTTACCGCCGAACCAGTCGATGAGCAGCGCATTCACCCGGTCGGGCTCGTCGTGCTGGACCCAGTGGCTGGCATTCGGGAGCCGCTCGACGCGCAGCCGGGGGACCCACTTCTCCAGCCCCAGCGTATTTTCGGGCACGAGGTAGCGGTCGCCGTCGCCCCACACGAGCAGCGTCGGCGCCTCGACCGGCCGCGAGTCCCGCGCGAACCGCCACATTCCACGGAACGCCGCGCGGTAGTAGTTCATCGCGGCCGTGAGTGTCTGCCGGCGATAAAAAGCCGTGACGTACAGTTCGATGTCGTCGTCGGTGAACGCGCCGGCGCGGGCGGGGTCGGTGCGAAAAGTCTGGCGGAGCGACTGGAAGTCATTGAACCGGAACACGGCTTCGGGCAGCCAGGGGAGTTGGAAGAAGAAGGCGTACCAGCTCCGAAACAACTGTCGCGGCCTGCGCACCTCGCGGAGGTAGGCCGCAGGGTGCGGCGCGTTGAGGATCGCCAGTCGCTCCACCACGTCCGGGTGGCGCATCGCCAGTTGCCAGGCGATCACGCCGCCCCAGTCGTGACCGACGACGTGAGCGCGGCCGCCGGCGACGCCGCGGATGAAGAGGCGCACGTCGTCGGCCAGTCTTTCGAGCCGGTAATCGGCGACCCGGGGGGGCTTTCCGGACAGGTTGTAGCCGCGCAGGTCCAGCGCGAGCGCGCGGAACCCTGCCGACGCCAGCGCCGGGAGCTGGTGCCGCCAGGAGTACCAGAACTCCGGGAAGCCGTGGAGCAGGACGACCGGCGGCGCGCCGGCGGCGCCCGCGGCGACGTAGTGCAGCCGGACGCCGTCGGCGCCGGGTGCGTAGCCGTGTTGGAGCGGGGCCGAGTCCAGTGGTCCTCCCTCGCCGCCGGGGCGGCCGCTACCATACAGCGTCGCATGCCAATTGCGCCGGCCCTGCTCCTGCTCGCCCTCGCCACCAGCGCCCCCGCCGACGCCGGCGGGCGCCGCGTCGTCGCCTCGCCCGACGGCGCCGTGCACTTGACGCTCGACGAGGGCGGCACGGTGCGCGTGTGGGACGCGAGGGACGGCGCCCCCGTCGCGCGCCTCGCGCACGACGGCGGCGTCGTGCAGCGCGTGATCTTTTCCCCCGACGGCGCCACCCTCGCCACGTGCGGCCCCACCGGCAACCCCGTCCACCTCTGGGAGACCGCGACATGGCGCCTCCGCCGGCGGCTCACGGTGCCGCGCGCACCCGCCGCCGATGACCCACAGGCGATGTGGGATGCCGTCCTTCCGCGCCGCGCCGAGCCGGTCGAGCTCACGTCCACGGAGCTGGAGCAGTTGTGGGCGCAGCTCGCCCTGGAGGACGCGGCCGGTGCGTACGACGCCGTCTGCACCCTTGCCGCCTCGCCGGCGCGGGCCGTGCCGTTCCTGGCCACCCGGCTGTCGCGGGGGCGGCCGGTGGACGAGCGGCGCGTCAGGGAACTGATCGACGACCTGGACGACGACCGGTTCACCGTGCGGGAGCGGGCGGTGAAGGAAATCGGCGAGATCGGCGACGCCGCCGAGCCGTACCTGCGCGAACTGCTCGAGCGGCGCGACCCGCGGCCGTCGCCCGAGACGGTGCAGCGTGCGGAGGTGCTGCTGCAACACTTCAGGTCCAGCGCCGGCGCGGTGGCGGACGCGGACACGCTGCGCGCGCTGCGGGCCGTGGAAGTGTTGGAACGCGCCGCGACACCGTCCGCGCGGGAAACGCTGAAGCGGCTCGCCGACGGCCGGGCGGGCCTGCGCGTGAAACGCCGGGCCGGCGGCGCGCTCGAACGGTTGCGACCTGCTCAACCGTTGCCCGAGCCTGCCTCCCGTCGAAGTGCTCGCCCGTGATTGAGATGGCCTGCAGAAGTCACTCTGCGGGCGCGTCGGGCGCGGCGGGCTGGAAGAGGTGCTTGCGCTGCTTTTCGCGGAGCTTCTCGATCACGATGGCCGGGAGGAGCGAGGAGAGCTGTCGCACGTCGCCTCCGAGGGCCACCACCTGGCGGATCAGGCTGCTGCTGGTCAGCGCGTGCTGGTCGCCGGCCATGATGAAGACCGTCTCCACGCCCCCCACCGCCCGGTTGGCCAGGGCGAGCTGAAACTCATAGCGCAGGTCCGACACGTCGCGGATCCCGCGAAGGATGGCGTTGGCCTTGTGCTGGCGGGCGAAGTCCACCGTCAGGCCCGCGTACTTCTCCACCCGAACGCCGGGAATGTCGCGCACCAGCGAGCGGATAATTCGCGCCCGCTCGTCGTGGGTGAACAGCTCCCGCTTCTCCGGGTTGATGCCGACGGCGACGATCAGCTCGTCGAACAGCACGACGCCCCGTCGGATCACGTCGAGGTGGCCGTTGGTGATCGGGTCGAACTGGCCCGGGAACAGGCCGATCTTCTGCGACCGGGAGTTGGGCATGGTCGTAGGGTAAGAAAAAGAGAGGATGGAGGATAGAGGATGGAGGATAGAAGCGGGCGACCCGGCGCGTAGCGGCGCGACCGCAGGTCCGCTGGTCGGGGGCGCTGGAGACGACACGGAGGTCGGGGTTCATGCTCCAAAGACGGATGGGGCACAACGGGGTGGTTTACTACGCGTCCCCGCTGCTTGAGCGCATCAACGTTCCCCACGCGTTCAGCACGCGCGCCGGCGGCGTCAGCCCCGCGCCGTTCGACTCCCTCAACCTCGGCAACCCCAACGGCTGCGCCATCCAGGACGAGTACGACCGGGTCTGGGAGAATTACCGGCTGCTCCAGGACGCCGCCGGCTGCCGCGACGGGCTGCTGTGCCACGTTCACCAGGTCCACGGCGCGGGCGTGGTGCGGGCGCACAAGGGGGCGGAATTCGACACGTCGGCCAAGGCGGACGCGATCGTCACCGACGATCCGCGGAAGGTGGCGTCGGTCCGCGTGGCCGATTGCGTCCCCATCCTCCTGGCGACGACCGACGGCAGGACCGTGGCGGCGGTTCACGCCGGGTGGCGCGGCGTCATCTCAGGGGTGGTGACGGCGGCCCTGGCGGAAATCGGGAGCCGTGACGTCTTCGCCGCCATCGGCCCCTGCATCGGCATTGACTCGTTCGAGGTGGGGCCGGAAGTGCTCGACGCCTTCCGCTCTAAGTTTGGAACAAGCGCCCCTGTCGCAGCGTCCGCGAATGGCAAAGGGCGGGTGGATCTCCGGCAGGCTGTTTCGATGCAGTTGACGCAGGCAGGCGTCCCCGCGGAGCGCGTCGACTCCACCGACCGCTGCACCCACCGCGACCGCGGCGAGTTCTACTCCCATCGGAGGGACAATGGCGTCACCGGCCGGATGGCGGCCGTTATTTCGCCGGCTCGGTAGCGCGCCGCAGCGCCTCCCGCGCCGCCGGGTCGTCTGGCGCGAGCCGAATCGCCTCCTTCAGCTTCTCCACCGCCTCCTCCCGGCGGCCCTGCGACAGAAGCGCGTCGCCCCACAGCACCCACCCCATCGCGCTGCCGGGGACGAGCCGCACCGCCTCCCGGAAGTGCGGCTCGGCGTCGGCGTATCGGCCGGCGTCGGTGAGGGTCACCGCCAGCATCAGGTGGGTGATCGGGACGTCCGGGTTGATCTCCAGCGCGTTGCGGAACTGTGCGATCGCCTCGTCGTATCGGCCGAGGCGCGAGAGGCTGAGGGCGAGGTGGTGGTGGGCGTTGGGGTGGCGCGGGTTGAGCCGGATCGACCGCTCGAAATGAGGAATTGCACTGGCGTCGTCGCCTCGGCCCCAGTACACGAGGCCGACCATGTCGTGGGCGAGCCAGTTGTTCGGATCGACTTTCAAGGCGTGATCGAAGAGGTCGTACGTAGTTTCCCAGTGGCGCTGCTGCCGGACCGTTTGAACCGACAGGGCGCAGGCGATCGCGATTGTTATCACGGCGGCAGGCACGCGCAACGTGGGGAATTGACGGATGGCTTCGGCCGTCGCCCAGACCGCGGCGACGATCAGGCCGATGCCCGGTAGGTACACGTACCGGTCGGCCATCGACTGGAGCCCCACCTGCACGATGCCCGAGACGGGTACGAGCATGCCCAGGAACCAGAACCACCCGACGGCCAGGTACGGCCTGCGGCGCAGTTGCCACACGGCCAGAACTGAAACGACCGCGACGAGCGCCGCCGACGCCGCCACGTGCCACGCCCGCCAGGTACCGGGGTGAGGGTAGAACACCGAGTAGTTCGCCGGCCACACCGTCTTCCACAGATACCGAGGGACCGACACGATCGCGTTCGCGGCCCGCTGGCCGAGGGTGAGGTCGCGCGAGCCCCACATGGCGCCGCCCTCGCGCTGGAGCACGTAGGTCCACGCGCTGGCGACTGCCGAGAGCGCGAGGAAAGGCACTTTCTCCAAAACGACGCGCCGCCGCGCGCCGGCTTTCAGCCGCGCAAGCGGCCAGACGTCGAGCAGGAGCAGCAGGAACGGCAGCGTGACCAGCATCGTCTTGGACATCAGCCCCAGCGCCGCCGAAAGCAGCGTCACCGCGTACAGGGCGGCCGCGGCGCTGCGGTTTCGGCCGGCGTAGCGGCAGTAGCCGCCGTAGCAGGCGATGGCCAGCAGGAAGAACATGCCGCTGACCACGTCCTTGCGCTCCGACACCCAGGAGACGGATTCGACGCGGACCGGGTGGACGGCGAACAGCACCGCCACTGCCGCCGCGCGGATTCGCTCGCCGCGCGTCGGGTTGAGGGGCGAGCTGGCGAGGACGAGGACGGCGAGGTAGAGCAGCCCCGTGTTGAGCCCGTGAAGGATGGCACTGGTCGCGTGGTGGCCGAGGGGGTCGAGGCCGTACAGCTCCACGTCCAGCATGTGGCTCAGCCATGTCACGGGCAGCCAGTTGGTGGCGTGGCTGGTCGTGAAGGCCCACCGCACCCCCTGGGCCGTCAGCCCCCGCTGCACCATGGCGTTGGCGGTGACGTACTCGGGGTCGTCGTAATCGACGAACAGGTTGGAGAGCGACGGGAGGTAGAGCAGGAACGCGCCGGCGGACAGCAGCAGCGTGATCAACACCTCGGGGCGGAGGTCCCGTTTGTCGGGAGCCTTGGCTTGCGCCCCGGGTTGTTCCTGCCTGGCGCTTTGCACGCTTCAATCGGCCACGGCGACGGCTTCCTTGCGCGACTTGACGATCCTGAACAGCTTTTCCATGCAGCAGGTCCTGAAGATGTGCATCAGCTCCGCCGACAGCCCGCACAGCACCAGCCGCCCGCCCGATTGCTTGATCTGCTGGCGGAGGTTCACCAGCAGGCCGAGCGCCGCGCTGCCCATGTAGGAGAGGCGCGACAGGTCGAGCACCCAGTGGCCGTCCGGCTCCGCCCGGACCACTTCGAGCATCGCGTCGTTGAGCCGGTCGAACTCCTGGATGTCCAGCGCGTGCGGGAGCGTCAGTTCCACGACATTCACTGAATCCGACCTGGACAGATGAAACAGTTCCTTCTGGGCCATGGGACGAACTTCCGGAGAAGCGCTGTCGAACGCGCGGCGTCCCTACCGGACCCGCAGCGTTTCTTCCTCGAATGTTATGTTCAGCGGGACGATCTCGACCGCCTTGCGACCCCCCTGCTTCACGACCGTCCCGCCGACCCACGCATCGTACCCGGTCTGCCTCGCCGCCTGGAGGCATTTCGGCACGTCCGACGGGCTGACGTAGGCGGCGAATCCCGCGCCCATGTTAAACGTGGCGTACGCCTCCCGCTCGTCCACGGGGCCGCTGCGCTGGATGAACCGGAAGACCTCCGGCGGCGGGCGGACGTTGGTCATCCGGTATACAAACGGCTCGGGCAGGCGCATCAGCTTCCGCCACCCGTGGCCGGTGACGTGGGCGGCGTAACGGGGCCGGACGTTCATCGACGCCAGGGCGGCGATGAAGCGGACGTAAATGACCGACGGGTCGAGCAGTGCCTCGCCGTACGTGCGGCCGTCGTTCATCTTCGTGAGGTAGCCCTGCGGCAGGCGCTCGGCAATGAGGCGGCAAAGGGTGAGGCCGTTGGTGTGGACGCCGGAACCGGCGAGCAGGACGATCGCGTCGCCGTCGCGGACGTCGCCGACGATCCGGCGGGACTTGGGGCGGATGCGGCCGACGGCGGAGCCGGCGAGGACGATAGTGGACGGGTCCACGATGCCCTTCAACGTGGGAGTCTCGCCTCCGCCCCAGACTGCGTCGGACAGCCTGCACCCTTCCGCAAAGCCGTCGGCGAGTTCCTCCGCCCGCCCCTCGCCCGCGAACCATTCGGCGTCGCCGACGGCGGCGTGCATCGCCACGGAGATGGGGAGAGCGCCAGTGGTGACCAGGTCGTTGACGATCGTGGCGACTGTGTCGATGCCAATGTTCCGGTAGAAGCTCCTCCCGGTCAGTGAGAGCATCGCGTCGGCGACGAGGTTCTTCGTCCCCAGACCCTCTTCCACGTGGGCCAGGAATTCGTCGGGAGCTTCTAAAAGATAGGCGCTTTCACCGCGGACCTTTGCCGGCTCCGACAGGCCGTGGGCACGGAGCGCCCCCGTCGTCGTCGCCGCGGCCTTCTGGCAGGCGCGCTTGAAGGCGTCGAGGCGGTCGTAGTCCACCCCGCTCTGCTCGTAGCTCAGGCCGGACATCGCCCGCCGTTGTAGAAGAGCCCGCGCCGGGGGTCAAATCGGACCCGCCTTGAGAGGATTGCCCGTGCCGGTTGCGGAACGGTGGGGCCTATGATACTTCCCTGAGCGACCCGAAGCACCGGAGACGCCATGCCCATCGACACGGCCGCCGATCCCTCCCCCTCCAACATCGCGCGACAGGCGAACAAGCTGATGGAGCAGATGCAGCGGTCCTATTTCAACTACTGCCCCAGCGAGACCTGGACGCCCAGCGTGAACCTGTACGAGAACACGGGGGCGTACCTCGTGTGCGTGGATTTGGCGGGGGTGGAGAAGGAGAAGATCGAGGTCGAGGTGATCGACCAGATTCTGAAGCTGCGGGGGACCCGCGCCGTTCCCATGTGCGACGAGGCGGTCGCGCACGGCGCGGCGGCGGCGCAAGGGGCCGAGGCGCATGCTCCGGAAGCTCACGGTGCGGAAGCGCACGCCGCCGAGCCGCACGGCGTCGAGGGGCACGGTAGTGCCGCCGGGCCGGAGCACCGGCGGATCCGCGTGCACCTCATGGAGATCGACCACGGATCGTTCTGCCGCGAGGTCGAGCTGCCCGAGGACGTGGACCGCAAGCGCATCGCCGCCAACTACCGCAACGGAATGCTGTGGATCGAACTGCCCAAGAAGTAAGGAGAGCGTTCAGAGGCCATTGGTTGAGATCAACCCCGACCACTGGCCTCTAAACCCTTCGCTCATGGCCGAATCGCAGATCATCGAGCGCTCGCCGACGGCAACGGTCATCCGCACGGGTGGCGGCAACGGGCAGCGGACCGTGCTGCCGCACGTCCTGCCGGTCCTGCCCATCCGCAACATCGTCGTCTTTCCCGGGACCGTCATGCCCCTCAACGTCGGGCGCGCCAAGAGCAAGGCGCTGCTCGACGAGGTGATGCCCGGCGACAAGCTGGTCGGCGTCGTCACCCAGAAGGTCGCCGACGTCGAGGACCCCGGCTACGGCGACCTCTACACCGTCGGCTGCGCCTGCGTCATCCTCAAGCTCTTCAAGCTCCCCGACGGCAACCAGTCCATTATCGTCCACGGCCTGGCGCGGTTCCGGCTGATGTCGATCGAAACGTCCGACCCGTTCTCCGTGGGCCGCATCGAGGTGATCGAGGACACGGTGCAGCCGGGGGCGGAGTTGGACGCCCTGGTGGCGTCGGTGCGGCAGCAGGCCAACCGCGTCATCGAGCTGTCGCCCAACACGCCCGACGAGGCGGCGCAGGTGCTCAACAGCATCACCAACCCGTCGGCCCTGGCCGACTTCCTCGCCGCCAACCTCCAGGCCGACACCGCCGAGAAGCAGCGGCTGCTGGAGGAGCTGGACGTCGAGAAGCGCCTGCGGATGATCGCCGCGCGCCTGGCAACGCAGCTCGACGTGCTGGAGCTCCAGAACAAGATCCAGTCGCAGGTCAAGGAGAACATCGACAAGAGCCAGCGCCGCTACTACCTCCAGGAGCAGATGAAGGCCATCCGCAAGGAGCTCGGCGAGGGCGAGCCCGGCGGCGGGGGCGAGGTCGAAACGCTCCGCACCAAGCTCACGGCGGCGAAGCTCCCCGAGGCCGTCATGAAGGAGGCCAACCGGGAGCTGGCCCGGCTGGAGGCGATCCCCAGCGCCTCGCCGGAGTACGGCGTCATCCGCACGTGGCTGCAGATCGTCAGCGAGCTGCCGTGGTCGATCATGACCGGCGACAAGCTCGACCTGGCCGAGGCGCGCAAGATCCTCGACCGCGACCACCACGACCTGGACAAGGTGAAGCGGCGGATCGTCGAGTACCTCGCGGTCCTCAAGCTCAAGCAGCAGCAACAGCAGGCCGCACGCGCGAAACCGGGTACGAACGGCAAGGGCAACGGCAAGGGGAAGTCGACTTCACCGGAACCGATCGGCCCAGCGATGTCACAGCCGGCGGCGGAAGCCGGCGCGACTGGCGCCGCCGGCACGGTCGAACCCGAGCCCCCCGCCCCCCGTCCGACCGAACCCGACAACGTCGTCCCCGGCAACCTCGGCGAGGAGAACGTCGGCGGCGCCGGCGCGATCCTCTGCTTCGTCGGCCCGCCCGGCGTCGGCAAGACGAGCCTGGGCAAGAGCATCGCCGAGGCGATGGGCCGCCGGTTCATCCGCGTCGCGCTGGGCGGCGTGCGCGACGAGGCCGACATCCGCGGCCACCGCCGCACCTACATCGGCTCCATGCCGGGCCGGGTCATCGCCGAGCTGCGCAAGGCCGGGACGCGCAACCCGGTCATGATGCTCGACGAGATCGACAAGCTCGGCGCCGACTTCCGCGGCGACCCCGCCAGCGCGCTGCTGGAGGTGCTGGACCCGGCGCAGAACCACACCTTCACCGACCACTACCTCGACGTCCCGTTCGACCTGTCGCGCGTCCTGTTCATCGCGACGGCCAACAGCATGGACCCCGTCCCCGGCCCGTTGCGCGACCGGATGGAAGTGATCGAGATCCCCGGCTACACGGAGACCGACAAGCTCAACATCGCCAAGCGCTACCTCGTCCCCCGCCAGCTCGAGGCCAACGGCCTGACCGAGCGGCAGGCGCGGTTCAAGGACGAGGCGCTGAAGTGGATCATCGAGGGCTACACCCGCGAGGCGGGCGTGCGCAACCTCGAACGGAACATCGGCTCCGTCGCCCGCGCCATTGCCGCCGAGATCGTCGGCGGGGAGGCGAACAAGGTGACGGTGGACCGCGAGTACGTCACCAAGGTCCTGGGCCCCCGCCGCTTCGAGCCGGAACTGGCGCAGCGCACCAGTGTGCCCGGCGTCGCGACGGGCATGGCGTACACGCCAGTCGGCGGCGAGATCCTGTTCATCGAGGCCACGCGCATGCCCGGCAAGGGCGCCATCACCCTGACCGGCCAGATCGGCGACGTGATGAAGGAATCCGCCACCGCAGCCTTCAGCCTCGTGCGCTCCCGCGCCGAGGACCTCGGCATTGACCCGAAGCTGCTGGCCGAGAGCGACCTGCACGTCCACGTGCCCGCCGGCGCCATCCCCAAGGACGGCCCCAGCGCCGGCGTGGCGATGTTCACGGCGCTGTCCTCGCTGCTGCTGAACCGGCCCGTCCGCCGCGACGTCGCCATGACCGGCGAGATCACGCTCCGCGGCCTGGTGCTGCCGATCGGCGGCCTGAAGGAAAAGACGCTGGCGGCCAAGCGGGCGGGGATCCGGGAAGTGATCGTCCCGAAGCGCAACGAGAAGGACCTGCCCGACATCCCCGACGAGGTGAGGCAGACGCTCAAGTTCCACTTCGTCGAGACGGTGGACGACGTCCTGGAGATCGCACTGGGGACACGGAGGAGTTCAGGGGCCAGGGCTCAGGGTCCGGCCAAGGGCCGGTCGGACGAAAAACCCGGCCTGGCACGCGACCGGGACGGCACCCGCAGCGCGCCGCCCGCGGCCCGATCCCGAAAAGGCGCTATGCCTTCTTCCTGAGCCCCAAGTTCTGAAAGCGCGAACCCTTCCCATGGACGACTTCTACACCGCCCGCCAGCACGGAAGGCACACCGTCGTCGAGTTCCAGACGCCTTCGCTGATGAATCCGCACGACCTGGAGCGGGTGGGGACGGGGTTGTTCCGGATGGTGGACGAGGAGAAGAAGCGCAGCATCGTGCTCGACTTCGCCCAGGTAAAGTACCTCTCCAGCCAGGCGATCGGCGTGATCCTCACGCTCAACAAGAAACTCTCCGGCGGCCCCGCCAGCGGCGACCGGTTGGTCCTCTGCGGCGTGGGCCCGCAGCTCCAGCAACTGCTCAAGATCACGCGCCTCGACCGGGTCCTGGTCCTCAAACCGACGCAGCAGGAGGCGGTGGCGGAATAGCCGCGCACCCAAGAGGGCGGAATACGGGGGGCAGCCACAGAGACAGAGGGCACAGAGGCCAACTCGACCCGCCGCGCGGCGACGCGAAATGCGTGGTTGAGAAAGGGTTGAAGAGGAAGCTTTAGCGTGACACGGGCGTCCCGCCCGTGCGGGCACCGTCAGCACGGGCGGGACGCCCGTGTCACTTTAACCCGCCAGGTCGTGTAACACAGCTTCTGTAAATTGACAAAGCCACCGCCCGCTTCGATCAAGAGGTTTCTTCAGGACTTCTGATCGAGGAGACGGACGATGGCCGAGTGGGCGAGTATCGACGGATTGGGTGACCTCCTGCAAGGGCTGTTCGCGCGGGAGGAGGGGCCGCGGCTACTCCTGCAGGC
>Ga0075431_100007027_pt1 | contig 11182 bp, 8 predicted proteins | sample RhiMetdeltSRZDD5_FD_75297 | JGI IMG/M metagenome (GOLD analysis project Ga0075431, IMG submission 75297) | Populus rhizosphere microbial communities from Tennessee, USA - Rhizosphere MetaG P. deltoides SRZDD5 | ecosystem: Host-associated > Plants > Roots > Rhizosphere > Soil | place: USA...
ACGACGAGAATCACCCACGGCCTGATACGGGACCGCTGCGGCACGACGGGCATCATACCATTGACACCCCTCGGACCCACCGATAGATTGACGCGGTGTCCTCCGTCTGGCTGATTCCCGCTCTTCCTCTCGCGGGCGCGCTCGTCAACATGCTGTTCGGTCGCCTCACCGGACGACGCGCGCACTGGGTCGCGGTGCCGGCGGTGGCCGGCGCCTTCGTGGTCGCGTGCGCGGTGTTCGCGCGCGCGCGGACGGAGACGTTCACCACCACGCTGTTCTCGTGGATCGTCGCCGGGGACTTCGAGGCGAGCGTCTCCGCGCTCGTCGATCCGCTCAGCGGGGTCATGCTGCTGGTGGTCACCGGCGTGGGCCTGCTGATCCACATCTACTCCATCGGCTACATGCACGACGATGCGGGGTACGCGCGCTACTTCGCCTATCTGAACCTGTTCCTCTTCTCGATGACGATGCTGGTGCTGGCCAGTAACTTCCTCGTGCTCTATGTCTTCTGGGAGGCGGTCGGTCTCTGCTCGTACCTGCTGATCGGATTCTGGTACCAGCGCGACTCGGCCGCCAACGCCGGCAAGAAGGCCTTCATCGTGAACCGGGTGGGTGACTTCGGCTTCGGGCTGGCCATCATGTGGATCTGGACGGCCCTGGGAACGCTCGACTATGCGGCCGTCTTCAAGGGCGCAGAGACGCTGGCCCCGGCCACCGCCACCGGCATCGCGCTGCTGCTCTTCATGGGCGCCTGCGGCAAGTCGGCGCAGGTGCCGCTCCACGTCTGGCTTCCCGACGCCATGGAGGGGCCGACCCCCGTCTCGGCGCTGATCCACGCGGCGACCATGGTGACCGCCGGTATATATATGGTCGCCCGCAGCCACGTGATCTTCGAGCGCTCCGGGGTGGCGCTGGACGTGGTCCTGTGGACGGGCGTGGTGACCGCGCTGTTCGCGGCCAGCGTCGGCCTCGTGCAGACCGACATCAAGCGCGTCCTCGCGTACTCGACGGTGAGCCAGCTGGGCTACATGTTCGCGGGCGTGGGCCTTGGCGCCTACGCGATCGGCATCTTCCATCTGCTCACGCACGCCTTCTTCAAGGCGCTGCTGTTCCTCGGTGCCGGCTCCGTGATCCACGGCCTCGGCGGCGAGCAAGATTTGCGTAAGATGGGCGGGCTGGCGCCACGCATGGTGATCACGACCATCACCATGACCATCGGTGCCGCCGGCCTCGCGGGCTTCCCCGGCCTGGCCGGCTTCTTCTCGAAGGACGAGATCCTGGCGGTGGCCTTCCACACCAACCGTGCGGTGTGGGCGCTCCTGCTGCTGGGCGCCTTCATGACGGCGTTCTACACGTTCCGGATGATCTTCCTGGCGTTCCTGGGGGCGCCGCGAATGTCCAAGGAGGTCGCCCACCACGTCCACGAGTCGCCGCCGACGATGACGGTGCCGCTCATCGTCCTCGCGGCGCTGACGATCATGGCGGGCTGGGTGCTCGGCGTGCCGTCCGACGAGGGGACGCGCTTTCAGCGGCTGCTCGCGCCGGTCTTTGCGCTGCACGCCGGCGAGCATGGCGGCGCGACGGCCATCATGCTGCTGATCCTTTCGGTCATCGTCGTCTTCGCCGGCATCCTGCTGGCGTGGTTCCTCTACGGCGCGGCGCCCGTCCGCGCGGACGAGATCGGCCGCCCCCGCACGGTGGTGCAACGGCTGTTGCTGAACGCCTGGTACGTCGACTGGCTGTACGACCGCGCGATCGTCCGGCCGCTGTTCGCGCTCTCGGAGTTCCTCGCGCAGATCTTCGACACCCGCGTGGTGGACGGCGCCGTCAATGGTCTCGGCCGCTCTGTGGTGGCGTGGGCGCAGAGCCTGCGCCGGCTGCAGACCGGCTACGTCGTGAACTACGCGCTGACCATGCTCGCCGGCGCCGTGGCCATCGTCGGCTTTCTCCTCGCCCGATGACGGGCGTGCCCGTCGGCCTCCTGAGCGTCGTCACCTTCCTGCCCGCGCTCGGGGCCGTCGTGCTGGCCGTGCTGCCGCGGCGACACGAGAACGGCCTCCGTGGCGGGGCGCTGCTCGTGAGCCTGGCCACCTTCGCGCTCTCCGTGCCTCTCTACGTGCGCTTCGACGGGGACAGTCCCGACTTTCAGTTCGACGAGTCCCTGCGCTGGCTCCCCAGCCTCGGCGCCGCCTATCACATCGGCATCGACGGCATCAGCCTCCTGCTCGTGCTGCTGACGACCTTTCTCACGCCGATCGCGCTCGCCTCCGCCTGGCACGCCATCGAGGAGTCGACGAAGGAATTCGTCGTGGCCATGCTGGTTCTGGAGACCGGCATGCTGGGAGTGTTCGTCGCCCTCGACCTCTTTCTCTTCTTCGTGTTCTGGGAGGCGATGCTCATCCCGATGTACTTCATCATCGGGGTCTGGGGCGGCACCAACCGCGTCTACGCCGCGATCAAGTTCGTCCTGTACACGATGGCCGGCTCCGCGCTGATGCTGGTGGCCATCCTCGCCTTCTACTTCCAGCATGGCGCCGCGACCGGGATGTACACGTTCGACGTCCCCACGCTGGCCCGGTACGTCCTGGCGCCGGGGCTCGGCCAGAACCTGCTCTTTCTGGCCTTCGCGCTCGCCTTCGCCATCAAGGTGCCGCTGTTTCCGTTTCATACCTGGCTGCCGGACGCGCACGTGGAGGCGCCGACGGCGGGCTCGGTCATCCTGGCCGGCGTGCTGCTGAAGATGGGGACGTACGGCTTTCTCCGGTTCTGCCTGCCGCTGTTTCCCGATGCCACGATGACCTTCGGGCCGCTGATCTTCGCGCTGGCGGTCATCGGCATCGTCTACGGAGCCTGGGTATCCACCGTGCAGGCGGATCTGAAGAAGCTGGTCGCCTATTCGAGCGTGAGCCATCTCGGCTTCGTCATGCTCGGGCTCTTCACCCTGACCCAGCCGGGGCTCGTGGGCGGCGTCATCCAGATGGTGAATCACGGCCTCAGCACGGGCGCGCTGTTCCTCATGGTCGGCATGATCTACGAGCGGCGGCACACGCGCCTCATCTCGGAGTTCGGCGGGCTCTGGGGGGTCGTCCCCGCCTTCTCGGCGCTGTTCCTGCTTGTCTGTCTCTCGTCGCTCGGCCTGCCCGGGCTCAACGGGTTCGTCGGCGAGTTCCTCGTGCTGGTGGGCGCCTTCCAGGTCAACGGCTGGCTGGCGGCCGTGGCGACCACCGGCATCATCTTCGCCGCCGTCTATCTTCTCTGGATGTACCAGCGCGTCGCCTTCGGCGAGATCCGTCACGAGGCCAATCGCCACCTGCGCGATCTGAGCCCCCGGGAGTGGGCGCTGCTCGTGCCGATCGTCGTCATGATCGTCTGGATCGGCGTCTACCCCCGAACCTTCACGTCGAAGACGGAAGCCACCATCCAGGCCCTCATCGCCCAGGTCGAAAGCAAAGCCTCCGTCGCCAGCCAGAAGAGTGAGCCGCCGGCCAAAGTGGCGGGAGTCGAGCGCAGCCGGGAACGATCTGGCCCAGGCCACCCACGCTTCAAGCCGGACGTCACGCCATCGCTACAACACACGCCATAATTCCGGCGCCGCCGATCGAGCTAGGGGCGCTGACGCCGACGCTGATCGTGCTCGGCGCCGGCATGCTCGTGCTGATCCTCGATCTGCTGCCGCCGCGGCGAACCAAGGAGCACCTCGGCGGGGTGGCCCTGGCCGGCATCGTGGCCGCGCTGCTGGCGGCGATCGCGCAGTGGGGCCGCGGCGCGCGGGCGTTTCGGGACATGGTGCTGCTGGACGACTACGCGCTGTTCCTGCACGTCGTCATCTGCTACGCGGCGGCCCTGGCCGTGCTGCTCTCCATCGACTATCTGCGACGCAACGGCATCCAGTCCGGCGAGTACTACGCGCTCGTCCTCATGTCGACGGCGGGGATGCTCCTGCTGGCCTCCGCCGGCGACCTGCTCGTCGTCTTCCTCGGCATCGAGCTGATGTCGGTGCCGCTCTATGTCCTGGCCGGGCTCTTCAAGACGCGGCTGGCCGCCGGCGAGGCATCGATGAAGTACTTCCTCCTCGGCGCGTTCGCGACCGCGTTCCTGCTGTACGGGACGGCGTTGATCTTCGGCGCCACCGGCGCGACCAACCTGGACCGCATCGCCGCCGCCGCCGCGGTGCGGCCCACCGACGCGCTCATCACGGTCGGGCTGGGACTGCTGCTGGTCGGCTTCGGCTTCAAGATCTCGTCGGTGCCGTTTCACATGTGGGCGCCCGACGTCTACGAGGGCGCGCCGACCTCGATCACGGCCTTCATCGCCACCGGCTCCAAGGCGGCCGCCCTCGGCGCGCTGCTCCGGGTGCTCACGGTGGCCCTGAAGGCGGTGCAGCCGGACTGGACGGTGATCCTGTGGGGGGTGGCGGTGGTGACCATGACCGTCGGCAACGTCGTGGCCATCGCGCAGTCGAACCTGAAACGAATGCTCGCGTACTCGTCGGTCGCGCATGTCGGCTACATGCTGGTGGGCCTGGTTGCCGGCGGCGTCCCCGGCGCCGGCGCCGTCCTCTATTACCTGCTGGCGTACACGTTCACGACGATCGGCGCATTCGGCGTCATCCTGATGCTCGTGGAGCGCACGGGGGAGGAGGCGGTGGACGTTCGCGACTATGCCGGCCTCGCCCGCCGCCATCCGTTGCTGGCGGCCACGCTGTCGCTCTTCCTTCTCTCGCTGATCGGCATCCCGCCGCTGGCGGGCTTCGTCGGGAAGTTCTACCTCTTCGGCTCCGCCGTGCGCGCGGGCTACCTGTGGCTCACGGTGGTGGCGGTGCTGAACTCCGCCATCGCCGCCTACTATTACCTGCGCGTCATCGTCTACATGTACATGCGCGAGCCGGACGCGGCCGCCGCGCGCCTGGCGCCGAGCTTCGCGGGGAGTCTGGCCCTGGCCATCGCCGCCGTCGGCATCGTGCTGCTCGGCGTGGCGCCCGCGCCATTCGTCGATCTCGCCCAGGCCGCGGTGGCCCCGCTGATGCGCTGAGCCCATTGATCCGGCTGCCGCAGCGCGGCTGGCTCTTCGACCTCGACGGCACGATCTACCTCGGCGAAGCGCTGGTGCCCGGCGCGGCCGAGACGGTGGCCGCCCTCCGCGCCGACGGCCGGCAGGTGGCCTTCCTGTCGAACAAGCCGCTCCAGACACGCACGGACTACGCGCGGAAGCTGACGCGCCTCGGCGTCCCCGCCGACGCCGATGACGTCATCAACTCCTCGCTCGTGCTGGCCCGCCATCTCGCCACCCTCGATCCCGGCGCGCCCGTGTTCGTGATCGGCGAGCCCCCGCTGCTCGCGGAGCTGCGTGCCCAGGGCTTCGAGGTGCGATCCGACCGGCACGTCCGCTGGGTCGTGATCGCCTTCGATCGGACGTTCGATTACGGGAAGCTCGACACCGCGCTGCAGGCGGTGCGTCAGGGCGCGCGGCTCATCGCCACCAATCCGGACCGCACGTGCCCGACCGAGAACGGCGAGATCCCCGACTGCGCCGGCATGACGGCCGCGGTGGAGGCGGTGACGGGCGCCCGCGTCGAGGTGGTGGTCGGCAAGCCATCGCCGATCATCCTCGACGTCGCCCTTGCGCGACTCGGCGTGCCGGCGGCGGACGCGGTCATCGTCGGCGACCGCATCGAGACCGACATGGTGATGGGCAAGCGGCTGGGACTGGCGACCGTGCTCGTGCTGAGCGGGGTGACGCGCGCCGACGATCCGCGAGTGCCCGAGATCGCGCCGGACCTCGTGCTACCATCGATCCGGGATTTGCTTCGATGAGCGGCCGCCCGCAGCCCTTCGCCGACGCCGACTACGACGTCGTGATCATCGGCGGCGGCATGGCGGGCGCCGGCGCCGCCCGCGACCTGGCCATGCGCGGCCTCTCGGTCGCGCTCGTCGACAAGGGCGACTTCGCCTCCGCGACCACGTCCGTATCGTCGAAGCTGATTCACGGCGGGCTGCGTTATCTCGAGCTCTTCGACTTCGGCCTCGTGCGCGAGTCGCTGGCCGAGCGGCAGCGACTGCAGCGGCTCGCCCCGCACCTGATCAAGCCGCTGCCGTTCCTGGTGCCCATCTACCGCGACTCGTCGCGGGGCCTGATCAAGGTCCGCCTCGGTCTGAAGCTCTACGACTGGCTCACGCCGGGCCGTGACCGCGAGCGATACCGAGTGCTGCGCGCCATCGACGCGCTGAGTCTCGAGCCGGCTATCCGGCCCGACGATCTGCGTGGTGCCGGCTACTACTTCGACGACCTCCTCCTCTTTCCGGAGCGGCTGTGTCTCGAGAACGTGCTGTCCGCCTGCCGTCACGGCGCGCGGGCCTTCAATTACTGCCAGGTGCTCTCGGTCGTGCGCGACGCGCGCGGTGCTCCGGCCGGCGTCACCGCGCGCGACCTGCTCACGGGCACGGTGGCCAGGCTCGGGGCGCGGGTCGTGGTCAACGCCGCCGGGCCGTGGGTCGACGACATCCGCGCGCTCGCCGGCATCACCGAGCGCGGCCGTCACGTGCTGCGGCGGACGAAGGGTATCCACTGTCTGCTGCCGCGGATGACCGAGCGCGCCATCTACCACTCGACGCGCGACGACCGCATGATCTTCGTGATCCCGTGGCGCGAGTTCTCGCTGGTCGGGAGCACCGACACCGACTTCGCGGGGGATCTCGATCGCGTCTGGGCCACGCGCGACGAGGTGGACTACCTGCTCGGCGAGGTGCGGCGGGCGTTGCCCGATCCGCGCGTGACCGCCGACGCCGTCGCCTACACGTACGCGGGTGTGCGACCGCTGTCGTTCGAGGAGGGCAAGCGGGCGTCCGACGTCTCGCGTGCGCACCGTATCGTGGCCGAGGCCGGCGGCCGCTTCCTGTCCATCACCGGGACCAAGCTGACATGCTTCCGCAGCCTGGCGGAGGAGCTCGGCGACACGATCGTCCGTCTGCTTGGCCGGCGCGCGGGCGGCCGCACCGGCACCCGGCTGCTCGACGGCAGCGACGAGGAGGTGGAGGGCGTGGAGGCCCGCGCCTGGCTCGACGTGTCGCCGGAGATGGCGGCGACGGGACTGGCGCCCGAGACGCTGGAGAGCCTGATCGCGACGTACGGCCGCGTCTATCCACGCGTCGTGGATCTGGTCGGGAAGGTGGCCGGCGGTGCCGAGCGGCTGTGTCCCACCAACCCGGACGTCGTGGCCCAGCTGCATCATGCCGTCCACGAAGAGCTCACCGTCTCGCTGCAGGATTTCATGCTGCGCCGCACCGGCATCGGCACCAGCCGCTGCCAGGGCGAGGACTGTGCGGAAGGCATCGCCCGCCGGATGGGCAGCCTGCTCGGCTGGAGCGCGCGGCGGCTCGACGCCGAGCTCGAGGCGTTCGACGCTCACGTCGCCCGCTCCCGCCGGTTCCGCGCGTGACGCGGGCGCTGCTCGCCCTCGTCGTCATCACCGTCGCCGCCACCACCGCCGCCGCGCAGGACGAGGAGATCCGTACGATCCCGAGTCGCCCCGGCGTGACCGAGGCGTTCGTGCTCGTGCGCCCGGCCGGGGCGCCGACGGCCAGCGTCGTGCTCTTCGCCGGAGGCCGTGGTCGCCTCGGTCTCGAGCGTGGACGGCCGGGCGGCGGCGCGAGCAACTTCCTGGTGCGTAACCGCGCGCGGTTCGCCGCGCGCGGTCTGCTCGTGGCCGTGCTCGACGCGCCCTCCGATCGCGCCGCGCAGGGGCTGGTGCGCTTCCGGACCTCGGCGGAGCACGCCGACGACGTGCGGGCCGTCATCGCCGCCCTGCGTGCGGAAGCGCCGGTGTCGGTGTGGCTGGTGGGAACGAGCATGGGCAGCGTCTCGGCGGCGAACGCCGCCGCGCGTCTCACCGCCGGCGGCCCCGACGGCGTCGTGCTCACGTCCAGCGTGACAGGACAGAGTCGCGACATGGGCGAATCGCTCCAGGACGTCGCCCTCGAGCGGATCCGCGTGCCAACGCTGGTGGTGCACCACCGTGACGACGCCTGTCGCGCGAGCCGCTACGCCGACACGAGCTGGCTCATGCGCCAGCTCTCGGCGGCCCCGAAGCGGGAGCGGCTGACGTTCACGGGGGGCGATGCGCCGCAATCCGACCCGTGCGAGCCGCTGGCGCCCCACGGCTATTTCGGCATCGACGCGACGGTCGTCGATGCCATCGCGGCCTTCATCGCGGCCACGCCGCCCGTCGTGAAACCGTAGCCGCCGCGTCGCCGGCGCGTCGGAATCGCTATGCTATAGTGCGGCACCGCCGAACCCGATCCCGCTGCCTCAGGAGGCGATCATGAAGGCGTTCGTCACGCGCATCGTCGCGCTGGCCGCGCTCGTGCTGACCGTGGCCCCGCCCGTCGCGCTCGCGAAGACCGACATCCAGTGGTGGCACGCGATGCAAGGCGTTCTCGGCGAGCGCGTTAACGAGATCGCGGCGAAGTTCAACGTTTCGCAGAAGGACTACGAGGTCAAGCCGGTCTTCAAGGGCTCCTATCCGGAGACCCTCAACGCCGCCATCGCCGCCTATCGCGCCAAGCAGCCGCCGCACGTCGTGCAGGTCTTCGAGGTGGGCACCCAGACGATGCTGTCGTCCGGCGCCGTCTACCCGGTGCACCAGCTCTTGAAGGACAACGGCATTGCGATGGACTGGAACGACCTCATCGGGCCGGTGAAGAGCTACTACTCGACGGGCGGGAATCTCGCGTCGATGGCCTTCAACTCGTCCACGCCGATCCTCTACTACAACAAGGACCTCTTCAAGAAGGCGGGGCTTCCCGACAAGCCGCCGGCGACCTGGGACGAGGTCGAGTCGATGGCCAAGAAGCTCGTTGCCTCGGGTGCCAAGTGCGGATACTCCACGGCGTGGCCGTCGTGGGTCCTCATGGAGAACATGCACGCGCTGCACGATCAGCCGTTCGCCGACCATTCCAACGGGTTCGATGGACTGGCGACCGGACTCAAGATCCAGGGGCCATTCGGCGTCAAGATGATGGAGCTGCTGGCGCGCGGGGCGAAGGAGGGGTGGTTCACGTACAACGGCCGGCTGTCCAAGGCCGAGGCGAACATGGGCGGCGGCGAGTGCGGCATCTTCACGACGTCCTCCGCCTACATCGCCGGCCTGACGCGCGCGTCCGAGGGCAAGTTCACCTGGGGCACCGGCATGCTTCCGAAGATGGCCGGCTACCCGCAGGGCAACTCGATCATCGGCGGCGCCACCCTGTGGGTGATGAAGGGGGCCAAGCCCGAGGAATACAAGGGGGTGGCGGAGTTCTTCAAGTATCTCGCCTCCACCGACAACCAGGCATGGTGGGCCGGCGTGACGGGCTACTTGCCGCTCACCAACGCCGCCGTGAAGGCGATGGAAGCCTCTGGGCACTACGCCAAGAACCCGCACCAAAAGACGTCGGTGAACCAGATGGCGGCGGGCAAGACGACGCCAAACAGCCAGGGCATCCGTCTCGGCAACTTCGTCTCCGTGCGCGACGCGATCGAGGAGCAGATGGAGAACATCTTCAGCGGCAAGAAGGCGCCCAAGCAGGGGCTCGACGACGCCGTCGCGAAGTCGAACGATATCCTGAAGGAGTTCAGGGCGCTCTACAAGTAAGACCGCCGGCCGCCGCGATATGAAGCGCACCGTCTTCCGGAATCGCTGGCTGCCCTATGCGCTGGTGGCGCCGCAGGTGGCGATCACGCTCGTCTTCTTCTTCTGGCCGGCCTTCGACTCCGTGCGGCTGTCGCTCTATCGCGCGTCTCCGTTCGGGGACCGGCTCATCTATGTAGGGCTGGCGAACTTCGAGCGGTTGCTCGCCGACGAGGCCTACCTGCGCTCGGCCGTCACCAGTTTCGTCTTCTCGTTCTTCGTGACGATCGTCGGGCTGGCGCTGGCGCTGCTGCTCGCGTCGCTGGCCAACGCGAAGATCCGCGGTCTGGCGGTCTACCGCTCGCTGCTCTTGTGGCCGTACGGCATCGCGCCTGCCATCGCCGGTATCATCTGGCTGTTCATTTTCCATCCGTCGTACGGCGTCCTGCCCTACGTGCTCTCGTTTGTGACGGCCTACCAGTTCAACTGGTTCCTCAAGGGCTGGGTGGCCATGACCCTCATCGTGGTGGCCGCCATCTGGAAGCAGTTTGGCTACAATCTCGCCTTCTACCTGGCGGGACTGCAGGCGATCGAGACATCTGTGATCGAGGCGGCGAGCGTGGACGGTGCGGGGCCGATCCGGCGTTTCTTCGCCATCGTGTTCCCGCTGCTGTCGCCGGTCACCTTCTTCCTGTTCACGCTCAACATGACGTTCTCGTTCTTCGACACGTTCGGTCTGGTGCACTCGGTGACTCAGGGCGGGCCGGGCGACGCGACGTCGATCATGGTGTACCGCGCCTGGAAGGACGGCTTCGAAGGTCTGCAGCTCGGGTATTCCGCGGCGCAATCGGTCATCCTCATGCTCGTGGTTATCGGATTGACCGCGATGCAGTTCCGCTACGCCGAGAAGAAGGTGACGTACTGATGGCGCGCACGCTCACGGTGGCCACGCTCGGTATGGCGACCACACCTCGCGACCGTCGACGGGACTGGAGCGGGCTGATCGCGCACGGGATCCTCGTGGCGGCGGTCGTGGTGCTGGCGTTTCCGCTCTACTATGCGTTCGTCATCAGCACGCAGTCGCTCGGGGAAGTGAGCAGCCTGCCGCCGAAGCTCTATCCCTCGATGTCGCTCCTCGACAATTACGTGCAGGCCTGGGAGCGCGCGCGGATGGGCCGGATGCTCTTCAACAGCGCCGTGATGGCGGTGGCCATCGCCGTCGGCAAGATCGCCATCTCGCTGCTGTCGGCCTTCGCCATCGTGTATTTCAATTTCCGCGGCAAGCAGCTGGTGTTCTGGATGATCTTCGTCACGCTCATGCTGCCCGTTCCCGTGCGCATCGTGTCGACGTATAACGTGATCAGCATCCTGGGCTGGGTGGACACATACTGGGGGTTGACGGTTCCACTCATGGCCTCGGCCACGGGGACGTTCCTGTTCCGTCAGTTCTATCAGACCATCCCCGACTCGCTCGCCGAGGCCGCGCAGCTGGATGGCGCCGGGCCGCTGCGCTTTCTGTGGTCCGTGCTGCTGCCGCTGTCGAAGGCCAACGTGGCGGCGCTCTTCGTCATTCTGTTC
>Ga0075431_100007032_pt1 | contig 11178 bp, 9 predicted proteins | sample RhiMetdeltSRZDD5_FD_75297 | JGI IMG/M metagenome (GOLD analysis project Ga0075431, IMG submission 75297) | Populus rhizosphere microbial communities from Tennessee, USA - Rhizosphere MetaG P. deltoides SRZDD5 | ecosystem: Host-associated > Plants > Roots > Rhizosphere > Soil | place: USA...
CCCCGGCCTGAGCCAGAAGGTCGCACTCTTCGCGTCCGGGGCAAATTCGTAACGCTCGGCCAGGCCAGGATGATCAAACAGCGTCTCACGATAGTTCTTAATCAAGGCATCGTGGAGGGCGTTCAGGAAGTTGTCGGGCGTCGCTGTCCCGTCGTGTTCCTGCGGGTCGAGCCACTTGGACGCCATCGTTGTATGCCAGGCCAGAACAAGCTTCCCTTTGGGTACCACCTTGGCAGTTTGTGCCCCTGCCGGCATATTGCCTACCAGGAGCAAAACGAGTACCACCCCGAGTAGCTCCACTGTTCTTCTCATAGCGCTCCCCTCCTCACGATTGGGTAGTGGTACACAGGTAATGCCGTAGCTTTGGTCAGGGTGTCATGACCAATGCAATATATGATGGCACCACTATGATGAGCCAGCTTTTTGAAGAAGACCAACCGCTTACCTTTGAGCATAGAGCAGACCAGGGGCACATGACCCGACAGCATCCCGATACTTTGCCGATAAAAAGCCGATATTTTGCCGACATGGTTCTCGCCTCTGGCTGGACACCAGGAGCACGCATCCCGTATGATGTCGCTCCGGAGGGAAGCTGAAAGGGAGGAAGGGCACAAGGGAGACTGGGGGAGGAGACGAGACGATGCGCTATGTCTTTGGCGACTATAGCCTCGATACGCAGCGCTATGAACTGCGGAGCGCTGGGGAGCTCATCTCGCTGGGACCGCAAGTCTTCAATGTATTCACCTATCTCGTGGCACATCGCGATCGCGTCGTCTCCCGCGATGAGCTGTTCGCGCGCCTGTGGCCGGACCAGTTCGTCACGGATGATGCCCTGGGTCGCTGCATTCGGGCGGCACGCCGTGCCCTGGAGGACCAGCCTGAGGCGCCACGGTATATCACGACGACCCGCGGGCGTGGCTATCGCTTTATCGCGCCAGTGCAAGAGCAGCCCCCTGGTCTTCCTGAGGACGGGGTATTGACGACGGTACTCGTGCAGAGCATCCCTCGGCCGCCGTCTACGGTTAGCAGTGAGGGAGCTCCGTCGCCGGTCTCCCTGTCCACGGTGTCAGAAGCTCTCCATCGCCTTCCTGAGGAGTTTCACTCGCTCTCGCTCGCTGGGGAATACAAACAGGTGACTGTGCTCTGTGGCGGTCTGGCTGATGCGCTGGCTCTGGCAATGCGTCTGGGGCCTGAGGCGATGCATCGGCGCATGCAAACGGTGTTCTCCGTCATCCAACAAGTGCTGCAGCGCTATGCCGGGAGCCTGATCGAATTTAGCGGTGAGGGCTTCGTCGCGCTGTTTGGCGCGCCGGTGGCGCAGGAGGATCACGCCCAGCGGGCGGTCCTGGCGGCGCTCGCGCTGCACGCGCAGGTAGGCGCGTCCGCTCCCGACCGCAGCCAGGCACCAGCGGAGCCCCTGGCCCTGTGTCTGGGCCTGCACACGGGTCGGGTGGTAGTGGACCGCCTCGGGGGAGACCCGCAGAGGCTCTACACGGCCGCAGGCGAGACGACACAGGTGGCCCTGCGGCTACGGCAGCTCGCGTCTCCAGGCACGGTGCTGCTCAGTGCCGCGACGCAGCACCTGGTCCAAGAGCACGTACGAGCCGAGCCATGGGGGGAGGCCACGGTCGGCACGGTGCCGGTGCTGGTGTATGGCATCCGTGAGATCGCCCTCCAGCGCTCGGGGGTTGTCGGCCATGGCGCGCGGGCGCGCAGTCCCTTCGTGGGACGGGCACGGGAGCTGGCGCTGCTGCAGGAGCGCCTCGATGCGGTGGTGGCGGGACAGGGGCAGGTCGTCGCGGTGGTGGGCGAGCCGGGTATGGGCAAGTCACGGCTGCTGGCGGAATACCGCCGCAGTCTGGTTGGGCGAGAGGTGCGGTATGTGGAGGGGCACTGTTTATCCTACGGCAGTGCCACACCGTATTTGCCGCTGGTGGACCTCCTGCGCCAGCTCTGTGCCATAGCCCCAGGAGAACAGCACGACGCCATTACGGCCAAAATCCACTGCCGGCTGCAGCAGGCCGACGTCGACCCGGACGAGGGTATGCCGTTGCTCTTCTCCCTCTTGGATATGCCGCTCGCGACGGAGTGTCTGGCGCAGCTCAGCCCGCCAGAGCGCAAGGCGCGGACCTTTGCGCTCCTCCGGCACCTCGTCCTGCACGAGGCGCAGTATCACCCATGTATCCTCGCTCTGGAAAACCTGCACTGGAGCGATACCACCTCGGAGGAATGGCTCACATCGCTGGTCGAGCGACTCGCTGGTGCCGCCATGTTGGTATTGGTGACCTATCGTCCGGGGTATCAGCCTACCTGGCTAGCGCAGTCCTACGCGACCCAGATCGCGCTGTCGCGTCTGCGGGCCGGTGACAGTCGAACGGTGGTGCATGCGGTGCTCCAGACCGCGTCAGTGCCAGAGACGGTGCTCCAGGAGATCGTCACGCACGCGGCGGGGAATCCCTTCTTTTTGGAAGAATTAGCCTGGAATGTCATCGAACACGGAGGGCAACCCACACCGCTGGCGGTACCAGAGACAATCGAGGCAGTGCTGGCGGCACGCCTCGATCGCCTGCCACCGGAAGAGAAGCGCCTGCTGCAGATTGCTGCCGTCATCGGGATGGCTGTCCCCGTACTGCTCCTCCAGGGCATGACCGACCTCACTGCAGTAGAGATCCTCACACACCTCGGCCGCCTCCAGACCGCCGAGTTCCTCTCTGAGACGGGGAGACTCCCAGCCTCCGTATATACCTTCAAACACGCCCTCACCCACGAGGTGACCTATGGGAGCCTGCTGCAGGAGCGACGGCGTGTGCTGCATGGGCGCGCTGCGCAGGCCATCGAGGAACTCTTTGCCGAGCGCTTGCCGGAGCACTACTACGCGCTGGCCCATCACTATAGTCGCAGCGGCAATACCACCAAGGCGGTGGACTACCTGCAACGCGCCGGGCAACAGGCAGTGGAGCGCTCGGCCTATGCCGAGGCGATCAGCCACTTGACCACCGCCTTAGAGCTACTCACCACCCTACCAGAGACGCGCGAACGCAGCCAGCAGGAACTGAGCGTGCTGATGATCCTGGGTGCAGTGTTGAGAGTCACCAAGGGCCAGGCGGCCCCAGAGGTGGCACGACTGTACACCCACGCCCGCGAGCTGTGTGAGCAGGTGGGAGAGCCTCTGCAGCTCTTCCGCGTGCTGTTGGGGCTCTGGCATGCGCATGGGCTAAGCGGAGAATATCAGACGAGGCGGGCGTTGGGGGAGCAACTCCTCAGCCTGGCCCAGCGCCTCCAAGCCCCGGACCTGCTGCTCGAGGCCCACCACGCGCTGTGGACCACCTTGCTCTCCGGCGGCGAATTGGCCGCCGCCCGGCCACACCTGGACCAGGGGATGCAGCTCTATGATCCGCAACAGCACCGCACCCATGCCGCGCTTTACAGTGGGCATGACCCTGAGGTGTGTTGCCGCATGCAGGCGGCGCATGCCCTCTGGCTCCTCGGGTACCCCGACCAGGCGGTGATCAGCATCCAGGCGGCGCTGGACTTGGCCCAGCAGCTCGCCCACCCCTTGAGTCTTACCATGGCCCTACGCTGGGCTGCCGTGCTGCATCACCTGCGCCGGGAGGCGCTACAGACGCGGGCACATGCCGAGGCCTCTATAACTATTGCCACCGACCGGGGGTTTCCGCAACAAGTCGCGGTGGCCATGCCCCTGCGGGGCTGGGCGCTGGCTGCGAGTGGTCAAGGTGTGGAGGGGATAGCGCAGATCCGGCAGGGGCTCAGCGCCTTCCGAGCGATGGGGGCGACCAGGGACCGACTGGAACACCTGGCCTTGCTCGCCGAGGCATCCGCCCAGGTGGGGCAGACGACCGAGGGGCTTGTGGCGCTGGCCAAGGCGCTGGCGACGCTCGACCAGAGCGACATGCGTTTGTGGGAAGCGGAGCTGTATCGGCTCAGAGGCGAACTGCTGTTGCAGCAAACCGTCACACAGGCAGCGGAGGCCGCGGCCTGCTTTGAGCAGGCCCTGGCTGTGGCCCGCCGCCAGCAGGCCAGGGCGTGGGAGCTGCGTGCAGCGATGAGCCTGGCTCGCCTGTGGCAGCGTCAGGGGAAGCATCTAGAAGCGCACCATATGCTAGCGAAGGTGTACGGTTGGTTCACCGAGGGCTTTGACACTGCTGACCTCCAAGAGGCCAAAGCGTTGTTGGAGGAGCTGACGCGATGCAGGACAAGGGCGAATGGGTTATGATAGGCATAAGTGCCATGGCCTTGTATAAGAAGAGCAACCGAAAGCCATCTACCATAACAAACCAAGACGGCCAGTAATGCAGGAGAACGATACTATGTCTCTCCCCCGAGCGCTCGATGGTATTCGCGTGGTGGATTTTAGCTGGGTGCGGGCCGGGCCATGGGCCACCCGCTGGTTGGGGGCCCTCGGGGCCGAGATTATCAAAATCGAGTGGCCTGAGAATGAGCGCGGTAGGTTACCCAGTTCCACCACACCTCAGGATGTCGAGGTGAATTTCAATACCTCGGGGAATTTTAACGACACAAATGTGAACAAGCGCAGCCTGAGTCTCAATGTGCGCACCCCCAAAGGCCTGGAGATCGTCAAACGTCTCATCGCCATCTCCGATATCGTGATCGAGAATTTTAGCTCGCGGGTCTTACGCAATTGGGGCCTGGGCTATGAGGAACTGTGCAAAGTCAAACCTGACATCGTTTATGTCTCCATGTCAGGATACGGCCACACGGGGCGTAATCACCACTACACCACATTTGGACCGGTCGCCCAGGCGGTCTCTGGACTGACCTTCATCTCGGGCCTGCCAGACAAATCGCCGGCTGGCTGGGGCTGGTCGTATATGGATGATACCGGGGGGATGTACGGGGCGATGTGTGCACTCACCGGTCTCTACCACCGCAACATGACAGGGCAAGGTCAGCATATTGACCAGGCACAGATGATTGCGAGTGTCCCCCTCACCGGTCCGGCGCTCCTGGACTTCACCGTCAACGGGCGTGGGTCGCGCCGCGACGGCTATCCCCCCGGCAATCGCGCCCACTGGCCTGGCACGCTCCTGGTGAACAATTACCGTGGGCCGACGGTCGTGCCCCATAACGCCTATCGCACCCATCCGGGTGATTATAACGACTGGTGTGTGATTGTCTGCCATTCTGACGCGGAGTGGCAGCGCCTGGTGCAGGTAATGGGCCAGCCAGCCTGGGCCAGCGCGCCGAAGTTCGTCACCCTTGCCGGCCGCCTCCAGCACCAGGAGGAGATGGACAAGGGCATTGAAACGTGGAGTCTGACGCTGGGCAAGTACGAGTTGACGGAGCGCTGTCAAGCCGCTGGCGTACGCGCTCTGCCCGTGCAGAGTTCCGAAGACCGGGTGGAACACGACCCCCAGCTACGCCACCGGCAGATGTATCTGGAGCTGGAGCATCCAGCCCTTGGGGTACGAAAGATCCAAAATGCCCCCTTTAAACTCTCTGAAACTCCGGCAATCAATCACCTTCCCAGCCCCTTAATCGGTCAGCACACCCGCGAGATTGTGGAAGGCCTGCTGGGCTGCAGCCATGAGGAACTCCTCGTGGGCTACGCCGACGGCACGTTCTGGCCCATCACCCGCGCGCGCTACGCGTATATGGAGGAGATGCTGCGATGACCGAGGCCCAGACCCTACCAGGCCCGCTGGCGGGCCTGAGAATCCTGGAGCTCGCCGACGAAAAGGGCCAGTTCTGCGGCAAACTCATGGGCGACCTGGGGGCCGATGTCATTAAAATCGAGCCCCCCGGTGGCGAGGCGACGCGCCGCGTGGGGCCATTCCATGACGATATCCCCCATCCGGAGCGTAGCCTGTTCTTCTGGTATTACAACACGTCGAAACGCGGCATCACCCTCAACCTGGAGACAGCAGACGGACGCCAGCTCTTTCGTCGTCTGGCTGCGGCAGCGGACGTCATTCTGGAAACCTTCCCTCCGGGTTATTTGTCGTCTCTGGGATTCGGTTATGAAAGTCTCAGGGAACAGCACCCCGGGCTGATCATGTGCGCCTTAACCCCCTTTGGCCAAACCGGCCCCTGGCGAGACTATCTAACCTCTGACCTGCTGCATATGGCGGCGGGCGGCCAGATGGCCTCTTGCGGCTATGACGAGGTAGATGTGCCAGGCGCCCCTCCTATCGCCCCTGGTGGTGGCAATGCCTGGCACATGGGCTGTCACTATGCCTACATGGCCATCATGGCCGCCCTGGTCTACCGCACGGTCACGGGCCGAGGGCAGTATATCGATGCTTCGATCCACGAGGCCTGCGCCCTCACTACCGAGGCCGCTATCCCCAACTACATCTACCGGCATGAAGTAGTGCGACGCCAAACGGGGCGCCATCATGCGCCCCGTCCAACGCCCCGCACCCAGTTTCGTAGTAAAGATGGCAAATATGTTACGGCGCTGGTCGCGGGTCGGCTCAACCCCAGGTACGTCAAAGAGCTGGCGGAATTGCTGGACAGTTACGGCATGGCCGGAGATCTCAAAGACCCCAAATACCAGGATCCCAAAGTGATCGAAGCGCACAGGGATCATATCATCGAAGAGCTGGTAGGCAACTTCATCGCCAGCCTGCCAGCGGAAGAGGTCTACCATGCGGCCCAGGCGCGTGGTTTTACTTGGGGGGCCGTGCGCGCCCCGGAGGCGCTCTTGGATGACGCTCATCTGCACGATCGGGGGTTCTGGAAGCAGGTGGAGCACCCGGAGCTGGGGCGTAGCTTCGTCTACCCAGGCGAGGCCGCCATCTACAACGGCTCGCCCTGGCGTATCTCCAGACGGGCGCCGCTCATTGGCGAGCACAACCAGGACATCTTCTGCGGCGAGCTAGGGCTATCTCGCTACGAACTCGCCATGCTGGCGGAAAGTCGCGTCATCTAGAATTCGATCACCTATCACAGCGCTGCTGCAAGAACGGTATACATGTCTCTTGACGCAGGAGAGAAGGCTGAGTATGGAAAAGCCACTAGACCATGCCTGCGCAGCGTGTAAGCTGTGAGAGTGCACGTGTGACATACAACCGCGAGGAGGCTCTCCAATGAGCACACATGGAATACAGCGCGACCCCTGCTGTGTTTTCCCGGCTGACGGCAAGACAGTTACCAAGGATCTCTTTGAACTCAAACCAGTGGCGGACGGTGTGTATGCCGCGATTGCGGCGCCCCAGTACAAAGTGAATTCGAATGCGGCAGTGATTCTAACCAACGATGGGGTGGTCGTCGTTGATTCGCACTCCAAGCCTTCCGCGGCCCGGGCGCTCTACCAGGAGATCCGGGGATTGACGAAGAACCCGGTCCACAAGCTGATCAATACCCATTTTCATTGGGATCATTGGCAGGGCAACGAGGTCTATGCCGAGGCCTCCACCAATCTGGAAATCATCGTCTCCGAGCGCACCCGACAGAACTTGACCGATCGAGAGGCTGGCGTGGGTGGTATCCCGCACATCGAAAGGCAGCTCGCGGCGCTTCCGCAGGAGATCGAGCAGCTCAAAGACCAGATCATGCAGGCCACCAATCCCGAGCAGAAGGCCAATCTCGAGACGAACCTGCAGCAAACCGAGGCTTTTTTCGAAGAACTCAAATCTCTCAAGCCGACGTTGCCCACTCGTGCGGTGTCCGGTCCGCGCACTACCCTCAATGAGCATGGACGGGAAATCCAGCTGCTGTTGTTAGGCCGCGCTCATACAGATGGGGATGTCTTCATCTATTTGCCTAGGGAAAAAGTCATCGCGACTGGAGACGCTGTGGTGGACTGGATGCCCTTCCTGGGCGATGGCTATCCGGAGGATTGGATTCAAACGTTAAATGCCCTTGAGCAGGTTGACTTTACGCATATCATCCCCGGCCACGGGGACGTCGTGACCAAAGAACGGGTGTCGTTCTTGCGCAGCTATTTAACGGATCTCATTGCGGCAGTGCAACGGGCAGACGCAGCCGGGGCCAGTCTGGCGGAGATGACGCCAACCGTGGCAGACCAATTGGCGCCCAAGTACGAGCACGGCATGTCCAAATACCCGCTGGGGCAGTATCGAGATCGTATTGGGACGAATATCGAAGCCGTGTACCGGAAGGCTGTCCACAAAGGGTAAGGCGAGTCCGTAAGTGCGCCTGTGCAAGACATGCTCCCATGCTTGCACAGCGCTTATGTGCCCCCTATCCTCATAGGCTTGTGAGACGCGTATCATCCACTGTGGTTTGGGAGGAGTGCCACATGTCGGAATCTTCAACCGTATCCACACCCCAAGTTGGGACGGTAGTGGCTGACGGCATGGTCTATGTTACCACCGCGTACCCCCTGCCATCGCCCCCAGATACCTCGCACTTGATTACCGAGGATGACACGCCTGTGGAGAATCTGCTCTCCGAAAAACATTATCGATTACTGACCGAGCCGCTCTACAGCTCATGGGCCGGACCAGGCCAGGGCCGGCCGTTTCTCGTGCTAGCAAACGTGGGTCTCTTCCCAGTCCCGCGCAATCCAGCTATTGTCCCGGATGTGATGTTGAGCCTGGATGTCACCGCGCCCGAGGATGTAGACAGGATCCGCTCCTACTATATGTGGGAATTCGGCAAACCACCGGACGTGGTCATCGAAATTGTGTCGAATACGAAGGGGGAAGAGAAGGGCACCAAACGCATCGACTATGCCCAGATTGGTGTGGCGTATTACATCGTCTACGACCCCCTACCATATCTGGACGGGGATGTGCTGGAAGTCTACGAACTCCGGGGCGGACAATACCAACGCCTGCCGGACTCCTGGCTGCCCAATGTCGGGTTAGGAGTGACCCTGTGGGAGGGTACGTTTGAGGGAATGTACAGTACCTGGCTACGGTGGTGCGACCGGGACGGCGTAGTCATTCCCACAGGCGCAGAGCGTATCGACTATGAGCGCCAGCGCGCCGAAGCAGAACACCAGCGCGCCGAAGCAGAACACCAGCGCGCCGAAGCAGAACACCAGCGCGCTGTGATGCTGGCAGAGAAGCTTCGAGCACTGGGGATTGATCCGGATCAACTGTAATCTGTGCTGTGCTTCATGACCTGTCCAATTGCGATATATTATATATTGTGCTCAGTCTTATTTGCTAAGTGTGAAGCGCTGCCAGATGAACCCCGACATTTTTATTTGGCATCCAACTTTAGATACGGTACACCTTACCGTATGACGAGTCTGTCCAGGTCCGTGCGCACGGACCGTAGAGGAGATGAGTGAGTGAGATACCGCGTAGCTATCGAACATCGGGAGACATACATTATCGATGCCAGTTGCGCCGCCGAAGCCCAATTCGTCGCGGCGGATTTTGCGACCAATCGCAATAGTAGCGAGTATGCCGAACAAGTCCTCGAACACATGGATGAGGCGCTGCAGTACGTATGCACGCAACTTGAGGTATGCCAGCATACTCCGACCCTGGCAGAAGACCAGCTTGACGCCTGATTCCCGACGATGGGTACGCCCGTGATAGACAAAAACAGTGCTTGTCGGTCCCCGAGGGGAACATTACAATAGTGCGGATGCACACTGAGGCACACAGCCCTCACCCCATTAAACCTTCTCCCAGAGGGAAGGGGCCGCGTTAAGCTGCGGCCCCTCCGCCCACGCAGTGGCGGGGAACGGGGCCGCGTTAAGCTGTGCCCCCTCTGCCGACGCAGTCGCAGGGAGAGGGAGCGCAAAGCCGAGAGGAATGACCGCAATGAGCATACCACTACGCCAGGCACTAGTGGTTGGAGCCTATGTCCTGAAGCAGCGCCTGCAAGGACGCAAACGGTTTCCGCTGGTGTTGATGCTGGAACCGCTGTTTCGTTGTAATCTCGCCTGTGCCGGGTGTGGCAAAATTCAACATCCGACCCCTATCTTACGCCAAAATCTGTCGCCAGAGGCTTGCTTTCAGGCGGTGGAGGAGTGCGGTGCACCGGTAGTCTCCATCGCTGGAGGGGAACCGTTGTTGCATCCGCAGATCGACGAGATTGCCACTGGTCTGGTAGCACGCAAGAAATTTGTCTACCTCTGTACGAATGCGCTGCTTCTCGAGAAACATTTAGGCAAGTTTACACCATCGCCGTACTTCACGTTCAGCGTCCACCTCGATGGTCTCAAGGAACGCCATGATGAGCTGGTATGCCGTGAGGGCACCTTTGACGTCGCCATCCAGGCCATTAAGGCTGCCAAGGATGCAGGGTTCCGCGTCACCACCAATACAACGGTCTTCGAGGGTGAGGATGCCGAGGCGCTGCGGGCGTTTTTTGATTATGCCTCAGCACTCGGTATCGATGGCATGATGGTGTCACCGGGATACAGCTATGAGAAAGCCCCTGACCAGGAGCACTTTCTCAAGCGTGAGCGCACCAAGGAACTGTTTCGCAAGGTGTTTGCTGGCAAGAAATGGGACTTCAATCATTCCCCCTTCTTTCTGGATTTCCTGCAGGGCAAGCGTGAATACCAGTGTACTCCCTGGGGCAATCCCAACTACAGTGTGCTTGGCTGGCAGAAGCCCTGCTATCTTATGGCCGATGGCTATGCGACGACCTACAAGGAGTTGATGGAGGAGACCGCCTGGGACCAATACGGCACGGGCCATGACCCACGCTGCGCCGATTGTATGGTGCACTGTGGCTACGAGGCCACCGCGGTGACGGACGCCATGAGCAGTCCAGCTAAGGTGGCAAAGTCGGTCTGGGCTACGTTTGTGGCTTGAGACGGGCCAGTGGCGAGTGGGGGAAATCCTGGCAGTGCCTCTCCAGGTCAGCCTGGGTGGCCCGATTGGAAGTGCGGGCCACCTGAGTGCAGGCTAACACACTCACGGGAATCAGCAGAAACAGATCGACGCAGCCCAGTAAGTACTCACCAATCGCAAACGTCATGCAGACATTGAAACCATAGGTACCGAGATAGAGGAGCGGGCCGAACAACCCTCTATATGGCACCCAGCGTACACCCCAGTCGGCTTGCCGTTGCGGACCATCCCAGAAGACACCATCTAACAGGCGATGCAGCGTGATCAGTACGGCGCCAACAATCGCCCAGCCACCAAAATTCGCCAGCGGCACACCGAAATAAATCCCCTCCTCGTAATAGCCATAGATCTGCCCCAAAAACCAGCGCGAGCCGCGTAACGCCACCGGATCAATGACGACATCAATAAG
>Ga0075431_100007034_pt1 | contig 11174 bp, 9 predicted proteins | sample RhiMetdeltSRZDD5_FD_75297 | JGI IMG/M metagenome (GOLD analysis project Ga0075431, IMG submission 75297) | Populus rhizosphere microbial communities from Tennessee, USA - Rhizosphere MetaG P. deltoides SRZDD5 | ecosystem: Host-associated > Plants > Roots > Rhizosphere > Soil | place: USA...
GACCAAGGCGCGCACGTACCATTTGAACCGGAACCGCATTAGTCTGCGCGGCCAGGAAGTCTGCTAATGAGTACTGCATCGTCTGCGCCGGTCCGCATTGTCGTGATGGAGGGCGACGGCATCGGGCCGGAGATCACCGCTGCGACGATGGCGGTTCTTCGCGCGGCCGATGGCATCTTCAAGCTCGGGCTTTCGTTCACGCCGGCGTCCATCGGGCTTGCGGCCTTGCGCGCGCAGGGCACCACCTTGCCGGAGACGGCGGTCGAGGCGGCCAAAGCAGCGGATGGCGTGGTCCTCGGACCGGTGTCGCACAATGACTATCCGCCCGTCGCGCAAGGCGGCCTCAACCCATCGGGCGAGTTGCGCAAGCGTCTCGACCTGTTTGCCAATATCCGTCCGGCGCGCAGCCGCGGCGGGTTACCGCCGCGTTGCGGCTCGCCGGTCGACCTCGTCATCGCGCGCGAGAATACCGAAGGCTTCTACGCCGACCGCTCCATGTTTCTCGGCTCCGGCGAGTTCATGCCCACCGCGGACCTCGCGCTGTCCGTGCGCAAGATCACGCGCGCGGGCTCGACGCGGATCGCTGACGCCGCTTTCGCGCTGGCCGAGCGGCGGCGCAAGAAAGTCACGTCGGTGCACAAGGCCAACGTGCTGCGCGTCTCGGACGGGCTTTTTCTCGACTGCGTGCGCGCGGTGGCGTCCCGCTTTCCCGGCGTGGAATACGAGGAGCGCATCATCGATGCGATGACGGCGCTGCTCGTGCGCGACGCCAGCGCGTTCGACGTGATCGTCACCACTAACATGTTCGGCGATATTCTCTCCGATCTCGCCGCTGAGATCAGCGGCAGCTTGGGGCTTGCCGCTTCGCTCAATGCCGGCGAGGCGCATGCCGTCGCGCAGGCCCAGCACGGCTCGGCCCCCGATATTGCGGGGCAGGATCGCGCCAATCCCGCGTCCCTGATCGGCTCCGCCGCAATGCTGCTCGCTTGGCTCGGCGAGCGCAGGAGCGACGACCGATTGATCCGCGCCGCCGCCACCATCGAGGATGCGCTCGATCGTGCGATTGCCAATCCGCAATGGCGCACCCGCGACCTCGGCGGCCCGTTGGGGACAAAAGCGTTCGGCGAGCGCGTGGCGGCGCTGCTGCGTGAGGTTGCCGGCTCACGCTAGTTCGTCGAGCAAACAGAGATTTTCGCTGGCGCGGCCAGCGCATAGCTACCCGGTTTCTGCGGACCCCGTCGGCTTGCGCCCACAGCGGCAGAATTGCATCGGATTGGAATGGGGAGAGAAGATGCGATTGCGGGCTGGGGCGCCCTCAATCGTCGCTGCGAGCAGGATGCTTGGCGAGACTTCGCGTCAGGAGCCGCCCCAACCTCTCGCAAAACGTCCGCGCATCCGCGGGGCGATCGCCGTCGAGCACGCGCGCTTCATCGAACAGCAGGTGTGCGGCATCCTGCTTGAAGGCGAGATGGTCATCGCCCAGTGACGCGAGTGCCACGACGACTTCGTGCCGCGGATTGATCTCCAAGATCGGCTTTGCGGCCGTCTTAAGCCGTCCCGTGCCGGCCAGTAGCTTCTCCAATTGGCGATCGAGGCCGGTTTCGGGCGCGACCAAGCAGACTGCGCTGTCGGTCAATCGGTCCGACGCGCGCACCTCCGATACTGCCTCGCCCAGCGTATCCTTGACGAAAGCGATGAAATTGGTGACCGCCTGGTCCGTCTCGGAAGTGGATTCATCCTTGGCATCGATGCGCGGGATAAGCGCCAAATCCGCCGCGCCTTGCGTTACCGACTTGAACGGCTTGCCTTCGAAAGAAGGACCGGCAGTGACCCAGAAGCTGTCGATCGGATCCGGCAGCAAAAGAACCTCCACGCCGCGGGCGCGGAAGCCTTCCAGATGCGGCGAGGTTTCGAGCCGAGCGATGTCGTCACCCACTACATAGTAGATTGCGGTCTGATTGTCCTTGAGCGCAGCGATGTAGTCCTTGAGGCTTCGCCATTCACCGGCCGAAGCCGTGGTCTTGAAGCGACACAGTGAGAGAAGCGTGTCGCGGCGTTCGATGTCGCCATAAAGTCCTTCCTTCAGCACGGCGCCGAAATTGTCCCAGATCTTGGCATAGGTCGCCGGCTCTTTCTCTGCGAGCTTGTCGAGCTCGCCGAAGATGCGGCTCGTCACGCCTTTCCTGATCGCGGTCAGAATAGGGCTTTCCTGAATCATCTCGCGCGACAGATTGAGCGGCAGGTCGGCCGAATCGACGAGCCCGCGAACAAAACGCAGATAGCGCGGCAAGATCTCTGCCTCGTCGGTGATGAAGACCCGCTTGACGTAAAGCTTGATGCGGTCCTTGCGGTCGACATCGAAGAGATCGAACGGTCGCGAGCCCGGAATGAACGCAAGCACGGTATATTCCTGCCGGCCTTCGGCGCGGAAATGGAGCGTCAGGTCGGGCTCGTCGAACTGGCCCGCGAGGCTGCGGTAGAAGTCGGTGTAATCCTCGGTCGAAATCTCGGATTTGGGCTTGGCCCAAAGCGCCGCGCCGTCGACGAGTTGGGACGGGGTTTCGCCCGGCTTGTCGACAATGGCGATGGGCACCGGCACGTGCCCCGATTGTGCCCTTACCATCCGCTCGAGCCTGAAGCGTTCGAGATAAGACTTGGCGTCATCGGTCAGATGGACGATGACGCGGGTGCCGCGGCGCGGAGCGCCGTCGGCCGCCGCCGGCGAGGTCGAAAACGTGCCCTTTCCGTCGGACGACCATTGCCAGGCTTCGTCGCTGCCGGCGCGGCGGGAGAACACGTCGACACGATCGGCAACCATGAACGCCGAATAGAAGCCGACACCGAACTGGCCGATCAAGGTTGCGCCGTCGGCGCCCTGCGCAGCTTCGATGCGATCCATGAAGGCCTTTGTTCCCGAATGGGCAATGGTTCCGAGCCCCTGCACTATCTCCTCGCGGCTCATGCCGATGCCGTTGTCTTCCACCGTGACGCATTTGTTCTCGGCGTCGATCAGGAGCGTGATGCGCAGGGCCGGGTCGTCTCCCAGCAGCTCGGGATGCGCGATGGCATCGTAGCGAAGCTTTTCGCAGGCGTCGGCCGCGTTCGAAATCAGTTCGCGCAGGAAGACGTCCTTGTCGGAATAGACGGAATGGACGATCAGGTGCAGCAGCCTGGCAACATCGGCATCGAAAGCGCGGCTTTCGTGGCGGGTCTCGTCGACGACGGTCATGGCAGGCAAATTCCCCCTGGATATCGGACAACGACTGCAAGCTAGCACGCGCTCCACAAGCGAGGCTCTTTCCGAGGTCCCCCGCATGCTCGTGCAACTTGCACCGTCGGATCGGAATTGGTTCAGCAGCGGCGATTTTCAAGAGCGAACAGAAATAGAACCAGGGGTCACCGGAGTGGGGGGGAGCAATTGATGCTCTATGGGGCGACTCAAATCACGGTTCCCGTCGCGTCGTCGATCAGGTGCATGTTGTCGAGGCTGGCACAAAGCCGCATGCGTGCGCCTTCGCGCGCGCCGGCATTGGGGCTCACGCGGCCGCACACGTCCAGCCCGTTGATGCGGAAGAACACCAGCGTTTCCATGCCCAGCGGCTCCGCGACTTCGATGAGCGCATCGATCATGCTCAGCGGCGTGCCGCCGTTGGACTTGCTTTCCGTCACGTGTTCGGGGCGCAGGCCGAAGGTCAGGCCAGGCCGTCCGGCGTAAGGGCGGTAGCGTGCCACGCGCGCCGGCGGCACCGGCAGTGCGAGCTCCTCGCTCAAGTGCACGCGCAAAGCGCCGTCGTCCTCTTCCAGCCGGCAGGGCAGGAAGTTCATCGCCGGGGAGCCGATGAAGCCGGCGACGAACCGGGTCTTCGGCGCGTGATAAAGCTCGTTGGGAGGTCCGATCTGCTCGATGCGGCCGCGGTTCATCACCACCACACGGTCGGCGAGCGTCATCGCCTCAACCTGATCGTGGGTGACATAGACGGTGGTGGTGCGCACCTTTTGATGCACGCGCTTGATCTCGGTTCGCATCTGCACGCGCAGCTTGGCGTCGAGATTGGACAAAGGCTCGTCGAACAGAAAAACTTTCGGGTTACGGACGATCGCGCGCCCCATGGCGACGCGCTGGCGCTGTCCGCCGGAGAGTTGGCGCGGCTTGCGGTCGAGCAGCTCGGTGATGTCGAGGATACGCGCGGCCTCCTGCACGCGGCGCGCGATCTCCTCCTTCGGGTAGCGCTTGAGGCGCAAACCGAATGACATGTTCTCGTACACCGTCATGTGTGGGTAGAGCGCGTAGTTCTGAAACACCATCGCCATGTCGCGGTCCTTGGGCGGCACGTCGTTGACCACCTCGCCGTCGACCGCAATTTCCCCGGCGCTGACCTCTTCGAGGCCGGCGATCATTCGCAGCGTCGTCGTCTTGCCGCAGCCCGAGGGCCCGACCAGCACGACGAACTCCTTGTCCGCGATGTCGAGATCGATGCCGCGCACCGCCTCGGTGTCGTCGAAGCGCTTGAACAGCTTGCGGAGCGAGACTTGCGCCATGGCCTCTAGCCCTTGGTGGCGCCGGCGGTCAGCCCGGCAATGTAATAGTCCATGAGAAAGGCGTAGATGATGAGCGGCGGGGCGGCGCCGAGCAGCGCCCCGGTCATGATCTGGCCCCAGTTGAACACATCACCCTTGATCAGCGAGGTGACGATACCGACCGGCAGCACCAGTTGGTCGGCCGAGGTGGTGAAGGCGAGGGGATAGAGAAACTGCGCCCACGACACGGTGAAGGCGAAGATGGTCGCTGCGATGAGACCGGGCAGCGCGACCGGTATGAAAACGCGGGTGAGAATCTGCCGATAGTTCGCGCCGTCCATCAGCGCCGCTTCGTCGAGCTCCTTGGGGATCGAAGCGAAGTATCCGATCATGATCCAAGTGCAGAACGGCACCGTCAGGGTCGGATAGAGCAGCAGCAGCACCCACCAGCGATTGATCAGCTCAATGCCGGTATACTCGTTGACCAGCGCAAACATCTTGAACAGCGGGATGAATAGCAGCGTCTCCGGGATCAGATAGGTGAGGAAGACTCCGGTCGCGAGCGCGGTGGAACCCCAGAACCGCATGCGCGCGAGCGCGAATGCGGCGGGCACGCTGATCAGCATGGTGATCGTCACGACAATGACCGAGACCAGCGCGGAATTGCGGAAGAAGGTCAGGTACTGCGACGAACTCAACAGCTCGATGTAATTGCCCAGCGTCGGATGGTAGACCCACCATGGGTTGGTCGCCGCCGAGATCTCCGCGCTGGTCTTGAGCGACGTGATGAGCATGTAGACCGGCGGCATCAGAAAGAAGATCGCGAACACGGTGAGGAAAAAATACGACCAGCGCAGCGCCCAGCGGCGGTCCCGGCTCATGCTGCCGTACCGACGCCGGGGCCTCGCTTGAGTGGTAATGGCTGCCGCGGTCATGACATTTCGCTCGCGCGTCGATGGATGTCGCGCAGGATGAACACCGCGGCGACGGTGAGGATCGGCACCATGAACAGCGACACGCTGGCGCCGAGCGGAATGTCATTACCCTGAATGCCGATCCAGAACGACCACGTGGCGAACACGTGCGTGCGGTCGATCGGCCCGCCGGCGGTCAGGATGCGAACGATGTCGAAATTGGCGAAGGTCACAATGAGGGAGAACAAGGCGGTGATGGCCATGATGTTGCGCATCATCGGCAGCGTCACGTACCACATGCGCTGCCACCAATTGGCGCCGTCGATGGCCGCCGCCTCGTAGAGTTGCTCCGGAACCGATTTCAGCGCCGCCAGATACATGATCATAAAGAACGGCGCGCCGATCCAGACATTGACCAGAATGACGCTAAAGCGCGCCCAATAGGCGTCGCCGGTCCAGGCAACGGGGCCGATGCTGATCTTGTCCAAAACCCAATTGAACGCGCTGTAGGAGGGGTCGAACAGCCATAGCCAGGCGAGACAGCTCATCGCCGGCGGAATGACCCAGGGCACCAACAGCATGCCGCGCCACTTGCGCTGGCCGCGACTCGGGATGTTGTGCACGAAATGCGCAACTATGAATCCGAAGAGCGCTTTGAAAATGACGGCGGTGATGGCGAAGATGCAGGATTGCTGCACCACCATCCAGAACGTCTCGCGTTTGAACAGGAACAGGAAATTTCCCACCCCGACGAAGCGCTCCATCGACTTGTTCAGCGTGGCGAGGTGGATGGAGTAGAAGGCGGGGTAGAGAACGAGGAGGACGACCAGGAGGATCAGCGGAAGCGTCATCAGGAACGCAATGGTCGATTTGCGCTGCATCGCCTTGCGCAGCGCCGAGCGCCGGCGGCTCCCGCCCGCTATCGCAAGCGCTTCCAAGGTCGCGTCGACCATACTCACGCTCCTGATGGCGACCGGACTAGGTGGCGCGTTCGCCGCTGCGCGCCGGTAGCCCGCGATCTGTTACGCGTCATCGGCGGCAGCGGGCACCCTCACCCGGCGAAAGGAGCCTGCTGCCGCGCTGCCATCCGACGCATCGGCCGACGGCACCACCGCGCGCACAAGCTCAGGTCCGCATGAAGCCTTCGACCTCGCTCTCAGCCCAGGCCAGCGTCTTTTCGAGCGGTTCGCCCTGCATGAACCGCACCGCCATCTTGGTCTGGATCGCCTGGGTATAAATCTGCACGGCGATCTTCGGCGGCGCGGGCTGCGCCGCAACCGAGAGAATCTGGTGATTGTGCGGATTGGGATAGTGATAGAGCGTGCCCTTGGGCGGTGCCTCCTCTGCCCAGACCTTGAAGGTGGTCAGCTTTTCGAACGCCGGCAGATCGTAGCCGGCGCTCGCGTCGACCATCTTCTCGACCGCCGACGGTTGCGAGAGGTGGACGAGCAGACTTTTGGCCGCCGACTTGTTCTTGCCGAAGTTCCAGATGCCGTAGAAGTAGGGAAGGAACGGCGCGTAGCGCCCCTTCGGACCGGCCGGCATGCCGTGCGTCCACAATTGCTCCGCGACCTGCGGTGCATCCCGCTTGGCGACCGCCCAGGCGCTTGGCGGATTCATGATCAGTGCGCCCTTGCCGGCAATCAGGTACTTGTTGTTGGAGGCGTTGTCCCAAGCCGGTGCGTCCGGCGGCAGCCACTGCGCAAGTTTCTTGTAATATTCGAGCGCCTGGCGCACCGGGTCCGACTTGACCGCGATGTTCCCCTTGGCATCGACCAGGTTGGCACCGAACGACTGGAAGATTGCCCCGGCGGTGTCGACGTTGTCTTCCGTGACGCCGAGTCCGATGCCGAAGGGATAGCCCGCCTTGTGGCAAGCCTCGGCGGCCTTGAGCATCGCATCGAGCGTCCACGCATCCGCCTTCGGCGGCGAGCCCGCCGGATACATCGCCTGCACGTCGATCCCGGCATGTTTCTTCATCAAGTCGATGCGCGAACACGGCCCCTTGATTTGGCTCCCCACCGCGGCGGGCACCGCGACCCACCGACCGGTGGACTTGGCCAAATACTCGACGGTCGGGTTGACGGCCCCGTTCTGCTTGATCAGCTCCGTCATGATGTCGTCGACCGGCTCTAACCGGTTGGCATGGTCGGCCGGCTGCCACGTCGGGAAGGCGAAAATGTCGTGACCGGAGCGGGCCTGGGCCTCGGCGGCGATGGTCAGCAGGTTCTTATTGCCCTGCGAGGTGATGTAGTCGATCGAGAGCTCGACCTTCTCCTTGGCTGCCCACTCCTCGCACAAGGTCTGCGATGCCTTGTTGGCGCCCGGCACCCAATGGTCCCAGAAGCCGATCGCGAGTTTGCCGGCTGCGTGGGCGCCGCGCACATAGGGCATCGCAAGGATCGATGCCGAGGTCGTTGCCAGAAAGCGCCGGCGCGAAAGTTTGCTCTTGAGCATGATGCACTCCTCCCGTGGGGTCCCGTTCGGGCGTCGCCGCATTCTGCCGCCGCCCTCGATTGCCGCTGGCGGCCTGTTTGGCTTCACGCCTAAGTTGAGAGGAAGCTTAGATCAAATTCGCCGTGCTTGTCAGGGGACATTTGCGCGAACTGCCGATCAGGCCACCGCGGCCTCAGGTGCGACGCTCGCGAGCGGCACCGACCGGCGGTCGAGCCGCAGCGTGAGGCAGAAGGCGGAGCCGCCGCTGCGCAGAAACGAGGATAGCGGCGTCGTCACGACATCGTAGCCACGCGCTCCGAGTTGCGCGCGCAGGCGGCGGCCGCAGCCGGACATGATCAGCGTGTTACGGAGCGCGACGGCATTGGCGGCAAGGCGGCAGCCGTCCTCGATGGCGATCTCGATGCGCTCGTTCGGCGCGACTCGCTCATGGATCGCCGCCCTTCCGGCCGCGGTGAAGGCGCGCGGCAGATACATGACTTCGCCGCCGGGCAGCGGCGCAAACGCGGTATCGATGTGATAGAAGCGCGGGTCCGCGAGTTCGAGCGCGACGACGTCCTGCCCGAACATCTCCTCGACCGCATGCGCCGCGCTCGCGTCCGAGCGAGGACCATAGCCCATCCAGAACAGTTTGCGCCGTGCGTCCCAAACGCAGTCGCCGGCACCCTCGAGCACGAGGTCCTTGGGTAGCTTGCGCACGGAATCGATCAGTCCGCGCGCCTGCAACGATCGGAATGCCGCTTCGAAATGCCCTTCCTCCCGCTGCCGCTCCGGATGGCGGAAGCGCGCTAGCAGCGCCTTACCGTCGAGCACCACCGCCGCATTCGCGGTGAAGACCAGATCGGGCAGGGCAGGCGTGGGCGGGACCAGCTCGACCGCTGCGCCGAGCTTGAGCAGTTTGCGATAAAGCGCCTGCCATTCACGCTCGGCCGCGGCGTGCGCGTCGGCATCGCGGGCCCAGCGCTTCGGGTCCATCCACGGATTGATGGTGTAGTTGACCGCGAAGTGCTCCGGCCGGCACATCAGAAACCGCGCGGTCGAGCCGTCAAGTCGCGTCATTTTGAGTCTCCCGTCTTCCCCTGGCGCAGTCATGCCGCCCGCGCGCGCCGGCGCGTGCCGTCCAGCTCATGCAGAACTTCCTCGAAGCGGTCGAGTGCCCAGTCGAGATCGTCACGCGCGATGACGAGCGGGGGCGCGAGCCGCACGACGGTGTGGTGGGTCTCCTTCGATAGCACGCCTTTGCCCAGCAGGCGTTCGCAGACCTCGCGCGCGCTCGCGATGTTCGGATCGATCTCGGCACCGGCCCACAGCCCGCGGCCGCGCACGGCCGCGAGTGCCGCGCTCTCGATCGCGCGCAGGCGCTCGAACATATGGGCGCCGAGCACGCGGCTCTTCTCTACCAGTCCCTCGTCGCGGATCACGTGAAGCGCCTCGAGCCCCACGGCCGCCGCAAGCGGATTGCCGCCGAAGGTCGAGCCGTGGGAGCCGGGCGTGAATACGTCCATGACCTCGCGGCGCGCGATGAAGGCGGACACTGGGAGCACGCCGCCGCCCAACGCCTTGCCCAGGATCACGCCGTCCGGACGGATGTTTTCGTGCTGGAAAACGAACCAGGCGCCGGTGCGGCCCAAGCCCGACTGCACCTCGTCGAGGATCAGCAGCACGCGGTGCGCATCGCAGATGCGGCGCAGGCCGGCGATGAAGCCTGCCGGCGGCACGATGACGCCGGCCTCGCCCTGAATCGGCTCGACCAGGACCGCAGCCGTCTGCGGCGTGATCGCGCGCTCGACCGCGGCGAGATCGCCGAACGCGACCGAGCGGAAACCGGGTGTGAACGGCCCGAAGCCATCGCGATAGTCCGGCTCGGTCGAAAACGAGATCACGGTCGTGGTGCGGCCGTGGAAATTGCCGTCGGCGACGATGATTTCGGCAGCGTCGCGGGCAATGCCCTTGACGCGATAGCCCCAGCGGCGCGCGGCTTTGATCGCGGTCTCGACTGCTTCCGCGCCGGTGTTCATCGGCAGCGCGGCGTCGAGCCCAGTGAGCTTGCACAGCTCCTGGAGGAACGGGCCGAGGCGGTCGTTGTAATAGGCGCGCGAGGGCACCGCGAGACGCTCGGCCTGCGCCGCCAGAGCGGCGAGAATGCGCGGATGGGCGTGGCCGTGGCTCGCCGCCGAATAAGCGCTCATCATGTCGACGTAGCGCCGCCCGGCGGTATCCCACAGATGTGCGCCTTCCCCCCGCGTCAGCACGACGGGGAGCGGCGCGTAATTGTGGGCGCTATACCGGTTCTCGAGGTCGATGGCTTTCATGGCACGTCTCCGCACTGCTGCGGGGGGATCGCGGCTCGCATTGCATATGAAATTTATGTCGTAGCTGCGGCTCGGGCGGCGGAAGTGAAAGCGCGCTGCGGCCGATTCGGCGGTCAGCGCGGCACCGCGCGGCCGAAACGGCGGTTTGTTAACTCTTTGCCGGTTTGAGTCCCAGCAGCGAGTCCGGGTAGCCGGTAAAGCGGCGGACCGGGCGCAACGCCACATGGCTGACGACGCGGGCGACGCCGAGACTTTCATCGTCGATCAACGCGCTGGTGAGTTCCTCGTAGGCCGCAAGATCCGCGCAAACGAACCGCGCCATATAATCGACGGTGCCGCTGACCTCCCAGCACTCGACGACGTCATCGATCGCGGCGAGCCGCTTCTCGAACCGGCCGCGATTGGCCTGCTTCTCCAGGATGATTTCGGCGAAGACGTTGACCGGCCGCGACAGCCGGCCGAGCTCGACCACGGCCTGATATCCGGCGATGATGCCGGCGGCTTCCAGGCGCCGCACCCGCTCGAGCGAAGCACGCGGCGAGAGCCCGACTGCTTGCGCCAGCTTCTGGATGGTCGAGCGGCCGTCGCGCTGCAACGCCGCGAGAATCTTGACGTCGATGCGATCCAAAGCTGGCGGGCGCTTGGCGGCCATTCGATGTCTTGTCTCTAGATACGTCACGGGTTTTTCGAGGAACCGATCCGGGGTGGCCGAACTGCTCCGCGCTCACTCGAGCGCTTTGTCTTCGACCGGCACGGTATAGTTGAGCGCGAGCCGGCCGCCATCGGCGTAGATGGTCTCCCCAGTCATATAGCTTGCCTCCGGTGAAGCGAGGAAGACGGCGATGGAAGCGATCTCGTCGGGCTCGCCTATCCTACCGAGCGGCGTGCGCGCCAATATCCGGCGCTTGGCCTCTTTGTCGGTCGCCACCGCCTTGAGGATGTCGGTCATGATCGAGCCCGGACCGATGGCATTGAC
>Ga0075431_100007039_pt1 | contig 11171 bp, 8 predicted proteins | sample RhiMetdeltSRZDD5_FD_75297 | JGI IMG/M metagenome (GOLD analysis project Ga0075431, IMG submission 75297) | Populus rhizosphere microbial communities from Tennessee, USA - Rhizosphere MetaG P. deltoides SRZDD5 | ecosystem: Host-associated > Plants > Roots > Rhizosphere > Soil | place: USA...
CCATTGCTGCCACCGCGCGCCTGCGCGATCCGAAAAGCGTCGCGATCGTCACAGGCCAGCAGGCAGGACTCTTTGGCGGTCCGTTGTTCACGCTGCTCAAGGCGCTTACAACGATTCAACTGGCAGAGCGTGTTGCAGCGGACCACGGCATCCCGACGGTCGCGGTGTTCTGGATCGACGCGGAAGATCACGACTGGGACGAAGTTCGATCGTGCGGTGTGCTCGACAGCGATCTGAACTTCGCTGAGCTGACAATTGGTACTCCGTCAGATGCGGGACAGGGACCCGTCGCACGCGTTCGACTGGACGACTCGGTGCACGCCGCCCTCGACGGGTTTGCGGCACTGGTGCAGGCGACCGAGTTCACGCCTTCCATCCTCGCGGGACTGCGGGGCGCTTATCAGCCGGGTTCCGGTATGGTCGAGGCGTTCGGCAAGTGGCTGGAAGGCATTCTTGGCCCACGAGGTCTCGTGGTATTCGACTCGTCCGATCCGGCAGCGAAGCCGCTGGCGGCGCCGATCCTTGGGCGCGAGATCGCGCACGCGGGTGAAGCGTCGCGCCTGGCTGCCGCAGCCGGAGCAGAACTGGTGGCGCGGGGCTATCACGCGCAAGTGACGCCGCAGGAGAACCAGGCAGCCTTGTTCCACCTCGACGGGTTGCGCGCGCCAATTCTGACGACAGATGCAGCCAAATGGGCAGACCGGGTTCGGACGCACCCGGAGGAGTTCAGTCCCAACGTGCTGTTGCGACCGCTCGTACAGGACACGTTGTTTCCGACGGCCGGATATGTGGCGGGACCGAACGAGCTCGGCTATCTCGCCCAGCTTCGAGGTGTTTACGCAGCGTTCGGCGTGCCGATGCCGCTGATGTACCAGCGCGCCACCGCGACGATCGTCGACTCGAACGTCATGCGATTCCTGGCGCGTCACGATTTGCGGCTCGAGTCGCTGCGGCCCCAGGACGAGGGAACACTCAATCAACTGCTGGAAGCGCAGATCCCGCCCGCAGTAGCGATGTCGATGGATGAGGCGGTCCGGGCGGTCAGTGAGCGGATGGAGACGCTCGCACGAACCGTGGTGCCCCTCGACCCTACTCTCGAGGGGGCGGCCCGATCGGCCGCGGGCCGCATGCAGGACGACCTGAAGAAGCTGCACGCAAAAATCGTCCAGGCGATGAAGCGCAAGGACGAAACAGTGCGCCGGCAATTCAAAAGTGCCCAGGCGCAGGCATTTCCCGGCGGCCATCCTCAGGAGCGGGCCCTTGGATTCGTTTACTTCCTGAATAAGTACGGGACGGATCTGGTCGATAGATTGATCGACGGCCTGCCATTGGACCAAGGCATGCACTGGGTGATGACCATTTGACGCGCGCGAGAAAGCCCCGGCCACGCCCCCGGTGGCTGCAACACGCCCTGCTGGCCACTGCGGGCGTGGCTGTCCTCTCGGCGCTCACCCTGACCTATTACTACGTCACCTTCTCGCAACTGATCGACGCTCGGCTCCATGGCGAGCGCGAACGCACGCTACCCCGTGTGTACGCGCGCCCGCTCGTGCTCTGGAGCGGGCAGGCGTTATCGCGCCAGGACCTCATCTCACGACTGAACGATCTTGGGTACGCCCAACGAGACCAGGCCGACGCGCCGGGCGAGTTCAGCGTCGAGCGCGACGCGGTCGCGATCAAGCGGAGATCGAGCGATCTTGGTGATGACGTTGTCCGCGTGTCGTTCGGGCGCGGCGGCATCCGTCGTCTCGACGTTGGTCGCCAGCGCCCCGAGTCGATTCAGCTCGACGCACCGCTCCTGACCGCGCTCATGAGCAGCGGCGGCCGGCAGAAGAGCCGCAATGTGCCGCTGTCGACCATCCCGAAGTACGTGCAGCAGGCGGTGCTCGCCATCGAGGACCAGGGCTTCTACTCGCACCCCGGCATCAATCCCGTGCGGATTCTCGCGGCCGCCGCAGCCAACGTATTCGGCGACAACCCGAACCTCGTCGGCTACAGCACGATCACACAGCAACTCGCTCGGATGTTTTTTCTCTCGAACGAGTTCAATGCGGAGCTCTCGGCCGGCGAGCGATCCTACGGGCGCAAGCTGCGCGAGGCAGTGATGTCGCTCGTGCTCGAGCGGCACGCCTCGAAGGACGAAATCCTCGAGCTCTACCTGAATGACATTTATCTCGGACAGCGGGGTTCGTTTGCAATCCACGGCGTTGCTGAAGCGGCCCGCCTGTTCTTCGGCAAGGATATCGCGAACATTTCATTGAGCGAGGCCGCACTCATCGCCGGCGTCATTCAGAGTCCCGCGACGCGATCGCCGTTCGCGCGTCAGGAACGCGCAGTCGAACGGCGCAACGTGGTGCTCCAGGCGATGGCTGACGAAGGCTACATCTCGCGGGAGGCGGCTGATCTTGCGTCGCGCGATCGGTTGCAGGTGGTCGCGCGCGCCGTCGACAACGAGGCACCGTACTTCGTCGACATGGTCAGCGAGCAAGTTGCAGAAGCGTTTCCGGGATTGACGGCGGAAGCAGGCCAGGTGGACGTCTACACGACGCTCGACCTCAATTTGCAGCGCACTGCGCTCGACGCGGTCCGCAACGGGCTCGTCAACGTGGATCGGCTGCTCGTGCGGAAGCGGCGTCCACAGCCCGCGCAAGCCGCGCTCATTGCGGTTGACCCGCGCACCGGCGAGATTCTCGCCATGGTTGGCGGACGGTCGTACAACGAGTCGCAATACAACCGGGCGGTCGCCGCACGCCGGCAACCGGGATCAGTGTTCAAGCCCTTCGTCTATCTCGCTGCGTTCGAGCGTGCCGCCGCCGAAGGACGCACGGATCTCACGCCCGCATCGATCACGATCGACGAACCGTCGAAGTTTTCATTCGACAATCAAGTCTGGGAACCCAGCAACTACGACGAATACGACGGCGAGATCACATTCCGGCGCGCGCTGGCGATGTCGCGGAATCTCGCGACCATTCACGTCGGTGAGACGGTCGGATTCGATCGAGTAGCCGCGCTCTGGCGTCGCGTTGGCGTGGGCACGCCGCCGCAGGCCGTCCCGGCAATTACGCTCGGCGTGTTCGAGCTCACGCCGCTCGAAGTGGCGCAGGCGTACACGCTGTTCGTCAACGAAGGGAACGTTCGTCCACTGACGTCTATCCGGCACGTCCAAACCGCCAGAGGGGACATCCCGCCCAAGGATCCGACGCTGCACGAAGCCGCGCGCGCAGACACGACGTTCCTCGTCACCAACATGTTGCGGAGCGTGCTCAACGAGGGCACTGGCATGGGGGCGCGGGCGGCGGGGTTCGCGCTCGACGCCGCCGGCAAAACGGGCACCACGAACGATCTGCGCGATGCGTGGTTCGTCGGCTTCACGCCCGAGCTGCTCGCCGTGGTCTGGGTCGGCTTCGATGACAATCACCCGCTGTCGTTAACGGGAACGCAAGCGGCGCTGCCAATCTGGACGGAGTTCATGAAGCGCGCGCTCGCCGGTCGCCCGAGCGTCGGCTTCGAGACTCCTGGCGGCATCACGTTCGTGGACATCGATCGCGATACCGGCAAGCTGGCGCTGCCCAGCTGCCCGCGCGTCTACAACGAGTCGTTCCTCTCGGGCACCGAGCCCACCGAATACTGCGAACTGCATCGCTGGTAACCCACGAGCCAAGGAACGAGAGCGCAACGTGCCGGTGGCTGCCCACCGACGACGCTGTGACGTCCTGGAGCCGACAGTTCTATAATTCGTCTTAATGAACCAGGAGGTCTTTTCCGCCCTCAACGACGCTCTCCAGCGGGGCGACGAGGTGGCACTCGTCACCATCGTCTCTTCGACCGGATCGACTCCGCAGCGCGTCGGCGCAAAAATGCTGGTCTACGCGGACGGGCGCACGGTGGGGACCATCGGCGGCGGGTGCTATGAGAACGAGGCCTTCTGGAAGGCCCGCGAGGCCATCAAGAGCCGCAAGCCAATCAAGTTGAAGTTCGACCTGAACGACGACTTCGCGCAGGAAACCGGCCTCGTCTGCGGAGGGCAGATGGAAGTGTTCGTGGAGCCCGTCGAGCCGTCGCCCGAGCTGTACGTGTTCGGCGCCGGACACGTGGGTTATTTCGTCGCGAAGATGGCGTACGAAGTCGGATTCCACGTGCACGTGATCGACGACCGCGAGAAATTCGCAAACGCGGAGCGCTTCGGGGAGGGAATCGACGTCATTGTCGACAACATCCCCACGTGGCTCGAGAACAGTCAGCTTGCCCCGACTTCGTACGTGGTGGTGGTAACCCGAGGTCATACGCACGACCTCGATGCGATGCGCGTCCTCGCCGGGCGGTCCCTGCGATATCGCGGCCTCATCGGCAGCAAAGCCAAGGTGAAGCGCATCTTCGATGCGCTCGTCGAGGAAGGCGTGGCCGCGAAGTCGCTCGAGGGGATCCACGCCCCAATTGGTCTGGACATCGGCGCCATCACGCCGCAGGAAATCGCCGTCAGCATCGTTGCCGAGTTGATTGCCGTGAAGCACGGCAGGATTAGCGAGCCGAACGTCGCCGCGGTCGCGATGCGCTGGGACGGCGCGCTCGCCAAACACTGACTTGACACGCCTCGCCCTCGCGCTGGCGTTTCTTACCGCTGCTCTCGGCATCACGTTCGGCACATTTACAGCCAGCGGTGCCGACTCCTACGGCTACGTCAGCCAGGCTGACCTGTGGCTGCAACGCACCCTCATCATCGACGAGCCGCTCGCAGACGAAGCGCCGTGGCGTAACGCCAACTGGACGCTCACCCCGTTCGGGTATCGTCCCGGCGATCGGCGCGGCACGATGGTGCCGACGTACTCGCCGGGACTGCCGATGGTCATGGCGGCGTTCAAGGCGGTGGGCGGACCGAACGCCGTCTACTACGTCGTGCCGCTGCTTGGCGCGTTGACGGTGTGGCTGACATTTGTGCTCGGCCGCCGTCTCGCAGGACCGCTCGCCGGGCTGTTGGCGGCAACGGCGCTGCTGGCAAGTCCAGCGTTCCTCTTCCAGCTCATGTGGCCGATGAGCGACGTGCCGGCGGCAGCATGGTGGCTTCTGGCAATTCTTCTCGCCATTCGGGGAACCACATGGAGCTTCGCCGCGGCCGGCCTGGCGGCCGCTGTTGCGGTTCTGACCAGGCCGAACCTCGTGGTCCTCGTAGTGCCGTTGCTGGCGTTTGTCGTGACCCGTCCCACGCGAATGCGCGACCGTTATCGTGCCGCCGCCCTATTCACGTGTGCGATGTTGCCCGGCGCGATTGGGGTAGGTGCGATTAACCGGCATTTGTACGAGTCCGCGTTCAACTCGGGATACGGATCGTTTTCGACCATCTACGCGAGCGCGCACTTCTGGCCCAACCTCCTGAACTACGCGGCGTGGCTGCTGGGGACACAGACGCCGTTCATCTGCTTCGGGGCCGCGGCGCCGCTGCTCTTCCATCGTCGTGGCGATTCGCAGGCGCGCTCCATCGCCGTGCTGAGTCTCGGTTTTTCGGTAATCGTCGTGGCGTCGTACCTCTGGTACACCCCGTTCAGCGACTGGACGTACCTTCGCTTTCTGCTTCCCGCGTTTCCGTTGATGCTGGCACTTGCCGCGAGCGTTTTCGTGCTGGTCGCCTCCGGCCGACCCCAATGGAAAGTGGCGGCGGTCACCGCATTGGCCGCCACGCTTGCAGTCTGGGGTGTGTGGGTCGGGCGTTCGGCTTTCCACGTGCGAGCCGACGAAGCCAGATATGTCGCCGCCGGCCGCATAGGTGCGGGATTGCCGGACAATGCCGTGATTCTGTCGAACCAGCACAGCGGCAGCCTTCGTTACTACGCCGGACGCATCACGATGCGATTCGAGTGGCTGGACCCCGATATGTACGTTCCGGCGCTCGAGTATTTCGATCGGCTGAGTCGCCCGGTGTATGTCGTTCTAGAAGACTGGGAGCGTGAGATCTTCAGGTCGCGTTATGGGGCTGTGTCCGACCTCTCTTGGCTCGACCGTCCGCCGCTTCTGCTGGCCGGCCAACGCGTGTACTTCTACGCTATTCCGTCTACCGGTCACGGAGTGCGTCCTTGACACACCATGAGTCGTATTCCATCGAGACGGCCCCACGGCCAAGGCACGTGAGACGCTGGGCTATAATGAAAAAACGCTCTAAGCGGCTGACAGCCAATGGGTTCCTACGAACTCCCTGAACGTTCGCGCCGGCTTCTGACCACGCTCATCCGCGAACACATCGAGACGGGTGAGCCGGTGGCCTCGCAATCTCTCGCGCAGCGCAGCGGGCTGGGCGTCTCGTCGGCAACCGTCCGCAACATCCTCGCGCAGCTCGAAGAAGCGGAATACGTTCATCAGCCTCACAGCTCGTCCGGACGCGTACCGACAGATCGCGGATACCGCGTCTTCGTCAACCGGCTGCTGGAGGGACGCAAGCGAAGCCGTCCGTCGGCCGAAGTCGAGACACGCCTGCGAGAACAGGCCGACCGTTCGCCGATCATGGACGACCTGCTCGCGAGCGCGTCGCACTTGGTGTCTCGCGCCGCGCGGCACGTTGGCTTTGCTCTGTGCGACAACCCGGTGGCAATCCTTCAGCGGATTGAATTCGTGGCGCTCGGCGGCTCCCGCGTGCTCGTGGTCGTCATCTCGCGCGGGAACCAGATCACGCAAAAGGTCGTCGATACGGACGAGGACGTGCGCCCCCATGATCTCGTGCAGGCGGAAAACTATCTCAACACCGAATTTGCGGGTCTGCCGCTCGTCGAGGTGCGAGAAGCCGTGCTGGGACGGTTACAGCAGGAGCGCATTCTGTACGACCAACTGCTGGCCCGCGCACTGAGGCTTGCGCGCTCGACGCTTGCCGAGATGCCACGGCAGCAGACGTTTCACGTGGAGGGCGCCGCTTCACTGCTTGGCAGCGACGCTCAGCCGGGCGTGTCGTTGGCGACCCTGCGCGCGCTGCTCGAAATGATGGAGGGAAAAGAGCGGATGGTTCATCTGCTCAACCAGTACATCGACGGCCCCGGACTCACCGTGGTCATCGGGGCGGAACATACAGCTCCACACCTCCGCTCATTCAGTCTGATCGCGTCTACCGTAGTCGATGGAACCAGCATACGGACCGTTGGTGTGATCGGACCCACCCGGATGCATTACTCACGCGCAATCACCGTTGTGGACGGCACCACGCAGGCGGTTTCGCGCGTGCTCCGCAACGCGCATTAGTTATTAATTATGGCTAGTCGCTCCGACCATAAGGACGCCAGGAACAGGTCCACGACGACCGGAGCCGTTGACGACGCGGCGGAAGTGCCGCGCGACGACGGCCCGGCAGATGCATCTACCGATGAGGCCGCGGACAAACGATCAGCCGCCAATGCGGATCTATTGGCGGAACTGACGGAAGAAAAGAACGCGCTGCAGGACCGGCTGCTCCGGATTGCCGCAGAGTTCGATAATTATCGCAAGCGGGTCGATCGTGATCGCCGCGACCAGGCGGATGCCGCGGTCGCCAGTGCGGTCGAGGATCTGCTGCCGATCGTCGACAACCTCGAACGCGCACTGGAGGCGCCGGCCGGCGAGGATGCGGACTCCTACCGACAGGGTGTGGAATTAATCCATCGTCAAATGATGGATGTGTTGCGCCGGCGCGGCGTCACGCCAATCGAATCAGTGGGCACTGACTTCGACCCCCAGGTGCATCAGGCGGTGGCCCATGAGGCGAGCCCGGAGCACCGCGAAGGTGAGGTTATGGAGGAGTTTCGCCGTGGCTACAAGCTGGGCGACCGGCTGCTGCGGCCTGCGATGGTCAAGGTAGCGAAGGCGTGAGCAGCGTGAGCAGACGCGACTACTACGAGGTGCTCGGCGTCGCCCGCCAGGCGACCGATCAGGAGATCAAGAGCGCCTATCGCAAACTCGCCTTCAAGTACCATCCCGACCGCAATCCCGGAAGCAAGGAAGCCGAAGACAAGTTCAAGGAAGCGGCCGAAGCCTACGCTGTCCTTGCCGACGGCGACAAACGTCATATGTATGACCGGTTCGGCCACGCCGGTCTCGGCAGCGCCGCTACTGGCGGGTTCGATCCGACGGTCTTCAACGGCTTCGAAGATATTCTGGGCGGCCTCGGGGATGTGTTCGGCTTCGGCGATCTATTCGGTGCCGCGCGGCGCCGCGGGCCGCAGCGCGGAGCAGACCTTCGATACGATCTCGAAATTTCATTCGACGAAGCGGCCAAGGGAACGGAGACCACCGTTCAGATTCCCCGACAGGAAACGTGCGGCACATGCCACGGCAACGGCTCGGCGCCCGGGTCGAAGCCGTCGACGTGCCCGCAGTGTCAGGGGCGCGGACAGATTCGACTTCAGCAAGGACCGTTTACGTTTGCGCGCACCTGCGGCTCCTGCCGCGGAACCGGCTCGATCATCACAAAGCCGTGCACGACGTGCCGGGGCGCCGGGCGCGTGGAAAAGGAGCGCAAGCTCACCGTCAAGGTTCCTGCCGGAATCGCCACCGGTCAGCGTTTGCGTTTGACCGGCGAGGGCGAGGCTGGGCCGTCCGGCGGGCCTGCTGGAGACTTGTACGTCGTCATCCACGTTCAGGAGCATGCGTTTTTCCAGCGCGACGGCAACGATTTGTACTGCCAGATTCCGCTGAACTTCACGACGCTGGCGCTCGGGGGAGAAATCAGGATCCCCACGCTCGAAGGTGAAGAGTCGTTTCAGGTACCCGAGGGGACGCGCACAGGCACGACGTTCAGCCTGCGCGGCCGCGGCATGCCCGACGTGAGCGGGCGCGGCCGGGGCAACCTGCTCGTGACGGTCACCGTCGTCACGCCGAAGAAACTCACCCGCGAGCAGAAGAAGCTGCTCGAGCAGCTCGCCGCGGCGCTTCCCTCAGAGAAATTCGAACCGACGCCCGTGAGCGAGCACGGCGAAAGAGGTCTCTTCGATCGCGTCAAAGACATCTTCGGCTAGCCCATGCGGACGTGGCCCGCGCTCGAAGTAGGTCCGCTTCCAAATCCCGATCTCTTTCAGGCCGCGCTGCTGGACTTCGCCGTGTCGGCCATCGACGAGACGACCGAACCCGATGCGTGGCGGGTGTTCTTCAATACCGAGGCCGATCGAAATACGGCGGCCCGGGCCTTGTCGCGGCAGTTTCCCGAAACGGTCATACGGTCCCTCGATGTGCCGGACGAGGACTGGGTCGCGAAGTCGCAAGCTAACCTGAGGGCCGTACGCATCGGCGGCATCGTGGTCGCGCCCCCGTGGGATGTGTCGGACGTCGAAGAACATGACGGTGTGGAGCGCAGGCTTCAGCCTGCGCGTTACAAGCCTGCGCGCCACCTGATCGTCATCCGTCCCTCTATGGGATTCGGAACGGGGCACCATGCGACGACGAGACTTTGTCTCGCAGCGCTGCAGGACCTTGACCTGCGAGGCCGCCGCGTCATCGATGTGGGGACCGGATCGGGGCTTCTCGCAATCGCGGCCAGCCTCCTGGGCGCCGCGGACGTCGTTGGGATAGACGAGGACGCTGACGCATTCCATGCGGCGCAGGAGAACGTCTCGCTGAACCCGGGAGCCGCTGTCACGTTGCGCCATGTCGACGTGCGCCGGGTCTCGCTCGAACCGTTCGACGTGGTCGTCGCAAACCTGACGGGCGCGCTGCTGCGCGATGCGGCGCCGCGACTTCATGATCTGACAACACCAGGCGGTCACCTCGTCGTGAGCGGATTCATGGCCGCAGAAGAACGCGACGTGATGAGTGCATACTCGAAATTCACGGTTGCAGCGCGGGCGGAGGAAGACGAATGGCTCTGCGTGACATTTCGGCGACAGTAACGCCCCGACTGCGGCTGACTGGCGTTGCCGTCGTGGTTTGGCTGATATGGGCCAGCACGCCCGCAGCCGAGCGAATGGGGTACCCGCCCGAGGAGTTTGCTGCTCGGCGACAGCGGTTGGCCGCGGCGCTCAAGCGCGGAACTCTGGTGATGTTTGGCGCCACCACGCCGGCGCCTGGCCTCCGATTCCGGCAGGACAACGACTTCTTTTATCTCACCGGCAACGAGGCGCTGAATGCGGCGCTCGTCATGGATGCGGCCAGCGGCGATGCACACCTGTTCATACCGAAGCTGACTGCCACGGAAATCCGCTTCGAAGGGCCCAACTGGCTGGAGGAGCCCGACGCGGCGCGGAAGTACGGGTTTACGTCGATTCAGCCGCTGTCGGCGATGCCTGAATTTCTCGCCCGGCGCCGCGGTGCTCCCGGCGTCGAAACCCTCTGGACTCGGTTATCGGAGCGCGACACCGTGAGCCAGGGGCGCGTGGATATCGCCATCAGCACCGCGCGGCGCCTGGGCAATCCGTTTGCGCAGCACCCGACCGAGGACGCGCTGCGTGTAACAGCCTTGCGCGAACGCTTTCCGTTCTATGCCGTCGAGGACGTAACACCGCATCTCGACCGCCTCCGACTGATCAAGACCCCACGGGAGATCGAGATCCTGCGTTACAACGGGCGAATCAGCGCCGAGGCCGTACGCCGTGCAATCCAGATCACGGCACCCGGACGGTTCGAGTACGAGCTCGAGGCCGAAGCCACGCACTGGATGGTGAAACACGGGCTCCAGAGCGCCGCCTACCCTGCCATCGTGGCGTCCGGCCCGATGGGCAACCGCTGGCACTATGAGGACAGCGGCCGCCGGCTGAATGCGGGTGAGCTGGTGGTTATGGACTACGGCGGGTCGCTCGATTACCTGACGATTGACATTACGCGCACGTGGCCGGTGTCCGGACAATTCACCGACATGCAGCTCAAGGCGTACCAAACGACTCTGGAAGCGCAAAAAGCGATCATCGCGGCAATCCGTCCCGGAGTCACGCGTCAGGTTGTACGTAGTCTTGCCGAAGACATCTTCCGGAAGCAGGGCTTCGATCCCCGTTACGCGTACATTGGCCACTACGTGGGTCTGTCAGTGCACGACGTCGGCGACTGGGCGCTGCCGTTCGAAGCGGGCATGGTCATGGCGATCGAGCCGATCGTCGACATTCCGGAGCAGCAACTGCACATCCGCGTGGAGGACACGATTCTGGTCACCCCAACGGGAGCGGAGATTCTCAGCACCGGACTGCCGAAAGAGGTCAACGAGCTGCTGGCGCTGGTTAAACACTAATAAGGTGCCT
>Ga0075431_100007040_pt1 | contig 11171 bp, 10 predicted proteins | sample RhiMetdeltSRZDD5_FD_75297 | JGI IMG/M metagenome (GOLD analysis project Ga0075431, IMG submission 75297) | Populus rhizosphere microbial communities from Tennessee, USA - Rhizosphere MetaG P. deltoides SRZDD5 | ecosystem: Host-associated > Plants > Roots > Rhizosphere > Soil | place: USA...
CGCTGCCGGAGCCTGAGCTCCGCGGCATCCTCGATCGTCACGATCCGCTCCTCCCCCGGGATCGCGCCGGACAGAGCGTTGAGGGTCGTGGTCTTGCCCGAGCCCGTGCCGCCGCTCACGAGCACCGAGGCGCGCGCGGCCACGCACATCGCCAGCAGCTCCGCGAGCTCCGCCCGCAGGGTGCCGCCGCCCACCAGGTCGCGCAGCGAGAAGCCCTCGCGGCGAAAGCGCCGCACGGTGAGGCAGGGGCCGCTCAGCGACAGCGGTGGGATCACCACGTTCACGCGCGAGCCGTCGGCGAGGCGAGCGTCGCAGAGCGGCGAGGCCTCGTCGACCCGCCGGCCGAGCGGCGCGAGAATGCGCTCGATCGCGTGCACCAGGTCGGCGTCCGAGTCGAACGCCACGTCGGTGCGCTCCAGCCGGCCGCGGCGCTCCACGTAGACCGAGTCGGGCCCGTTGACCATCACCTCGTCGACCGCGGGGTCCGAGAGCAGGGGCTCCAGCGGGCCGAGGCCGGTGGCGAGCAGCACAACGCGCGCGCAGAGCGCCTCGCGCTCCGCCTCGGGAAGCGGCGCCGCCTCGCGCTCCACGAGCTCGCGCACCTCGGCCTCGAGCCCGGCGCCGGCTCCGCGCGCCTCGCCGGCGCGGGCCCGCTCGATCAGCCGGCCGCGCAGGGCATGGGCGAGCTCGTCGATGGCCTGCATCTCATGTTGAAGCACCCGGACGCCGGAGCTCGCCCCCGTTCGCAAGACTTCGGGCATGGACCTGACCCTGCTCCCGCTCGACAAGCCGACCGAGATCCGAACCTTCGAGAAGGGTCGCTTCGAGGTCTACGAGGTCGGCCCCATGACGCTCGGCCGCGCCACCTACGAGCCCGGCTGGGTTTGGTCGCAGCACGTGGGCGCCGCCAGCGGCGAGGCGCTGTGCCAGGTCGAACACGTGGGGCTCGTGGTGAGCGGCCAGGCCGCGGTCAAGATGGAGGACGGCAGCGAGGACGTGATGCGCGAGGGCGACTTCTTCTACGTGCCGCCCGGTCACGACAGCTGGGTGGTCGGGAACGAGCCCTACGTGTCCCTCCACATCATGGGCAGCGAGGACTACGGGCAGACGCGCTGATGGGGCGCCGCAAGATCGAGTCCTGGCTGATGGACATGGACGGCGTGCTCGTGCACGAGGAGCACGCGATCCCGGGCGCGCCGGAATTCATCGCCCGCTTGCGCGAGCTCGGGCTGCCCTTCCTCCTCATCACCAACAACTCCATGTACACGCGCCGCGACCTCGCCGCCCGGCTCGCGCGCAGCGGGCTCGACGTGCCGGAGGAGGCGATCTGGACCTCGGCGCTCGCCACGGCCGGCTTCCTCGAGGACCAGCGACCGGCCGGGACGGCGTTCGTGGTCGGCGAGGCCGGCATGACCACGGCGCTGCACTCGCACGGCTACACGCTCACCGACCGGGATCCCGACTACGTCGTGCTCGCCGAGACCCGCACCTACAGCTTCGAGCGGATCTCGAAGGCGATCCGGCTGATCGCCGCGGGCGCGCGCTTCATCGCAACCAACCCGGACAACATCGGGCCCACGCCGGACGGCCCGCTGCCGGCCACCGGCAGCGTCGCGGCGCTCGTGAGCCGCGCCACGGGCGTGGACCCCTACTACGTGGGCAAGCCGAACCCGCTGATGATGCGCTCGGCGCTGAACGCGCTCGACGCGCACTCGGAGTCCACGGCGATGATCGGGGACCGCATGGACACGGACATCGTGGCCGGCCTCGAGGCGGGACTCGAGACGATCCTCGTGCTCACCGGGCTCAGCTCCGAGCAGGACGCCGAGCGCCACCCCTACCGCCCGTCGCGGGTGGTGGAGTCGGTGGGCGAGCTCGTGCCGGAACTCGGCTGAGGCTCAGTCCGGAAAGCCCTCGGGCTCGTCGACCGCGCGCTGATGGACCCCGTCGTCGATGTTGCGGCCGGTCACGATCAGCACCGTGGGGCCGTCGGCGGGGCCGAGCGCAAGGTGCGCGGCAAGGGACGCCGCACCCGACCCCTCCACTCGGATCCCGGCCTGTGCGTAGGCGCCCACGGCCCGCGCCAGCGCGCGTTCGGACACCTTGAGCATGGGAACCCCGAGCCCGGCGAGCTCGGTTACGGCCAGCGGCACCGCCACCCGCACGGCCATGCCGTCAGCGAACGTGTCGCTGTCGTCGCAGGGCACGGGCCGGCCCTCGGCCACGCTGAGGGCCATCACCGGCGCGGCCTTGGCCACCACCCCGACGGTGCCGTCGCCGACCGCACGCGCCACGCCTATCAGCAGCGCGCCGTTGCCAACAGGCACCACCACGCGTGCCGGTGCCACGCCGAGCTGGTCGAGCAGCTCGCGGCCGATCGCGGCGTAGCCGTCGAATTGCGCGGGCTCCGCGCCGTCCTCGAAGAACGGCAGCCCGCGCTCCGAGGCCCAGCCGCGGCCGAGGTCCTTGGCGGCGTCGAGGTCCTCCCCCACCAGATGCACTTCGGCGCCGAGCCGCTCGAGCAGCTCGAGCTTCGCCTGGCTCGCGCCCTCCGGCGCGAAGACGATCGCGCGCATCCCGGTGCGCTCCGCCGCCCACGCGCTCGCCGCGCCGTGGTTGCCGGTCGAGGCGGTGACCACGGCGTCGGCGCCGCGCTGGCGGAAGACCTCGAGTGCCGGCAGCGCGCCGCGCCACTTGAACGCGCCCAGCTCGTGCACGTCCTCGCGCTTGAGGAAGAGCGGGCGGCCACCGTCGAGCCCGGCGGGCGCCTCCTCGAGGGGTGTCGGAGCGTCGCTCACGGCCGACATCGTGACGGTTCATATCCGCTGGCGCCGTGAGCACCGACCGGGCGACGGGCTCATATCCTCCCTCCCGTGAGCACCGACACCGCACTGACCGAGGCCGCCTGGGACCTGGAGCCGCTCGTGGGCGGCAGGGGAGCCGACGGCGTGATCGAGATGCTGACCGAGGCGCGCGACCGCGCCGAGGCGTTCGCCCAGCGCCATCGCGGCGCGGTGGCCGAGCTGGGCGCCGCCGGCCTGGCCGACGCGATGCGCGAGCTGGCTGCCATCCACGACCTCGGCGGCCGCGCGGGCTCCTACGCCATGCTTCGCTTCTCGCTCGACACCGCCGACCCGGAGCGCGGCGCGTCGCTCCAGCGATCGCGCGAGCTGGGCGCCGAGGTGGAGACGAAGCTCCTCTTCTTCGATCTCGAGTGGAACCTCCTTCCGGAGGAGCGGGCGGAGGAGCTGCTCGCCGCCTTCGAGCTCGAGTTCTGCGCCCACTACCTGCGCTCGCTGCGGCGCTACCGCCCGCACCAGCTCTCCGAGCCGGAGGAGCGCGTGCTTACCGAGACGGACGTGACCGGCGCATCGGCTTTCCGGCGCCTCTTCACCGAGCAGGCCGCGGCGCTCGAGGTGCCGCTGCCCGACCTCGACGAGCCGGCCTCGCTCGAGGAGGGCCTGAGCCGCCTCCAGGATCCCGACCGCGAGCGGCGTGCCGAGGCCGCCCGGGCCGTAACCGAGGCGCTGCGCCCGGGGCTCCGCACTCGCGCGTACGTGTTCAACACGCTGCTGGCCGACAAAGCCACGAAGGACCGCCTGCGCAGCTACCCGCACTGGCTCGCCTCGCGCAACCTCGCGAACGAGGCGAGCGACGAGTCGGTCGAGGCGCTGATCGCCGCCGTGGCGGGCCGTTACGACCTCGCCCGGCGCTGGTACACGCTGAAGGCGAGGCTGCTCGGACTCGAGCGGCTCGCCTACTACGACCGGATGGCGCCGGTGTCCGACTCGGACGAGCGCATCCCCTATGACGAGGCGCGGCGCATCGTGCTCGACTGCTACGGGGGCTTCTCCCCCGAGCTCGGGAGCACCGCGTCGGCCTTCTTCGAGAACGGCTACATCGACGGCCCGCCCCGGCCCGGCAAGCGCGGCGGCGCCTTCTGCTCCTACACGGTGCCGTCGGCGCACCCCTACGTGCTGCTCAACTACACCTCCCGTCCGAACGACGTGCTCACGATGGCCCACGAGCTGGGCCACGGCGTGCACGCCTCGCTCGCCCGGCCGCAGGGCATCTACCACTTCGTCACGCCGCTCACGCTGGCCGAGACGGCCTCGATCTTCGGCGAGACGATCGTGCTCGAGGCGCTGCTCGACCGCGCGCCCGGCGCGGCCGGGCGGCTCGACCTGCTCGCGGGCGCGCTCGACGGCGCGGTGGCGGCGGTCTTCCGGCAGGTCGCGATGAACCGCTTCGAGCACGCTATTCACTCCGCGCGCCGCGACGCCGGCGAGCTGTCCACGGACCGCTTCGCCGAGCTCTGGCTCGAGACGCAGGCGGACCTGCTCGGCGACAGCGTCGAGCTCGACGAGGACTACGGGCTCTGGTGGTCGTACGTGTGGCACTTCGTCGACGCGCCCGGCTACGTCTACGCCTACGCCTACGGACACCTGCTGGCGCTGTCGGTCTACCGCCGTTACGAGGAGGAGGGCGAGAGGTTCGTGGGCTCATATCTCGACCTGCTGCGCGCCGGCGGCTCGCTGCCGCCGGAGGAGCTCGGCGCGATCGTGGGCGTCGACCTGGCCGACCCGGGCTTCTGGAGCTCCGGCCTCGACCTGATCGAGCGCCAGCTCGACGCGGCGGAGGCCGCGGCCGAGGAGGCGGGACGGCTCGGGCCGTAGACAGCGAGCTCGTCGCCGAGCTGATCGCGCTCCCCGGCGGCGAGGTCGAGCTGATCCGTCCACGGGACGCCGAGGCGCTGCTCAGCGAGGAGGCGTTCGATCGCGAGGAGTTCCTCCCCTACTGGGCCGAGCTCTGGGGCAGCGCCGTGGCGCTCGCACACGACATCTCCCTGCGCGCGCTGCGCGGCAGGCGGACGCTCGAGCTCGGCTGCGGCCTGGGGCTGCCGAGCATCGCCGCCGCCCGCGCCGGTGGCCGCGTGCTGGCTACGGACTGGTCGGCGGACGCCGTTACCGCCACCCGCGCGAACGCCGAGCGCAACGGCGTGCGACTCGAGGCGCTCGAGTGCAACTGGGCGAGCCCCCACGCGATCGTCGAGCGCGCCCCCTGGGACCTCGTGATCGCCTCCGACGTGCTCTACGAGCGCCGCAACGGCGAACTGCTCGTCGGGCTCCTTCGGCGTCTCGTGACCGAGCGCGGCCTGGTGCTGATCGCCGACCCCGGCCGGCCGGCCGCCGCGAGCTTCCTCGAGGGCGCCGCCGCCGCAGGCTTCTCGATCGGCACGAGCCTGAGCCCGCGCTCTGAACGGGTGTCGATCCATCGCCTGAGGCTCGGGTCCGCGACCGCGTAGCATCGGCTGGATGCGCCGGCTGTTCTGGCTCGTCGCGGCGGTGGTGCTCGTCGACACCATGTTCTTCGCAGCGGTGGCCCCGCTGCTGCCGGAGTTCAAGGAGCAGCTCGACCTCTCGAAGACGGGCGCCGGCATCCTCACGGCGGCCTATCCCGCCGGCACGTTGGTCGGAGCCCTACCCGCCGGCTGGCTCGCCTCCCGCTGGGGCGTCAAGCCCACGCTGCTGCTGGGCCTCTCGATGCTCGGAGCCACGAGCCTCGCGTTCGCTTTCGCCGACCAGATCGTGCTGCTCGACGCCGCGCGCTTCGTCCAGGGCGTCGGCGGCGCCTGCATGTGGGCCAGCGGGATGGCCTGGCTCGTGTCCGCCTCGCCGCCCGAGCGCCGCGGCGAGCTGATCGGGGCGGCGCTCTCCGCCGCCATCGTCGGGGTGCTCCTCGGGCCGGTGCTGGGCGGAGCCGCGACCGTGATCAGCCAGGAGGTGGTCTTCAGCGGCGTGGCGGTGCTCGCGGCGGGCCTGGGCGCGTGGGCGCTCTCCATGCCGGGCGTGCCGCCCGAGGAGAGCCCCGGGCTCAGCGCCCTGTTGCGCGCTCTCGGGCGCCCCTCGGTGCTCGCCGGCTTCTGGCTGTTCACCCTCCCCGCGCTGGTGGCCGGCGTGATCGAGGTGCTGGCCCCGCTCCGGCTCGACGACCTGGGCGCGAGCGGCGTGGCGATCGGCGCGATCTTCCTCGTTACGGCGGCGGTCGAGGCCGTGATCAGCCCGATCGCCGGCCGCGCGTCCGATACGCGCGGGCGCCTGGCGCCGATCCGGGCCGGCCTGGTGGGTGCCGCGATCATGGTCGCCCTGCTCCCGCTTCCGGGCAGCGCGGTGCTGCTCGGGCTGACGCTCATGCTCACCTTCGCCGCCCTCGGCGGCTTCTGGGCGCCCGCGATGGCCCTGCTCTCCGACGCCGCCGAGGAGGTCGGCCTCGATCAGGCGCTGGCCTTCTCGATCTCGAACCTGTCCTGGGCGATCGGCCACGTGGTGGGCGCCGGGGCGGGCGGGGCGCTCGCCGAGGCCACCAGCGACGCGGTTCCCTACTCCCTCATGGCGGTCACCTGCGCGGCCACGCTGACAGGCGTGATCGTGCTCGGTCGGCGATCGCCGGCGCGCTCAGCGGCGGCGGGCTGACGCGCTTGCGGCGCGCCCTACGGGCAGTTCGGCCAGGGTGCCGTGCCGCTCTGGCGGTAGAGCTTCAGCGCAAGCTGGTCCTGCCTCCACTCGGGCGCGTCGGCCGGGTCGCCGGTGCCGCCCAGGCCCCTCCAGGTCGGGACTCTGAACTGATACTTGCCGCGGTACTGGCCGCCCGGGGACACGGCGCGCGGGTTGCCGCCTGACTCGCACTCGGCGATCAGACGCAGGATCCGCGGAACGGTCACGGTGCGGCCGCTACGGCGTACCGAGCTTCGGCTGAACGGCTCGAGCCCGAGGGCGCCGCGGGTGATGGGTCCGACGATGCCGTCGGCCACCAGCCCGTTGCGGCGCTGGAAGCGCCGCACGGCCCGCTCGGTCTGCGGACCGAACACGCCGTCGGCCGGGACACCGAGCTTGCGCTGGATGCTGCGCACGGCGGGTCCGCGGTGACCGCGCTTGACGATCACCTCGCTCGACGCGGTGGCGCCCCCCGCCCCGCTGCCGATCGTGTCCGCCGACACCGCCGGCACGCCGCCGCACATTGCGCTGAGCGCCAGGCAGGCCGCGAGGGCGCCCGCTGTACGCGGACGACGAACGGCATGCACGATCCTTCGCACCTTTCGGTTCCCCTTTCCCAGTGCCTACGAGGTGAGCTGTCGGGCTCGCGCCGGAAAGTGGCGCTACGCGGACGGATTCCGCGATTCGCCCCGGGCGGCCGCTGCGGCCGCCAATTGGGTCCCCCGTTTCCCGCCGTGGGACGGCGAGAACTCGGCAATTCGAAGATGAGGCGCGTAATAGAAGCAGATCGAGCGCAAAAACGCCCGCTCGCCGTCCACCATCTGACGTAGTCAGCGGCCGGCGCGGAGCAGGTCGTCGACGATCGTCACGATGTCGATCGAATCGTCCTGCGCGGCCGCCTCGTCCGGCGGGCTCCGATCAAACCGCCCCGGGCGCACCGGCGGAGGCTCGAGCGCCCGCGGCTCCGGCGGAGCCTCGAGAGCGAGCCTGGACCCCTGCCGCCGCCGCAGCCAGACGGCCGCGGCGAGCGCGCCGACCAGGAAGGGGGCAAAGCGCAACAGCAATCGCAGACCGGGCATCCAACCGCGACGATATATCAAGGAATCGCCGCACTTGCCCCCGAAACCTCAACCGTTTCCGTGCACGCCCCGGTACCGGCGCTTTCTGACTTGGAATAGCGAGAACATCGCGGCTCCGACGCCGGCAGGGGGGCCGCTGTCGCACGGAATGGCGCCGCCTTCGACCATACCTTCGCCGCAGGGACTGGGCTATGCCGGGCTCGTTCTCCAGCGCCTGGTGCTCCACGGCCGCACGAGCCTCGGGGCCGAGCAGGTACACCTGCTCGTGGGCGACCGCGAGGATCCGCGGCGCCTGACGCTTGCCGCCTGCGCCGGCTGCGACCCCGACGCCCTCGGGCGGCAGTTCGATGGCCCGCTCGCAGCATTCGGGCGGGCTCGGCTGCCCGCGGTCACCTTCGCGCCGGTGGGCGCGGAGTCGCAGCCGCGCGGCTACCTCGCCGCCGCGCCTCGCGGCCGGCGTGAGTTCGCGGCCCGCGAGCTCGGCCTGCTCGACGAGCTGGCCGATCTGGCCGGCGCGGCCCTCGTGCATCACGAGCGTCGCGAGCTCTCGCAAGCGGACCCGCGCCCCGAGATCGAAGCGCTGGTGCAGCGCCTGGCGCGCTCCGACGGAGACACCTGGCGCCATTCGCTCGAGGTCGCCGGGATCGCCAGGCGGGTGGGAAGACGGCTCGGCCTCGCTCGTCCCGACCTCGTGGAGGTCGAGCTCGGCGCGCTCCTGCACGACATCGGCAAGCTGCGGCTGCCCGCGCGGATCCTGCACAAGCGCGGCGCGCTCACGAGCGCGGAGTGGAGCATGGTCCGCCGCCACCCCGAGTGGGGCGCCGGCATCGTGGCCGGCATCCCGGGGCTCGAGCCGGTGGCCGTGATCGTCGAGCTGCACCACGAGCGCCCCGACGGCGGCGGCTACCCCCACGGCCTTCCCGCCGCGCGGATCCCGATGGCGAGCCGGATCATCTCGGTCTGCGACGCCTTCGGCGCGATGACCACCAACCGTTCCTACAGCGCGGCGATCGACTGCTCAGCCGCCGTGGCCGAGCTCCGCCGCGAGGCGGGCGCGCAGTTCGATCGCGACGTCGTGGACGCGCTCGCCCTCACGCTCGACGAGCCGGCGCCGGCCGTCGCCTGAGCCCGCCGCCCGGAGATCGGGCGCTACATTGGCGCCGTCATGGATCTGGGCCTCGAGAACAGGGTCGCGCTCGTGACCGGCGGGTCGCGCGGCATCGGCCTCGGCATCGCGCGCGAGCTGGCTGCCGAGGGCGCGCGCGTCGCGATCAGCTCACGAACGCGGGAGGCCGTCGAGGCAGCCGCCGCCGAGATCGGCGCCACGCCGTTCGTGCACGACACCCTCGACCTCGACGCCGCGCCCGCGCTCGTCGACCGCGTGGAGCAGGAGCTCGGGCCCGTCGAGGTGCTCGTGAACAACACTGGCGGTCCCCCCGGCGGCGACCCGCTCGCGTTCACCCGTGAGCAGTGGGAGAGCGCCCACCGCGAGCTCGTGATCGCGCCGATGGAGCTGATCCGCCGCGTCGTGCCCGGCATGCGCGAGGGCGGCTTCGGCCGGATCCTCAGCGTGTCCTCCTCGGCCGCCCGCGAGCCGATCCCCACCCTGATGCTGTCGAACTCGCACCGCCCGGGGCTGCTCGGCGGCTTCCGCACGCTGGCGCGCCAGCTCGCAGCCGACGGGGTCACCTTCAACACGATCCTGCCCGGCCGCATCGCCACCGACCGCATCATGCATCTCTACGGCTCGCTCGACGAGGCGCAGGCCGTGGCCCGCGAGGAGGTGCCGGCCGCCCGGCTCGGTACCGCCGAGGAGATCGCCGCGGCGGCGGCGTTCCTCTGCTCGGCGCGGGCGAGCTACATCACCGGCGTCTGGCTGTTGGTGGACGGCGGCCTGACGCGCTCCATCTAGCGCGCGGGCCTCCGTCCACTGCTCACCGGCGCACCTTTCAAGCCGCCAGCGTGGTCGCCGGTGAGGGCTCGAGCGCGAGCTCGAGAACCTCGCCGATCGTCATCACCGGATGGAATCTCATCGCCTCTCGGACCTCCTCGGGCACGTCGTCGAGGTCCGCGCGGTTGCGCTCGGGCAGGATCACGTCGGTCAGGCCGGCCGCATGCGCCGCGAGCACCTTCTGCTTCACGCCGCCGATCGGCAGCACGCGGCCCTGCAGCGTGACCTCGCCGGTCATGCCGACCGTGTGCTTGACCGGGCGCCCGGAGAGCAGCGAGGCCAGCGCCGTGGTCATCGTGATGCCCGCGCTCGGGCCGTCCTTCGGGATCGCGCCCGCCGGCACGTGCACGTGGAACTCGCGCTCGTCGAAGGCGTCCTCGTCGATGTCGAGCTGATCGGCGTGGCCGCGCACGTAGGAGAGCGCGATCCGCGCCGATTCCTTCATCACGTCGCCGAGCTGACCGGTGAGCACGAGCGTCTCCTTGCCGTTCATCGCCGTTGCTTCGATGAACAGCACGTCGCCGCCGGCGCCCGTCACGGACAGGCCGGTGGCCACGCCCGGAACGGCCGTGCGCTCGGCCGACTCCTGGAAGAAGCGCTGGCGCCCGAGAGCGTCGCGCAGCTCCTCCGCGCCGATCGTGACGGGTGCCTCGGCGGCGCCGGACGCGATCTTCGTGGCGGTCTTGCGCAACACGGTGCCGAGCTCGCGCTCGAGGCCGCGCACGCCCGCCTCGCGCGTGTAGTCGCTCACGACCTGGCGGAGCGTGCCGTCGCTCACCTCGACCTCGTCCTCGCGCAGGCCGTTGCGCTCGCGCTGGCGCGGCCACAGGTAGCCGCGCGCGATCGCGACCTTCTCGTCGGTGGTGTAGCCGTCGAAGCGCACGACCTCCATGCGGTCGAGCAGCGGCGCCGGGATCGTCTCGGCCACGTTGGCGGTGGCGATGAACACGACCTCGGACAGGTCGAGCTCCACGTCGAGATAGTGGTCGCGGAACGAGTGGTTCTGCGCCGGGTCGAGCACCTCGAGAAGGGCGGCGCTCGGGTCGCCGCGCCAGTCGGCGCCGACCTTGTCGACCTCGTCCAGCATGATCACCGGGTTCATCGTTCCGGCGTCGCGCAGCGCGCGGACGAGCCGCCCGGGCAGCGCGCCGATGTAGGTGCGGCGGTGGCCGCGGATCTCGGCCTCGTCGCGCACGCCGCCGAGCGACATGCGCACGAACTCGCGTCCGGTGGCACGGGCGATCGACTCGCCGATCGAGGTCTTGCCCGTGCCGGGCGGGCCGATCAGGGTCAGGATGGCGCCTGACCGCTTGTCATCCGCGACGCCGCGCTCCTTGCGCAGCTTGCGCACGGCGATGTATTCGACGATCCGGTCCTTCACGTCCTCGAGGCCCGCGTGGTCGGCGTCGAGCACCTCGCGCGCGTGCACGGGATCGAGGCGCTCGTCGGAGCGCTCGGACCACGGCACGGCGATCAGCCAGTCGAGGTAGGAGCGGATCATGCTCGCCTCGCCCGACTGCTCCCCCATGCGCTCGAAGCGCCCGAGCTCGCGCTCGGCCTGCTCGCGCACCTCGTCGGGCATGCCGGCTTCCTCGATCTTCGTGCGGTACTCCTCCACGATCGAGCCGTCGTCCTCGCCGAGCTCCT
>Ga0075431_100007042_pt1 | contig 11169 bp, 10 predicted proteins | sample RhiMetdeltSRZDD5_FD_75297 | JGI IMG/M metagenome (GOLD analysis project Ga0075431, IMG submission 75297) | Populus rhizosphere microbial communities from Tennessee, USA - Rhizosphere MetaG P. deltoides SRZDD5 | ecosystem: Host-associated > Plants > Roots > Rhizosphere > Soil | place: USA...
CCGCCGAAGATGTTGACCAGGATGCCCTTCACCGACGGGTCCGACAGGATGATCTTGAAGGCCGCAGTGACCTTTTCCTTGGAAGCGCCGCCACCGACGTCGAGGAAGTTGGCCGGCTCCGCGCCATTCAGCTTGATGATGTCCATCGTCGCCATGGCGAGGCCGGCGCCGTTGACCATGCAGCCGATGTTGCCGTCCAGCTTGATGTAGGCGAGGTCGTGCTTCGAGGCCTCGACCTCCATCGAATCTTCCTCGCTGATGTCGCGCAGCTGCTCGAGATCCGGATGCCGGAACTCGGCATTGTTGTCGAAGCCGACCTTGGCGTCCAAAACCATCAGCTTGCCCTGATCGGTGATCGCAAGCGGGTTGATCTCAATCTGCGACGCGTCGGTGCCGAGAAAGGCATCGTAGAGCTTTGCGGTGACATTGGCCGCCTGCTTGGCGAGGTCGCCGGTCAGCTCCAGCGCCGCCGCGACCGCGCGGCCATGGTGCGGCATCAGCCCGGTCGCCGGGTCGATAGTGATAGTCTCGATCTTCTCCGGCGTGTCGTGGGCGACCGCCTCGATGTCCATGCCGCCCTCGGTCGAGGCGACGATGGCAATCCGTCCGGTCCCGCGGTCGACCAGCAGCGCCAGGTAGAATTCCTTGGCGATGTCGACGCCGTCGGTGATGTAGAGGCGCTGGACCTGCTTGCCCTCCGGCCCGGTCTGGACGGTGACGAGAGTCTTGCCCAGCATCTCCTCGGCGTGATCGCGGACTTCGTCGATCGACTTGGCGAGGCGGACGCCGCCCTTTGCTTCAGGACCAAGTTCCTTGAACTTGCCCTTGCCGCGTCCACCGGCATGGATTTGCGATTTCACCACCCACAGCGGGCCGGGCAGCTTCTTGGCGGCCTCGACCGCCTCTTCGACGCTCATCGCGGCATGGCCGGCGGGGACCGGTACGCCGAACGTCGCGAGCAGTTCCTTGGCCTGATATTCGTGGATGTTCATGTGAGTCCCTTAATGCTTTGCGGCGCCCTTAATCAGATTGGCGTTCCATGCAAAGCGCTTGGGCCGCGCGAAAAGTCACAAAAGTCGCCACCGGAATGCGCGCGACACTCGTGCTCGCTTGTCCCCCCGACAAGCTGCGCGCGACATTCGTGCTCGCTCGTCCCCCGGACAAGCTGCGCGCGACACTCGTGCTCGCTTGTCCCCCGGACAAGCTGCGCGCGAATGTTCACAATGCTCACAGTAACGTGCCGTTTCGCGCAGCGGTCACTTTTCCGAACGCGGTCCATTGATGCGACGCTAGACACAAAGCGGCCGTGTAGGACAGTGTTTTCAGCGCGTGACTGACCAACCTTCCACTCGCAAGATCATCCATATCGACATGGACGCCTTCTATGCGTCGGTCGAGCAGCGGGATAATCCGGACCTCAAGGGCAAGCCGGTCGCAGTGGGCGGCGGGCATCGCGGGGTGGTGGCGGCGGCCAGCTACGAAGCGCGCAAATTCGGTGTGAAATCGGCGATGCCGGCGGTTACCGCCAAGCGGCGCTGCCCTGATCTTGTTTTCGTCAAGCCGCGGTTCGATGTCTATCACGCGGTGTCGCGGCAGATCCGCGCAATCTTCGCCGACTATACCGACCTGATCGAGCCGTTGAGCCTCGATGAAGCCTATCTCGACGTGACCGAAGACCGGCGCGGACTGGGTAGCGCGAAGGCGATTGCCGAAGAAATCCGCGCCCGAATCAAGACCGAGACCGGGCTCACCGCGTCCGCCGGCGTCAGCTACTGCAAGTTCATTGCGAAGCTCGCCAGCGACCACAACAAGCCCGACGGCCTGTGCGTCATCCCGCCGCACAAGGGCGCTGCCTTTGTCGCCACCTTGCCGGTCAAGCGCTTCCACGGCGTCGGCCCGGTGACCGCGGCCAAGATGGAGAAGCTCGGCATCCATACCGGCGCCGACCTCGCCCAATGGCCGATCGAGCAGCTCGAGGCGCATTTCGGCTCGTCGGGCCGCTGGTACTGGCGAATCGCCCGGGGGATCGACGAGCGCGAGGTGAAGCCCGACCGGCCCTACAAGTCGGTAAGCGCCGAGCGAACCTTCGACGTTGATTATGTCGAGCCGGACGATCTGCGCCGCGAGCTACGCCGCGTCGCCGGCTATGCCTGGCAGCGGATCGAGCGGTCCGAAGTCCAGGGACGGACCGTGACGCTCAAGGTCAAATTTAGCGATTTTTCGCAGATCACGAGGTCCAAGAGCTTCGCGTCAGCGGTCCCCGACTACGCCGCGTTCGAAGCGGCCGGCCTGTCGCTGCTCGATGCGCTGATGCCGGTGCCGAAGGGCATAAGGCTGCTCGGCCTGGGCCTTCATTCGATCATTGAGGAGCAGGAGTCGGCGCCACAGCAGCTGGGACTCGAAATCTGATTTCTTTTCTGTTATATAATAGTCATCGGCCGTCGCGACCTGCGGCGGTCGTTTCATACAGGTTTCACAATCCACGGAGTCATGTGCCTGACCGGGGGGTCGCTTATTGGGGGGCGATACGGTGCGCAATGGCATGTCTCAAGTGGACAATTGATGAGGTGACGGAATGGCTGTGAAGGCCCTTAGCTTCGATGTTGGCGATTATGTGGTGTACCCCAAGCATGGCGTTGGCCGGGTGGTCGAGCTGCAAAGCACCGAAATCGCGGGAACCCGTCTCGATCTTTACGTCCTTCGCTTCGAGAAGGAGAAGATGACGCTTCGCGTTCCGGTTGCGAAGGCGGACTCGGTCGGCATGCGCAAGCTCAGCAGCGACAAGACAATGAAGGACGCGCTGGAGACCTTGAAGGGCAAGCCCAAGGTCAAGCGCACCATGTGGTCGCGCCGCGCCCAGGAATATGAGGCGAAGATCAACTCGGGCGACCTGACCTCGATCGCCGAGGTGGTCCGCGACCTGTTCCGCCCGGACGATGCGCCGGAGCAGAGCTATTCCGAGCGGCAGATCTTCGAAGCGGCCTCGTCGCGCCTGGCGCGCGAGCTGGCGGCGATGGAGCAGACCGACGAGAAGGCCGCACTGGCCAAGATCCTCGAGGTCTTGAACAAGGCCGCGCTGATCCATCACAAGGCCAAGGAAGCCGCGTAAGCTTCCGCAACCTTGAACAGTTAAGGGCGCCCCTCACCGGGCGCCCTTTTTGTTTGGGCAAGTGACCAGAGTCCGCAATGGGACGAATGTGGACATTCGGCACATCCGCACATGGAATGTTCAGGTCATCTGTCTAGATTACTTGGAGAGCGGCCGCTTTCCGGACTACTGACGAGCGGTGACTTTGGGGGAGAGGAAGCGATTGCGTAGGCCTCGCTGGAGTTTAGTCCTGGCATTGGCGCTGACATTGTCGGCGATTGCCGGCGATGTCGCCGGCGCGGTGGACACGCCCAAGATTCGTAAGCCCGCCCCCGCCCCGACCGCGCCGGGAAAAGTGCTGCCGCTCCCGCCCGCAATAATCGACGATGCGCTCGCCATCGGTGGAGAAGACATCAGCGCCCGCAAGATCAACACGCGCATGACCGTCGAAGTGAAGGTGAATGGCCGCGGCCCCTACCGCTTCCTGGTTGATAGCGGGGCCGACACATCGGTGGTCGGCCTCCGCATCGCGCGCGACCTGCAACTGCCGCTGGGAACGCCCGTCACCCTGCACGGCATGACCGCCAGCGCCGTCGTCGATCGCGTCCTGGTCGACGAGCTGACGCTCGGAGCAGCAACGATCAACACGTTGGAGATTCCGGCGCTCAAGGAAGCGGACCTGGGCGGCGACGGCATGGTCGGGATCGACGCGCTGGTCGAGCAGCGGTTGATGATGGATTTCGAGAAGCGGGTAATCAAAGCCGAAGATGCGCGCCTGCCGGCGATACGGCTGGACGGCGAAATCGTGGTGAGGGCAAATCGCCGGCGCGGCCAGCTGATCCTGACCCAAGTCAAGGCCGCCGGCCTGCCGGTCGATGCGGTGATCGATACCGGATCGGAGATCACGATCGGCAACCTCGCCCTTCGCGACAGGCTGATCAAACATCACCGCGACAAGTTCGTCACGGTTGCCGCGACCGGCGTCACCGGCGTTACCATCAACCTGCAGCTGGCGCGCATTGCCGAGCTTCGGCTTGGCTCGGTGACCTTGAAGAATGTGCCGATCGCCTTCGCCGACGCACCGCCGTTCGCGCTGTTCGGCATGTCCGAAAAGCCGTCCCTCTTACTCGGGACCGACCTGTTGGAGACGTTCCGCCGCGTGTCGCTCGACTTTCGGGCACGCAAGGTTCGCTTCCAGCTGCGGCGTTGCGGGTCGACCGGGATCACCATCAGCACCGCGCCAATGTCCCTCACGCGCCTGTCGTCCGGTGACAATCGCGAGGTGTGCAAGAGGTAGTCGCAACGCATTCGCTTTTTTACGGTTGCGACTCCTGCCTGCCTTGGTGTATTACATCTGCAATACGCTAAAGGGAGATTGATAGATGTCGATCCGCATTGCTTCTGTCGCCGCCGTTGCCCTGCTGGCCGGCGCCTGCCACGTCGGCGCCGACGCCGAGGACCGTGATCCCGGCAACGAGGTCACCCGCCAGTACCAGGTTGGTGCGTTCGACAAGATCGCCGTCGCCGGGCCCTATGAGGTCAATGTGATGACTGGTGGACAGGGTGGAGTTAGCGCCAAGGGCGGCGAGAATCTGCTCGAGGAGACCGAAGTCGTCGTCGAGGACGGCACGCTCAAGATCAAGCCCAAGAAGCGCAAGGGAATCCACTGGAACTGGCACGGCGGCAAGGCAGTGTTCACGGTCAATGCGGCCGCGATCCATGGTGCCGCGATCGCCGGTTCGGGCGGTATCAACGTCGACAAGGTCGCCGGCGACTTCGACGGCGACGTCGCGGGATCGGGCGACCTGAAACTTGGCTCGGTTGCCGGCGGCAAGGTGAAACTGGCGATCGCCGGTTCGGGCGGAGTCGACGCGACCGGCAAGGCCGACAGCGTCGACATTTCGATCGCGGGCTCAGGCGACGTGCGCGCGGGCGGGCTTGCCAGCCGCACGGCCGACGTCTCGATCGCCGGATCGGGCAATGTCGAAGCCAACGCCAGCGAGACCGCCGACGTGTCGATCATGGGATCGGGCGATGTCCGAATCCAGGGCGGCGCCAAGTGCAGCATCTCCAAGGCCGGGTCGGGCAACGTTGTCTGCGGCTGATCCGCGTTTGACGCTTCGTTAACCATGTGAGACGAGGATGGGCGGATGATCGACCGCCTGCCCATCCTCGCCCTGCTGGCGCTGGCCAGCCTGCCGGCAACAGCTGCCGCACCCGCCACGCAGCGCAACTTCTCCATCACCGGCTTCGACCGGATCCGTGTCGACGGGCCGTATAAGGTAACCTTGAAGACCAATGTCGCGCCGTTCGCGCGGGCAACCGGCACTGCCGCCTCACTGGACGGCGTGTCGGTCAAGGTCGAGGGCCGGACCCTGGTCATCCGGGAAGGCACCGGAAGCTGGGGCGGCTATCCGGGCGAAGGCCATGGGCCGGTGACGATCGACGTCGGTACCCACGACCTCAGCGCCATCTATATCAACGGGCCGGGTGCGCTGGATGTCGACCGGGTGAAGGGCCTCTCGTTTGAAATTTCGATCCAGGGATCAGGCATGGCGCGTATCGATGCCGTCGATGTCGATCAGATGAAGGTCGGTGTGGCCGGGGCCGGTACGACCCGGCTGGCGGGCCGCGCGGCCAAGTTGACCGCAACAGTCCGCGGCACCTCGGCATTCGAAGGCGATGGCCTCCGGGTCAGTGACGCGGTCATCGGGGCGGAAGGCCCCTCGACGGTCCGCGCCCAGGTGACCAACAGCGCCAAGGTCGATGCCAACGGCCTGGTTTCGGTGACATTGACCGGCAACCCCGCCTGCACCGTCAAGGCGCGCGGATCCGCCAGCGTCACCGGGTGCAGGGAAGCGCGCTACTAGACCAGCGCCAGGGCGGCCAGCTTGCCGTAGAGCCTGGGCGGGAGTTCGCTGAGGCCGGTACCGTCGTCTTCGCCGGTTGGCGCATCTTTTTCCTCGAGGTATCGCCAGCCCTGGTGGGCCCGCCGCGGCTTGGCCGGAACGAGCACCAGCTCGGCCGAGCAAACGATGTCGATGCGCCCGTCGGCACGGTCGTCGAAGCGCAGTATCTGCTGACGGGCGATGATGCGGTGCTTGACGATCCAGTGCAGCGAGCCGCCGACCAATTCCTCCATCCGCTTTGGCCGCATCCGCGTCGGAACGCGCACCACCCCGTCGCTCACGCGGCGGGCGATGCGGTTCTGCAAAGCCTCGAGGCTGGCGCAGCCCACGGCGACCTTGGTCAGGTGGAGTTTCGGCACCCTTACCAATTGGCGGGAAGGCTAAGGCTTTTCAACCGGCGAGGCCGGCCGCAGAAGCGAGTCCCAAGAACACCAGGAAGCCCATCGAATCCGTGACCATGGTCACGAATACGGATGATGCGACCGCGGGGTCGGCACCGGCCTGCTCCAGCCCCAAGGGGACCAGTACGCCGGCGAGGCCGGCAATGACGATGTTGGTCAGCATCGCCGCGGCGATCACGCCGCCCAATTCGGCCGATCCCAGCACGACGGTGACGCCGATTCCGATCAGAACCGCGATCGTCAGGCCGTTCATCATCGCGACGCGGATCTCGCGCCACACCGCGCGCCAATGGTTGGAGCCGGTCAGCTGGTTGGTGGCGATGGCACGGACGGTCACCGCCAGGGTCTGGGTGCCGGCATTGCCGCCGACGCCCGCGACGATCGGCATCAGCGCTGCCAGCACCGCCATGCGTTCGATCGACGCCTCAAACCGGCTGATGACAAGTGATGCGACCAGCGCGGTCAGCAGGTTGGCCGCTAGCCAACGCACGCGCGCCTTGTAGGTGTCGACCAGCGGCTCGTTGATGTCGCCCTCACCGGCGCCGGACAGCAGCAGCACGTCCTCTCCGGCCTCTTCCTGGATGATGTGGACGATGTCATCGACGGTGATCATGCCGACCAGCCGGCCGTTGGGATCGACCACCGCCGCCGAAATCAGCGCATATTTCTGGAAGCGAAGCGCCACCTCTTCCTGGTCCATATCGACCGGGATCAGGGTCTGGTCCTCGACCATGATGTCGCCGACCGGAGTCGACCGCGGCGACCGCAGGATCGTAGACAATTTGCAGGTGCCGACCGGGTGGTGGTCGGGCGAGACGACAAACACTTCCCAGAAATCGGTCGCCAGTTCGTCGGTCTGGCGGAGGTAATCGATGACCTGGCCGACCTTCCAATGTTCGGGCACCGCGATCAAGTCGCGTTGCATCAGACGGCCAGCGGTCTCCTCCGGATAGGTGAGTGCGTCCTCGACCGCGGCGCGGTCGTCCGGCTCCATCCGTTCAAGGACAGCGCGCTGCTCATCCTCTTCGAGGTCTTCGATGATCGCGACGGCGTCGTCGGTGTCGAGCTGGCCAGCGAGATCGGCGACCTGCTCCGGCTCCATCTCTTCGATCAGCGTCTCGCGGACGTGCTCGTTGAGTTCGGCATAGACATCGGCGTCGACGATGTCGGCGAGCGCCGCGACCAGGCCTTCGCGCTCGTCGTAAGCCGCGAGCTCGATGAGGTCGGCAACGTCGGCGGGGTGGAGCGGCTCGACCAGCTTCTTGGCGGTCTCGTGATCGCCGGCTTCGACCGCGTCCAGTACGCGCTCGACGAAGTCCGTCCGGAGCCGGTCCTCCTTGTCGTGAATGCGGTCCTCGGCGGGAGCGGCCTCGGGCTCATGCAGCGGGGTGGCGATGTTTTCGCTCTCGCTCATGCCATCGCTCCCTGAATCCGATTTGCAGCTTGCGCGCCTCCCTATGCCCCAAGGCCCACTGGCGCAACCCGGTGAAGGAGCCTAGATGGCGCCGAAATCCCCAACCCAAGGACTATGATGATGGCCGACGCCGAAACCCTTACCTTCACCCTTTCGAGCGGCGGCGACGTCGTCATCAAATTGCGGCCCGACCTGGCGCCCGGCCATGTCGAGCGGATCACGGGGCTGGTCAAAGACGGCTTTTATGACGGCGTGGTATTCCATCGCGTCATCCCCGGCTTCATGGCCCAGGGCGGCGACCCGACCGGGACTGGGACCGGCGGCAGCGAGCTTCCCGACCTGCAAGCCGAATTTTCGAGCGAGCCGCACGTCCGCGGCACCTGCTCGATGGCGCGCACCAGCTATCCGCACAGCGCCAACAGCCAATTCTTCATTTGCTTCGATGACGCACGATTCCTCGACAATCAGTATACCGTCTGGGGCCAGGTCGAGAGCGGCATGGAATTTGTCGATGCGCTGCCGGTCGGCGAACCGCCGCGAGAGCCGGGTAAGATCGTCAAGGCGGCGGTTGCCTAAATGACCGCGCCGGTTGCACTGATCACTGGCGCATCGGCCGGGCTGGGTGTCGATTTTGCCCGCCAGCTCAGCGCCAAGGGGCAGCGGCTGGTACTGGTGGCCCGCCGCAAGGAACGGCTCGATGCGCTGGCGACGGAGCTGGGCAACGCACGTGCGGTCGAGATGGACCTCAGTGAGGCAGGCGCTGCCGACCGGCTGATGGCCAACGTCGCCGCGCATGGCGAGCATGTCGAGCTGTTGGTCAACAACGCCGGCTTCGGCTTGACCGGCCGCTTCGCAGAGCTGGACGGTCAGCGGCAGCGGCAGATGATCGACCTCAATTGCGGCGCGCTGGTCGAGCTCACCCATGCGGTGTTGCCAGGGATGATCGGGCGGAAGCAGGGCCAGATCCTCAATGTTGCCTCGACCGCCGCCTTCCAGCCCGGTCCTGGCATGGCGGTCTATTTCGCTACCAAAGCCTTCGTCCTGTCGTTCAGCGAGGCGCTGCACGAGGAAGTGAAGAAGCAGGGCGTGGTGGTTTCAGCACTCTGCCCCGGGCCGACAGCGACCGAGTTCGGCGAAGTCGCCGGCTTTGGTCCCAGCAATCTGCTGGACAAGGTCGCCGCCGACAGCCCCTCGGTGGTACGGGCCGGCCTGGACGGCCTGGAAAGAGGCAAGGCGATCGTCGTTCCCGGGCTGATGAACAAGGCCACAGCCCAGGCCAACCGCTTCTTTCCGCGCAGCATGGTTCGCAAGGCAGCGGGGCTGCTCAAGCCGTAGGCTGGGGCAGTTTCGCGATCCTTTCGTTGAGGAATTCCAGGAACCGCGCGTAACGTCGCCCTCGACGATGACGTCGTCGAGATTGATGCCGACCCGATATTCGATCCGCCGGTCCTCGGGCACGTCGGCGTTGCGCCCAGGCATCGCGCGCTGGATCGCCGCCGCGCACTCGACGGCACTGCACACGCTCGAAAATTCGACGAGTGCGCCGTCGCCCGTCAACTTGACGATCCGGCCGCCATGCTTGGTGATTTCAGGGCCTACCAGCTCGGCCTGGTGCTGTTGCAGGGCCTGCAAGGTCGCAACTTCATTGGCGCCCATCAGTCTACTGTAGCCGACAACGTCGGCCGCGAGGATGGCAGTTAGGCGACGTTCCATCTGGCAATTGCCCCCAGCAGAACGATGATCCCCTAGCACAAAGCGGCGCGACGGGCCTAGGCGGCGCTCAAGCCCAAAGTTGAATACCTATTCATGTTGCACTTGCGATTTTGCACTTGCGAAGTCAATTGTGCAGTGCGATAAGAAACATGCCTTTTCGAAGGCATCCTCTCCTGATCCTGGGCCGGGCGGCGACGCCCGGCCTTTTTTTCTGCTCGTTTCGCCCCCAGATTGAACCTCATTGCCCCGTCGCCGTTCCTTAGGCGCGATTCCGGGGGCCTGTCCGAAACAGTGAAGAGGTTGTTTGATGGCGACGGTTGATACTCTGGTCCGGCGTGTGCAGGTTGCCCATCTGCCCCCGATCGATAGCGGCCATGGCATAGCACGCCTGCCCGTCCAGCTGATGAAGGAGCTGGGCCTCAGCGAAGGCGACGTCATCGAAATCGTCGGCAAGCGAGCCACCGCGGCGCGGGCGCTCGGGCCCTACAGCGAGGATGCGGGACTCGACATCATTCGCCTCGACGGCCTGCAGCGGGCCAATGCCGGCGTGGGATCGGGCGACTATGTCGAAGTGCAACGCGCCAGATCCAAGCCGGCGACCAAGGTCGTTTTCGCTCCCGCACAGAACAATGTCCGGCTGCACGGGTCCTCCCAGGCGCTGAAGCGCAGCTTCGCCGGCCGCCCCTTTTGCGAAGGCGATACGGTCGCCACCGCCGGCCACCAGCGGGTCAATGCCGAAATGCCGGAGCATATCCGGCAGCTGATCAACGCCCCCGCATTCGCATTGCAGGAGGTGCGGCTGACGGTCACCTCGACCACGCCCAAGGGCATCGTTCACATCGACGCCAACACGCAAGTCGAACTGCTGCCCGAATATACCGACAAGCGGGACGGCGAACGGCGCGCCGACGTCACCTATGACGACCTTGGCGGCATGAGCGACACCATCGACGCATTGCGCGAGATGGTCGAACTGCCGCTTCGCCATCCCGAACTGTTCCAGCGCCTCGGCGTCGACCCGCCCAAGGGCGTGCTGCTCCACGGACCGCCCGGGACCGGCAAGACAAGGCTGGCGCGTGCGGTCGCCAATGAAAGCGATGCGCAATTCTTCCACATCGCCGGGCCCGAAATCATGGGATCGGCCTATGGCGAGTCCGAAAAGCGCCTCAGGGAAATTTTCGAGGAAGCGGCGAAGAGTGCGCCGTCGATCATCTTCATCGACGAGATCGACTCGATCGCGCCCAAGCGCGGCCAGGTGACGGGCGAAGCGGAAAAGCGGCTGGTGGCCCAGCTGCTGACCCTGATGGACGGGCTGGAGCCGCGGCAGAATCTGGTGGTCATCGCCGCCACCAACCGGCCCGAGGCGATCGACGAGGCGCTGCGCCGTCCCGGCCGCTTCGACCGCGAGATCGTCATCGGCGTCCCGGACGAGCGCGGGCGGCGCGAGATTCTCGGCATCCACACCCGAGGCATGCCGCTGGCCGACGGCGTCAACGTCGACGAGCTGGCAAGGCGCACCTATGGTTTCGTCGGCGCCGACCTAGCGGCCCTGACCCGCGAGGCAGCACTGGAAGCCGTGCGGCGTATCATGCCCAAACTGAACCTGGCCGAGGAGACGATCCCGACCGAAGTGCTCGACGCGCT
>Ga0075431_100007045_pt1 | contig 11167 bp, 5 predicted proteins | sample RhiMetdeltSRZDD5_FD_75297 | JGI IMG/M metagenome (GOLD analysis project Ga0075431, IMG submission 75297) | Populus rhizosphere microbial communities from Tennessee, USA - Rhizosphere MetaG P. deltoides SRZDD5 | ecosystem: Host-associated > Plants > Roots > Rhizosphere > Soil | place: USA...
AGCGCCTGCTTTAGCAACGGGAGCAACATTAGGTGCAGCGTTTACGGTAACCGTAACCTGGTCTTCACCTGTTGCGCCTTTATCATCCGTAACCTTCAGCTTAAACACATACGTTCCCTGAACAAGACCGTTAACAGATGTTGAAGCTGCTGTTGGACTTACAATCGTTGCAGCAGGTCCAGAAACCTTAGTCCATAAATATGAAGCGATAGTGCCATCCTGATCGGAGGATGCGGAACCATTAAGTGTATAAGTGCTTGTTGGCAGCGTGATAGTAGCATCGCCACCAGCTTTTGCGACCGGAGCCACATTTGTCACCGAAGCACCGCTCGAAACGACAATGGTTAACGTATCACGTGATACTGCCGCACGGTTATCAACAACATTAAGCTGGTACTTATAAGTACCCGCAGTTGTGAGTCCTGTTACGGTTGTTGAAGAACTTGTTCCGAATGGAGTGGTAATTACACCGGCGGTTGGACCGGATATTTTTTTCCATACATAGCGTACGAGTTTACCATCCGCATCGGTTGACGCTGATCCGTCTAAAATTGCGGTAGCTGTACCGGTTGTGATGTTAATTGTGTTTCCCGCCCTTGCTACCGGCAATATGTTAACAGGAAGGCTTTTATTCTGGGCCAGGAACCATTCATAAATATTTACAACACCGTCGTACTTGTAAGAGGTGTCGGTATAAACTCTGTCCCAAACTATGTGACCACCTGTCGGCCAAATCGTAAGTAATGGTTTAGGATTCGCATAGAGATCATTCATTCTTTTAACTGCATATTCTGTGCATGTTACAGAAGCGGTGGGATCATCGGCTGCATGAAAGCCCCAGTAGGGAAGATGCGCATCGGTTGGATAAACGGGATTGGAGAACGTGCAGGGTGCACATATGGTTGCAGCGGCCGCGAGTTGTTTAGGCTGCTCAGCTGCTGTGGATATGAAGCGTAAAGTTCCGCCTCCGCCCATCGATAACCCTGTCAGATAAATTCTGTTAGGGTCGATCCTCAGGTTTGTTTTGGCGTAATTGATAAGCTCTGTGATAAATACAGCCGGCCACATTCCATACTTTTCAGGGCACTGCGGAGAGATCACAATAAAAGTTTCTGTTTTACCATTCCAGGTAAATTTCATTTTGTTACCAAGCCTGATGATCCTCGGAATGCCGCAGCAGGTAACATCCTGCAACATAGTGGTTCCATTACCTCTTTCTCCAATGCCGTGGAGAAAGATGATCAGCGGATATTTTGTGGTGGTGTTGCTGCTGTAATCGGTGGGCTTGTACTCTAAAAAACCAAGATAATCACCTGTTGAAGAATTGAGACCTTTTTCGATTTGCTGCGAAAACCCAGGGAGCATCCCGGCTATTACAAACACACAAATCATTACGGTCCTAAGCAAATAGGTACAGTTTTTCATGGGGCGGACTATTAGGATATTCGATTTCGACGCCCGGATTTCTCCGGATAAAATATTATTTCAGAAAACGCTTGAATGCCAATTTCCTTGCGTCAAAACAACAAAAAGTTTAATGGTTTGTCAAGTATCTGATGCAAACACATATAACCTGCTAATGGTACTAAGAGTATCCGCTTAACCCGCACGAAGGGTTAGTAGATCTACTTAAAGCATCATGAGTACTAGTACTCTTATTTCTCAGTAGTTCCTGATTTTCCGGTAAATGTTTTCGGAGTGTGAACGAATTCTTTTCTGTCTGATTTCATTGTAAATGCGGCGCGCAGGTAGGAGAGAAAAAGTGATGGAATATACAGGAAGGCTGCCAACGTGGAGAGTTTCATAAACCGGGAAGGGATCGCCGCCATCATTGCAATCAAAAAACCGATGAACAGCAAGATCCACCAACGAATTTGAATTCCTGTAATGTTTGAATGTGTGAAGTATTGAAGGATACAGATCACGAAGATCAACGAAAATATACCTATGAAGAAAATACGCGGAGGAAGAAGATTGACAAATAACTTATTCCAGTAGTCTTTTGTTTTATGGGCAACCCGTTCGTTTTTTGAAAAGAACAATTTGATGTGTGAAAATTGCGATTCAAGCCATCGTCTTCTTTGTTTTTCGAAGATTTCCTGGTGCGAAACTTTTTCGTCAAGTAGAATTGCGTCATCAAGATATTCAATCGTGATCCCTGCTTTCATGATTTCAAAATCAACTTCTCTGTCGCACGCAGGATTGTCGAGTATTCCTGGCTTGTTGTAGATACGTACAAGCGTTGGGAATTCAAACGCCATTCCCGATCCGATAAGAGAAGAAGAAAAACCAAGTACGCGTGGCGCTCTCCGGAAAAGATGATTGTTCACCTCTTCACTGATCGCGTCGAGAATAGCAATAGATGTGTTGCGGTTCTTTGCTGTGCGGTGGCCCTGAACGGATCTGTATCCTTTTTGAAAAGCAGTATTTATTTTTTCAAGAAATCCGGGCATCATAACATTGTCGGCATCTAGTATTACTGCAATATCATAACGTGCGGGATCGATATTATTCAACAAATAATTCAGGGAACGCGCTTTCGATCCCATTTCAAATTTTACTTCGGTTATTTCTGCTGTTAATTTTTTTAGTGCATCAATAGTTGATGGTTTCAACTTGTGGGCGGCAACAAAAACATCAAATTTATCGCGCGGGTAATTGTGATCAGCCGCACTTTTCACAGTGTTTATTATCACGTCATCTTCTTTATACGTAGTAATTAAAACAGCAATTCTTTTTTTTGCATCATTAGACTGTAAAGGTCTTTTTGTTGAAAACAAACCAGCTATGGAAAGGATCAATAAGTAACCAATATTTACGGAGAGATAGATGAAAATTATAAGAAAGAGAATATGAAGAACAGTGTACATCATACCGCGGAGTGTCTGGATGACCGGAGGTTCCATAAAATGCCCTTTATAAAGTAACGGAACTGCAGAAATTCTTTTCTCAGAATAAACGTTGCGGTTGTTTTAGGCACCACAAAAAACGTGAACATGAGCGTGAAAACTGAAAACTGAAACGGAGTTGAATTGCGACGCATGTAAAGAATGCGGTTGCGGGTGTGATAATAAACCTTGATGGGATTTGATTTGCCAACGGTCAGCGATTCTTTATGATATATCTCTGCATCTGCTGTGTACCATATCTTAAAACCTGCGCGTAATATTCTTGACGACCAGTCCCACTCCTCATAATAGAGGAAAAACTTTTCTGCGAACATGCCCACTTTTTCAAGTATTGTTCTTTTAACCATCATAGCACAGCCGTGCGCTCCCGCCGTTGGTCTTGATTCATCATACTGGCCCCTGTCTTCTTCCATGAGGCCTATGCTGGTAGTTCTTCCTGTATATACGTTCATGGGATTGAAACCTGCATACTGGATGATGTTTGGGTTGGAGTAATATTTGATCTTGGGGCAGGTAACTCCAATGTCGGCTTGTTCGTAGAACGGTCTGATCAGCTTATCAAGCAGGTCCGGGGTTACTTCGGTATCGTTATTTACGATGAAAAAGTATTCGCCATTTGCCTGTCGCATTCCCCAGTTGTTGCCTCCGGCAAAACCCAGGTTTTTTTTGCTTCTCAGTACTCTTGTATTGGGGAAATTTCTTTCGTTGATATGGCTGGTGGGATCAACGTCGGAAGCCATGTCGCAAACCAGGATCTCGTAATTGGGATAAAGCAGGCGACGGGTAGATTCCAGGAACGCACAGGTAATGTCTACCTGATTATAGTTCAGCGTAATGATCGAAATTAAAGGAGCCTCTCCTTTATTCATAATATACTGCCCTGCTTTTTACGCAATATAAGGGCTATTGGCTTAAAATGAAATCAGGCGTTAGTGCGTTGAATTACAGCTGAAGGAGTATTAGCCATGATCCACAGATCAAACAGGAAGTTAGAGTTGTTGGCATAGTTAATGTCGAGCGAAATTCTTTCTTCAGCAGTCATTTTTTTCTGGCGTTTTTTCTTAATCTGCCACAACCCGGTGATACCTGCGGGAGCCATAAAGCGTTTTGCCCACTCGTCGGTAGTTAGCGTTGCCGCCTCGTATAAAGGCAGAGGTCTGTTGCCTACGAGCGACATGTCGCCCCGGAACACGTTCCAAAGTTGAGGAAGCTCGTCGAGGCTGCATTTCCTCAGGAAGGCGCCAATGCGGGTAATTCTCGGATCGTTGTCGATCTTAATAAACACCGGACCGTTTTCCTTTAGTGGGTTGTACAGGTTCAGATGGGAGAAATCTGTGATCCTATCGTTGGCTTCAGCCACCATGGTCCTGAACTTGTAGAAGGTGAAAATATTATATCCTCTGCCAGCTCTTTTCGAAATATAAAAAATCGGCCCCCGCGATTCAATCTTTATAGCGATCATCACGAGTAAAAAAAGCGGACTGAGAATTATCATCAGCAATGCTGAGATGATAATGTCGAAAACACGTTTTGAAAATGCAGAGGGCGAATTATGTACACTTGCAATCTCTTCGTTAACGGGTTTTTGTTCTTTACTGATTCTTTCCTTGACTTTCTTCCAGAATCTTACTTTCTGAACAAGCTTTTCTGCGCCTAATTCTTTCAGTGATACAATATCATCAACAAACCTGTCGGTTCTGAACATGTGCACTTCAGCATCATTAAGGGTAGATCCTTCCAGGATGAAGGGGACTGTTTTCAAATGCTTGTGTGTGTTTAGGAACTGGCTGAACAGTAACAATGATGCCTGTCCGAGGTTGGTTTCGGCGATGATTACATCGGGTGCCTGGCCGGTTGCGCTAATCAGCTTTTTCAACATTATCCGCGCTTGTTCAGCATTTTCAGCGGCGTATCCGCTGGCAAATGAGCTGATGAGGTTATCGATCGCTGATGTTTTTTTACCTATATAGAAAAAATTTAATTTCCTCTGAAGATGAGAAGCTGTTGCAGGCTCAACGGAATAGTGCCTGTAGGTTTTGAAAGGTCTCTCGTTTTGTAAAACTTTACTCATAAGTAAGCCCATGTTTTTGAAAGCGGACGGTGGTTTTGTTAACTTAAGGATGTTGAATGAGTTCCCCAGGTTGTTTTGCCAGTCATCCTGTTGATGCTTTCTGAAAGTATTACCGGATTAAAAGGTTTCATAAAGTATTCAGCTATACCATATTCTTCACACCTTGATTTCGTTTCGTTTTTATCTAATGAAGAGATCACCATAATCGGGATGCTCCTGTATAAAATACTTGACCTCAGTTCGTCGATCATTTCCCAGTCTTTCATGTCCGGCACTTGCGGATCACATATAATAAGATCTGGTATGTTCCGTTTTGAAAGCCAATACATAGCTGTGCAGCCGTCGGGAGCGGTAACAACCTGGTGCTCTTTACCGAGAACGGTTTGTAAGAGGAACCTGATTGCCTTACTGTCATCAATTGCGAGAATTTTCTTTTTCATCTTTAATTTAAATCGTATAAAAAATCGCAATTTTTCAACAGGAGTCAGAATGGACCAACAATGCCAACACAGGTATTGGGAATTACAATTTTGATGCCTCAAAAAATAAGACAGGACTTATCTGGAATTATAGGGAATTGAACTCAGGTTAGCGGTTCACAAGGATGGACGTTTGTATGACCTAAACCGTTGCTTTAACCTGATTTTCAGAGGATGTGGAAGCAGTTTTTGCTTGCGAGGGTAAAATTAACAAGTTAACTGATAAAAGCAAATATTCACTTACTTATATTTTCAGTTTCGATCTGCCTTCTTCCACGTTGCCGTCTGGCCGTTTGCCAAAAACCGCCAGAAACCTGCAAAAACGCAGAAATTCATGAACACAAAGTAAAAAGGAAGGTAAAATACTCCCGCACGGCGGTGTTGCCTTACTAAAAGCCATCCGCAGATAGCCGATCCATAAAAAATAGCCTGAATCACGGTTAAATAAAGAAATAAGCCTGATCCGCTAACCGCCAGGATGACAGATGCTCCAAACATGACGACCAATGCGACCGGACTTAGGGTCCACCTTAACACCCTGTGAGATATATATTGGAAGGAAAGGACTGGATACCTGGTAATATTAAACAACTTTTTGAGGTATATCATGGCCTGAAATCCTCCGGCCGCAATCCTTGTCTTGCGCTCGAGCTCATCTTTTAGGTGTTTTGACGCTTTTTCGATGGTGTAGGCACCCGGCTCGTACCGCACGATAAAACCTCGTGCAGAAATGAGGAGAGATTGTACAAAATCTTCTATGATTATGTTCTCGGGCAGCGTAGTGTATAATTTTGTTCGCAACGAGAAAAGCTCACCTGCGGCCCCAACGATCGTGTACAAGCGTGAGTCAAGCCGTTTGATCCATGATTCATATTTCCAGTATAATCCTTCGCCTTTTGCGACGCCGTCGTCAGATGACATGATCTTCTTTTCTCCCGATACTGCTCCGACTTTATTGTCTGAATAATGCGAGACGAGCTTTGCAACGCTTTCCTGATTCAGGAGGGTATTCGCATCGGTGAATATTACTAAGTCCGTTTTTACCGCCTGCATTGCCCTGTTCATTGCCGCAAGCTTGCCACGGCGTTCATTTTGATGCAGGTGAATGATACGGGGATACTTTTTTAAGATTGATGCTGTATCGTCATCCGATCCGTCGGTAACGAATATAAACGTTATAAGATCTGCGGGATAGCTTAAGGAAAGACAGTTATTTATTTTTTCTTCGATAATATCTTCCTCGTTATAGGCAGCAACAATTAATGTAACGGGCACGTATAGGGTATTAGGAACGCGGGAGGTAGAGATTGTGCTTTTTACAACTACAAGAAGCTGAAGCAGTAAAGGATAACCGGCATATGTGTAGAAGATGATGAAAAAACAAATCCAGAAAACTGTTTCCGTAGCGGGAAGCATAAGTTGAACGTAGATAAGCAAAAGAATAATAACCGCCAAATAATTTCACTTTGTTGATTTTGTTATTATTTTTGATGCTATTAGCGATTTATCACACCAGCAATCCTCTGAATACTCTATCGTTTTTCTTCCTTTCTTGATCGTCCGGTGCCCATTAATCCTCATAATTTATCACTGGTAATCTAAGAAGTATCCAACAGAGACGCCTGTTTGTGGCAGAGTCATGAACCCCTAACAGTAATAACTATTGGATATTATGAAGAGAATTTTAGTTCTCGCTATTATTTCGCTGGCATGTATTGGCCGAACATTTTCTCAAAACGTGTTTAATCCCAGCGACCCGATCGTTCGATACAGCTCTACTGCCGCGTATGGTTCTGCCCAAAAACCCGATTCCAATATTGTTGGTTTGCAGAAATGGGTGAGCAATCCAACAAATGGTGTGAGCTCGGGCACAGGTTCATTCGATGCCTCGTCTTTCAAAGCGTATTTCATTAACTTCTTTAATACACGCCTTGCTTTCAGGCTGAAATTTCCCCGCAGCTATTCGAACCCCGATAGCGCAAACAAGAAATACCCAATCATGATCTTTATGCATGGTGCTGGTGAAGTTGGTTGTGCTTCGAACGGCGGTATATACAATAACGAAAAACAACTTGTTCTTGGTGGTAAGCTTTTCATGGACCGGGTAGATGCAAACCAGTTCGATGGTTTTCTTTTTTATCCGCAGCTCCGCTCGAAAGATGCGGGTTGCTGGGGTGAATGGGGTGGCGCACCAAACGCAAATTTCAATACCATCATTACCCTTCTCGACTCGATGGTTAAATATGTGCGCATGGATAACGACCGCGTTTTTGTAGACGGTCTCTCGGGGGGAGGAGTAGCGTGCTGGAGACTCGCAGAATCTTTTCCTACAAGAATCGCTAAGATCGCGCCAACATCCGCTGCAGGTCTTATAATGGATTATCCTGCATTTGTGCATATTCCGATCTGGCTTGCAACGGGTGGAAAAGATACTAACCCGTCGCCTGCAATGGCTAGTTACTCCGAACTGAAAGTAACAGAACTAGGAGGGCAAATGAGAAGGTCTTTATATGCGGATCTGGGACACTCATCATGGTACCGTCACTGGCAGGAACCTGACTTTGTTTCCTACATGAATGATGTACATAAGGCCAACCCACTGATATTTTTTAATCGTTTTGAATTTTGCCCCGACTCGGGTGTTAATGCAAAACTTGGTATAACGCCCGGCTTCTATCAATATGAATGGCAGCGTGACAATGAAACTATTGCTACCCGGGTAGGAACTGTAAATACCATATTAAAACCAGAATACGTTTCGTCGTTCACCGGAAACGATATTGTTGTTAAAGACTTCGGCACCTATCGCGTTCGTTTCAGGCGAGTGAATAATGGTCCATGGTCCGATTGGTCGATGAAGCCGGCGGTGATCAGATCCAAATCAATCACGCAAACGCCGCCAATAGAAATTGTTGGAATGAGAAGTAGAGTCGTTCCTGCACCAGATGGCAAAACAACTACCGCGTTGCAGTTACCTCCAGGTTTCCAGAATTATCAGTGGGTGAGAACAACAGACAACGTTCTTGTGAGCACCAACCAGATTTATGAAGCACCTATCGGCACATATAAAGCCAGGTATACGGAGCAGTTTGGATGCGGAACATTATATTCACCCGATTTTAAGGTTGTAAACGCAAATGGCTCTCCGAAACCGGATCCTGCAAAGAACCTTAGCGTTACCACTATCTCGCAAACATCTCTGCGTCTCGACTGGAACGATAACCCTAATGCGGGAACAAACGAAACAGGATTTGAAGTGTACAGGGCCACGAAATCGGGCGGGCCCTATACGCTTGTTTTCATTACCGGATCCAATGTAGTTACGTACAATGACCAGGGTCTTAATCCGAATTCAACTTATTACTATATTGTTCGCGCCATCAGCGAAACAGGCGCAGCCGCAGCAAGTAATGAAAGCAGTGCCAAGACCGACATCGACTCACAGCCTCCTACGGCGCCCGTTGGTCTCGAATACAGAGGTAGCACCAGCACAACGGTATCACTCAGGTGGAAAGCAGCAAGCGATAATGCTGCTATCGGGCGCTATGATATATATGCAAACGGCGCGAAATTGTACAGTACCACTAACCTGTATTTTACTATAGGCAACCTCGACAGTCTTAAATCATACACATTTGTAGTAAAGGCAGTTGATAAGGCTGGAAATACTTCGCCTTCCAGCAACCAGGTTATTGGCTATACGCACAGGCAAGGTTTAAATTACAAATATTATCAGGGCACTTATAGCACATTACCGAATTTCAACAACCTGACGCCACTTAAAACAGGTATCACGGATACTGTTACGTCGGGAGCAGGAATAAGAACCCGGGACGACAACTTTGCGTTCTACTGGGAAGGCCGGATATACATCCCTGTTGCGTCAACTTATACTTTTGAAACACAGTCCGACGATGGAAGCAGACTTTATATAGATGTTCCCTATACTTCAACCGCAAGTCCGCTGGTTGATAATGATGGAGGGCACTCTTTACTGACAAAAACCGGGACCAAATTTCTCACACAGGGATACCACAACGTGGTAATCACTTACTTTGACGCTACTGGCGCCAACGAAATGCATCTCTACTGGTCCAACACATCCGGACTCGCCAGGGAAAGGATACCGAAGAATTTCTTTGCTATTGAAGATTATCCCGGGGCTGCTGTTGTAAATGCTCCTTCATCGCTTAAAGCAACAGCAATTGCCTATAACAAGATCGCGCTTGTGTGGACAGATAACAGCAACAACGAATCAGCGTTCGAAATTGTACGTTCAACATCGGCGTCCGGAACGTTTGTTCCAATATTCACTACCTCTGCCAATGCAACATCTTTCAACGATTCTGCATTGACGCCCCTTACAACATATTTCTATAAAATACGTGCAATTGGTCCTGGTGGTGAGTCCGCCTACACAGGTTCATATTCCGAATCTAATTACAAGTTCAACAACGACTATTCCGACGCGTTAGGCGGAACATCGTTGAGTAACTCTAACACAGGTTTTGTTAGTAGCGACAGGGCCGAAGGTTCGCACTCAGTTGAATTTACTTCGAACGACTATATTAATTTCGGCGGAACTGCAGGCGGCTTCCCGTCGCTTGGCGGTTATAATCAACGAACGATAGCATTGTGGATAAAACCAACGTCTACCAATAGCCGAAGAATGGTAATTGATATCGGTGGGAATGATAACGGCCTGGGAATACGCTTCAACAGCGACGGTCTTGCAGGCGGTATCGCGAGTGGTTCCGTGAGGAATTCTGTTACGCTCACGAACTTCGCCACTAATTCAAACTGGCTCGCAAACCAGTGGAACCATGTTGCACTTGTATACAATGCGAATTCTCTTACGTTATATGTTAACGGTGTTCAGGTGGCGCAGAATGCAAATCTTTCATTTGGTTCTGTTGCTAATTCTTCTAACCAGTCGAGAATCGGTTTACCATCAAGCACAAGCTCAAGCGCAAGCGTGTTCAATGACCAATCATACACGAGCTATCTCGGTAAAATAGACAATCTGTATATCATCAGGGGTGCATTATCTGCCGCAGAGTTGGTTGCATTGAAGAACACAAATGTTGTGAATTATGCACAGGCTACAACCCTTGCGGCTCCGGCACCACCAGCGGCACCAACGGGGCTAACGGCCAATGTGCTTTCTACGAATTCGATTTCTCTGGCGTGGAACGACAATGCCAGTTCAGAAACGGCTTATGAGATATGGAGATCTTCAGGCGATAAAAGCAACGACCGCGCCATCGCAAAGATCGGCCCAGGCAATGGAGAAGGGTTGAACTTTACCGATTCGACGCTTTTTGCGAACGTCACGTACTATTATCGTGTTCGTGCGCTCGGAGAAGTTGCTCCTTCCGCATTCAGTGAAGAAGTAAGTGGCAAAACGCTGAACACAAATCCAACAATCAAGAAAGTCGTCAACTTTACAATGAAGTACGGTACAACTTTCACGCTGCCCGTAACAGCCAGTGATCCTGATGGTGACTTGCTTACTTTCTCAACTATTAACCTCCCTGTGTTTGCAGTTATGGAGCCTGTAAGCAATGGCAATGTGAATATTGTATTCAGTCCGGACGTAACACACAGCGATTCATATCCGATGTCGGTAATTGTAGATGACGCAAACGGTGGAAGAGATACAACGACATTTACGCTTCTAGTAAATACCAACGGTGTTCCTGTCATAA
>Ga0075431_100007054_pt1 | contig 11159 bp, 10 predicted proteins | sample RhiMetdeltSRZDD5_FD_75297 | JGI IMG/M metagenome (GOLD analysis project Ga0075431, IMG submission 75297) | Populus rhizosphere microbial communities from Tennessee, USA - Rhizosphere MetaG P. deltoides SRZDD5 | ecosystem: Host-associated > Plants > Roots > Rhizosphere > Soil | place: USA...
GCACGACGGACGGCGAGCGTAGCCCGCGGTTCTTCTTCTCCGTGGCCCCCTTTGCATTCCACGCATCTACACCGGCCGCTACGCCGAGGCCGTGCGCGAGTCGCGCCGGGCCCTGGCCCTCGCCCCCGGCTATCGCGAAGCCTACCGCTGTCTTGAAGAGGCCTGCATCCTCAGCCGCAACCAACCATCGGCCGCCGCGGCCCGCCGTCTCCATGGAACGCCGGCCGACGAGACGATCGACCCCGCCGACCCGTACGGCGCCGCCGTGCAGTCCGCGCTGAAAGGAGATCGCGAAGCCGCGATCTCCTGACTGCGGAAAGCGAAAGCACAGCGCCAACTGTCCTTCACCCTCGCGGGCGTTTACGGCTGGGTTTCCAATTCTGGATCCAGGCTTCGCAGGCATTGATGGTGCCACTGACCGCCTTGGCAGACGCATTCACCCTTCCAGTGGTGGTGCGGTTGCAATTCCCCTGGATTCCCTTCTCGCCCGACTTGAAGGCGCCAAGCCGGTTTCCGAGCACGCACTGTTCGAATTCACTAGCCTGCTCGGCGAACTGGAATTCACGGACATAGATGGTGAGCGGGGCCGAGGCCGCGACGATTCCAATGCATTCGTCGCTGCCGAACGCCGGCTCCTCGCTCGCTTCGATGGCCTTCAGGCGAACCGCTTTCGTGATCGGCCCATCGCCGCACCCCGCCGTCCTCAGCGCGGTCTTGTACTCGGCCACGACTTCACTGGCGCTGACGATGGGTAAATTGTGGCTCTGGATCCGTTGCCGGCAATTGCCGGAGGTTCCGTAGTACAGCAGCAGATCATCGTTGGAGGCGTACAGGTAATTGCACGGCCCGGTGCCGATTTTGGAGAAGTCGGTGACCTTTCCTTTTTCCGTGAAACGCCCCAGGGAATGCGGCTCGATCATGGTCGCCGCCAGCGGCGGCGTCAGAGCGAGAACGATGGCAAGGGCCAGAGACAGGTACATTCGCATTGCACACCTCGGCTTTCTTTCCTGCGGGTCAGTAGACGAAGGCGAACAGCTCGCCGCTGTTGTCGCCGTAATCGGTGTCGTGCGTCGCTATCGTCAGGGGGCCCACGGGAATGGCCATCGGTTGGCCGCGGTACACGTCGCCGCCGCCCGGCCAGTTGATGTTGACCCTCGGATCGCCTCCGGAGTAGACACCGTCCTTGTCGCACGCGGGGCGGGTCCAGCAGTAGTCGCCGCGCAACTCCACGGTCATCTTGCCGGGGATGTCGATGGTGACACCATTGGCAGAGCGGGTGTCGATCTGCCGGATGAACAGCGGAGCCGGAGTGGGCAGCTGATAGTCGACATGACGCGGATCGAAGCTGCACTTGTCCGGCATCCAGAAGGCGCGGGCGCATGAGGCCAGCGCCGCATTCATCGCCTTGACGTCGTTCCGGGTGGCGAGAATCGCGGCGGCCGTACGCGCGGTGATGTCGTTCTCGGAGTGAAGCATCGGAATGCGGTTGCGCGACAGGAGGGCCTGCAGGTCCTGCAGGTCGGCGAGGTGGCCCTGCGCCTCCGACGCGCGCGCGGCCACGGCCTCGAAGTTTTTCTTGACGTCGCCGAGATCGGGCAGATCCAGGCCGAGACTCACGTACGGCTCTGCGGTCATTCCGACCGGCACCACCGTGGCGGAGTTGATCTTCTTCGGAAAGTCGCGGGCGTAATTGATCAGCGAGTCGAGATTGAACTCCGGCAGACCGCTGGCACTGTCGCCGCCGAGCTGCGTGGCCGAGATGGTCAGCGAGCTTTCCGATCGCAGAGAGCTGAGTTGCCTGTTGAAGTCAGCCGAGCCGCTGGCGGTGAAACCGCCTGCGCTGCCGCTGATGTTCAGGGAGCTCTTGACGTCGCTGTCGCTCTTGACGAAGCTGAGCACCGCGATGAACGCGCCGCCCATCTCGATCTTCGAGATGAAGCGATCGCCGCACTGGTTGAAGAACCGTCGCAGCGCCTCCGGGTCATTGCCGGCCGGCTCCACGGCCAGCACTCTGTCTTTCAGGTTGATGTCGGGGGCGGCGATGACCTTGACTCGCACCAGCAGGAACTGCGTGTTGTTCGACTTTTTCGAGGCCTGTTCGTACCGGGTCTCGATCGATGCGCTGAAGGAGCCGAATCCGCCGGAGACGCTGGCCTCGGCAGAGGTCTCCTCGGTGAATTCCTCGAAGGTCTCCACCAGCTTGATGTCGAAGCTGGGCGCGAAAGAGGTCGGGTGCGGTCCGACCACGAAGCCCTTCACGCAGTCGCCGCCCGTCTCGTTGGTGAAGCTGTTGTATCCGAGGCCGAGCCTAGCCAGCACGTCATCGAGCGCCGCCTGCAGCTCGAGGTCGTCCGCCTGTCGGGGATCGAGCACCGCCGCGTTCGAGAGGATCGGGCCCCGCCGTGTGAGCGGTTGATGGATTGGGTACGGCAACCCCGCCGCCGAAACCACCCCCGGTGCAAAGACGGCGAGAATTAGCAGAATGGAACTGTGAAAGATGTTCTTGCTCATGATTCTCCTTTCAGAAACAGCCGATTCGAATGTCGGTCGGAGAACGGGAGAAGGCGTAAGGAACTAGTGGGGAACTGGTAGGAGTTTGGGGAGAGAGCAGGCCGAGCTCCGGCGTGCGATGAACGCCGGCGCAAGTCTCGTACGTCTCGATATCACCCTCGGCGATCGCCAGTTTCAGTTGACCGAACGACCACCCGATGGTTATTCCACAGGGTGTAGACCGACTTATCTCTACAGACCCGCGACCCCCGGCCTGTCACGCCGTAGGTCGTGGGTTCGAATCTCGTCGGTGCCCTGATGACATGGCGGCAGAGCAGAGCGGCGTGAAAGCCGCTCATATGTACCTCGTCATGCGACATGCATGCTCGCATGACCCTGCCTCGTCCCAGGATCAAGGATGACGAGCTTCCCGGCGTCTTCGACCGTCGGAAATGCCTACGACGCGGGGTCGTAGTTCCGTTGGTTAGCCCCCGGGCCTGTCACGCCGGAGCGGGTTCGAAATCGGGACATCACGCTCACGGCATCGCGTTTCGGAAAGCGAAGGCGTTAGCTTCCGCGAAGCCTCTGTGCTCTCTGTGCCTCCGTGGTGAAGGTCTCTCCATCATGGCAAGGCATCACGGAGACCGATTCACCACCGAGACACAGAGCGCAAGGCGAGAGCGACTCAGGCCGTCGCGAGTTTCTCCGGATCCTGCGCGGCCGGCATCGGCGCGCCCGCGAAGTGGCACGCCGCGAAGTGTCCCGGTTTGTGCTCGATCAGCGCTTGTCCGCGAATACCTCGACACGCAGCACGCGTGGGATGTGTGGCTACGCGCGGGGTAGCACCTGACCAGCTTTGCACGTCGTCGCCGAATCTTCGTCCGAAGATGCGAAGTCACTCAGCGACGACTGGTCTACCGCACCCCTGTCCCGAGCTCTCTCAGCAGCGCCGCCACTTTTTCCGATTGGACCGCCGGCGTCCCGCCGGCTGACGCGCGCGGAAGTGGAATCGAGCGGCGACCTCCATAACGGCCGGCAGTACCGCCAGCAATATCACTTCCTTCTCGAGCTCCGGATCGAGGTCTGTCTGAGACGCGGGCCCGTGAAGAAGGTTTCGCTGTGTCCGCCATCGACACTGCGTCCTCATCCATACGTCACAAAATGTCTCTGTTCGTTCGATCCCGACACCGCTATTTTGACCGCGCTCGAGCACATAGCAGCCAAGCGGAGCGATCAATACACTGGGCGGTCGCGCCGTTTTTTATTCTGCTCAGTGAGTCAGGAGAAATTGTGAAATTGCTTCGATTCACTAAGAAGGTGTGGAGTGTCCTGGCCATCGGTCTGATCATGACCATGACCGCATCGACGTCGTTCGCGGCCACGCGGCCGGTGAGTATCGGCGTCAACGCAAATTGGGAACATTTCCTGGCCCGGAGCGCGAACCTGGGCTGGGTGCGCATCGATTTCGGCTGGAATGCCACAGAGCCGCAGCAAGACGTCTGGGACTTCAGCTACGCGGACGGGCGCGTCGATGAGGCAGAACAGAACGGCCTGCAGATTCTGGCCATTCTGCATTATGTTCCGGCCTGGGCCAGCGGCAGCGGATGCATGAACGTTCCCCCGCTCACGACGACGGACTGGGAGGATTTCGTCAGGCAGTTGGCCATCCGCTATTCCGGCCGGATTGCGGCTTATGAGATCTGGAACGAGCCCGACACCAGCGGTACCTGCAGCGCCGGCGGCATCGGTTGGGGTCGCAATGTCGAGGAGCCCCCGCTCTACACCGATTTCGTGCACGTTGCGGCGCAGCAGATCCGGTCGTATTCGCCGGGAAGCCTGGTGGTCGGCCCTGCCTACAAAACCTATAACGACGGCTCCGGCAGCCAGGCCGACAACCGCAAGCGGCGCTTCTTTCAGCAGATGAGCGCCGCGAATTATCCGGACGGCCCCGGCCCCAGCTTCCTCGACGTGACCTCGTATCACAACAATGCCGGCAGCACCGAGCCGTCGAAAAACATGGGCCTCACCCTCAATACGAACAATCTTTGGTATCTCAGTTCCTATCTGTTCTCCAAAGTCGGTGCTCCGGTCTGGGTGACGGAATACGGCTGGCGGTCCAATGCCGTCACGAACAACGGCCAGCGGGAAAAGGAATGCAACGAAACGAAGATCTACACGGGTCTTCTCGAGGCTGCGTACACGGGACTGGGCAATTACAACATCGATCACTCCTTCATCTATGTCCAGAAGGAAGCGTGCTGCAGCTCTTCGATCTTCAATGGCGACTTTTCGCCGAAGCCCGTCGTCACGCAGTACCTGCAGAAATTAGCCTTCCCGGCGGTGCAGCAGCCGGCATACTCGGCCGATTATCCGAACTGCAACGGCACGTCGCTATTGCAGCCGGAAGTTCGCCTGACCGAGGCGCGTGCGGGATGGAAGGAGCAGGGGCTGCAGGATCCGGGTCGCGGACTGCCCGCAGGGTTCGCCGCGTTCGATGCCGAGAGCTCGGACAGGAGCGTCTACATGTCTTACAAGCGATCCGACGGCGCGATCGTCAGCGTTGGGACGCGGCCTGCGGAGGCGGATGACGTTCAATTCATCAGCGACTCCGCCGCGGAATGGAATCACGGCGGCACGCACGTCTCCATTTCGCAGCTCGTGGGACCGGATCCGGGGAAAGGATGGGCGCGCGCGCTCGCGGCATCCGTGGATACGGACTTCGCCAAAGCGTGCGTCGAGGATCGCCTGGTCGCCAATGACGAGGCGGTTCGCGGACTCGGCTTCCGTACGCCCGCGGCGCCGAAGGGATTTGTGGCGCTGGAAAATCGTCTCGACCTGACACGGATGAGCAGCGGTTGCGGCGCCGCGCAGGCAGCGACGCCGAAACACTTCGACTTCGTTTGGTCCTTCATCGGCAGCTCCGGCGAGATCGTGCGGGCCGGCATCTATCGCTACGGTGACGGCTTCCAGGGAGAAGTCCTCAATCCCGCGTCGCTCCATTGGGGCGGTGCGCACGGAACGCGGTATTGGGTTGCAGCCGATCCAAAGGAGAAGATGACTCCGGCGCTGGAGGATGCGCTCTATGCCGTGGCGCGTTCCATGGATCCGTCGTTCGCGCGCGAGCCGCGCACGCGCGATTCACGCGCTCAATAGCTTCTGCGAGGGACTATGCGGCGCGGGCCGCATGGTCCCGAGCATGATCAGAAAGAGGGCCCACGTGAGACCGCGGCGATGGGGACGGTGATTTCGCTCCACTTTATTTCGGCACGCTGGGCACCGTGCAGGCGTCGATGATCTTCGTCGGATCGACCGCCTCGTTGTCGGCCTGCATCTCGACGACCTTTCCTTCCTTGTCGATGAGAAACGTCGCGCGGCGCGCCGAAGCGATCTTCACGCCGCCGATCGTGTACTCCTTGAGAAGGCCGTAGGCCTTGATTGCGGTGGCGTTCATGTCGCCGAGGATGGGAAAGGTGATGCCGTTTTCCAAAGCAAATGCGTGATTGGCGAAGGGGCTGTCGATGCTCACACCCAAGACCTGGGTGTCTGCGCCTTCCAGCTTGGCCATGTTGGCCTGGAAGGCTTTCATCTCGCGCGTTCAGCCTCCGGTGAAAGCGAAGACGAAGAAGGCGAGCGCGACTTGCTTCTTCCCCTTGAAATCGTGCAGCGACACCGCCTTGGTCTTCGTGCCGTCGTACTCTAGCAACGTGAAGTCCGGGGCCACGTCGCCGACCTTGATCTTCAGCGGCTCCGGCGCTACTTTTTCCTGCGCGACGCCGGCCAGCGACACGAGCGCGGCCAGCAGGATTCCAATGACGCGTTTGTGCATGCGACCCTCCGCGCACCATGCTAGCGGATTCAATCGGCGATCGCACGGCGTCGAGTTTCCAGATTTACTGCGCCGCCGGCATCGGCGCTCCCGCGAAGTGGCACGCGGCGAAGTGTCCCGCTTTGTGCTCGATCAGCGCCGGCACCTCGGTCTTGCAGATCGGGAACTGCGCGATCGGGCAGCGCGTGTGAAACACGCAGCCGCTCGGGGGATTCAGCGGCGTGGGGATGTCGCCGCTCAGGAGAATGCGCGTCTTCTTCACTGTCGGATCGGGCACCGGCACCGCGGAGAGGAGCGCCTTCGTGTACGGATGCAGCGGATCGTCGTACAGCGCGCGGCGGTCGGCGAGCTCCATGATCTTGCCGAGGTACATCACCGCGACGCGCGTGGAGATGTGCTCGACCACCGAGAGATCGTGGGCGATGAAGAGATACGTGAGACCCAGCTCGTCCTGCAGGTCCTGCAGCAGATTGACGACCTGCGCCTGCACCGAGACGTCGAGCGCCGACACCGGCTCGTCGAGCACGAGGAACTTCGGATTCGTGGCGAGCGCGCGCGCGACGCCGATGCGCTGACGCTGCCCGCCCGAGAACTCGTGCGGATATCGCTTGCGGTACTCCGGACTCAATCCGACTTTCTGCAGAAGCTGCGCGACGCGCGCGTCGCGTTCGGAGCCGTTCATGCCTCCATGGATGATCAACGGCTCCGCGACGATCGTGCCGACGGTCATGCGCGGGTTCAGCGACGCGTACGGATCCTGAAAGACGATCTGCATGTTCCGCCGCATACGACGCATGTCGCCCGAGTCGAGCTCGCGCACGTTCGTGTTCTCGAACTCGATGCTGCCGTCGGTCGGCTCGATGAGACGGAGGATGCAGCGTCCGACCGTCGTCTTTCCCGAGCCCGACTCACCGACGAGCCCCAGCGTCTCGCCCCGCGACACGGCGAAGCTGATCCCGTCGACCGCCTTCACCTGCGCAACAACGCGCGACAGCACGCCGCGCTTCACCGGAAAGTACTTGCGCAGATCGCGCACGACGAGCAGCGGCTCGCCCTCGCCCGTCGGCAATTTCGGAGTTGTCTGCGGTTCCGCGACGGTCATCGCGAGTCTCCCGAGACAAATTGAAAATTGAAAATTGAAAATTGAAAAAGCTTCATGGCACGTTCCGATCTCATTGCGGTTTTTTCAATTTTCAATTTTCAATTTTCAATTCGTTCTGGATCAGCCTCGTCGCCATGCAGGTAGCACCGCGCACTCTGGCCTTCGCTCACCGGCATCAACGCCGGCTCGTTGCCGAGACAGATCTCCATGACGTCGGGACAGCGCGGGTTGAACTTGCAGCCTTGCGGCAACGCGTTCAGCGACGGGACCATGCCTTCGATCGTGGAGAGGCGGCCTTTCTTCGGAGCGTTCACGTCGGTGATGCTCGGCAGCGATCGCAACAATCCGCGCGTGTATGGATGCGCGGGATTTGCGAACAGCGCGCGCACCGGCGCTTCCTCCACCACGCGACCGGTGTACATCACGATCACGCGCTCGCAGAACTCCGCGACGACGCCGAGGTCGTGTGTGATGAGCAGCACGGCCAGGCCGAGCTTCTTCTGCAGCGACGCGAGGAGCTCCATGATCTGCGCCTGGATCGTCACATCGAGCGCGGTCGTCGGCTCGTCGGCGATCAACAATTCCGGATCGCACGAGAGCGCGATGGCGATCATCACGCGCTGGCGCATGCCGCCGGAAAGTTGATGCGGATAGTCGTGCAGCCGCTTGTGCGGATCGGGGATCGACACCAGCTCGAGCATGTCCCCGGCCTGCTTCCACGCCTCCTTCTTCCCGACCTTGCGATGGATGCGGATCGCCTCGGCCACCTGCGCACCGATCTTGAAGACGGGATTGAGCGACGTCATCGGCTCCTGGAAGACCATGGCGATGTCGTTGCCGCGGACGTCGCGCATCTCCCGTTCCGAGAGCGACGCGAGATCGCGTCCTTTGAAGCGGATTTCGCCGCCGGTGATCTTTCCCGGCGTCGCGACGAGCCGCATGATCGACATCGCGGTGACGCTCTTGCCGCAGCCCGATTCGCCGACCAGCGCCACGGCCTCGCCGCGGCGAACGTTGAAGGAGACGTTGTCGACCGCGTGGATGGCACCGTCGGCGGTGAAGAAAGTCGTCCGGAGGTTCTTCACCTCCAGCAACGCCTCGGCCGGGTCGACGTCGAGATCAGCGACGCGGGCCCCGGTCATCCCTGGTACGGACACGGTGGCGGATGGTAGCAAGAAGAATGACAGCCGCGTCACTCCTCTTGCGGCGTCACCGGCTCGTCGAGCATGTCGACCAGCTCGCGCGCTTCCGCCTCGTCGTCCTTGCGCACCCAGATCGTCGCCGGGCCGATGAGATTGTTCGAGCCCATGCCGAAGCGGCCGAGGGCGAAGACGTCCTGGAGGCCTTCGCTCTTCGTCATGAACTCGATGTTCGCGTCGAGCAGCACCGACTCCACCAGCGGCAGCACCGCGGCGTTCGTGGCCTCGAACACTTTCACGAGCTCGACCTCCGGCTCTCCATCCTCGTCCGGCACTGCTTCGACGAGCGCGACGTCGCAGTCCGAGCACTGCGTGAATCCTTCGCGATATTCACTTCCGCATTCGGGACAGATCATCAGTCATGCCTCTTGAATCTTCCCAGCGTCGCCCGCACCTCGGGGACGCCGAGGACGAGCGCGACACCAAAGTACACGATTCCGAAGGCGAGACTCACCAGAAGCGCTTCGCTGATCTTCGGCAACGGCAGGCGCGACGCGATCTCGCGTGCGGCGTAGATGTGTGCCAGCACGGCCACGACCCCGCCGGCAATCGCGGACATCCACAGCTTGAGCATGAACGCGACCTTCGATTCGCCGGCGCCGACGCGGCGGCGGATGCCGCGGCGTAGCAGGAGGAACTCGATCCACGCGGCCATCGCGGAGGCGATGGTGATGCCGACGATGCCGAGCCTCGCGGGATTCGACGGCAACGGCAGTCCGAGACCACTGACGATCGCGGCGAACATCGGGCGGAGCGGAAACGCGAAGAGCAGTGCCAGCGCGGCACCGCCGAAAACACGCGCGAGCGCGATGCGGAACGGAGTCCGCGTGTCGTGCAGCGCGTAGAACGCGGACGAATAGAGACGTCCGAGCGTCGAGACGAGCAGTCCGAGGGACGCGCCGACGAGCGTGTACCAGACCAGAACCGTGATGTCAGGAGTGAACCGGCCGCGCTCGAACAACGCCGCAATCAGCACGCGTCCGAACGCGATGAACGCGACCGTCGTCGGCACCACGAAGAACGCCACCTGGCGCATCGCGCGATCGAGCCGCTTCCTCAGCGCCGCATTCACCTCTTCCGCGGTGCCCTGCTCGCTCGACATCTGCGGCAGCTCCGCCGCGGCGATCGACATCCCGAACACGGAGATCGGCAGCAGATACACGGTCTGCGCATAGAAGAGACTCGTCACCGCGCCGGTGGGTAGCAACGCCGAGATGAACGTGTCGACGTAGCCGCTGATCTGCACGACGCCACGTCCGCCGACGACGGGAATGATGTTGCGGAAGATCGTCTTCACCGGCTCCAGCGAGCGGTCGAAACCGAACGAGAGGTATTTCGCGTGCTTCAGCACGAACGGCACTTCGATGCCGAACTGCAGCGCGCACCCGACAAGCGTGCCCCACGCCAGTGCAGTCGCCAGCGGCGCGCCACTCAAGCGCATCCCGAAGATCAGCAGCGTCGCGATCATCGCCGCGCTCCACAGCACGGGCGCGACGTAGGACGTGAAGAACTGGCGGTGCGCGTTCAGGATGCCGAGGGCCCAGGCGTAGAGAACCAGCAGTCCGACGCCGGGGAAGATGATGCGCGTGAACTTGACCGCGAGCGCCATCACCGGAGGATCGAGACCCGCGGCGGTGATCGCGAGGATCACCGGCGCGAAGACGACGCCGAGGATGACGATCGCGATCACGATGAGCGCGAGGAACGACACGAACACGCCCGCCACGCGGTCCGCGACTTTCTGCTCTCCGCGCGCGAGCAGCCGCGAATAGACAGGGATGAAGGACGCGGAGAGCACGCCTTCGCCGAGAAGATTCTGCAGAAAGTTCGGGACCTTCAGCGCGACGTTGAACGCGTCGGCCGCGGCCGACGCGCCGAGGTAATGCGCGAATACGCTCGTGCGAATCAGTCCCGCCACACGGCTGAGCAGAATGCCCGCCGCGACGAGCGCGGCATAGCCACCGAAACGAGGTTGGCGGTTGGCGGTTGGCGGTTGGCGGGAGAGCTCCACGTCGTCTAAGTCGGAATTCATGAGATGGCTGGCGCGATAAGATACCGCGACCTGTTGCGCTGCTGACGATTGCCGATCCCCCGCCAACCGCCAACCGCCAACCGCCAACCCTTATGAACCCCATCCTCATCGCCGGCGCGGGACCGTCCGGACTCGCCGCCGCCATCGCGCTCGCTCGCGCAGGCCGCGCCGTGGAAGTCCACGAGGCGAAGCGCGACGTCGGCACGCGCTTCATCGGTGACCTGCAGATCATCGAGGGCTCCTCGGAACGCGAGCCGGTGCCCGATTTCCTCGACCGCATCGGCATCGAGCGCAACTTCTGGTTCCGCCCCGCGTTCTCGGCCACGTTCTACGACCACCACAACGCGAAGCGCGCGATCAGCAGTGAAGATCCGTTCGGCTACTTCATCCGCCGCGGCGCGGAAGAAGGAACACTCGACCGCGGACTGCTCGCGCAGGCGCAGTCCCTCGGCGTCAACGTCATCTTCAACAGCAGGCTGCAGCCGAGCGATGCGGACATCGTCGCCACCG
>Ga0075431_100007056_pt1 | contig 11158 bp, 11 predicted proteins | sample RhiMetdeltSRZDD5_FD_75297 | JGI IMG/M metagenome (GOLD analysis project Ga0075431, IMG submission 75297) | Populus rhizosphere microbial communities from Tennessee, USA - Rhizosphere MetaG P. deltoides SRZDD5 | ecosystem: Host-associated > Plants > Roots > Rhizosphere > Soil | place: USA...
CTGCGTGGCGTAAAATGGGAGAACTCGCACCTGCTGAGCCCGACCCGCGGCGTCGAATGCTAAGGAGAGACACATGCAATTCAAATTACTGGGAAGCGCCGTAGCAGCGCTGGCACTGATATCCACAAACGTCTATGCGCAAACGGACATGCGCCTTGAGCTGCGGAAGAAGTTCGAGGCAGAGTTGCAGAAGCTCAACGACTCCTTTGACGGGGCATTCGGCGCGCAGTTCGTCGATTTGACTGACGGACAGAAGATCAGCATTAACGCGGAAAACATTTTCCCGACTGCCAGCACGATCAAAGTGCCGATACTGATCGAGCTCTTTCGGCAGGCAGACCAGAAGCCGGACTTATTGAAGCAGCAACGGCCCTTCAATCAGAAGACGGGCGGTGGCATGGCGAGGCTGCTTGGAGAGGGATCTTCGATCGCACTCGAGGACGTCGCGAAGATGATGATCAATCTCAGCGACAATACGGCAACCAATATCCTGATCGACGAACTGGGGATGGACAGCGTGAATCGCCTTCTCACGTCGTTGGGATTCAAACAGACCAAGCTTCAGCGCCGGATGCTCGAAAATACGGCGCAAGCCAAGAATCTGGAAAACATCACAACCCCTGCCGAAGCTGCCACCATCATGACGCGGATCGCGCAATGCGAACTGCCGGTGTCGAAAGCAGCCTGCGCTCGGATTCGCGAGATTCTCGAGATTCCGCAGAATCCGCATCCCACAAAGGATCCGATTCCGCGAAATATACCGATCGCATTCAAGTGGGGAGGCGTTGAAGGTGTGTCCTGCGGGCAGGCCATCGTGGGTTTGCCCGATCGACCGTATGTTTTTTCGCTGATGACGACGTACGGCATGGACGCCGCACCTACTCTGCGTGCGGCCTCCGAAGCCGGTTTTAACTATTTTTCAAAATTGGCTCGCGCCAACGCGTACGGCGCCAGAGTACCGCTGGACGTGATCCGCAAGGAACGACCGAATACAAAACCACCGGGAAAGTAGTCAGGGGGGCGATCGAGTCGCTAAGGTTTGACGATTCCGATGAGAGCGAAATCCGCGTCCTTGATGATTCCGACATCGGGTGCGTACCACTTTTGTTCGGAGCCTATCTCGATTGCACTCGATTCTTTCGTACGAACAACGTTGTTGAATGTGCCGGCAGGGACTGTGAGTTTTTCTGTGATGCTTAGAATTTCGGCTCGGTCCATGGCGACCTTAGGAGCAAGTTCCTGATAATAGCGGTCGCCGACTTTCGGCTTGCCGGGAATAAACAGCCCGAACCGGGCGCCGTTCTCACCGGAATGCCAGGTTCCCTCATGGCTTGCGATTTTTCCATTCTTGAAGATGTCGACATCCTCACCGAAGTAGTAAGCGTCTCCCGTGGAGGGATCGACTGCGAAGTAATTGCGCGAGACTTCAATAACCTGACCGTTCTTTGTTTCGCGCTCTTCAACCACTCGCGTCTTTACGCCGTCGATGACTTTCGTATCGTTGAGCACGGTGATCGTGAGGGTGTCCTTTCCGTGCGCGAGCCGCAGCTGATATCCGGGTTGGAGAATGAAGCAGGTGCCTTGGCCGGTGTCGGTCAGGGCGGATTTGTCAGGACTGAACGAATCGCGCCATAACAGTTTGCCCTGACCGGCAACGGTCACTGAAGCAAGGAGCAGGATCCAGAGGGTAGTCCGATAACTATGTCGAGCCAAATATTCCGGAATCAACCACACGTCCGGTTTCACTGACGGCCTGGAAAACGATATGTTGTGGTTGGATCTCGACAACCATGAAGTGATTGTCCTCATCGTAACTCGCCTGTCGGATCGGACTCTTGAGGTCCACACCACCACGACGGGTTTTGCCGCCGGCACCCGTGACGAAGTACTGGATGCCCTTCTGCGGTTTGGTGCGCTCATAGATGTGATCATGACCGGAAAACACCGCATTGACTTTGTACTTCGTAAATAACGGTTCCAGTTTGGATTTGAGTGCGGGATTTGAGCCGTGCCGGTCGCCCGACGAGTAGATCGGATGATGAAAGACGGCAACTTTCCAGCGCGCAGTGGATGCGCTCAATGCCTGTTCCAACCACGCAAGCTGCGCATTGTCGAAGTACGTGGAGTCGAGCATGAACAGTTCGACTAGTCCATCGGCTTGCTGGAGCGTGTAATAGTTCCTGCCACGCATGTTGAACAGTTGGTACTGGAGTTGGTCCTGGCGGCCGTCTTCGACGTCGTGATTGCCGAGGACCGCATAAAAGTTGACGCGATCGGAGATAAGTCGGGCGAACGGTTGTTCGAAATTCTTCGCGAAGTGGCGTCCGCTGCCGTTGGGATAGATGTTGTCGCCCGCCGCGATCACGAAATCGAGCGGCGTGCGCTTATGGGCTAGCGTCATTTGATTGGCAATGCCTTGGGCGTCGTGGCCACCGGTTCCCCAGTCGCCGATGACTGCAAATCGGACGCTGTCCTTGATAGGTTCGGCGCTCAGGATCGAAGTAGGTCTGATAAAAGCGGCGCCTGCGAGCGATGCGAGGGATTGAATCGCCTGTCGTCGGGAGATGGTACTCATTATTACTCCATCTGAGCCCTGGTCGAGCTTGAGCCCAGAAACAAACCTATTGGACCACAGAAACGCGAAACCGTTTCGTTTAAACAGACTAAGGTGTTTACCTTAGTTCCTCAAAGGGTTTTCTGAGAAACATTTTCTTGACATGTGACATTTGTCGCGCCTAATATGCGACAAATGTCACACTTCGAGGATTGCCGAGATGCCTAAAGAAATGATGGCGCGCCTGACACGGCGCGAACGGGAGATCGTCAACGCTTTGTTTGCGTTAGACAATCTCGCCTCGGCCGAAGACATTCGCGCACGCCTGGCGAACCCGCCGAGCGATTCGTCCGTCCGTGTGATGCTAAAGCGGCTCGAGAAAAAGGGTTACTTGAAGCATCAGCAGGACGGAGTCCGGTATCTGTATTCCGTTACCGTTTCCCGAACCGCAGCAAAACGTTCCGCGTTGCAGCAACTGGTGCAGACATTTTGGGGAGGGTCGCTCAGGGAGATGATGACCGCCCTGGTTACTGAATCCTCGTGGACCAACGATGACCTTGATGTTCTGCGGGCGGAAATCGATCGTGTGCGAAAGGAGAGAAAGCTGCCATGAACGCTACCATTTCTGAAATCATCAGAATTGCCGTTACGGGATCGCCGCTGGCGTCAATCCTCGTGAAAGTGACCCTCATCATGCTGCTTGCGCTCGTGGCGATGCGACTTGCAGGACGCAACCGGGCATCTGTCCGCCACACATTGCTGATTGCTGCCTTCGCTCTACTGCTGGTGATTCCAATTGCCTCGACATTCGCTCCTTCATTTCGTGTGAGCGTACTGATCCAGGCTCGGGAGGAAATCGTTCGATCTTCGTTTAAGGCGGACTTGCGAAAGCCGGTGGTTGGCGTGACAAATACGGTTGCTGCGGATGAATCGTCTATCGCGCAGCAGCCGAAGTCTTCGTTTTCGTTAACGTTGCTATTGTTCGCCTTCTGGGTAAGCGGAACCATCATTTTTTCCCTGCCGATTGTGGGTGGCCTCTGGCAAGCGCGTTCGTTGCGGCGTGCAGGAATTCCGTGGCCTGATGCCGAATGGACAGCATTCAGCCTGGCCATTGAGGCGGGAATTTCTCGCCGGGTCCGGGTGCTGCTACACGAGTCTACTTCCGGACCGATGACGTGCGGCACTTTACATCCCGCCATCCTGTTGCCTCTTGATGCGCCGAGCTGGCGGTGTGAGGAATTGAGTCGCGCCGTTGTCCATGAACTTGAACACGTACGGCGTGGCGACTGGGTGACGCGCTGCCTGGCCAGGGCGGTTTGTGCGGTCTACTGGTTTCATCCGCTGGTTTGGTTACTCTGGCGGCGTTTCATTCTTGAGGCGGAACGCGCGTGCGACGATGCCGTGTTGCGCCGCGCCGAGCCTGCCGCATACGCGGATCAACTCGTGTCGCTGGCAGAGCGGCTGTCGGCCGAACCCAACCAGCCGATTCTCGCAATGGCCAATCGTCATGACTTATCGAACCGAATCCACGCGCTGCTCGACAGCCGGCAACGCCGCGGTCGAGCCGGCGTCGTATGGGTCGGATTCGCATGCGCGATCTCGACGCTTCTGATGCTCACACTTTCACCCTTAGACGTTGTAGCTCGCATTCAAACACCGGCGACGCCGGCGGATGGAAGAAAGTTTGAAGTCGCTACCGTTAGACCATGCAATGACGATGACTTCCGGATCGGCAACGAACGCCGTCAGGAAACGTCGTTCTCGCCAGGTCGAATCACAATCAACTGCATACCTCTGGGCCGCATCATCTACTTTGCCTACGCGGGTATCGGCAGCATGGATAATCCGCTTATCAACGACCATCCGGGAGATTCCACACACGTCCGCGGAGGTCCCGGCTGGATCGAGAGCGACACGTATTATATCGAAGCACGAGCGGAAGGGACGCCGGAACGGGGCGTGATGATGGGGCCGATGCTTCGTGCGCTGTTGGAGGAACGATTCAAGCTGAAGACCCATCGTGAGCTTGAAGACGTTCCGATGTATTCGATGACAGTTGCAAAAGGTGGCCTCAAGATCAAACCCATCGACGAAAAAGGCTGCATATCCGCCGATATCGCCAGGAATCTTTCAAGAGACGAAATTCTTGGACTCGACAGAAGCTCGACTCCGGTCTGCGGTAACTTCACATCGCTGGGCGATCGCTACAAAAGAACATGGGCTCTTGGCGGAATCACTCTCGCCAGGTTCGCCAATCAGACTCTTTCCGGTGTTCTCGACCGCCACGTCATGGATCAAACAGGTGTCGGCGGAATGTTCAACATCCGTCTGGAATTCGGTTACGACGACACCATTAAACAAGGCGTCTTCGGCGGCCGACCGGTCGGGCCGATTCCGGAGCCACCAGCGGACATCACGCCGGCGCCGTCGATCTTCACAGCTCTCGAAGAGCAGCTGGGATTGAAGCTCGAAAAATCGCGAGGCCCCCGCGGGTTTATCGTTATCGACAGCGCGGAAAGGCTGTCACAAAAGTGACGGACAACTTGATTTAATCAATTTCAGCTTGGAGCCGTGCGCCTCACGTTCGATCGTGTCCACTGCCGTTACCTCGAGCGGCGGAGCCACTGCACCGGCCGCATCCAGAGCGCTCAGGAGTGCTTCGCGAACCTGTAATAGAGTGTCCCGCGGAGCGGCCGGTTGGAGCACGACTCGCACACGCAGCCCGGAGTCGTCATGGATGATCTGATACTGACGGACTTCGCTGAGATCGGAAAATGGCGCCGTTAGGCGATAGGGATACACGGGCAGATGTCCTCCCGCTTTGGCGGGCAACCGCAAGATATCGTCGCTCCGGCCATCAACCGCGGCGATACGACCGTAAGGCAACCCGCTTGGATCCGGACCTTCCGCGAATGTTACGGAATCGGATAGCTCGTATCGAATCAACGGTTGAACGCGATTGACGAGATTCGTGACCAGGATTTTGAAGCCCGGACTCCCCGGTGGCACCGGGCGTGAATTCTCGTCGACCACCTCGGTGATAACGAGATCATCGTATATGTGCAAATCCGTGTAAGGCGGTTTGCTGGTCGCAATGTAGAGCACCTCGGTCGATGCGTATACGTTAACCGGTTGTATTCCCCAGGCTGTCGCCATGCGCGCTCTTGCCTCTTCAGTGAGAACTTCGCTGCCGACGGCGATAACGCGCGGCCGGATGCAGAGTCGTCCGTCGAGTTGTTCCTGTGCGAGTGAAGAGGCAAGGCTGGTATAGCCGATCACGGCCTCGGGCTGATAGTCATTGAGCGCAGCGACGATCTTGTCAATCGGCGTGACAACCGATACGTTGGGAACATCCTGTCGCCCGGAACGAAAAGCCGCAAAGAGCTGTTTGGTGATGTGCATGGGATTCGGCGATCCGATAGCGACCAGGCGTGTTTGCGGTGTGATCCCGGCCCAACTGAAGAGCCTGAATGATGCCGCGGTCCAGATTGCAAACTCTTCCTCACTATAAACCGTCAGGCCGCGAAGTCCCGCCGTGCCGGACGTCGAGAAGACTCGATAACCTTGAAACGGCAGATGGCCTTCCGCGCTCGCCAGGTGTTTTTCGAGATCCGAAAGCCGCAGGGTCCGGTCGGTAACGATGCGGTCAAAGTTGTCCATCAGAGTCGCCTTTGGAAGCGTCGGTAGCTCGCTGAGCGGCACCTCACCGTTGGCGGCATTCGGACCCAACACATCACGGTAATACGGTGAAGCATTTACGGCATGGGAGAGCAGAGAACGCAATCGATTGCTCTGGAATTCGCTCAATTGCGCGCGAGACCAGCCGTCACGCGCGCTCAATTCGGCGCCGCGCGACAGTAACGCTTCCATGCTCATTTCCTGTGACGTTTGATTGCTCGTCATGTTTGCGTCCCTTCTTCCGTGCGCTGCGGATCTTTGGTTGTTTTTGTTAGACCGTTAACGTAAGCCGTGTGCACTCGATCGAACAGGTCAGCCGACACGGCACCGGGATTTAGCAGGCGCTCCAACGCCATACCGCGGGCCAGTGCGGCACTTCCTCGAGCGATTTCTTTCGTGGGTAACGAGAACTCGACCGCGTGCCGGCGCCCAAGTTCCTCGATGAGACCGGCGATAACCTCCAGGAATTTCTCGCGTCTTTGCGACACGATGATTCGCAACGATTCATGACGCGACGCATAAGTCCAGAATTCGAGCAGCAGAGGTGTCCAACGCGGTTCCTGGATGTCCGCAGCGGACATGGAAAGTGCGATGGCGTGGTAGGCGTCGTCCAGCTGTTCCTGGCTGAACACGATCTCCGTCAAAGCACGCTTGCGCTGCTCCAGGTGGGCATCGAAAACAGCCAGGAAGAGTTCGTCCTTGCTGTCGAAGTTCGAGTACACGGCGCCCTTCGAATAACCTGCCGTTTCGGCGATCTCTTCGAGGCTTGCACCATGGAAGCCGCGTTCGAGAAACACTTCGTGGGCCGACTTCACCAGATTGCTTCGGGTTTGAGCTTTCCGTTCGGCATGCGTCTGTCGTTTTGCGATGGTAGATACCATAGGTATTTATATACCGTTAGTATCATGCTTGAGACTTAGTGTCAACCGCCGCCGCTAAGCTATTAAATTCACAGTGGATAATCACTTTTCGTCGATCCTTTGTTTATCCTTCGGGAATCCTTCGTTACTGCACTCCGGGTGGAAGGGTAATTTCGCACAGAAAACGCGGAAGGACTGACGTTCTTCAAGAGATTTAACCCTCAAACGGAGTCTAGAAAATGGAAATGAAAATGGATCGGTCAATCGAAGGTCTGAAGTATGTGGTCATCGTTGTGGTCATTCTTTTAGGCGCGGCCTCTTCCCGCATGCTGGCCCAAGAGAATCATCAGCATATGGTGATGTCACAACAGAACGATCATTCGTCAGAGCAAAAGAATCAGGGGAGCAGCTTGATCAAAGTCGTCAGGGAAGCGACCGAGCGGTTTCAGGACTCATCAGCCGCGGAGCGGGCAGGATATTTCCTCCAATTCGGCTGCGTCAGTGGGCCCGATGCCGGGGCCATGGGCATGCACTTCGTCAACATGCCGCTTGTGCTGGACGGCATCCTGGACGCGACGCGTCCGGAGATCGTCATCTATGAGCCGCAACCGAACGGGAGCTTGCGCCTGGTCGGCGCCGACTTCCTGGTTCTGGCCGAGCAATGGAACGCAACGCACACCGCTCCGCCCCAGTTGATGGGGCAGTTGTTCCATCTCTTCGAGGCCCCAAACCGCTTCGGACTTCCGGCGTTCTACACGCTACATGTCTGGGCCTGGAAGGAAAGTCCCGCCGGCGCCTTCGTGAATTGGCACCCGAACGTATCCTGCAACGCGTTCAACGGGCAATAATGCCACAGCGTAAGCGAGCGAGAGTTCGCGGCAGGCGAACCCCGTCCTAAGAGCCTGACCGAGTAATCTCAAGGAAGCGTTTCGGCAAGCAAGTTTCCCCTCCTGGACAGGAGGGGAAGACGCGAGCGATTGTCTTTGATCGCGAGCGGCGGGGTGGTAGGTAAGTTAATGCTCACGCAGCGCTCCTTATTCCTTCGGTGCTTGATCTACCACCCCGTCTGCGCCAGCAAGGAAGGCGGCCTTTTTCTTCATGGCGCAGCCACCCCTCCTGTCCAGGAGGGGAAATCTTGCTGGCCGATACATCTTTCCCAGGGATTACTCGGACAGGCTCTTAACCCAGTTCCCTTGCTCGCCGCGCTTCGTAGGCTTTGACATGCGCGTACGCGATGCGGAGCAGCGGAGTTTTCAGCTGATGCTTACGGCCGCGTTCCAGAAGATCGCCGAGGATGTAATCGCCTTCGGTCGATGAGTGGCTCTCAATGTCGCGCAGCATCGACGCGGTTAACCTCGATTGAGGCTGAGTGAACATGGCGCGGGCTTTCGCGACGGAATCTTCGGACGGAGAGAATCCTTCCGCGGTCGCAATTGCACGCCCTTCTTCCAAGAGTGTTACCACCAGGTCTGATGCGCCGGCCTCAACAATGTCTCCGACCGAAGCGCGCATCAGGCATGTGATTCCCGCACCGGTGGCGATGAAAACCCACTTGCTCCACATTTCCAGCAGAATGTTGTCGCTCATCGCAACGTCGAAGCCGGCATTAGTCATGAACGCCAGGACGGCGGCGACGCGCTCGCTACGCGAGCCGTCTTGTTCACCGAAAGACAAGAACTGCATTTCGGTGAGCTGCACTATGCCGCCTTCTGAATCTCGAGTGACCGAAATGACGCATTGACCGCCCAGTACTCGAGCTTTGCCGAAGCGCGCGTTGAGGACATCCATGTGCCGCATGCCGTTTAGAAGGGGCAGCACCAAAGTCTGTGGCCCGACCGCAGGCGCAAAGCTATCGATTGCCGAGGCCAGATCCTGTGCCTTGCAACTCACGACGATGAGATCGAAAGGTATGGTTAACCGGTCCGCGGTTATCGTGGCAGGCGCAGGCAAATGTGCGTCACCGTGCGGACTGCGAATCCGAAGCCCATTTTTTGCGAGGGCCGCAGCTCGCGGCGTCCGCACGAGAAAGGTGACATTACGGCCGGCCTGCATCAATCGACCGCCGAAATATCCTCCGACCGCGCCGGCACCCACAATAAGCGTTTTCATCTCGGCCTCCTTTTACTGGCCAGCTCGATCGCGTGTTCAGCGGACTTCAACGCGTTTCGAAGGTGTTCGAGGTTGTCCTTACCGATGGTTTGGGTCACGGCGCGTTGGGCCTCCTCCCACAAAACATAGCTTTGCCGCAATCGGCGGGTTCCGGCAGCCGACAGCGTCAGCAAGCGCTCTCGCCGGTCTTCACTTTGCAGGGAGTCCACGAGCCCTTCCATTTCGATCGGCCTGAGGTTTCGAGTCAACGTCGTACGATCCATCCCGAGCCGCTCTGCCAGTGCAGTCCGGGAGATCTGCCCGGATCGTCCGATGTTCACCAGTAGGGAATGCTGCGTATTCGTCAGTCCCGCGGGCTTGAGTATCGCGTCATAGAACGAGGAGATTTTGCGGGCGGTCCGGCGAAGCTGCGCACAAGCACACGGTCCGGATTTTGGAGGCGTCTTCCACGGTTCATGCAAACGCTGAGTTGACATACGTGTAATTACACGCATATATTCGGAACTTGTCAAGTGAGCAGAAAGGGGCGTCATAGGTGAATCAGGTAACCGGCGAACGTCGTTTGCATTACGCGTGGGTCGTGGCCGCGGTGACATTCCTTGTTCTTCTCGTAACTGCCGCGGTTCGCGCGACGCCCGGCGTGCTTATGGTTCCTCTTAGCGAGGAATTTGGCTGGTCAACGGCTGCGATTTCGGCTGCGATTGCCATCAATATCGCTTTATTTGGATTGATCGGTCCGTTTGCGGCTTCGCTCATGAATCGTTGGGGCGTGCGGCGCCTGGTTTTGTGCGCCCTTGGCCTTCTGACTTTTTCGGTAATACTCACCACGCAGATGACTGCGCGGTGGCACCTGACATTGCTTTGGGGTTTATGCGTTGGAACTGCGACCGGTGTGACATCGATGGTCCTCGCGGTGGTGGTCACAAACCGATGGTTTGAGAAGCATCGCGGACTGGTTCTCGGATTCCTCACCGCGGCGAATGCCACCGGGCAACTTGTATTCCTGCCCGTGCTGGCGCGAATGATTCAGGCGAGCGGCTGGAGAAGTGCTTCGTGGATCGTCGCATTATTTGCCGCATTGGTTTTTGTCATTGTGTTTGCCTGGATGAAGAATCGTCCCGAAGATGTCGGGTTAGGGGCCTACGGTTCTTATTTCTCCGACGCGCGGTCCGCCGTCAACCCACCTCTGGAACCGGTTGCGGCATTACGTATCGCCGTGCGGTCGCCGGCGTTCTGGGTGCTAGCCGGCAGTTTTTTCATTTGTGGCGCAAGCACCAATGGGCTCATTGGCACGCATCTCATCGCCGCTTGCCACGATGTAGGTATTTCGGAGGTCCGTGCCGCCGGTCTTCTTGCCATGATGGGCGTTTTCGACATTTTGGGCACGACGGCGTCCGGTTGGCTTACAGATCGCTTCTCGAGCCGCTATCTCTTGTTTGGTTATTACGCGCTTCGAGGAGTTTCGCTGATGTTTCTTCCGCACACACTCGCCGCCGGAGGAAACACTCTGAACTGGTTCGCCATTTTCTACGGCCTGGACTGGATTGCCACGGTACCGCCGACCGTGCGGCTCACCACGCAGGCGTTCGGTCGCGAGAACACGGGCGTCATATACGGTTGGATTGGTGCATCGCATCAACTCGGTGCGTCGTTGTCCGCCTTGCTGACCGGAGCGCTCCGGACCTCATTTGGCGACTATAGTCCCGCTTTCTGGATCATCGGAGCGATCTGCGTATTGACCGGCTTCGCATTTTTGTTTCTTCGCAAATCACTCAGCGGCCATGGCGCACATGTTGCGTCGCCTGTCTTGGCGTCGACATAAATTGAGTACAATCTTGGCCAGGAGAGTATCGATGAGACGAATCGCGTTTACTATGGCTGCCATTCTGGGAACCGCGGTGATGGTGTGGTCGATGCAGGAAGCGCCGAAGAGCGCGCTGATCGACAGCCGACAGTT
>Ga0075431_100007057_pt1 | contig 11158 bp, 6 predicted proteins | sample RhiMetdeltSRZDD5_FD_75297 | JGI IMG/M metagenome (GOLD analysis project Ga0075431, IMG submission 75297) | Populus rhizosphere microbial communities from Tennessee, USA - Rhizosphere MetaG P. deltoides SRZDD5 | ecosystem: Host-associated > Plants > Roots > Rhizosphere > Soil | place: USA...
TACCGCTATACACAGGACCCGGCGGCGTTCGGCTGGCCCGGCCCGATAATCTTCGGATCCAGTATGTCGAGGTCGGTGGACCGCACAACGCGGAGGTTCGCCCCTCACCAGCGAGTCTGAAAAAGATCTATGTCTGCGGTCATCTGAACGGAGGGCACGATGACGCCTGTATCCGAAAGATTCTGCCCCACCTTCTCACGCGCGCTTATCGGCGGCCAGCCACGCCTCAGGAGATCGCCAGGATAGGGGCTCTGGCGGATCGCGCCCGGGACCGGGGTGAGTCCTTTGAGGCGCAAGTAGTGCTCGCGATCCAGGGGATGCTTGTCTCGCCAAAATTTCTGTTCCGGATCGAGAGCGATCCAGCGCCTCGTCGGGCGGCTGCGTCGGGCATCGCCGGGGCTCAACTGCTGAACGCGAGCACGGCGACTCCGGCGCCAGCATCGTCCGCGTATTCGCTGAACGACTTCGAGCTCGCTTCACGCTTGTCTTACTTTCTGTGGAGCAGCATGCCCGACGACGAACTGCTGCGCCTCGCCGAGCAAGGGCGTCTCAGCAAGCCCGCCGTCTTGGCCGCGCAGACCAAACGCATGCTCAGCGATCCGAAGGTGAGCCGTTTCGTCCAGAACTTCGCCGGCCAGTGGTTGACCATACGGGTGCTCGAAAAGCACGTCCCCGATTTTTACAAATTCCCGCAGTACGACAACTACCTTCGGATGTCGATGGTCAAGGAAACGGAGATGTTCTTCGAGAATCTCATCCGTGAAGATCGTAGTGTGCTCGAGTTCCTTGACGCCGATTACACCTTCGTGAACGAGTACTTGGCGAAGCATTACCAACTACCCGGTGTGATCGGAGCCGAGTTCCGCAAAGTGAGCCTGGCCGAGACACCTCGGCGCGGTCTGCTTGGGCAGGCGAGTGTTCTCACAGCCACTTCCTACGCCAATAGAACTTCCGTCGTACTGCGCGGAAAGTGGATTCTCGAGAATCTGCTCAACGCTCCTCCGCCTCCACCGCCGGCCGACGTTCCGGATCTGGAGGAGGCGAAAGTAGCGTCGAACGCCACGCTGCGTGAGCGCATGGAAGCGCATCGGACCAACGCCGTATGCGCCGGTTGCCATAGCCGCATGGACCCGATGGGGTTCGGACTCGAGAACTTCGACGCGATCGGCAATTACAGGACCAAGGAAGGTCAAGCTCCGGTGAACGCATCCGGAGTTCTTCCGGATGGACGAGCTTTCAACGGGCCCGTGGAGCTCGCGAAGGTGCTGCGTTCGGAGCAGGGCGCGTTCGCCCGCTGTCTGACGGAAAAAATGTTGACTTATGCTCTGGGGAGAGGTCTTGAAGGGAATGACCGGCCGGCGATCCGGCGAATCACGAATCGAGTGGCCGCTAACAACTACCGGTTTTCCAGTTTGGCTCAAGAGATCGTGAACAGCGCAGCATTCAGAATGCGACGAGCGGAACGAGTAGAACGAGGAGAGAAAATATGATTTCGACCGGGAAGCACTTACACAGGCGAACCTTCCTGCGGGGGCTCGGCGCAACTGTCGCACTTCCGCTGCTGGACGCCATGGTTCCAGCATTCGCAGCCACATCGGCGGCAAAAAGCGCTGTACGGATCTCGTTCACCTACGTTCCGAACGGTATGGCAATGGGCGACTGGACGCCGGCCGCGGCCGGCAAGAATTATGAGCTCACTCCCATTTTGAAAGCGTTCGAGCCTTACCGCCAGGACATGCTCGTTCTTTCCGGCCTGATGGATCACAACGGTAACGCGCTCGGCGACGGAGGCGGCGACCACGCCCGCGCCGGCGCAAGTTTCCTAACCGGCGCACACGCCAAGAAGACCAGCGGCAAGGATATTCACGTTGGTATCTCGGTTGATCAGGTCGCCGCCCAGGCGGTCGGCAGCGCGACGCGTTTCGCATCGCTTGAGCTCGGCTGTGAAGATTCGAGGACGGTAGGCAATTGCGATTCCGGCTATAGCTGCGCCTACACCAACAGCCTCTCCTGGCGCGGGCCGTCAACTCCTAATCCTCCGGAAAATAATCCGCGCGCGGTGTTCGAGCGATTATTCGGCGGCGAAGATATCACTCTTCCGGCGGAAATTCGCGCCAAGCGAGCCATGGACCGCAAGAGCATCCTCGACATCGTGCTCGACGATTCAAAGGAGCTCATGGGCAAAGTCGGCGGCAGCGATCGGCGGAAGCTTGATGAATACCTGACCAGCGTCCGCGACATCGAAACCCGAATACAGAACGCGGAAAGCAAGGGTGTGATCGAAGTAACCCCCGGCTTCGAGAAGCCAATTGGAGTGCCGTTCGATTTCAGCGATTACGTCAAGTTGATGTATGACCTCCAATACCTGGCGTTCCGGGCCGATCTGACGCGGATCGCAACCACTGTGGTCGGCCGCGAGGGAAGTTTGCGTACTTACAATGAGGTCGGCGTGCCGGACGGCCATCATCCGCTCTCGCATCACGGGAACAGGCCGGATTGGCTGGAGAAGATGTCGAGAGTGAATCAACTCCATGCCCGGCAGTTCGCCTATTTCATCGGCAAGCTGAAATCCACCGAGGACGGTGACGGTACGCTTCTCGATCGCTGCCTGTTGTTATACGGCAGCGGGCTGAGCGACAGCAGCCGTCACCTGCACGAGAACCTGCCAATTGTGTTGTTCGGCCGCGGGAATAGCAGCATCAAGACCGGTCAGCACATTGTGTATGAGAAGCCGACTCCAATGGCGAACCTATATCTGACGATGCTGGACAAAATGGGTATTCAGGCAGAGAGGATCGGGGACAGCACCGGAAAGCTCGACCAGTTGATTGGCGTGTAAGACTTGTAATCATCGAAACCGCCATGCTAATGCTCGGGTTATTAGCCGTGATTTTCGGTTTCAAGCGCCAATAGCCGCGACCAGAGTTCGTTGAACCTTGCTGCTGTGCGCTGAGGAATCTCCGACGGAAGCTTTTTTAGAATCATCCTCATGTGTTGAAGCTGCTGGTTATGAAAAATAGCGGCCTCGACCAGCGACAAACAGCAATCAACCAGTTCCAGGTTTTGTTCGATGGTTCGGTCGGGGATGTGAAACAGCTCTTCATATCGCTCACGTCTATGCTCGATGCCTTGTTGTTTTTTTCGGCAAACAACGCATCTAACGCAATCGGACTCGAGCGGGAAACCCAGATCCTCGTACCAATACTTTTGTTCCTCTGCGAAGAAGATAAATCGCATACCACAATCGCGGCATTGCCGCCTTACATCGAAGTAGTGAGTAACCGGCACGGTTGCACGGGATTGCCGTGATAGATCGGCGGGGATTGCGGTGTTTTGGATACGACATTCCTTGGGCGAGTGCCAATGAAGAAAAACAGCGCCACCGTAATCAGTCTCGGGATTCAGCCCTGTAATCCGTGGCCGCTGACCGTAACGCGGATGCGAGACGAACTGCTTATATTCATCTACGAATGCCATAGAGCGCTCAGGTGACACGTCACAACTGGGCAGCATATCAGACGTACAAGCCCACCCGGATCGAGTAGTCGTAGTGGTCGCGCTCGGCGGCTCTTCTTATTTGCGCGAGTGCTTGTCGAAGAACTCGAATACCTTCGGCTCGGCAATACCGACGATGTTGTCGTGCGTGGCGCCTTCGACTTCGAGAAAGTAAGGAGAGAGACCTTTTTCGTCGAGAATCTTGGCCATCAATCGAACCGTGGCAAGCGTGTTCGGGGTGTCCTTGGTCCCGATGATCACCATCACCGGCTTCCCTTTTACTTTGTCGAATGGGTACGTCTCAGGCCTGGTGTTGAACGCGCTTAAAGCAATACCGGCGAACTTCTCTGGATATTTGGCGGCGAGGTACCAGCCGCCGGTCCCACCGGCGGAATGGCCGAACAAGTAGATCCGAGCGGGATCAATCGGGTACTCCCTCTGGACCAGATCGAGGACGTTCATGGCGTCGGTTTCACTCCACTCGCTCTGCCGCTGCCGCGCAGGATCGAATCCGCCGAATCCGCCTCGGCCAGGATTACGCGGGGCCGCGTCCGCCTGGACACCTGAGAGAGAGCGGAGCGCGGTGGCGTTGTAGCCGGCGCTGGGGCGATATCCCATGGGACAAACCACCAGGAAACCGTACTGCTCAGCCAGCTTCGGCAGAATGCCGTTGTCCCGATCGAAGTAGAAGTCATGATCGCGGCTGTTGCCGTGCAACACGAAAATCATCCTCAGCTTGGAGCGGCCATCCCACTTAGTGGGAACGTAGAGCCGGTAGGGCATGATCTCGCCAGCTTCTTTGAACCAGTAGTGCCGCTCATGGTCACCCTTGGCCCGAAGCAGTGGGTCGGAGCCAGATTCGAGCACCTTCAAAGTCTGCTGGGAGTCGCGTATTTCCTTGACGAAATCGAATGTCTGAGTGCGGTCCTCCCGCAAGCCGAAATCGCCGGAGTTCCATTTTCTGATGCCCAGGTTGACCACTCGAGCCATGTCGTAGGGCCAGCGTACAGTTGCTTTAGCGCTATCGTGACCCTGGATCTTGGCGAGACGCCGCTCGACCGCGCTGCGCTGCGACTCTATGCTTTGCACGAGCTGAAGATCCTCGCTCATGCGAACAAGAGTAGTGTCGCCTTCGAGTAGATCGGCGGCGAGGCGATACGATCCATCGGCGACGCCGTCGAGGTTCATCTCCATCGCGAACGGTTGGTCGATCAGGTCGCGCGAACTTACCGAAAACGAGCCGAGATCCTTGGCAGGATTGCTGGATTTCGCTTCCTCCAGCGACACCCGAAGCGTCAGGCCGGTCTTGGTCTCGTAAGCTGCCGGGTAGGCCTGGGTCAGGCGAATCGTCAGCGGCAACAGCGAATCGGCAACGACCTTATCAGGGCGCAGCGCGAGCGACCAGACGAATTCCTCCTTCTGATCCCACTTCCGGTCGCCCAATAAGGTCAACGCGTTGGCGAGCAGACGGCGCGCCTCGCCGGTCCTCCCGGCGGCCTGTAGCGACGCGCTATCGGCGAGTAGCTTTTCGACCGCTGCCTTTGCCGCCGCGGTTAGTTGCGTGGAGCTTTGTTTGGCACGAACTGCTCGTCCCAGCGTCTGGAGGTCGAGCTGCTGCCCCGGACGCGCCTCAGGAGCCTGAGCAACAACATGCGCAGCCGTGAATGAAACGATCAGAATGCTTCCAAAGATACGCATAGTCCCTCTCGATCCCAGCCAATCATGCAGTCTGCGCATAGGCACACGTCTACAGGTCTCTCGCACTCGGCCATTCAGGAGTATATGCGCTCCAACGCGCCGAAGCACCTAACTAAAGAAAGGGTCAATAGGAATTTATTACCCGAATTTGCACAAGAACTTATTGATATACTGTCGGGCGGATCGCGCGTCGACGTTATGAACTGTCGCCCCCTCTTATTTGCATTTTTCCTGTTGACCTCGGCCGCGACCGCACAAGAGTGGACGCGCTTCCGCGGTCCGAACGGCTCTGGTGTTTCGACCGACACCGGTTTTCCCACTGAGTTCAACAAGAGTAAGAACCTCGTCTGGAGAACGCCTGTGCGTCCCGGCAAATCTTCGCCTGTCCTGACGCGGCGTCATGTCTTTCTTACTGCATTCGAGAACGGCAAACTCTTCACGCAATGCTTTGACCGCGAGACTGGCAAATTACTATGGGAGCGTTCCGTGGACCGCGCCCGCGTCGAGCCGGCGAACTCGCAGAATCATCCTGCCGCGATTACGCCTGTGACCGACGGTGACAGCGTGTACTCGTTTTTCCCGGAGTACGGGCTAGTCGCCTATAGCGCCGATGGCAAGGAGCTATGGAGGGCTCCGCTAGGGCCCTTTTCAAATGAGATGGGTCATTCGGCCAGTCCTATCATCGCCGCCGGCAAGATTGTTTTGGTTCTGGACGGGATGTTGGATCCGTACATCGCGGCGTTCGACAAGAACAACGGCGAGCTCCGGTGGAAGACATCGCGTGAAGAGATGGACGGTTATGCGACTCCACTGGTCTATCAACCCGCCGGTTCCCCTGCTGTCGTGATAACCGCCAGCCGCGGCCAACTGGGTGCACATCGCCTGGACAACGGCAATCGACTCTGGAGTTGGAAGAAGCTGCCCTCCACGCCGGTAGCGAGTCCGATCCTGGTGAATGACACGCTATTCGCCTTTGGCTATGGCAACGACTCGGCGGCGCCTCTTTTTTCCAATCAACTTCGGAGATACGACAAGAATCATGACGGCAAGCTGAGTGCGGACGAGTACGGCGATAACGCGTACTTGATCGGCGTGGCGCGTTTTGGGGGCGACAAAGACGGGATCGTCACGCAGGAAGAATTCGATTACCGGCAGAGCCTGTCCCAGCAGCCTTCCGGCCTGCTGGCCATCCAATTGGACCGTAATGCGGATTCCACCCCGCGCGAGGTGTGGAGATACGAGAAGAGCTTCGTCGGAGTGATCCCATCGCCCCTCTATTACGAAGGCGTTCTCTATGTGATGAAGAACGGAGGGCTCCTTACTTCCTTTAACCCCAAGACGGGAAGCGTGGAAAAGGCGGCGCGCGTAGCCGGCGCGCTCGGTGGCTACTCGTCCTCGCCGGTTGCAGCCGAGGGCAAGATATTTGTCGCCAGCGAGGAAGGAAAGGTCACCGTTTTGAAGGCTGGGAGTGATTGGGAGGTGATACAGGTGAACGACCTGAATGAGGGTTGCTACGCGACGCCTGCCTTAGCAGGTGGGAATATTTACCTGCGTACGAATGACGCCTTGTATCGCTTCGGGATTACAACTCCATGATGCCTCGATGCAGCGCCGCCACGACCGCCTGAGTGCGATCGCTCACATTGAGCCGGCTCAAAATGATATTGACGTGCCACTTCACGGTGCCTTCCGTGATCCCAAGCGCATCCGCGATCTGCTTGTTGCTGAGGCCTTTCACAATCAACCGCAGTATTTGCATTTCCCGCGCGCTAAGCTCGGGACCTGGCGGGCGCTCCTCCAGTGCCTTTCGTACTTCCGGCGGCAGATAACGACGGCCGGAGTGAACCGACCGGATGGCCTTGAGTAGCTCAGCATGGGGCATTCCCTTAAGCAAGTAGGCTAGCGCTCCCGCCTCCAATGCCTTGTGGATGTCCGCATCACCTTGATACGTGGTCAGGACAATGAAGCTGCCGTGCGGGCTGAGCTCGCGGATCGCCCGAATCGCCGCGACGCCTCCCATCTGGGGCATTCTAAGATCCATGAGGGTGACATCCGGGTTATGGCGCTGGAACATCTGGACCGCTTCAAGCCCGTTGGCCGCCTGAGCGATCACTTTCATGTCCGGCTGCGTGCTGATGATTGCGGCCAAGCCAAGACATACGATGGGATGATCGTCGACAACCATCACGCGTATGACCACAGGCTTGTTCATCATCCACCCTCGCGAAGAGGCAGCCGGACGATTACCGCAGTGCCCTGGCCCGGGCTGCTGCGCAACTGAAAATCGCCTCCCAGCTCCTCGACCCGTTCGCGCATCCCGACGATTCCGTAGTGGCCATTCGTTCCCGCAAACTCAGGGGTGGGCGCAAATCCTCGGCCATCGTCGACAACCTCGAGACGAGCTTCGTTCGCATCGAAGGCCATTCGGATGTTGATGTGGCGAGGACTGGCGTGATTGGCGGCGTTGCGGACGGCTTCCCGGGCGACTAGAAGAATGCTGCGGAGCGTCTGTTCCTGAAACTGAGGCGGCGAGCCTGCGATCTCAACTTCGATCGGGAAACCCTTCTCCGAGCTGAGCTGGCGCGCCAATTCGCCCAAGGAGCCCGCGATGTCGCTCTCGAGGCCGGCTTGTCGAAGGTTCCAGACGGCCTGGCGGGCTTCGTCCAGAGTCAGACGTACTTGAGCGCGCGCATGATCGACGAGCTCGGTCATGCGGCGGGTATCGATGCGCTCGAAACCGGAAGCCGCCTCGAGCAGTGTCGAGACTCCGACGCAGCCTTGAATGATGGTGTCGTGCATCTCCCTGGCAAGGCGCGTCCGTTCCGATAACAGCATTGCATAGCGCGCCTTGGTCTGGCGAGCGTATATACGCAATGCGGCCCATAGAAGCATAGCGGCTGCGGCGGCGCAGAACCAGTAGAACAGCTTGGTCTGGTAGAAATGGGGATCCCATATGAAAGAAAGCGCTGCTTCGGACGTTTGCCTGGGCGCTGCGCTATCGGTCACAATGACGCGAAATCGATAGCTTCCCGGAGGCAAATTGGTGTAATACGCGACGCGCTGGCTGGCGCCCGCGGTCCAGCCTTCCTCGAAGCCCTCGAGTCTATATTTGAAGCTGATCCGCTCCGGCGAGAGCAGATTGCAGGCCGTATAGCCGATCTGCAGCCGTCCATGCCCTGCAGGAATCCGAAGGTCTCCCGAGAGTGGCAGAGGCATGTCGTCAGCGATGACGCTCTCGATGAGGGCACGTGCGGGGTCGTTAATACGATGCTGGCTGGGATCAATCCGCACGGCGCCCTTCACACTCGCAAACCATAGTTCTCCGGACGCCGTTCTGCATCCGGCCGGTCCAACACCGGCGTTCATTTGATTCGATTCCATGCCATCGGCAACACCATAGTGCGCGATCGCAAGGGGCTCGGCATCGCCGTCGGCCACCCGGTTGAGCTCTGCTCGAGAGGCCGAGAAGACGCCCGCCGGACTGCTCATCCAGAAATTTCCGGTCCCGCCCTCGAGGATCGCGTAGATAGCATTGCTCGGCAGCCCTTCGCGTATCGTAATCCTGTTGACTTTCCCATTCTTGAGCCGGAGCAGGCCGTTCCCTCGCGTGCCGACCCACAGCGTGTGATCGGCGTCCTCGTGGATCGCCCAGATCCTCTCGCCCTTCAGTCGCGAGAAGAGTGGGTCGGAAACAAATTTGCCTTCATGGACCCGGTTAAGACCTCCCTCCGTTCCCACCAGGACGTCGCCAGTGTGATCTTCAGTCACCACTCGCACGCTGCCGTAAGCCAGCCCATCCTCAATGTAGTAGTTGTGAAACCGTAGCCCGTCCCAGCGGATAACGCCGCTGCCCAAGCCAATCCACAAGTCTCCTCTTCGGTCCTCGAAAAATTGGCGGATCTGGGTATTCCGTAGGCCATCTTTAGTGGTGAACGACGCGACCTTGCCTGCGGAAACCCGGAGCAGTCCATCACCTGAAGTGCCTATCCAAAGGTCGCCATTCTTATCCTGGAAGACAACCCGGGCCCGGGTGCCTTGGAACGGAGCGGGCAACAACACCGGTTCAAGCCGTCCATTGGCGAAACGCTGAATTGTTCCGGTGATGGTGGTGAGCCAAACGGCGCCATCACGACCTTCCCAAATGTTCGAGACGTTGTCATTGGCCAGTCCGTCCCGCGTGCTCAGGGTTCGAACGTAGGCCTTGCTGAGGCGGAGCAATCCGTCATGAGTCCCGATCCACAAATTTTGGGCGCGATCCTCATAGATGGCAATCACCGTATCATCCGGCAATCCTCCCGAAGTCCGGTACGACGTTACGCCATTCGAGTTCAGACGCAACAGACCTTCCCCAAATGTGCCGATCCAGAGGTCCCCATTGCGGCTCTCATATAGAGTCGTTGTCCGAACTTCGGCAAACGTATGGCGCGGAATCACGGCGCCATCCTGCAGTCGGGCCACTCCGGCGGCAGTCAAAAGCCACAGACCTCCGCCGCTGCGATTGTAGGCTCTTACACCTTGCAACGGCGCGCCTTGGGAGACATATCTGCGTGGAGTATTTTGCTCCACCACCATCAGCCCGATGTTTGAAGAGATCCACATCTTTCCATCGGGATCGATACGCAGGCTGGATACCGCTGTTACGGGGATGTCGCCACGGCCGTCCAAGCGTTCGATTTTGTCATTTTGAAGGCGGAAGAGGCCGCGGTCCGATCCGATCCAGAGGATTCCCTGCGGATCCTCGTGCAACGCACGAATGAAACCGTTGCTGAGACCTTCTTCGGCTCCAAACCTTCGGAACGAACCGTTGACATAGTGCATCAGTCCGCCGCCCTCGGTGCCGATCCATAGCGATCCGTCCTTGGAAGGATGGAGCGAAAGGATGCTGTCGTCACGAAAGGCAGGGGTATTCACCCGGTCGAAGACGAAGAACCTCGCGCCGTCGAAGCGCACCAATCCGCTCGGTGTGCCGATCCAGAGATACCCATCCGGTGTCTGCGAGATCACTTGGATCCGGCTCTGTGGCAGACCGTCCTGGACGCGCCAGATCCGGCGGCTATATTCGCCCGCGAGCACCGGCTCGGCGGATGCGGCAAAAGCGAAATCACACAGCGCGATCGTAAACAGCGCAGCCAAATGCCGCAACTTCAAACGGCCGAAGTACCGCATGGCCCGTAGTCTACTCCCTTTTCATGCCTGCCACGCCTCTCATACTTTGAGCTTTAATACCTGCTCCAAGTATTGCTTGTTGACGGTGGCGCTTCCCTTTGCCGTGGTGATGGTACTGTCCAGCTCGACGGTTAACCAGCCTTTCCAACTGGCGTCGTTGAGGATCCGCAGGATGGCTGCGAAATCCACGCCCCCGCGGCCCATCTCGAAGAAATAACGATCGCGGAATCGTACCGAGGCCGGCAGGTCTGATTGCGCCTGCTGTTGCTGCGTTCCGGCGGCTGCGCCGCGAGGGGCCAGGCGGCCCATCGGCGGACCACTGTAGCCGCCCTTGTTCTCGGGAGCAACGTCTTTCAGGTGAAACTCGATCAGCCGGGACGTATAGTCGCGCGTGAGCTTGACGGGGTCCATACCGGCCATACTCACATGGCCGGTGTCACAGATCAGGTAGACATGTTTTGGATCGGTGGACTCCATGATCGCGTCTATGTCCTGGCGTGTCTCGAAACTCGAATTCAGGTGCGCATGGACGCCGAATTTCATACCCATGTCGGTCATCCGCTTGCCGATTTCGTTAAACGTCGTGGACATCTCCTTGTAGGCCACTGCCTCGTCGCCCGGCGTTCGGACTCCAGCGCAGTTGATCTTGAGATGATCGCATCCGAATGCCTGGATGAAGCGAATCAGCTTCATGTGATCTTCGATTACGCCCCGACGCTGGCGTGGGTCGACGAAATCGGTCCGCATCGGCGCGCCGTTCGAAACGGTCTCTAGCTTCAGGTTCAGCTTGGCAAGGATG
>Ga0075431_100007058_pt1 | contig 11158 bp, 13 predicted proteins | sample RhiMetdeltSRZDD5_FD_75297 | JGI IMG/M metagenome (GOLD analysis project Ga0075431, IMG submission 75297) | Populus rhizosphere microbial communities from Tennessee, USA - Rhizosphere MetaG P. deltoides SRZDD5 | ecosystem: Host-associated > Plants > Roots > Rhizosphere > Soil | place: USA...
GCGGTGTCTGGCCGCGGATGCTCGCGGTCCAGCGCTTGGTCATGTTTGAGGATGGCCAGGTGCAAGGCAGCCAGCTCCGGGCTGGGATCCAGACCCTGTTCCTCGGCCAGGTGGTGGCGCAAGTCGTGGTAGCTCTTCACCGCATCGCTTTGGCGGCCACACCGGTAGAGTGCGCGCATCTGCGCGGCACGGAGCCGCTCGCGGAGCGGGTGCTGGGCCACCAGATCGTTGAGCTCGGCAACCAGGATGTCGGGATGACCGAGTTCCAGGCGGGCCTCGGCGTGCTCCTCCAGCGCGGCCAACCGTTCGTCGTCTAGGCGGCATGCTGCGGCCCCGGCGAAGTTCTCGTCAGCGACGTCCAGCAGGGCGGGGCCGCGCCACAACGCCAGCGCCTCGGCCAGCAGCGCGGATTTAGCCTCGGGATCGTCCATCGTCCGGGCCTGGGTGGTAAGGGCAGTGAAGAGGCCGGCGTCGATGGTGGTGGGCTCGACCTGCAGGACGTAGCCCGACGGCCGGAAGACTAGCAGCGATCGGCCGCCCGGCTCGGCATGCTCTAAGACCGACCGCAGCTGCGAGACCTTCGCCTGCAAGGCACCAGTCGACTTCCGGGGCGGCGCGCCAGCCCAGATGTCCTCGATCAGCCGATCGGCCGACAGCGGTCGCGGCGCATGGATCAGCAGGTCGGCGAGCAGTGCCCGGACCTTTCGACCCGGCACCGCCACCGGCGGACCACCGCTGGGCCACACCACGAGTGGCCCAAGCACTCCGAAGCGCATGCGAGAAAGCCTAAGAGATCGAATGGTCAGCCGACCGTCAGCGAACCGTAAGGGCATCCCGACAGGGTGGACCGCATCCACGACACCCGAAGGAAGGAACCAGCCAAGACAGGGCTGCTTCTTTGGCCAGCAAGACGATCCGGCGCACCGCGAGCAGCAGCTGGTGGTTGTCCTCGCACGCAGGCGGGCCCGGATGGAGATACGGCGGGCCCGATCGAGATAAGGAGTACACCATGTCCTCCGTCACCGAATCCGAAGCAGCACGCATCCTGAATCGCAACATCACCGCGCTGAACAACCGTGAGATCGAGGCATACCTCGCGAACCAGCACCCGGACGTCCAGTTCACACTTCCGGGTGGCGCGGTGTTCCACGGGCGCGATGAGATCCGCGCCGCCACCGAGGCGCTCTGGACCGCGTTCCCGGACGGCGCCTTGCGGTTCGGCGACCAGGTTCTGACCGATGACGCCGCGGCGACCGAAGTCTTCTTCACAGGCACACATGACGGTCCGTTGGCCACACCCGACGGCGAGATTTCCCCAACCGGACGAACTGTCCGAACGACGACGGTTTCGATGCTGCGCTTCCGCGACGGCCTGATCATCTCGGAGCACGTCATCGGCGACGAGATGGATCTACCGCGGCAACTCGGGCTCGGCCCGACCGAGCAAGCCTAGTTCTAGGGAGGGTCATGCGTCTCGACAACAAGACCGCCATCGTCTACGGCGCCGCCGGAGCTATCGGCTCCGCGGTCGCCCGCGCCTACGCCCGCGAGGGTGCCGACGTGAACCTCGCCGGCCGCACCATCGCGACCCTCGAGCCGGTCGCACAGCACATCCGTGACCACGGCGGCACAGCGCACGTCACGCAGCTCGACGTCCTCGACTTGGCCGCGGTCGAGCGACACGCCGCTGCAGTCGCCGACGTCGGTAAGATCGACATCTGCTTCAACGCCACATCCAGCGACGACGTCCAGGGCACGCCACTGCTCGACACGGCGTTCGAGGATGTCATGCGGCCCGTGACCAAAGCCGTCACGGCACACTTCAATATCGCCACCGCGGTCGGCCCGCACATGACCCGACGTGGCCGCGGGGTCATTCTCGTCATGGCTGGCGGCCGGGAGGCGATTCCGCGCCTCGGTGGATCCCATGTCGCCTGGGCCGCGCTCGCCGGACTCTGCCGACAGCTCGCCGCCGAGTTGGGACCGTACGGCGTGCGGGTCACCTGGCTGCTCTCGCCCGGTTCACCCGGGCACGTGGAGCGCGAACAGGGGCGCGACGAGAACAACGCGGCGGCCGCGCCGGAGACCAAGGGCCTGCTGGTGCGCCACCAGCCCACGTACAGCGAGGTCGCCAGCGTCGCCGTCTTCGCCGCGTCCGACTGGGCTCGCACTATCACCGCAAGCGAGATCAACCTTACCGGTGGAGCGGTCGTCGACTGAAATCGCGCATCAGCTCGCTGGTTGGCGTGTGCGCCTTAGTCGATGCACCGCATGGCATCGTTCGTGTGCGCGAAACGTCAGCAGACGGCCTTCATGCCTGCCGTACACCCGCGGTGCTCGTTGGATGGCGTGGGTTGCCGGCTCACGCTGAGCGGCTTCGGCTGCCCTTGTCGGTGCCGTGTCCGAATTGTGGGTAGGCGGTGAGCGCTGGTGACGGCCAGGACGAGCTCGGCCTGGCGACTCCAGAGTTAAGGCGTCGCCGTCCTCAGCGTCGGGCTATCACCGATGGCCCGGACTTCCACCGGGTCGTTCCACAAAAGGCGGAACGTGCGGGCTGTTACCGCACAGCACGGACTTCAACCGTGCGGTCAACCCTAGCAACGCCGGCAAACGCTTCGAAGACAGAAGTGGCTTTCACGGCCGGACCGAGCAGGATCGCATTGTGCTGCGTCATTCCCATGCCTGGTTGAGGAGTCGGTCGAACGCGAGGTGGAGTACCTGTGTCCGGCTTCTGCCTCGGTGTTCAGCGGTGACGAAGTTGCTGCCGATGAACAGTGAGAAGGCCAGCATGCAGCGGGCCTCCACATCGTCGTCGTCTGGGCAGAACTGTCCGAACAGGGCGCGTAGGTAGTCCATCCGCCGGTTGTCGATGCGGTGCAATCGGGCGGCGACCTCGTCGTCTCGGCGGGCCCATTCTCGTACCGCGAGTTCTACCGACAGCATGACTGCTGAGGCCGCCTCGAAGAGTCGTTGCAGCTTCTCCTGTGGGCCGGCGGGCCGGCTCTCGACGACGGCGATGACGTCGTCGACCACCGTCTTCTCCCAGGCGTCCAGCATTTCTTCGAGGAACGCCGGACGGCCGGAGTAGTGCCAGTAGAAGCCTCCCTTGGTGACTCCGAGCGTGTCCGCGAGCACCTCGACGCGGATCGCGTCGGGTCCACCGGTCGCCAACGCGTGCAGCCCGGCGTCGACCCAGGCGCTGCGCGGAGTACGGACTTTGGCCACGACCATATCTATACGGCACCGTATTGACAGAGGCAAGCGGCCCTGCTTAGTATCCATACGGCAGCGTATGGATCGAGGCGCTCGATGAGGATTTCCATCGAGGCACACACCTCCGGCCGGTGGCGGATCCGCGAGCTCGCGCCCGACTTCACCCTCGAGGATGTCTGGGCTCTGCCCGCACACGGACGCGCCGCGGACTTCCCCACGCTGATCGAGCTCGCCGCGGCCGCGGACCCCGCCGGCTCGGGCTCCGTGCCTGCTCGTGCGTTATGGCTGGCACGCGACCTCCTCGGTCGCTGGTTCGGTCTCGGCCGGGTCTCGACACCAGACACAGGACGCCCTGAGGACCGTCTGTCGATCCCCGGCACGAACGAGAAATCCCTGACCGATCGGCTGCCGGACGATCTGCGCGACACGGTCTCGGACCTGGACTTCGACGCCCTGCCCTTCACCGCCCTGTATCGCACCGGCAGAGAGTTCGCCGCCGAGGCCGCAAACCAGACGGTGCATGGAGTCCTGCATCTGTCGTGGGTCGACCAGGGTGGGGGACGCTACCAAGGTCACCTGGCCGTCTACGTCAAGCCGCGCGGGCTGTTCGGCAGGGGCTACCTGGCCTTCATCAGGCCGTTCCGCTACCTCATCGTCTATCCGGCCCTCATGCGGAAGATCGAACGGACGTGGGAGCTGCGCGGTCCTGCCGGCGAGCTTCCTGGCGCGGGCGGACCGGCATGACGCTCCCACCCGGCCAGCGCCGCTTCGATGGCTTCCCGCGCTTCGGCACCCACCTGCACCGACCGGCACCGCCCGTCCCGAAGGACCCGGTGATCGAAGTGCGCGGGGCAGTGATCGAAGCGTTCGAGCTCCCTGTCAGTGCTCTGGTGCAGCTGCCCCGCCGAGAGCTCACGGCCGACTTCCACTGCGTCGCGGGCTGGTCCGCAACCGACCTCATCTGGGAGGGCGTCGCGTTCGAAACGATCTACCGGACCTACGTCGAGCCGGCACTCCCAGACGCCACATCGGTCACCCACGTCACATTCCGCGGTCTCGACGGCTATGGCGCGGTGCTTCAGCACGACGACGCACTGGCCGACGACGTGCTGATCGCGGTCCACCTGAACGGCCGGCCGCTCGACAGCGACCACGGCGCACCGGCCCGGCTCGTGAGCCCGCGGCAGTACGGCTACATGAACACCAAGCACCTGTGCCGCATCGAACTCCACACCTCCCGGCCGAAACCGACCGGCCCGTTCCTAAGCAGCAGAGTGCTCCTGCGCTTGCTGGGTCGCCATCCGCGGGCCCGGGTCTGGCAGGAAGAGCGCAACCAGGACCTGCCGGCATGGGCCGTACGCCCCGCCTACCGGACACTGGTCACCCCCATCGCGGCCCTGTCCGCCCGGGGCAGCCGCGAAGCATGATGGGCCAGCCGGCCCAGTGAGGTGGGGTGCCGCCAAAAATCCCTGGAGTGCTCATCCCTGACGCATATGGGACCGGAGGCGACAGCACCAGCTGGTACTCGACCGGCTGCTCGCGGTCACCACGGACAGGGGTCCGGGCCCGGCATCATTGCCTCGCCGACATCGCGTCGAAAGACGGCGTACGTTGCAGTGGGTGGGTCTTCCCGCTGTTACTGGCCGACGCGGCCGTTCGAGGTACCGCCTAACACCGCCATGGGTCCAGGCTTGTGGTGTCTGCGGCCCATTCAGATGTCTAGAGCTCCCTAGTGGTCAGCTGTAGAGTCGATTTTCGTGGCGATCGAGTGGGCCGGTTTGGGTCCTGATGTGCTGGTGCGGCTCGATCGCGGCAGCCGGGTGCCGCTGCGGACCCAGCTCGAGGGAGAGTTGCGTACGGCGATCCGTTCCGGCCGGCTCCGGGCTGGGGAGCGGCTGCCGTCGACCCGAGAACTTGCCCGCGGGTTGGGTGTATCTCGTGGGCTGGTGGTGGACTGCTTCGATCAATTGCAGGCCGAGGGGTATCTGCAGGCGCGGAGTGGGTCGGCCACGCGGGTCAGCCCGACCGCGCAGACTCTCAGGCGCGGTCCGATCAGAGCGGGCCGGACCACGCCGGCGTCGCCACGACCAGATGTCGACTTTCTGCCGGCGGTACCGGATCTCGGCTCGTTCCCGCGCAGCGAGTGGGCCAAGACGACGGCCGAGGTGTGCCGGGATGCCTCGACGGCCGCGTTCGACTATGGGGACGGGCGGGGCAATCCTCGGCTGAGGGAGGTTCTGGCGAGCTACCTGGGGCGGGTCCGCGGGGCCGCAGCCGACCCAGGACACATCGTGGTCTGTAGCGGCTTCACCCAGGGACTCAACCTGACGTTGGCGGTGCTCGCCGCACACGGTGTCGACCGGGTGGCCTTCGAGGATCCGGGCTACGACGAGACCAGCCGAATGGCGGTCGGCTTCGCCGGGGTGGGGTTGGTGCGCGTGCCGGTGGACGCGCGGGGTGTTCGGGTGGACGCGCTATCGGCGGCGAGAACGAGGGCGGTGGCGGTCACCCCTGCCCACCAGTGGCCGACCGGCGTGGTGTTGGCTGCTCGCCGGCGTCTGGCGCTGGTGAACTGGGCCGTACACGCTGGTGGTTGGGTCATTGAGGATGACTACGATGCCGAGTTCCGCTACGACCGGGAGCCGATCGGAGTGGTGCAGGGCCTTGCCCCTGAGCGCGTGATCAGCATCGGCACCGTCAGCAAGTCTCTGGCACCGGCCTTGCGGCTTGGCTGGATCCTATGTCCGCCGGCGTTGGTGGACGAGCTAGCTCATCTGAAACTGGCTGCGGACCGCGGCACGCCTGGCGTGGAGCAACTGGTCCTTGCTCGTCTGATCGAGTCGGGCCGGTTCGACCGGCACCTGCGACGGATGCGCAAGAAATACACCGCCAAGCGCAGCGCACTCATCACCGCGCTCGAGGAGTACGCACCCGACGTAGGTGTCCACGGGCTGGCCGCAGGCTTCCACGCGGTTGCCTCGCTGCCCGAGGGAGTCACCGAGGCCGATGTCGTCAGTGCCGCCAGGGCCCGCGGAGTCGGGGTCTATGGGATGAGCGCGAACCGTTCCAACCGGGCCGAGTCCCCACCCTGTCTTGTACTGGGTTTCGGGAACCTTTCCGAGCGGGCCATCGTCGAGGGCATAGCCCGAATCGGCGATCTGTTGAGCCCGTAGCCTCTCTTGGGTTAGCTCGCCCCCTCGGTAGCCGCCTGACTGGTACTCGATTTTCCGCCCGAAGTGGACCTCGGCACGGGCCTCGCCGCCGCAATAGCGTGGCGCGACAACGACATCTGACGCGCAAGAGCGCCACACGTGAGGAGCGCGACATGGGCGAGGTAGTGGTGAGCGAGTTCATCTCCCTCGACGGGGTCATGGAGGACCCGGGCGGCGCCGAGGATACCCCGTTCGGCGGCTGGACGTTCCGGTTCAGCGCTGAGGAGGGCCAGAGGCTCAAGTACGACGAGCTCATGGCCGCCGACGTGCAACTTCTCGGCCGGGTTACCTACGAGGAGTTCGCGGCGAACTGGCCGGCGATGGAGGACGCGGCCGGCGACTTCGGCGCCAAGATGAATGCCATGCCCAAAGTGGTGGTCTCCAACACCCTCACCGACCCGAGTTGGAACAACACCACGGTCGCGACGGGGAAGCTGCCGGACATCGTGGCCGGACTGAAGGATACGTACCAAGGCAACATCCTCGTCGGCGGTAGCGCCACCTTGATCGACGCCCTGCGCGAGCACGACCTCGTCGACGAATACCGACTGACCCTGTACCCGGTGATCTTGGGCCAGGGCAAGAAACTCTTCAAGGAAGGTGCCCCCTCCAGCGACCTGAGGCTGGTCGAAAGCCTCAAGGCAGGTCCGGACGTTCAGCTACTCATCTACCGTCCGACCAACCGCGACGGATGACGGACCCGACTCAGCTTCGGCGATACCCGACCGGTCTGGCCCGCAGCGTGCCGCACCCATCGACCGCCGCATCGAATAGGCCGACAGGGGATGATCGCACCAGTCGCGCCAGTGCCTGGCGGGAGCTGCGGCGGTTCCTCAGGTCTAGGCGGCCAGGACCGGCCGAGGCGTTCGCCTTCGTTTCCGACCCGCGGACTCCGCCAGGTCGCGGAGTACCTGGTCGCCACCCGCCGACTGCCCGACCGCGACGACGCCACCACACCCGGCCAACTCTCCGACGCCGGCGAGGGTGTCACCACGCCCTGACCGGGTACTACCCAGGTAGGCCCGACGCACGGCGCGCTGCGCGCCAGGCTCAGGTTCCGGTCGTTCAAACAACGTGCGACCGGAACTGCGCTGCTCACCACAACAACCCTCCCGGCTGGTCCGCGGACCGCAGACATCGACCGGGCTTGTTCGGGCCTCGACCTTCGCGCTGGGGTCCGGCGATGTCAACGGCCGCTGTCGACGACGATGGCCCCGACTCGGGTCGAGCCCAACAAGGGTCGAGGCCATCGTCTGGTCGAGGGTGTACCCACCGCCGCGACCACTACGCACCAGCTGGCGGCACCGCGTTGACCCGCGAGCGTGTATCCGGGCTTTTGCAGCTCCATCAGCGGTTAAGTCGTCCTGGGTGCGAATCTGCCGCACCGGTTTCTCCTGGTGGTGGCATGGTCGGATTCGGTTCGGCAAAGGCAACGCAGACCGTTGGCGACCGGGATGGCCGAGCCGGTTCCATGGGCCAAAGGCCCCAAACCGACCAAACCAAGGGTCCACTGCCACATTGCACCACTTGACGACCGTTAATACGCCTCTAGTATGCCTATATGAGTGTTCCCTTTGGGGAGTTCATCCGCGACCACCGCAAGCGGCAAGGTTTCACCCAAGATGACCTCGCCCAGCGGATGGACGTGTCGCAGCCGACCGTGTCGACCTGGGAGACCGGCGAGTCGATGCCCGAGCACGACAACATGCAGCTGCTCTCCCAGGTGCTCGAGGTTTCCCGGCGCGAGCTTGTGGATCACCTCATGGGTGAATCCGCAGGCACCAACTGCGTCGAGCGGGCCATCGCGGAGGACGACGCCAACTTGAGCCGCCAGGAGCAGAGGGCCCTGCTCGCGACCTACGGCGAGTTGACCGGGCGACGCTCGATCCAGCTTGCATCGGCCTTCGTGTGGACCGAGCCGCCCGACCTCGGGTGAACACCCAGGCTTGCATCGCCTGCAGGCTCTACAACCGCCCCTCCCGCAGCGTGGTTAGGTGCCGTGGAAAAGAGCGTCGGGTGGTTTACCGACGGCGAACGACACGCCGATCGTATTCAACAGCTATGGCGATCTACACCTCCGCGTAGCGGAAGTTCCGGTCGCGGAGCGAGCCGTGTGCGAAGCTCGGGCAGTTGCCGCAATCTGCGGCCGGCCAGTACGCCCGACTCAACGCCGCGGCGGGGCTGGCCAACGGCAAGAACGACCCGTCTTGACAGGCGCAGTCGGAGTTCGTGACGGTGACGGCGTTTGGCTGGATCACGTTGGTTCGCCACAACGACAAACGACGGCTAAAACCTGAGGCATCCCGAGCAAAGCCGGGGCCGATCGGCCACAAGAGACAAGGGGAAGTGGTCGATCAATCGGCGGCCCTGACAACGGTCCGCGGGCCCCGGTCAGGACCAGTCCTGACAACCGCCGACGAGGCTGTCAGGATGATCCGTCAGCGACAGGGCGACAAGACGACATCTGGCAGCATGGCGACCCGGGCGACTGGTGGGTGGGCGGCGAGTACGACGACAACGGCAAATACATCCGACCCTCGTGAAGGGAGGCGAAGATGCTGAGACGCCGGTGGACCAAGATCAAGCTGTGGTGGCAGCGACGCAGAGGCGGCACCGGCCAGAACCAGGCCCGAAGAGCACACCTGGGGCGGTAACAGCAGTGCGACGGCGTCGGTCGTTTGGCAGGCCAGCTGCACGGACACGATGCCGGCCGCTTGGTGCACGGACGCGAGAAAGTCGGCGTCGTCGAACATCGGGAGAGCCGGATCGTCGTCATCCGAGACTGTTCTGGGCAGGTGGCGGATGGTGTGGGTGACCGCGTCGGCGACGCGGGCGGAGATCGTGGCGACGTCGGCTGCCATGGCTGGGCTCGGGTCGTAGACGCACAGCGCTCCGAGGCAGCGGCCCGAGATGGCGGGCTTCGAGCCGACGATGCAACGCCGCCATGCGTGATCGGAGCGGTCGCACGGAAGCCGGAGACAGGTTGCATCATGCTTCACACTCGGCAGCAATCGCGGCCGCCCGGGCCGCCCGCCCACGCTCGCGGGAGACACGCTGCCTCAGCTTGGCTGATTTCGTCCTCGCGGCGTCCACAGCTGGCGCGAGAACAAATCTACGCCTCGTTCGGCTCGAGGTAACCCGTCGGTCTAATACGGGCGTATAGTCCGAACAAGTGTGCGGGAAGGAGGCGGTTTCCGTCGTGGAGAACCGCGAGGCTTGGCTCGCCGACACCATGATCGAACTTGCCGACAGCATCACCGTCCGTGAACCCGCCTACCTGGAAACCCTGGCCCGCCGCTTTTCCGAGCTTGTCACTCCGGCCGAGATCGGTCTGCTGGTCACGACCGACACCGGCAGCCTGGCGACGCCGGCGGCAAGCACTCCACGCATGCGGGATCTGATGGCGCTGGAGTCCCGCTATCGAGAGGGGCCCTGCACGACTTGCCACGGCACCGGTCAGTACCTGCGGCACCAAGCGCTCGACGCCGTCGACAATCACTGGCCGCGATACGGTCCGGCCGCCCGCGGCGCCGGCTTCACCGGCGCCAGCGCCTATCCGCTGCGTCGCGGCACCGAGATGCTCGGCGCGGTCTGCGTGCTCGATCCCACCCAGCGGTCGGCCGATGAGCTTGAGGTCGCGCTGGTCGACGTCCTGGTCGACGCGTCCACGATCGGCCTGAGCCACCAGCGCGCCTACCGGCATAGCCAGCGCCGAGTCGAGCAGTTGCAGGGGGCACTGCACAGTCGGGTGGTGATCGAGCAGGCCAAGGGCATCGTGGCGGCCTGGCGCAACATCGCACCCGACGCAGCATTCGAGATTCTGAGCGGCCACGCCGGCCGCAACAGTCATCGACTCAGCACAGTCGCCGACAACATCATCGAGGGTCGGCTCACCAACCAACAGCTCGCGCCACCCCCGGATAGCTAACGTCGGCTGACTTCCTCGATCAAGAGCACCAGTCCCCCGCCCGTGCCGTCAATCCATCGGCCGCCGCCTCCGGGCCAGGCATGCGACTTACGGGGTGAGGGTCACCAGCACGGGGAGCGGGTCCTGGGCGACGTGGGTGCTACCTGGACTTGAACCAGCGAGCTCTGGTGGCGGCTGCTTCTCGCTGAGCTGTCATGATCAGACGGCTCCGCGCGGGAAATCTCCGCGACCGTCGCTGTCGTCGGCGGAGGGGTCGGCCGGCCGGTGATGCGAGTAGTCGCTTCGCTTCAGTCCTCATCGGGTGGATCAAGGCTGCGCTAGTGGGCGATGCGGTCCCTCTTGTTGGCGATGCGGTCGCGCTTGTCGGCGGCGGCCTCGCGCTGGCCGGCGATGGCGTCCCGCCCGGCACCGGCGACTCGACGAAGTTCTCTTTCTTCGCCCGCGATTCGACGCGCTTCGGCGGCTGCTTCTCGCTGCTCGGCTTCCCGGTCCCGAAGCTCCGCCGCCTGGTGCGCATAGCTCTGCTGCCCGTTCCCGCGCGTCCTCGGCGCTTCTTCGCGGATGTGGCTGCGGAGCGCGACCTGATCTCGGTCGTCAGTGGCCGCATCACGCCGGTCGGCAACATAGTCTCGCCGGTCTGCGTCGTGGTCTCGCCGATCTGCCTCCAGCTCGCGGTCGTCGCAGAGCCGGTCACGCTCATCCGCTGTGGCCTCGCGCCGATCACGACGTTCGAAGACAGATACTAGTAATGTGTTTCTGGTTTGGGTTATCCTGTGTGTATGGGTCAGTGGAGCTTCATCACCAA
>Ga0075431_100007059_pt1 | contig 11157 bp, 10 predicted proteins | sample RhiMetdeltSRZDD5_FD_75297 | JGI IMG/M metagenome (GOLD analysis project Ga0075431, IMG submission 75297) | Populus rhizosphere microbial communities from Tennessee, USA - Rhizosphere MetaG P. deltoides SRZDD5 | ecosystem: Host-associated > Plants > Roots > Rhizosphere > Soil | place: USA...
GCAAGCAGGTTCGGCAGATGCGCGAATGATCCGATGAACAGCAGCCGCCTGGGCTCGGGCTCCCCGCGGCCGGGCTGAAATCTTTCCAGGTCGACTCCATTGGCGAGCGTCACGGCGCGCGGTCCGGGCACGAGCTGTCGGTCTTTCTCCGACATCGTTACGACGCGGGTCACCGTCTGCCACGCCCGCGTTTCAAACTGCCGCCAGCGGTCGAGCTGCCGCCGCAACTCCCAATCGTCATTCAGGCTGAGCAACTGTTCGTAGAGATCGAACGTGATGTCGTGCTCGACGAGCAGCGTCGGAGCCGGCGCGCAGTCGGGAGCGTATTGCGCCATCTGCGTGAATTCCAGTTGCGCCAGCTTGGGACGCCACTTCCGCACGGTTTGACGGAGCGCTGCGTGAAAGGCAGGCGAATCGAACTCTTCAACGACGTCGGGCCGGTGAGTGCTCGGCCGCGAGTGGCTGCCAGTCAGCCTCACCAGCACGACTTCAGCGCATACTGCGAGCAGTTCGGGCGGAGGCGTAGCGAGATTGGTCGAGAAGCAGATCAGCACCTGATCGTAGTCGACCGCCGCGCGGCGCATCAGGTTAAACATGCGCACAGCGCCTCCATGTGACAGTGGGAATGGCGCATAGGGAGATGCGACGAGAATCACGGGCTTGCCGCTGGATGGCCGCCCAGGGAAGACAAAGGCGTCCCCGGCCGTCAGCGCGAGGAATTCGGATTCGGGCAGGATAGCGGGAGCGGGCCGGCGGGCGAGCGATGGGGCGCGAGTGGCGAACTCGAGTGCTCCGGAGTCTTTCAGCAATCGAAGCCGTAGCACCGCATCCCACCAAAGTTTGCGGAATAACATGGGACTGGAGACGGCGCTTGCCAGAAAGCGGAGATAGTTCGCTTCGAGAATCGTGGCTAATTGTTGATCTGAGTAGTAGCGCGAAGTGGTCGTGCGATGCCGATGCTCGACCTGGGCGCCGGAGACGAACACGGTCGGCCAGCCACGCGCCCATCCGCGATAGCCGGCGTCCAAGTCCTCGACGTAGGCGGGATCGTAGATCTCCTGAAGGCCGCCCAGCGCCCGTAGCTTTCCCGTATCGTACAAGGAGCATCCACCGCTCCCGTATAGGACGTAACTTCCGTCCTCGCCGGCGAGAGGGACCTCGCAGCGTACGGGAAAATCGGTGGTCTTGTCGCGAGCCATGACGGCTTTGCCGGTCTCTTCGCGTCTGGCGCCGGGAGGGAGGAAGATCTGGGCGGTCGCACAGAATAGATCCGGCACACGGTCGAAGGCCGCGCGTAATTCCCGGAAGAATCCCGGCTCGATGACCATGTCATTGTTGAGTAAGCAAACGTGCGAGTAGCGGGCTCGCCGAATTCCCCGATTCACCGCGCTCGCGAAAGAGAGTGGCTGTTCGCTGACCTCCATGATCGCCACGGGGAAGCTCGCCGCCGTGCCGTCGGACGAGCCGTTATCGACAATCACGATCTCCGACGGGATTCCTGCCAGTTCGCGCTCGACTCCCGGCAGTACACACGACAGCAGGTCCTTTCCGTCACGCGACGGAATCACAACCGTGATCCCGCTTGGCAGATCCTGCGCGGCCACCGCAGCCGCTTGGGCCGGCAGTATCGCCTTCATCGCCTGCGCGATGATTCCCGCCGCTTTCGCTGCGCGAAACAGGAGCGGCAACCTCCACTCCGCAGGTCGCGCCAGCTTCCAGAAGAAGGTGTAGACATCGCCGCCGGGCTGGAACTGCCATCGAAAGAAATTCCTGGTCCGCCAGAGTAGGTGCGTAACGATGGTCCCGGCGCATCTCGGCCGCAACATGAACGACCCGAAATGTTCATTGAACGCGAGAAATCCGATCGGAGAGGCCAGCAGCGCGATAAGCCGCATCCTGCGATATGGCATCTGCGGCGCCAGGAGCACGCCCGCCAGACGAACACGCTTGCCACGCCATGCAGCCCTACAACGAGTGAAGTTTTCGAAAAAACTGCGGGACACGTGGTAGGGAACCCAGCGCCCGGCAGGAGGCGGGAACTCGGAGACGACGTACAGGGGTAGTTCGGGAAAGAGCGCCGTCATGCGCTCGACCAGCTCGCGATTCAGATCGTCGGGTCCGGAAGCGAACGCAACCTTGATTTTTTCCTTCAAATGAGCGCGCCGGTGAAGAACTCCAAGTTCCCCTCCAGATACTGCCGCCACATCACCAGCGCTTGCACGGCGAATCCTGTGGAAACCGGGTTCACGTGTGGCTGCAACTGGTCGCCTCGTCTCCCGAAATAAAATCCGCCCCTGATGCGCAGATCGCTGTGGCCGTTGTCTTGAAAGGACGCCAGGATGCTCGCTTCTGCCGACGCTTTCAGCCGATCTACAGGTGTCGCGCCGGCCGCCTCAGCGAGCAGGCGCAGGCGCAAAAGCTGCGCGTACACGTCCGATCTTGCGAAACGAGGCGCGATCTCAGTAAGGTGGCGCGAAACTTTCTCGATCCCGTCCGTGAGGGCTGCGCCTACCTCCGGCCGATCGGCGCGCGGCAGAATGGCTTCGAGAAAATAGCAGTAGGCGTGCAGCCGATCCATCACGCGATCTCCCTCGGCCCCGGGAAGAAATGCCTCGTGCGTTCGGAGCGACCAGGCCAGCATCGCCTCGTACCAATTCAGATAATCGACCTCGCCGGTCTCTTGATACAGGTCGTGCCAGGCCAGCGCCGATTTGAGCTGATAGCATCCTGGCAGCTTCGACCATTGGTCCGAACGCGGAAACGGGCGCTTGCCGGGCAAATAAAGTATCGGATGAAACTCGCCGTCGGGCGCGGCAAAACTGGTGGCCATCGACCGGCCGCACCGCTTTGCAATCTCCAGGATGTCGCCGGCGCCGAACACCCGCCAGAGGCTCAGCAGTCCGCGAATGATGATGCCGCAATCGAAAAAGTACGCGAACCGTTCGCCGGCGCCTTCCGGGCATTCGAACGGAAAGATTTCGAGGGCCGGGTCCCACGCCACGTTCGTCAGAAACGAGGCCGCTCGTCCCGCTGATTCCAGATAGACCGCATTCCCGGTGAGCGAGTAAAGGTAGGTGAACGTGCTCACCGCATATCCGGTTATCTCAGTGGAGACAGGGCGGTTTTCCTGCAGGTCGGCGCGGTAGTATCGCGCAACGCCGCCGTCTTTCTCCTGAATACCGGAATCGACCAGCCATCGTCCAGCCTGGTCCAGAAATGCGGTCCTTTCCAATTCGCTTGGCGGTGCTAAGGGTTGAGACAAACAATCATTTTAGCATCCGGCGTTTCGCGGCGAACTCATTGGCGATCAGTCGGGCAAGCTCGGCGTGCGCCTCCGGTGTGGCGGCGCCGCCGCGGGAAAAATCGGTGACCCAGAGCTTTTGATCCGACTTGCCGTCCATGAAAAACACGGTCACGCGAGTGGCGCCTTGCTTGTCCCGGACGGAAACGATCAGCACCTTAGCGGCTCCCAGCTCCGCCGCCATCTCGCGAACCGGTTTATGCCCGGTTTGATAACGGAGCATGGACGGCCATCCGATTACCCGCGCGATGCCCCGATTGGCAAGTTCTGCCGCGACGGCCTCGGCGAGGCTCTCATCGACACTGCTGAGATCACCCGTGTCGCTCCAGAGCCATCGGGCAGGAACGATCGCGATCATCTCGTCCGTCGCGACCTGCTGCGACCGCCGGTACGCCCCCACCACGACGATCAGCAGGAGAATCCCGCTGGCGACGGCCCACCAGAGGAATCGTTTGGATCGAGGTTCTCGCGCCGCGCCGATAACCGGGACGTAGCTCCCCTTGGGCAGGTCGATCCGGATTGGGTCGGTGAGTCCTTCACCCTGGTAATACTTTTCCAGTTTCGCCCGCAGCCGTCGGGCTTCCACGCGGACGATCGGGTCGATGCGAGGATCGTACTGCTCGTCGCGATCGTACACCTCCCGGCCAATGACGTACTCTTTAATCTGCGATTCCTGCCCGGCAAGTTTGGCTTCGACGGCGAATCGAAGGAACCGGCGCAGGCGGTCGGCGGAAGCAAATATTTCACTCGCCTCGATCTTTTCGAGAGCTGTGCGGGCGGGGTCGTGCACTTTCCCAACTCTCTCATGCGGATCGCGGAAATTCAATGGCTTAGCAGGCGAAGTTACCGTAACGCCACGGTAACGGCGCTCGCGTTACTGATGTTCCGGGGAACTGTTTCGGCAGCATGGGAGTATGAAAACGAAAATTTGCCGTTTACTTGCTACCAGCGTCGTGCTCCTTACCGGGAACTTGTGGGCAGGTCCGCCGCTGATTTGTCAAAAGGTCGAGATCGGCGCGGCCAAGTCCCTGCCCTGGAAGTCGGGACCGAATTGGAATGGCGCGGATTCGTCTTACAATATCGCGAACCTGAGCCGGGATACGCTAGCGCTCCTGACGCCGGCTACGCCTGTCAATGTCCGAATGGAGACCCTACGGCGAGCGGCGATTTACGCGGCAAGCGAACCAAGGCGGGCCGAGGAGCTGACGTCGCGGTTGCTGGCGCGGACGCTGGACGCGGAAGCGGCGGGGAACGCGGCGCCCCAAGCTTGGTTCGACGCCGGCTATTTTGTCGAGACGCTGCGCCAGGCGACTTTCGTGTACCGCTACGACATGTTGTCGGGTAAGGAGAAAGCGGAGTGGAAGCTTCGTGGAGAAGGCGCGTCGCTCGACGGCTACGCCTGGGTCCAGAAAGCGATCCGGCTCGGCGGCAAGGATATGTACCGCGCTGTGTCGTTGATGGCGGAGTATCGTAACGCCGACTTGCAGTCGCGGGCGAGTAAGTAGGCTGAGTTAAGATTTGTCCGCGAAACAATAGAGGGCGCTGTAGGTGCGGAGGTAGAGCTTCCCATCCAGAATGGCGGGTGTGCTTCTGCTTCCGTCCTGCATGTTGTTGATCCGGATCAGCTCCCACTGTGGTCCTGCTTGAATGATGGCGGCTTTGCCCTCTTCACTGATCGTATAGATTTTGCCATCAGCCGCTGTCGGCGAGGAGAAGTAGTCGCCGGGAGCTCCCTGTATCCGTGCCTGCTTGATGATTTCTCCGGTCTTGATATCGAAGGAGGTGAGAATGCCTCCCTCCTTCAGCGTATACAGCACTCCTCGGTAAACCACTGGCGAAGGGACGTTCGGCAACGACCGCGGGTTCTTCCAAAGGAAATTGCTCTTCGTGATATCACCCTGACCGCCGAGCCTGTAAGCGCGCAGGCCGCTCTCGCCCTGCCGCCGCTCCTGCAGCTGTTTCCAGTCGTGCTCCTCGAGATAACCGCTGTCATCAAGATCCAGATACTCTTCGAATCGATCCTTCGTCCGCTTATCGGCGATTTCGTCCTTGGAGAGCTTGCCGTCCTTGTTCCGGTCCATCTGCGTCAGAGCTTCTTCGTACGGCGGCACGACCTCCTGCTGCCCGGGATCCGATTCGGCGGAAAAGGTGACGAAGTAGATCACACCGTCAGCGATGACAGGCGTTGGTTTGATCTGCCACGGCAGGCCGCGGATCCACCAGACTTCTTTGCCGGTTTTCAGATCGTAGCCGGAGAGCCTGTAGGATCCCACCACGATGACTTGCGCATCCCCGCCTAGCGGCTGGTGCAGGATGGGCGTCGCATAACCACGTTGCGCGTGCGGCCGGTCAGCGCGCCATAGCACTCGGCCGCTGTTCTTATCAATCGCGAGTAGGAACGAACCGACGTCCTGATCGCAATTCATGAGCACTGTATTTCCAACCAGCATCGGAGAAGAGCCGAACCCGAAAGGACTGTTGAAGGGACCGAGCGGCATTCGCCACAATTCGTTCCCGTCCGGCCCGTAGGCCAGCAGCCCAAAATCGGCGAAGAAGGAGTAGACGTTCCGGCCGTCAGTGGCAGGAGTGGATGATACGGGCCCGTTAGCCGGACGTTGGATCTCCTGCACGCGAGGTCGCGGCGCTTCACGACGCCATAAGATTCGTCCAGTAGCGCGGTCGAGCGCGATGGTCAACAGCTTGTCCTTCTCGAACGCGGTTACGAAGATCCTGTCGCCGGCGATGGCGGGTGAGGAGTTGCCGGGCGGCAATGCCGTCTTCCAGACGACGTTCCGGTCAGGCGCAAACTCCAGGGGAACCTTCGTATCATCGGACACGCCTGAGGAGTTTGGACCTCGGAACTGCGGCCAGTCGGCGGCCCAAAGGACAGCTGTCAGGGATATCGCAACAACGAGATTTCTCGCCGCCATTACCAATTCTTATATCACGGCTGGCCGCTCCTCCAAAAGAGGTACCCATTTTTCCAAGGCATGATCGAGCTCGTGAGGATGCAGCGGCTCGCCCAGAAAATCGGCCGTGCGGGCCGCGAGGCAATGTCAGTAATGGGGAGAATTCTACTGGTGAAACGATAGGTGTCAAGCAGCTTTAGGAATGAGCTGTATTTACAGCAGGGCGCTGCGGAGTGTCAAGAACGTTGCGGATCATCTGTAGGAAAATTGGAATATCGTACTGCTTCCAGACGACGCGGTAACTGGATCCCTCGGCTCCAATCAGGCGGTCGACTTCCTCAGGACTGGAGCCGGAGATCAGGGCCAACCTGGGAGTGTGCGGGGCCACTTCCAGGCGCTGCAGGAGCTCAATGCCGGTCATTTCGGGCATGACGACATCCACTAGTGCAAGGTCGATGCGGCCGTTTTCGCGTTCACAAATCTGTAGCGCTTCCTCGCCGCTGCTTGCCTTCAAAACCTCGTAGCCGTTGCTCGATAGCTCGGTGCAACAGAGTTCCAGCGCTGCCAAATCATCATCGACGACAAGAATCGCCTCAGCGGGCATTAGGGTCTCCGTTTTAACTATGTTTCTTCCACCTTAACATAAGTACGGTGGCAAAGCTGAGGTTTTTTACTAGTTGTATAGGTAACAGTACTAGAAATTGACAATTGACGCGAAGGAGATCGGATCCAGACTCGCCCCGCCGACGAGCGCTCCATCAATTTCCGGCTGGGCCATTAACTTCTTTATGTTGTCCGGCTTGACGCTGCCGCCGTAGAGGATTCGGAGCCTGTCCGCAGCTTGAGCCCCGAATGCCTGCCGGGCATAAGCGCGGATTACGCGATGGGCATCGGCGGCGATTTCCGGGGTCGCTGTCTTTCCCGTGCCGATTGCCCAGACCGGCTCATAGGCGATCAGGATTTTGGAGAACTGTTCGGCAGTCAGACCGGATGTCCCACCCTTGCAATGATTCAGAATAACGGCTTCGGTCTGTCCGCCTTCGCGATGCTCCAAGGTCTCGCCGACGCAGACGATCGGGGTCAGGCCAGATTCGAGAGCCGCGACGGTCTTCTTGAGCACGATCTCATTGGTTTCGCCAAAGTACTGACGCCGCTCGCTGTGGCCGACGATAACGTGAGAGCAGCCGGCGCTCCGGATCATCGAACCGCACACCTCGCCGGTGTAGGCGCCCTCCTGCAAAGACCAGCAAATATTCTGCGCGCCGATCGCGATGTTGCTGCCCTCGGCAGAAGCGACTGCGGCCGGCAGATCGGTAAAAGGGGGGCAGATGACGATTTCACAATGCGTGGACCGCTCGACGAGCGGGCGAAATGGCTCAAAAAACGCGGCTGTCTGGGCGGCAGTCTTGTACATCTTCCAATTGCCCGCCATTACTGGTTTTCTCATACGATCGCTGGTAAGAAACTGGTTCCTTTCTCTAGATGACATGCGAAATTTTCGGCGACGGTCTGGCCCAGGTCGGACAGGGTCGCGCGGAGGCCGAGTGAGACGCCGCGCTTTGCTTGAGGTCCGAAAACGAGCACGGGCACGTACTCGCGCGAATGATCAGTCGACGTGGTGGTCGGGTCGCAGCCATGGTCGGCGGTGATAATCGCCAGGTCGGCCGCGTCCATGCGCTGCTCGAAAGCCGGGAGCCAGGCGTCGAATTGCTCGAGCGCGGACGCGTAGCCCTCGACGTCGTTGCGATGACCATAGAGTTGATCGAAATCGACGAGGTTGACGTAAATGAGACCCTCGGAGATCGAGCTCATCGCTTCGAGAGTCTTGGCCATTCCGTCGGCGTTGTTCTTTGTCTTGACGTGGCCGTCGATGCCTCGGCCGAGGAATACGTCGAAGATTTTTCCGACACTATAGGCGGGGCGGCCGGCGCCGCTCAACTGGTCGAGCAGCATGTTCGGTGGCGGCGGGACGGCATAATCGTGGCGGTTGGGTGTACGCTCGAATGCTCCGGGACTGCCGATGAACGGCCGGGCAATCACGCGACCGACTTCGAGAGGTCCGCGCAAAATTTCACGCGCGATTTCGCAGATGCGGTACAGCTCCGGGAGCGGGATGATCTCCTCGTGCGCCGCGACTTGGAAGACGCTGTCGGCCGAGGTGTAAACGATTGGCGACCCGGTGCGCACGTGCTCGGCGCCGAGCTCTTTGATGATTTCGGTCCCGGACGCGGCGCGGTTGCCGATCGCGCTCCGACCGATTTTGGTTTCGAATTCGCGCATGACTTCCGGCGGGAATCCGTGCGGGAAGAGAGGGAATGGTTTGTCCAAATGGATTCCGACCATTTCCCAATGGCCGGTTGTCGTGTCTTTCCCTGGTGAGGCGAGCGTGCATCGGCCGAACGCGGCGAGCGGCGACGTCGCGGGCGGAAGACCCGTCAGCGGCTTGATGTTGCCGAGTCCGAGACGGCACATGTTGGGGAGGTGGAGCGGCCGAATCCGCGCCAGATTGCCTAGCGTGTCGCTCCCCGCATCACCGTACGCCGCGGCGTCCGGCATCTCGCCGATGCCAACGCTGTCGAGCACGATCCAGATGATGCGGCGGAACATTTCTCGACTGTAGCACGCTATCGGAAACGACTCGCTGTAATGAAGCGCAGCGGCCAGTCGGCGCATTTGGTGATTCCGATGCGCGGGGTAACTTCAATTTCTATGGGTTGCTCATCGATCCACTTGCGGACGACGAGTGAGCCGCGCGTTACGTCGCGGCCGTTATGGGCGCGAGTAATATCCATGGCCATGGTTAGCTTTCCCGGACCGGAAGCCAGGTCTTGCAGCTTTTTTGCGGTCGGGCGGCGCTGAAACATCCTGCCGAGACCGCAGATCGGATCGAGGGCGCGGATCAACACGCAGCCTGCGCTGCCCGCCGGCTCGGCCACGAGATTCAAGCACTCGTACATGCCATAGATGAAATAGACATAGGCGTGCCCTGCGGGACCGAAAATCACTTTGGTGCGAGGTGTGAGGCCGCGCGCGGAATGAGCAGCCAGATCGTCGCCGCCCAGGTATGCTTCGGTCTCAACAATAATTCCGGCGCTGCGGCCGTGGACCAGAATCTTTCCCAGCAGATCGCGGGAGACATCCGTGGTTGGTCGCTCGTAAAATTCCCGCGGCAATATTTGGGACCGGACTTCGAGTTTGGGGAAGGAAATAGGATCGATTGCGTGCACACGAGCCCCCCTTACGGAGCGCCGAACGAAAACAAGCTACCGCTAGTAACGTGGCCGATATGGCTACTCCAACAATCCCGACAAAACCGAAACAAGTTTCGGGAGGCTCCATGATAAACGGATTGGACGAAACGCGGCCCGAACAGAATACTAACTACGCAGAAAAGCGCGAGCGGTACGGAAAGTACTGAGAACGCTGCGCCAATGCGAGCCAGCTTTGATTCCCGTAGAACTTCTCGAAATGCTCTATAAACCGGATCGCCCACTCGCAGTAAATCGTAGCACGCGCGAGAGGCCCGAGCTGAGCTTCGCGAGGTGCAGGATCACGATCGTTTGCGCGTCCAACTCTGTTCATCAGAAAATTAAATCTTGCGCCTATTCACGGCAATCGATCTGCCCGGGGAAATCACAAACCGGCTGGACCGCCTGATATCGGATCTGCGACCATTCGCCCGCATCCAATGGAGTCCGGCCGCCAATCTTCACCTCACGACGAAGTTCATCGGCCAGTGGCCCGAAGAGAGGATGCCGGATTTGAGGCAGGCGCTGAGGGGTCTCGCGACTCGAGAGCCGATCTCCATCCGCGTCGCCGGGCTGGGCTTCTTTCCCAACGCGAAATCGCCGCATGTATTCTGGGCTGGAGTCGACTCGTCGGAGCCACTCTCGACACTCGCCAAGGACACGGACCAAGCTCTTGAGAAGCTAGACGTCAAACCGGAGGTTCGCGCCTACTTGCCTCACCTCACGCTGGCGCGCATCAAAGATCCTTCAGGACTCAGCTCCTTCCGCGCTGAAGTTCGCCGCCGCGCTCAGCCGGACTTCGGATCCTTCAGCGCCGATCGCTTTTATCTGTACCTCAGCAAGCCGGGTCCAGGCGGTTCCGTGTACACTAAGCTTTCGGAGTTCCCTTTCTCAACCTGATGATGCCGGCTATTGCCTTGGTGGCGGCCTACTTGATTGGCGCCATACCGTTTGGATTTCTGCTTGTCAGATGGAAAACCGGCGCCGATATTCGCGCCTCGGGCAGCGGTAATATCGGCGCGACCAACGTGCTTCGCACCACCGGCTGGATGACCGGTGTCGCGACACTGCTGCTCGATATGGCCAAGGGGTATTTCGCTGTTTGGCTCGCCGGCCGTCTCACTGGTGGCGACGTCCTGTGGATGTCGGGCGCCGCGGTCGCCGTGATGGTGGGCCATGCGTTTCCGATTTTTCTGCGGGGGAAGGGCGGTAAGGCGGTCGCCAGTTTCACCGGGGCGTATCTTTGCCTCACGCCGATTCCGCTCATCGCTACGGCGGTCGTGTTTTTCGTCATCGTCATGTGGACGCGTCATATCTCGGCCGGGTCCATTGTCGGAGCCGCTGCGTTTCCGCTGGCCGTCTGGCTGATCTCGCATCCGCCCGCGCCGGTGACGCTGGCTGCTGCCGTCAGCGGCGCGCTGATCCTGTATCGGCACCGCGACAACGTCGAACGGCTGCGGGAGGGTAATGAGCATGTCTTCGCGCTGCGAGGCCGGTCGCGGTGAAGACGCTCGCCATCGTTGGCGCGGGAAGCTGGGGTACGGCGCTAGCCATCGTTCTCGCTCCGCGATTTCCCCGCGTACGCCTCTGGGTATACGAGCAGGATCTGGCGGCGCGCATGTCCTCTACCCGCGAGAACGACGTGTACCTTCCTCAATTCTGCCTTCCGGCTAACGTGGAAGTGGTCACCGATTTCGCC
>Ga0075431_100007061_pt1 | contig 11155 bp, 10 predicted proteins | sample RhiMetdeltSRZDD5_FD_75297 | JGI IMG/M metagenome (GOLD analysis project Ga0075431, IMG submission 75297) | Populus rhizosphere microbial communities from Tennessee, USA - Rhizosphere MetaG P. deltoides SRZDD5 | ecosystem: Host-associated > Plants > Roots > Rhizosphere > Soil | place: USA...
AAGCGCGGCGTCAAGGTGTGGCGGAGCTATGTCGGTGAGTACTGCACTTCGCTGGAGATGAACGGCATGTCCGTGACGCTCTGCAAGGTCGATGATGGGTTGAAGCGGCTCTTGACAGCGCCGGCCGAGATCCCAATCCGCGTGTTCTGAGCATCGGCGGCGAACATCGTTGGCACCGTTGGCAATGGAGCACAAGTATGCAGACGTGCATCAGAGTTGCGACAACCGTGGCCATCGTGTTGCTCGTTGGCGGACGCGCCGCATCGCAGGGCAAACCGTATGCGCTTCAATCGGTTGACGGTTTGACCCTACACAACGTCGCGGCGGCGCCCGCGACGCTGGAGGGGAAGAGCGGTCTCCGCGTGACGATGTCAGAGGCGGCCAGGCGCGAGCAAGGTCAAATCGAGCAGCTCGCGCGGATCAATGGCGCCGAGTTCTCGAACGGCGTGATCGAGGTGGAGCTGGCCGGCGCTCCGGCCTCCGACGCACCAGAGGGTGCCCGCGGGTTCGTTGGCATCGCCTTCCGGCTGCAGCCGGACAACCAGACCTACGATGCGTTCTATCTTCGTCCGACGAACGGTCGCGCGGACGATCAGGAGCGCCGCAACCACTCCGCCCAATACATTTCGCATCCAGCCTGGACGTGGTCGCGGCTTCGCAAGGAGACGCCCTCGAAGTACGAGTCGTACGTCGATCTCGTGCCCAACGTCTGGACAAAGATGAAGATCGAGGTTCGTGGCAACGTCGCCAGGCTATTCGTCCACGACAACCCGCAACCAACGCTCATCATCAACGACGTGAAATCGGGAACGCAGGGGAAGGGTGGCGTTGCGTTGTGGATCGACGCGGGAACCGTCGCGCACTTCCGCAATTTGACAATCACGCCGAGCAAATGATGCTCGCGCGTCGCATGGAAACACACGCTCCTCTCATTTGGTGACACCTAACATACGGTTCCGAACGCGAAGCCGCGCTCACGCAGCAGCGGAATGATTCGCGACGTTGCCTCCACTGTGTGTGGTTGCGCCCTGCGCGGAGCGCTTCGATCGCCGTCGTGCATGACGACGATGTCACCGGCACGTACACGCGGAACGATGCGATGAACGATTCGATCGGCGGTGCGCTCGTGAAACGGATCGACATCCCATAGCATCCAGCCCCATCCGATCAGTCGATAGTCGATCTCGCGCAGGCCGTTGTACATCGAGTAACTGCGCCAACCGCCGTGCGGACGGAATGCTCGACAGGGCTTGGCGCCGGCAAGCATCTGCACGCGTTCCGCATGCGCGGTCAGCATGTGACTGATGTTGGTTGAGGAACGAAGCAGGTCCCAGCGCTTTCCTGAATGCAATGCGACGGCGTGACCGTCAGCAAACATACGGCCGATGAGAGCCGCCGTGTCTGCGCTGACGTGCTCGTCGATCAGAAAGAACGTGGCGTGCACACTGTCGCGAGCGAGTGCATCAAGCAAATCCGGCGTCGTCGAGGGGTTCGGTCCATCGTCGTAGGTCAGGTAGATCGTCGGCGGCGAGGTGCGCGGCATATGCCACACGCTGCGGTCACCGGCGATTGCGTCCAAAACGAATGGCACAGGCAACGTATGAATGAGGGCGGCTGCCGCGACTGCGGCTGCGACTACCCACCACATGACGAGTGTTCTGCGGAAACGCTTCACACGCTCGATGAACAGGATTTCCAGTGGCCGCCGCCGCTATCGCGGCGACGAAGTGTTCTTTGGCGGCCACTCGGGCCAGACGTTGCCCGACGTGGCCTCGATCGGAATCGGCCCCTGCAGCGAGAATCCCGGGACCCGCCCCGCCGGTGGTGGCGGCGGCGGAGGCTGGTGGTCGGCGGCCGTTGTGCACCGCATCTCGTTCCAGCCGACGCGTGCGGTCACGTGTTTCTCGAAGGTGGGGATCTCCCCATCACCCCAGTCCTCGTGGAGGATGTTGAACCTCAGGGTGTCGCCCTCGATCCGGAAGTCGTCGAGAGCGGCCATCGTGTACGGGTTGTCGCACGTGCCGCACACCATACCGCGAAGTCTGTCGCCGACCTTCTTGATGATGAAGAACTGCTTCGGCGCGCCAACGCCGAATCCGAGCCACACGCCGACCACGTCCTTCTCGGTGAGCGTCGACTTCCACGGGCCCGGCTGAATGTAAGGCAGGCCGTCGGCGCCGTCTGCATTGCGACGCTGTGGATTGGCTGGCACCGGCGGACGGTCTTTCGGGAGCACCGACACCTTCGCCGGGATTGGATCCGGTCCACGCGGATCTTTGATGAGCACGCGCTTGAACGTGGCGCGTCCCGGTGCGCCGCTCGTGCCCGTGACGATCAGACGGCCCTGACTGAATGACGCGAGTGCCTTGTCCGTGTATTCCGTGCTGCCGTCGGCATTCACGTGGGTGACCTCGAATCTGATCCCATCCGGCCCGAACGTCCCATCGACGAACGCCAGCGTCGTTGCGTCAGCGCAGTAGGTGCAATACACACCCCGCACCTTGTCGCCGCGGATCGAGAATTGGTAGGTGTGCGCCTCGCCCGCATCCGTCCTCCATCCGCCGCGATAGTCGTCGGCGCTCTGAGCCGAGGTGATCCGCGCGACGGCCAGCAGGGCGAGGAGCGTGGCGGTAGTTTTCATAACCGGCTTTCCTGGTACAGTGCGGAGGACCCCTTGAGGAGCGCGCCGTTGGTAAGCGACGCCGGATCGGTCGACATCGAGCGTCACGCCGCTCGCTTGCGCCGCGCCGTCTTGCGCGCCTTCGTCGATTTGGCCGTGACTCGCTTCTTCTTCGGTTTCTCCGGCGCATCGACCGGCACTGGGCCGGTGCCGAGCAGCAGCGGCACCATCAACTTCAGCGCCATCGACGGAAAGAATTCCTTGTCCTTATAAAGGTTCTGCAGTGCCTGCCGATCCATTTCGACGAGCGACGACTTCGGCAAACTCTCGCCGCCGCCTTCTTTCCACGCGCTCGCCCAGATGTCGGCCATGCAGACGCAACCCTCGACCATGCGCGTGATGGTCTTCTCGCCGAAGTCCTTCCACAGCCGCGCAATCCGCTTCGCCGGTCCCTTCTCCTCGTTGTACGCGTCCACGATGTCTTTGGGCGGCAGCTTGTTGAACGTGTCGCGCATCAGGGCGACGACGCGCAGTGCCGCGCCGTGGCCGCCGCGGAACGAGCCGGAGACGCTGCGCGTTTTCAAGCCCGCGACGATCCCGTTGACCAACGCCACGGCGTGCTCGGGGACGTTCAGCATCTGCGTTTCGTAGACCGAGTGCACCTCCCGCGATGTGTGCGTCGCATTCTCGGGGTTGCCATGATGGAGGCGTGAGACGTGCAGCGGCTGACACGCGTCGCCGACGTAGTGAGCAGTGGTACCCGCGACGCAGAGGAACGTGAGCAAGTCGTTGTTTTTCAGCGCCTCGACCATCTCGTTGTATCCCTGCCAGACGCGGAAGGGCAGCGCGCCGGGTCGCGTGTCGGGAAGACCGTCGTAGAACTTCACCCAGACACTCGGGTCAACCTTCGCCGGATCCTCACACAGCTGGAGCAGCGTCTTGCCCTTGAACGGACCCGACTTCGTCTTCTCGTCCATGTCGGCGAAATGGTTGTTGCCGTCGTCGCCGGTGTCGTTGTTGCTGTTGCGTGACATGCGCCAGACGTCGTCGGCGACGTCCGCGAGCGGCACGTAGCTGTAGTGCGCGCGGCTGCGGATGACTTTGTCGGGATTCTTCAGGTCCTTCTGTTCGAAGCCGACCTGCTTGATGTTACGCTTCATGAACGTTTGCAAGCCGGGAAGTCCAGTGAACTTCACGGTGCACGCGAGTGCGCCGACGGCGTAGTGGCCAACTTCTCCCCAATACTCCGTAACGCCGATGTTCCAGTCGCGAATGACATCCACGTCGAGCAGATGACAGACGGTACTGAGGCAGGTCGCGAGCGCGTAGCTGGACTGCTGCCGTCCGGCGGCGTTGCTGAAGACCTGACCGCCCCACTGGATCGCGATGGGCCGCAGCTCGCCGTCGGGCATTTCCAGCATCCAGACGGTGCCGGAATCGCCTGGCTGAGTGCCGAGTGTTTGTCCGGTGCGACGGGCGCCGATAAGGAAGTCTGACACGTATTCGAACCCGCCAAGCGACTTGTAGCGGTAGAAGAGCGCCTTGATGGCACCTCGCATCGGTCCCGACCCGCAGCCGTAGGCACGCACCGGGCAGTCGATCAGCCGCAGCGACAGGTTGTCGATGCCGAGATCCGCCATCGGTCCCATCGTGCCGATGCCGTAGACGCTGGCCGTCCAGTCATTCAGGTCGTCGAGGCGAATGAGGCCGATGTCGAGATTGACGTAAGTCTCCTTGCCGGCCAGTCCGGGATAGAGCTGCGGGAACAGCATGCGCGTCAGCTGCTTCGACGAACTGACGCCGATGCGAACCCGCTCGCCAGCGAGCTGCGCATAGGCGACCTCGCCCTCAGGACCGGTGACGTGACGGTTCGTCATCGCGTAGACCGTGTGGCCATCCCGGACGAGGCAGCCGACCGAGGCGACGTGCTCTCGCCCCTGCACGTCCGCGATCATCGGGAAGCCGCCGCCGATCCGCGAACCCGGAAACACCACGCCCCTCATGGACGTCTCGATCACGTCCTCTTTGGGCGCATGGACGACGCAGACCGGCACCTTGCGCCGGCCATCGAGGTACAGGGATTCGGGAATGCGCTCGTCGAATTTCAGCTCGCGAAGCGGCTTCCATACGGCGACGAAGACCAGGATGCACGGCCACGAATAGGACCGCACCTCCGAGTTGTCGAGCGTGCGCGGAGGGCGCTCGCCGGTGGGGACCGTCCCGAATGGATCGTTCTTGCGGATCAGGTAGAGTCCCACGGCCGTTCCGACCACGTTCGGACGGCGCATCAGCTCGACGTGGTTGAGCTCGCGAGCCAGGAGCAGGTCCGGCAGGTCGAGCATGTTGAACTCGTTATGGAAATCGAGGGGGCGATTATTCTTGCTCACACGTCCTCCTTTTCCTTCGGGGACCCACACCCGTCTAACGTAAACAGCCACGGGATTGAACAACGCTCGCCTGAAACGCGCCGGGTCCTCGCGCCGTTATACACGCTGGGTCGCGTGAAGTTGGCCCGTATATTGGGCCGCCTGAAGGCGGCCCTACGTCTCGCATCACGGCTAGGCACAAGAACCACTATCAGGACGTCAGACTGCTGATCCTGCGCATCGGCTTCGTCCTGGCCGGCCTGTTTCTTGTCGGTCCGGGGCGACATACCGTCGGCATGTTGTTCGGACGCAGATGACGTCATCGAGCCTGTGTATGGGAACATAGAAAGAATCGATTGGCTCGGCGAGCGCACGCGGGTCAATACTCTCTGCATCCTGACAATGCGAACATTTCATGGGCGCGCACGCGTCACTGCAATTCTCGTGTTGCTGCCGACGGCCGCGGCGGCGCAGAACATCCCGACCTTTTCCGTTTCCATCACCGAGCCCTCCGAAATCGTCGAACAGGTCGGCACGACTCGTCGCGTCACCCGCGCCGACATCGAAGCGCGAAATGCTCGAACGCTCGACGAGGCATTGCGGCTCGTCCCCGGCGTTTACGTCCGGACAGGTGGCGATGGCACGCCTCGGATCGACATGCGCGGCTTTCGCTCGCGCCATGTCCTGCTGCTGATCAACGGCGTCCTCGTCAACTCGACGGTAGACGGCCAATTCGATCCGGCCCGCATCTCGACCAAGAGCATTCGCGAGATCAAAGTCAGCTACGGCAGCAGCTCCGTGTTGTACGGCGACAACGCGATGGCCGGCGTGATCGAGATCACGACCGTCGACGACAAACCGGACGCCTCGTTGGAAGTGAGCGGCGGCACGCCCGATCAACAGGGTGTGGCTGGCCGGTATTCGGGGGCAGGAAAAAAGTGGTCGTTCACCGGCACGGCCACGGGATACACGACTGACGGATTCCGGCTGCCCGGTTCGTTCGAGCCCACCGCGCTCGAGGACGGCGACCGTCGTCAGAACAGCGATCGCGATCGGAGTGATGTGCGCGGTGCGTTGGCCTACCGGCCTTCAACGGCAGTCTCGATTGCATCGGAGTGGTTCTTCGGGAACGGAAGCTACGGCATTCCCGGAAGCATTGTTGCCGACATCGGCGATATCTTCGCGCAGCTACCGCGGTTCGAGCGTGTCGAGGACTACCGCTCGGCATCCGGGCAAGTGTCCGTTGTCGCCTCCCCGTGGCAGCGATTCAACATCCGTGGCTGGGTGTTCAGGAACCGTCGGCGAGAGGATCGCAATCGATATGACGATGCGACGTACTCGTCGATGGATGATCCGCTGGTCCAAGGGACGTTCCAGTCACGCGAGCGGGCGACGGTCACTGGCAGCAGCGCGCTCGCCAGACTCGACATGGAGCGATTCGGATGGCTGCGTCTGGCTGTCAATCAACGGCGCGAGTCCTTCGACTCGAACGGCGTGATCCGCGATGTCCCGGCAGGCGGCTCGACTGGAGGAGGAGGCGGCGGCGGTGGCGGTGGTGGCCGAGGCGGGGGAGGAAGCAGTCTGGCGACCTTCGGTGTCCGCTCGTTCACAGTCGATCGGCACGTGGATGTGTACTCGACGGGCGCTGAATGGCAGACTCGGCCGACGACGCGCCTGGGCACGGCCGTCGGTGCTGCAGTGAATGTGCAGGAGCGCCCGGGCGGTGACACCGAGACCGAGCCCACCTGGCTCGCCGGTGTGACATTCGATGCCACCGGCGTGCTACGACTGCATGCGTCGGCCACGCGCAAGATCCGGGTGCCTTCGATCGATCAACTATTCAACACCTCGACCGGCAACCCGGAGCTGCGTTCCGAGCGCGCCAACGGCATCGAGGTCGGGGCCGCTTACCGGCTCGACGCAACATCCACGATTGGTGTTTCTGCCTTCACGACGCATGCGCGGGACTTCATCGAACGGATAGGGGGCCGGCCGTTCGAGAACCAGGATCGGTACCGGTTCCGCGGGGCCGAGCTGACGATGCAAACCGCGCGTATTCCGCGTCTGGACTTGCGCGGCGCCTACAGCTATCTCCACTCGGTCGGCGGGAGCGACGGCGCAAGGCGTGACCTCCAAGGACGCCCGCGGCATCGTGGTAGCTTGGAGTGGGCGTGGTCGCCGATCGCGGCTTCGACCGTGCGCGGTGCCGTCTATCAAACGGGCTCACAGTTCTTCGACTCGCGTGGTGCCGACTCCGTGCAAATGCGTGCGGACGACTACACGCTCGTGGATGTCGGGTTCACGCAGCGGCTAACCCGCCGTTTTGACTTGGCGTTCGACGTGACGAATCTGTTCGACCGCTTATACGATCAGTCGTACGGTCTGCCGCGCGAGGGACGCGCCGCCGTACTGACACTTCGCGCGCGGGCAAACTGAGATGATTAACGACTGGTTCGCCGTTCATGATGGTCTGGCAGGTGCGGTTCGCTTTCCGTCGCTCGTTCGCACCCGGCCGCGCATATCCGCCGCCGAACTGGTGCTGTTGTTGTCCTGTGGCGCCGCTGCCGCCGCGGCGGTGGCGTATGTGAAGTTGTCCCTCCGTATTCCAGGACACTCGATCGTCCTCGCAGCGCTGCCGATGGTGTTAGGCATGGCGCTCGCGCCGCGCCGCCTTGCCGGCTCGGTGATGAGTGCCGGAGCGATCGGAACTGCATGGCTGCTCTCGGCTGCCGGCGGTGCGAGTTACGGCTCGGGGTCGTCGGTGAGCCTGATCCTGATCGGACCGATGATGGACGTCGCGGTTCGTCACGCCCGCGGCGGGTGGCGCGTCTACGCAGCGCTTGTGTTAGCAGGCGTGGCGACGAACCTGCTGGCCCTCGGATCGCGCGCCGCATTCAAGGTGCTTGGCCTCGACGCGGCAGACACGCGACCGTTCGACAGCTGGTGGTTGCAGGCATCGGTGACCTACACGCTCTCGGGTGTTATCGCCGGGCTTCTGGGCGCACTCTGCTGGTTCCATGTCAAGGACCGCACCAACGACGGGCAGCAGGCGTGATTTACCTCGGCATCGACGACACCGACATCGTTGGCAGCCCGGGCACGAACCAGCTTGCGCGGAAGATCGTCCGGAGGCTGGGTCGCGTCGCGCGCGGCGCGATCGTGTGCCGTCACCAGTTGTTCCTCGATCCGCGAGTCCCGTTCACCAGCGGCAACGGCTCGGCATCGATCCAGTTGCCGCATGGCGATGACATCCCACGGGACGAGCTCATCGCCAGCGTACGTGACGAGATGCAAAGCTTCTTCGCTGAAGGCAGCGATCCCGGCCTCGCGGTGACGACGACCGCGTCTGCCGAGATGATCGCGTTTGCGTCGCGTGCGAAGACCGAAGTGGTCGACCAGAACGATGCCCGCACGGTCGCCTCCCGCTCGGCGTGTTATCTCGAGGGGCTCGGTGGGACGCATCAAGGCATCATCGGCGCGCTTGCTGCTGTGGCGTTCGCGGCCAGCGGCGACGACGGGCGGATCGTGCACGTAGACGAATGGCCGTGGCCCGATCCGCTCAGCGGAGCGCAGTCCGTGACCGCGATACACGCCCGGGGCGTCGCCGACATCCGCACGACGAGCGGTGAGGCATTCACCGGCGACATCGTGGACGTTGGCAAGCACCTGCGTCCCAACTGGCGCGGCCGCCGCATCGTGCTGTTCGTTGAGCCGCCGGTAGCACCGGGATCGCACTGGCAAGCGGCGAGGGTGAAATAGGAGCGACCGAAGATGCGGATTCTGGCCGTTGTCGTCGCGTTGGCGACGACGTCGTTCGCACAAGCGCCGGCCACGATTCTGCCAGCGCCCGTCAAGAATGCGTTCGAGAAAGCGTACCCCGGCGCGACGATCTCTTCTGCGACGCAGGAGCGTGAGGGCAATCGCGCGGCTTTCCGTGTCGAGAGCGTGCAGGGCGGCAAACGTCGTAGCGTGCTCTACGACACCAGCGGCTCGGTGATCGAGGTTGCCGAGCAGGTGGAGGAGAGGGAACTTCCGCCACCTGTTGCGGCGGCGATACGTTCGCATCGCCGCGCCATCTACGTGAGCGGGTTGAAGGTCACGCGCGGCAGCAACGTGGAATATCGGCTGACCGTACGTGGCTCACGGAGAACCGCGATGGTGGCCAAACCCGACGGCACGGTGGTCAGCTTCAAATAACTGCACCACGAGTCGCAAGCGTCGATCGTTGGCGAGCGCGATGGCGATAACGATCGCGCTGGGCATATCGCGTCCCGCACCGGCGGCCACGACGTGCACGCTGGTGGTGGATGCGGCTACAGGAGCCACGCTCGTGCGCGTTGGCGATCGATGCGACGAGCGGCTGACACGGGCCTCGACCTTCAAAATCCCGCTCAGCCTGATCGGGTTCGACAGCGGCATCCTTCGCGATGCCAGCCACCCGGCGTGGCCGTACTCAGACGAATACAAAACCTGGAATGACGACTGGAAGCGCACGACGACGCCGCGGACCTGGCTGCGTGATTCTGTCGTGTGGTACTCGCAGGTGCTGACGCGAACGCTGGGCGAGGCGAAATTTCAGCAGTACCTGGACAAACTGGTCTACGGCAATCGCGATGTCAGCGGCGGCTTGACGACCGCCTGGCTCGCGTCCTCGCTCCGCATCTCCGCCGTCGAGCAAACCGAGTTCGTGCGTCGCATGATTCGTCGGGAGTTGCCAGTGTCATCCTCCGCGATCGATCGGACGATGGCGATCATGCCGGTGGCGTCGAGCGGCGGCTGGCGCATCAGTGGCAAGACGGGGACAGGCTTCCAGCGGCGGCCGGACGGCGCCAACGATCCAGATCATTGGGATGGTTCGTCGGGTGGGCTCAGCGCGAGGGACGATCCCTCGTGTTCGCTCGCGTAATCGAGGACGAGCGACCCGAAGCCATCCGTGCGGGTCTGCGAGCGCGCGACACGCTGGTGGCTGACTGGCCAGCGTTGCCCATCGCACGGTAATGCTATGAACGTTTGTCGTCCACCGTGTTGGCGACCAGGAACGCCAGCGCGTTGGAGCACCGATCCGCGACCTTGAGTATGAGCAGATCATCTGCTCTGGTGCGGCCAAGATTGATTGCCGCGATTGGCTTTCCGGCATCGGCCATCGCTTTCACGAAGCGATAGCCGGAGTAGACCATCAGCGACGAGCCCACCACCAGCATCGCGTCGGAGACGTCGAGGATCGCCATCGCAGAGTGGACGCGTTCCCGCGGCACGTTTTCGCCAAAGAACACCACGTCCGGTTTCAGCAACCCGCCGCAGGCCTCGCAGGCCGGCACATCGAATGCGTCGAACGTGATGCCCTCGAGATCCGCGTCGCCATCCGGTGCATCGAAGGCATCGAGTTTGGTGTACGCGGGGTTTCGCCGCTCCATCTCCGATTGCAGTTGCTCGCGCGGCATCCGCCGTTCACAGTGGAGACAGCGCACGACGTCGACGCGCCCATGCAGGTCGACGACGTTGCGACTGCCAGCCGCCTGGTGCAGTCCGTCGACGTTTTGCGTGACCAGTTGCGTCACGCGCCCGCGGTGTTCGAGACTGGCCAGCGAGTGATGAGCATCGTTCGGGCGCGCCGCGCGCATGCGGCGGTAGCCGACGAGGCTCCTCGCCCAGTAGCGCTTGCGCGCGCGTTCGCTGGTCATGAACTGCTGGATCATGATCGGACGCGTGGGACGCTTCCATTCGCCCGCGGCGTCGCGATAGTCGGGGATGCCTGAATCGGTGCTGCACCCGGCGCCGGTCAAGACGAAGAGTCGCGGATGTCGCTCGATGAACTCGACCAGCGCGTGTGCCGCGCCGTTCTGGGACGTGACGAACATGGGTCTATGATTACGCGTCCAGCCAATGGATAGCCAGGCGCCGCCTTCAGCGTGGCGTCGATGGCGAGACGGGCAGCGTTTCAGAGGGCAAGTACGCCGACGTGATCGCGGTGACTGGAAACCCATTGCAGCACATCGACGTGCTGCGAACGCCAGCCGACATCATCAAACACGGCCGCCGATACAAATAAGGTCCTCGGTCCTTGGTTCTTGGTCCTTGGTCAGGTCGGGATCAATTCGAGATGTCCTGCAGCCTATGTCTCCAGCGTGGCTTTGGCGGTCTCGTGCGCCGAGATCACCGCGCCGACAGC
>Ga0075431_100007063_pt1 | contig 11153 bp, 9 predicted proteins | sample RhiMetdeltSRZDD5_FD_75297 | JGI IMG/M metagenome (GOLD analysis project Ga0075431, IMG submission 75297) | Populus rhizosphere microbial communities from Tennessee, USA - Rhizosphere MetaG P. deltoides SRZDD5 | ecosystem: Host-associated > Plants > Roots > Rhizosphere > Soil | place: USA...
AGAGGCCAATCCGTCGACCCGGGTGTTGGAGAAGTGCGGGTTCCGCCACATCGGCACAATCGTCGATCCCGTCGATGGACCGGTATGGCGGTGGGAACGCAGTCCGGAATCGGGAACGCCGATTGAGGCCCTGGGCTGAGAGAGATTCGTTCTTGCCTGCGGCTCCGGCAGGCGGCACCTTATCCGCCATCCGCTATGCAGCGGCAAGGGAGGGCTTGAAGCTGTGGGCATGAGTGCCGAGCAGGCGCGAGCCGTGTTGCTCGCGTATCAGCAGGTGATGGACGCGTCCTGGCCCGCGCTCCATCCGGAGATGAAGGGGCGCTCTCTTGATTGGCCTTCTGCGACCGGCGATGCGCTCGAGCGGGAGCTGCAGGGCTATCTGAAGGTGGCCTCAGCACCCGACTGCCCCGTCCGTGTCTTCTGGAAGATGGCGCCTGGCTTCGCCTTCGGCGGCTGCAACGAGCATTTCGCCCGTGATGGGGGCATGACCGTCGCCGAGCTCATCGGCCGGGACGATTTCGACCGGCGGTTGCCGTGGGTCCATCAAGCCGCGAAGTACCGCGCCGACGACGAGGCAGTGGTGAAATCCGGCCGATCCAAACTGAACATGGTGGAACGCCAGCACGCTTCAACCGGAGCCATCACCTGGGTGCGGGTCGGAAAGGCGCCAATCCGGACCGCGGGTGGTGTGATCGGGGTCCTCGGAATGTACGAGGTGCTCGACGCTGAGACCGGTCGGAAGGCGTTCGCCGAACAGAGCCGTCGACACGGTCGCTGAGCAGGCTCCACGCGATCGGTGAGCGGCTCCTCCACGCGTCCCGAGAAGGGTCCAAGGTCTCTCATGAGCAACAGGCTGCTTCCGACATGCGCAGCACTCGTGCTGGCGTTCAGCGCCTTCCCCAAGGCGGCCATCGGCCAGACGGCCCTCCAGCTCCGGTGGGAGCTGAATGGTACGCGCGCGACCTTCACGCTCACTAATCGCGATGCGAAGCCGCTGGCCGCGAGCGGCTGGGCGATCTACTTCAGCGCGCTGCACGGCGCGCAGCAGGGAAGCGTGGGGGCCGGGTTCGCGTTCGAGGACGTGATGGCCGACTTGCACCGCCTGGTGCCCGGTGCCGGCTTCGCCGGACTCGCCCCTGGGGCAAGCGTCCGCATCGACTATGTCACCGACGTGCTCCCGAACGCCAGCTTCGCCCCGAAGGGCCCCTACATCGTGTTCGACGCAGCGAAGGATACCGGCCACCCGCTGACGGATTACGCGGCCGCCCCCTTCGAGCGCCAGTCCCAAGGCAACGTCAACGACCCGGGCGTGCTGACACCGCAGAGCCAGTTCGCACTCGACTCGATGGTGCGCGACATCCCCGCTCCTGAGCTGCCGCCGGTGTTCCCGACGCCGGTACAAGTGACCCGAGGAGCCGGTGAGCTGCGCCTTACCGCGATGCCGTCGGTGACGGCATCGGACTCGCTGCGGAGCGAGGCGGCGTTCGCCGAGGAGTACCTGCGGCCCTACTTCGGCAAGACCAGAGGAGGCCCACCCCTGCGACTCGAGCTGGGCCCGGTCGAAGGACAGTCCTCACCCGAGGCGTACGAGCTGGTGGTCGATCCCGCCGCGGGGGTGCGCATCGTGGGCGTCTCGCCCGCCGGGGTCTTCTACGGTCTCCAGTCACTGCGCGGCCTGTTGCCGCCGCCATCGTCTCGCAGAGGCCTCACTCTGCCCGCGATCCGAGTGGTGGACGCCCCGCGATTCGGGTACCGCGGGTTCATGCTCGACGTCGCTCGGAATTTCCATCCAAAGGCCGATGCGCTGCGTGCGCTCGACGTCATGGCTCGCTACAAGCTCAATATCTTCCACATCCACATTACGGATGACGAAGGGTGGCGGGTGGAAATCACGGGCCTGCCCGAGCTCACCGCGACGGGCGCCCGGCGGGGCCACACGCTCGACTCGAGTCGCTTCCTTCAGCCCGCGTTTGGCTCGGGCCCCGACGTGAACCGGCCCTGGGGGAGCGGATTCTACTCGCGGGCCGACTACATCGAGATCGTGCGCTACGCGGCGGCGCGGCACATCGAGGTGATTCCCGAAATCGAGATGCCGGGTCACGCGCGCGCCGCGATCAAAGCCATGGAGGCTCGCTTTCACGCGACCGGGGACCGCCAGTACTTGCTGACCGACCCCGACGACCGCTCGGTGTACACGTCGGTCCAAGGCTACCCCGACAATGTGATGAACCCCGCGCTCGAGTCGACCTATGGGTTCATCGACCGGGTCGTCTCCGATCTCGCCGCGATGCACCGCGAAGCGGGCGCCCCACTGCGCCACATCCACATGGGTGGTGACGAAGTCCCGGGCGGCGTCTGGGTCGGATCGCCGGCCGTCCAGGCCTACATGGCCGCACACAACGTGGCGAGCGTCGACGATCTGTGGTTTGTGTTCTACGGTCGCATCGAGCAGATCCTCAAGACCCACGACCTGCTGCCGTCGGGTTGGGAGGAGATCGCGGTGCGCAAAACGCGTCGCGATGGGCAGCCGACCAACATCCCCAATCCGGACTTCGCCGGGCGCGGCTGGCGCGCCTACGTCTGGAACAACGTCGCCGGCTGGGGCGCCGAGGATCTCGCGTACCGTCTCGCGAATGGCGGGTACGACGTCGTGCTCAGTCCCGTGACAAACCTGTACTTCGATCTCGCCTGGAACCAGAATCCCGACGAGACCGGGCTGGATTGGGGCGGCTACGTCGACCTGAGCAAGCCGTTCCAGTTCATCCCGTACGACTATTACCGCAATTCCCGCGTCGACCGCCGCGGCAACCCCCTGAACCCGGCGGTATTCGCCGGCAAAGACCGGCTCACCGATTACGGCCGGTCGCATGTCCTGGGAATTCAGGGCAATCTGTGGTCAGAGACGCTGGGCGGTGAGGGGCGGCTCGACTACATGATGGTGCCGAAGCTGTTCGGCCTCGCCGAGCGGGCGTGGGCGCCCGACCCGGACTGGGCCAGGGAACCTGACCCCGCCAAGGCAGATTCCCTCTACCGCGAGGCGTGGTCCCGATTCGTCAATGTCGTCGGCAAGCGCGAGCTGCCACGGCTCGATCGCGAGATGCCGGGCATCCAGTACCGGATCCCGACGCCCGGCCTCGCGGCCGGCGGTGGAATGGTGCGCTGCAGCACGGAACTGCCGGGATTCACAATGCGGTACACGACTGACGGCAGCGAGCCCAGTGCACGCAGCCCCCAGGTGAGTGGGCCCATCCCCTTGCGGGGGACCATCCGGGTGGCGGCGTTCACCACCACTGGGCGTAAAGGCCACACGGCCCGCGTCGCCGCTCCATAGCTCTCGGACCACGCCCTCACAGGCCCGGCAGCTCGTTCAGGCGACTCGTGCGATTGAGGTGAACGAACGCCTCCGCGGCAGCCACACCGGCCTCACGGCCGCGCCAATTCGCCATGACCTCGTGGTGCTCGCGCCAGATGCCCTGACCGTCCTGGCTGACGTGGGCAAACAGTGCCGCCTTCTTCTGCTCGACCACTGACGAGATATCCACGTACGTGTCCGGCATGAAGCCCTCGGTCTGGCTGCCGGTGTTGACCTCGAAGAAATAGAGGGACGGAGTGCGCTGCCCCGCCATCCAGGCGCGGATCGTGAGCACGCTCGCAGTCTGATGATCCATATGTGTGTCCACCGGCCAATGGGTGAACACCACATCGGGATTCTGAGCGGCCAGGAGGCGCGTCATCGCGGCCACTTGTGCCTGAGTTACTTCGGTCGCCCCGTCGATTTGGCCGAAGAACACCGGCTTCGCCCCGATGATCTTGCAGGCGGCCTCGCACTCGGCGGACCGAATCGTCGCTGCCTCGCTCAACGATTTGCCCGTGATGCCGCGCTCGCCGCGCGTCAGATAGACGATGGTCACCGCGTGGCCGAGCGTCGCGTACTGCGCCAGCGTCCCGCCACACCCTGACTCTGGATCGTCCGGATGCCCGCCGACACACACTACCGACAGGCGGACGCCGGCCAACGGCGGCGCCTGCGCCGCTACCAGGGCAGGACCGACGACGGCCACCGACTGTTTTACGAAGCTGCGACGGGTGAGGTCGAGCGCTTTCATGGGGCGCATCATATCCCAAATGGATCGCACCTGCGACACCAACTACATCCGTTGACCCCTCTAGCCGACCCGCCATATCTTCAACTTCGGCGCACAGGGCGCCACCCGTCCGCGGAAAGGACCGAGTCCACCTGGTGGCATTTCTACACGGTTCAGCTGGTACGAACCTCCTACGCGCCCGATGCAAGCGGACCCCGGGCGGTTTCTAAGGAGGCTCGTCATGTCCGTGCGTCGCCTGCCGCTCCGTCCCGACCTCGATCAGCTGAAACATCAGGCCAAAGACTTGCTGCGCGCCGTTCATGAGGGCGATCCCAACGCGATCGCGGAATTCCAGCGCCATCACCCTGAGCTGGCGAATCCCGCCGGTGCCAAGCTGGCCGATGCGCAGCTCGTCGTTGCCCGCAGTTACGAGGCGCCGAGCTGGCCACGGTTGGCGCAGGCATGCCAGCTCATCGATGCGATCTGGCGCGATGACGTGGACGCCGTGCACGACCTGGTCGTGAAGAATCCGCACCTGCTGCACGAGGAGGCCACGATTCGCCACAGCAACTGGGGCCCTCCCATGACCTACGCCGCAAACCTGGGACGCGATAGAATCATCGATGTGCTCTACCGGCTCGGGGCGAAGGACCTCAAATCCGCAATCGCTCGGGCGACCCTGCAGAGCAAGATCGCGACCGCGCGCAAGGTTCATGCGATGATGGGATCAACGCGGCCGCCCGCGGATGCGCTGGGCGGTCCCGCCTACACCCTGAGCGTTCCCGGCACCGCCCTCATGTTCGAGCTCGGCGCCCAGGCGGTCGATGACACCGGCCGGCGACTCGCTCCCGTCGACGTCGTGCTCGAGACGGACAGCCGCAACCCGGACGCCAAGCACGAGATCCTCGAGATGTACGCCGAGCACGGAGTCGAATTGCCTGACACGCCGATCATGGCGCTGCACCGCGGCCGGCTCGACCTCCTGGAGTCACATCTACACCGCGATCCAGCGCTGCTCCGGCGGACGTTCGCGTTTGAGGAGATCTTTCCACCCACGCTCGGCTGCCACGAGGAAGCGTATCCGCGAACGACTCTCGAGGGAGCCACGCTGCTGCACGTGTGCGTCGAATTCGACGAGCTGAGCATCGCGCGCTGGCTCCTGGAGCGCGGGATGAGCGCGGATGCGCCGGCCGCGGTGGACGCCGACGGCTTCGGGGGCCATACGGCGCTGTTCACCACGGTGGTCTCGTATGCCAATTTCTGGATGAACTATGAGGGGGGGTGGGCGCACGCGCGGAAGCCGAAGCTCGCTCCCTTCGCCCGGTTGCTGCTGGATTCCGGTGCCGATCCGAACGCCCGTGCCTCGCTGCGCGAGCTGGTGTTGGGCGAGGGGGTTCGGTCGATTCGGGAGCACCGGAACGTGACGCCGCTCTCCTGGGGCGAGGTCTTCCACGACAAGATGGTCGTCAATGCGGCCGCGATGCGCCTGATCGCGGAGCGGGGCGGGCGCGGGAACGATTGACAACCTTGCCCTGGAGCCCCACGATTGGCCTTCCCCGGTACGGAGCGTGACATGAGGCCGGCTCGTCTCGCCCTGATCGCCGTCATCGCTTGTGCCGGACTCGCGCCGGGGCCGAGGCTCGCATGGCAAGACGAGTTCGACGGACCTGCCGGCACGACCTTCGACCGCGCCAAATGGACCGCCGACACCGGCGGCGGCGGCTTCGGAAACCAGGAGCGCGAATTCTACACGACCCGCCCCGAGAACGTGGCGCTGGACGGCAACGGGCATCTCGTGATCACGGCGCGCATCGACAGCGCGGGGAACACGTGTTGGTATGGGACGTGCCGCTACACCTCGGCCCGCCTCAAGACCCAGGGCCTGTACGCGCAGGCGTATGGTCGCTTCGAAGCCCGGCTTCGCGTCCCGCGCGGCCAGGGCCTGTGGCCCGCCTGGTGGATGCTCGGCGCGAACATCGACGTGATCGACTGGCCGCAGGGCGGTGAGATCGACGTCATGGAGAACATCGGACGCGAGCCGGGCATCGTGCACGGCACCGCGCATGGACCCGGCTATGCGGGCGCCGCCGGCATCGGACGGGCCGACACCCTGTCGCAGGGCGCGTACGCGGACGACTTTCACGTATTCGCGATCGAGTGGCGGCCCAATGACATCCGGTGGTACGTCGACGGTCGGTTGTATCATGACATGACGCCGGCGGATCTGCCCACCGGCACCAGCTGGGTGTTCGATCATCCTTTCTTTTTGTTGCTCAATGTCGCGGTTGGTGGTGGCTGGCCCGGAGATCCGGATTCGACGACAACGTTCCCGCAGCAGATGGTCGTGGACTATGTCCGCGTGTACAGCGAGCCCTAGAGGGTAACCATGGAACGACGCACCTTCATTCACAGCATGGGCGCAGCCGCGGCCGGCGGCCTCGTCGCCCACCGGTACGGGTTTTCGGCCACTCACCTGGAGCGCGTCGGGCTCGAGCTGTACGCGGTGCGCCACGAGATGGCGCGTGACCCCGACCGGACGCTCGCCGCGGTGCGCGCCGCCGGGTACACCGACGTCGAGCTGCTCTGGTCGTTCGGCAACTTCGGCCGCACCACGGCGCAGGTGGTCGCCGCGCTGCAACGCGAGGGACTGCGCGCGCCTTCGGCCCACATGTCGGCCGAGACCATTTTCGTCGGGTGGGAGCGCAGTCTGGAGACGGCGAAGCAGCTGGGCCACCAGTATCTCATCGTTCCGAGTTTTGGTGTGGAGACGTCGCGGTCACTGGACGACTGGCGGGAGTGGGCCGACCGCTTCAACGCCGCCGGCGCCGTCGCGCGGCGGGCCGGCATCTGGCTGGCATTCCACAACGAGGCGGACCACATGCCGAAGATCGACGGCATGGTGCCGTACGACGTCTTCGTCGACCGCCTCGATCCGTCGGTGGTCCGGTTGCAGCTGGATGTCGGCAACATGCTGATCGGGGGCGGCGACCCGGTGCAGTATTTCCAGAAGTACCGCGACCGCTACTGGAGCTTCCACCTCAAGGACGTCGTGGCCGATCGCTCGAGCGATGTCGAGCTGGGTCGCGGCATCTTCGATTTCAAGCGCTTTCTCGCGTCGGTGCCGGCCATCAACGACAAGCCGTGCTACGTGGAGCAGGAAGGCGCGGCCGACGAGCTGGCCGCCGCGCGCAGCAACTTCCAGTATCTGCACGGGCTCGAGTTCTGAAACCCTCGGCCGCGACACGAGTAGTCCGGCCGTCCAGAGGGGGGGGGCGCCGACCCCGGACGGCCGTTGCGACGCGGCGCCTCACGGCCGCCACGACCGGGCCGCGGACCGCCGTGTCCTCGCGACCGGCCTTGCCAACCGTGTACAGCAACGAAACGGGTCGGCGCTACCGGTTGGACCGTCTGATCGGCAAGGGAGGCTTTGGAGAGATTTACCTCGCCAGCCCGTCGCCGGCGGGACCGCTGCCACCCCGTGTGTGCGTCAAGATCAGCTTCCAGATCTCGGGGTGGCTCCGCGAGGCGTATTTCGCCCAGCTGCTCGAGCGGCAAGCGCGCGCGCTGCGGGTCTTCGACCGCTTTGTCGAGCCCGATGCGGCTCGCACGCGCTACTACCTCGTCATGGAGTACGCCGAGCACGGTGACCTCGCCGCCTGGCTCGATGCGCAGGGTGGGCAGCCCGAGAGGTACGTGCGCCAGGAAATCGCCGCCATCCTCGAAACGCTGGACGTGCTGCATCGCGGTCAGGCCCTCCACAGGGATCTGACGCCGTTCAACGTCTTCGTCTGTGAGAACGAACGTCTGAAGCTGGGGGATTTCGGTATCGCGACCCACCAGGCGAGCCGCCACGGGGTGACGGCCGATGCGTTCAATCCGTTGGGCGCCCCCACCGAGATCGCGTGGGGCAGGGTCCGCAAATGTCAGCAGCGCGACGACATCTACCAGGTGGGCCAGCTCATCGCCATGCTGCTCCGGGGCGACGTCCACAGCCCGATGCGGAGTCGCGATGTTCGCCGGCTTCCCTGCAGCGATCACCTGAAGGAAGTGATTCACCGCTGTCTCGGCGCGCGCGAGAAGCGCTACCAGTCGGCCGGCGAATTGATTGCGGCGTTGCGGAAGCGTCCCAAGGAGCTGTCGACCGGGCGGGTCCGGAGCCTCAAGGGCCGGCGCCTCTCGTTCACGGGGTTCCTGCAGCGGCCGCGGCGCGAGGCGATCGCCGCCGCCACTCGAGCCGGGGCGGTGGTCCAGGGAAGCCCCGGACCCTCCACCGACGTGTTGGTGCGCGGCCGGCCCAACGCCTTACAGGTGGCGGGGAAAGTCGGCGGGCTCAAGCTGATGGAGATCCGGCGCCTCGAGGCCAAAGGCCACCGAGTGACGATCATCGGCGAAGGACAGTTCTGGAAGCTGGTCGCCCGGCGCAAGCCGCGCCCGTGACGAACAAGCCTTCGGAACCCGACAAGGTGAACGCCTACATGAAGCGCCTCAAACACCCGCTGACGAAGGTGGTCGAGGCGCTGCGTCGGACTATTCTGAAGACGGACCGGTCCATCGGCGAAGAAGTCAAATGGAACGCGCCGACCTTCTTCTATACCGGGGACATGCCAGCCAGCGATCCCAAACAGTACCGGCGCTACCTCGTGGTGTTCAACCTGTATCGCAAGGACTGTATCCGTCTGGTGTTTTGGGGCGGAGCCGGGGTCAAGGATACCTCCGGTTTTCTCGAAGGTGATTATGCCGACGGACGGAGGTTGGCCTCGTTTTACAATCTGAAGGACGTCACGTCGAGGCGGTCGCACTTGCAACGCGTTCTCAGGCGACAACTGAAGCTTCTCAAGGAGTAGGGGGGCGCTACGATGCGCAGATTACTGACCGTCGCACTCGTCGGCCTCGCCCTCGGCGCGAGGCCATTGGGCGCGCAGCAGCGCCACCATACCTACGTCATCGTGCACGGCGCCTGGGGTGGCGGCTGGGATTGGCGCGCCGTGGACTCGATGCTGACGCTGCGCGGTCACCGCGTGGTCCGCGTCACGCTCACGGGCTCGGGCGAGCGGGTGCATCTCGCATCGCCGGAGATCCGGCTGGCGACCCACATCGCCGACGTCGTGAACACGATCCTGTGGGAGGACCTGCACGACGTCGTGCTCGTGGGTCACAGCTACGGCGGCATGATTATCACGGGCGTCGCCGACCGGATCCCGGACCGGATTCGCCGGCTCGTCTACGTCGACGCGATGGTGCCGGATTCCGGTGAATCGGTAATGAAGCTGATGGGTACGAGCGGCCTCGGGTTCATCCAGTCCACGTTGAAAAACGGCATGAGCGTGCCGCCGTGGGTCACCGATACGACAGCCATCCCGCGCGACGTGCCGCAGTCGTTTCACACCTTCACCGATACCCTGAACCTCGTCAACCCGGCCGGACGGCTGGTGCCGGGGACCTACATCCTGACGGTGGAGGCGGCGGTGAATCCGGATCCATTCCAATGGGCGGCCGACCGGGCGGCCGCGCGGAAATGGCCTGTCCACCGCCTCGACGCGAACCACACCCCGGAACGCTCGGCGCGGGAACCGCTCGTCGCGGTGCTGGACAGCGTGCCATGAGGACAGGGGCCCTTCGGCTGTTCCTGGCCGGCCTTGTCGCCAGCTCGACGGCGGCGGCTCAGGGCCTGCCGCGCAGCACCCCCGAGCGGCAGGGCATTTCATCCGCCGCCATCCTCGCGTTCGTCGAGCAGGCGGATACGGGCATCGACGCGATGCACAGCTTCATGCTGGTGCGGCATGGGTACGTCGTCGCGGAAGGATGGTGGAGCCCGTACGACTCGGCCACGCCCCACATGCTGTACTCACTGAGCAAGAGCTTCACGTCCACAGCCGTCGGACTGGCGATCGCCGACGGCAAGCTCAGCCTCGATGACCCGGTCCTCAAGTTCTTTCCGGAGGACGCTCCGACGGATCCGTCGGCGAACTTGCGGGCGATGCGCGTGCGCGACCTCTTGCGCATGGCCACCGGCAATCAAACAGAGGCCAGCCTCTGGCCATGGTTCGACCAGCCGGGCTCAACGCCGGGGGAGCCGTGGACGAAGAGGTTTCTCGCGCACCCGGTGCCTTTCAAGCCGGGCACGCACTTCCAGTACAACTCGCCCGCCACCTACATGTTGTCGGCCATCGTGCAGCAAGTGACCGGCTCGTCCGTGCTCGAATACCTCCGGCCGAGGCTGTTCGAGCCGCTGGGAATCGAGCATCCGGTGTGGTCGACGAGCCCGCAGGGCATCACCGTCGGGGCCGTCGGCCTGCTCATCCGGACCGAGGACATCGCGCGCTTCGGGCAGTTGTATCTGCAGAAAGGCGTGTGGCGTGGCCGGCAGCTCATCCCGGCCGCCTGGGTCGCCGCGGCAACCGCGATGCAGGTCTCGAATGGCTCGTCACCGGAGAGCGACTGGGACCAGGGCTACGGCTACCAGTTCTGGCGCTCCCGTCACAATTCGTATCGCGGGGATGGGGCGTTCGGGCAATACTGCCTGGTCCTCCCCGACGTCGACGCGGTGGTCGTGATCACGAGCGGCGTCCGCGACATGCAGGCGGTGATGAATGTGGTGTGGGAGAAGCTCCTGCCGGCTATGCAGGCCCGGGCTCTGCCGGCGGATTCCGCCGCGCGTCGCCGCCTCGTGGCGAAGCTTCGCGGCCTGACATTGCGGTCACCGTCGGGGCATCCGAGCGGTCCGCTCGCCGCGGAGATATCGGGCCGGTGGTATGAGTTCCCCGCAAACGACCGTGGCATCCGGGCTGTCGCGCTCGACTTCGACCCGCAATCGCCGACGCTCGTTGTGCGCTCCGCCGCGGGAGAGACGCGGACCCCGATCGGCATCGGCTCCTGGGTGAAAAGTCAGGGTGGTTTCACCAGCGGACTGAACCGAATGTTGAGCGTGCCGGCCGACCCGTTGATCGCCGCGAGCGGAGCGTGGACGGCGGATGACGTCTTCACCGCCAAGCTGGCGCTGTACCAGACCCCCTATGCGGCGGCGCTGTCGTTCCGATTCGAGGGCGACCGGCTGCTGCTGGACACGGA